>Ga0233425_10004888_pt1 | contig 21869 bp, 23 predicted proteins | sample Watercolumn_Towu_2_FD_181712 | JGI IMG/M metagenome (GOLD analysis project Ga0233425, IMG submission 181712) | Freshwater microbial communities from Lake Towuti, South Sulawesi, Indonesia - Watercolumn_Towuti2014_140_MG | ecosystem: Environmental > Aquatic > Freshwater > Lake | place...
CCTTTTGAAACTGAATTCGATTCATCTTCATGACGACCTCCTTGGTTGTTGTCATGAAGATTACCATAGGCACTGGGACATATAGCGTCCTACTAACTGCGCTGCGGAAGATTAGCGCTAATCAGGTTTTTCTTTCACTGGTGAAGATGTTCTCGTGAACCCTCTGCAATGCCGAGGCAATGACACCTCGCTTGCGGGCGGCGGCAATCAGGGCGAGCTCAGTGGGGTCGCCCCGCAAGACATCATGATCAATGCTGGCCCTGCAGTTCAGGAGACCGGCCAGGAGTAGCCCATCAATCCGGTCTGCCGTAGTGTTGTTCCCGTTGCTGATCGTGAACTCCCCAGGCTCCCGGTACCCCTCGCCGGATACGGCTACCTCCTCGCCTCCAGCCAGCCACAGGCACTTCACCGTCATTTCGTTACGGGTCAGAGTGCCGGTCTTGTCGGTGCATATCACGGTGGTGCTGCCGAGGGTCTCCACTGAGTCAAGGTTCTTGATTAAGGCTTGGCGGCGGGCCATGCGCTGACTGGCCAGAGACAGGGACAAGGTGATGGTGGGCAGCAAGCCCTCCGGCACGCAAGCTACAATGAGCGACAGAGCAAAGATCGAGGCAACCAGCAGGCCCTTGCCGAAGAACAACCCCAGCCCGAAAAAAATGCTCCCCACCAGCAGGGAAATCAAGGTCATGATGCGGGTGATACGAATCACCTCACGCTGCATGGGGGGCAACAGCTTGCGAACGTTTCGGGTGAGGCTGGCGATCTTACCGAACTCGGTGGCGTTGGCCGTGCCGGTGACAAACGCGATGCCGCTGCCACTGACCACCGTGGTCCCGGCAAAGACCATGTTTCTTGCATCAAGTTGCCGGGTAGCCTCACCGGCCGTCAACTCCCGGCGTACAGGGGCTGACTCGCCATTCAACGACGACAGATTGAGATAAAGGGAGTTGACTTCAACTAGCACCCCATCGGCGGCAACCTTATCACCTTCCTCAAGCAGCATGACATCCCCCGGCACTAGATCCCTGGAATCGATGCTCATGGCCTCCCCCTGGCGGCGCACAGACACCAGGGTGGGCATCAGCATCAGGAGTGCGGCCATCACCTTATCCGTCCGGTATTCCTGCCAGAAGGTGAAGGTGGCAGTAATCACCACCGCCCCCAGGATGGCCCAGGCCAGGATATCGGTACCCTCGCCTGGAGCGAAATGGTTGGCGACAAAGGCAAGGCCTGCCGCTACCTCCAGCAACATGGCAAACAACTGGCAGTATTGCTTGCCATAGACAAGGAGATAGTTTTTCTTGGCGGCCTTTTCCAGGACATTGGGCCCAAACTCCAGCAAACGCCGAGCCGCCTGGCTGTCGGTCAGCCCCTGCTCTGAGGTCTGCAGGCGACGGAGCAGCGACGCCTTATCGAGCATGAAAATCCGACTGGATTTAGCCATTACCCCGGCCATAAAAGGCAATGGTGTTGACAGGTGTCTCCAGGAACAGACGTTCAATGGGTTTGCTCCTGAACAGAGAGGAGAGTGTTGACAACCGGCGGCCGCCAACGATCAAGAGTTGAAAATCATGATGCGAGAGGTGATGGAGGATCTGATCGACTTCACTTCTGGTCGCGGCGTGCTTGATGTGGAGGGAAATGCCCATGAAACCGGCCAGCTTGAGGTAGTGGGCCAGGTGGTCGTTGATCGCCCGAAGCAGAGAACGAGTTCGGTGGATATCGAGCTCTGCTAACTTTTTTGAATCCACCACCGTGACGCTGTAGATTTCGGCCGCGGCGGCGTAGGACTTGGCCAACCCGGCAAAGAGGACAAACTTCTGCACTGACAATCGTTCCTCCTGGATGGCCAGCACCATTTTTCGCACTGCGTAGACGGTGTCCAGGCGAACCACCTGCACCACCGCCAGGTCGGCAGCAAGCGGCAGACGGATCAGCTGATCGCGCAGAGACTGGGCCAAGAATCTGTGGCGCTTGGAGGTGCTGCAAAACAGCGTATCGATACGATTATCGGCGACAAATCGACCGATAGCCTTCCCTGGAGCCCCATCCAGCAACACCCGTTCAGTGACCACGCTGTCGAGGGCAGCGGCCTCCTCGATAACGGCCATGCTCCTCTCCACGTCCGCCAGACTATCCTCAGCATTTACAACGTGGAGCAAAATCAGGCCGAACCCGTGCAGTGCCGCGTAACGCAGGGCATAGAGGGCTGCCACCTCCGAGTGATGAGCCCGTTTACCGCGGCAATGACTTTCATAGACAACCTCCCCGACACGTACCGGTGGCAATCAATGAGGGCCAAACAGTCGCCCTATCACAACCATGGAGTGAGTCTCCCGGCAACTCTGAAGACAATCATCTCCTACGGCCGCACGGCCCGGACGCGGCCCTGCTGCCCGTGGACATACTCGCGGGCCGGGTCGCATTGGTTGGCAGTAATCTCCCAGGCTCCGGCCATCCCTTGCCCATCCCGCTCCATGGACCAGTAATTTCCATTATGACGCACGGCGCATTGGCCGGCTAGATGAAGGTCAAACAGGTATCTCAAACCGTTGAGCTCTTGGCGGGTGGGCAACCGCCAATCCCCATACCCGCCAAGGGTCAAATCCCTTGCATAGCGTTGGGCCTCGTCAAAGGTTGCCAAGATACTGCTCTCCTCAATCTGCCACATCAACCCGGAGACAGTATCGAGACAGATCCCACCGCCAGAGTCTTGCAGTTGGGCAGAGGAGGTACTCTTCCCTGTACAGCCTGGAAAAAAGTAGAGCAGGACGATCAGCACCGTGGAGAGATGACATTTGGATTTCATGCTCGCACCTCAGTTGTTCGCTCAGATGGCTGTGGGGGCTCGGAGACAGGAGTGTCTGGCCGAGTCTGGAGAGAGATGAGCAAGGTGCGGCAGCGGTTGCATGGGAAGGTATCCCACCCCTGACGACTCCCTCGGAAAAAACCAGCTGGTCGCCCTACCCGCTTCTTGATTGACACCGTTTGTTCAGTTGCTGAAGAGAGGCCAAAATCAGTTCCTGCCGGCCAAGAGGATCAGAGAAAGAAAAGCCAGGAGAGTCTGCTGGTTGCAACACAGATTCCTCCAGCTCCTTCCCAACACCGGGCCGGCAAACCAATGATAAACTAAAATAAAATGCCAATTTTAGCCTATCACGACATCTGCGAGCAGGGCAACAAAAAACCATGCCGCCATCCTCCCCGCCAGGAAGAGGAAGAACCCGATCCGCTAGTAGCGGTTGAAGTTGGACATCTCACTGACGTCTTTGCGATTTTTGGGGCGGAGAGGATAGCCTTCTGCTGGGTAGCCCAAGGCGATTAGCAGGCCGATCCTGGTTTGGGGTGGGATATGAAGGAGAGTCTTGATCGCCGCCTCGTCGAACCAGCCGAGCATGCAGGTCCCGAGACCCAATTCCGCCGCCTGCAAACAGAAATGCTCGGCCGCTATGCCGATATCGATCAACGGAAACTCCCGGTCTTTGAGGCGGGCGCCGATCTGGGTGATCATCTTGGGCCGTTCTATGGTAAGCACGGCAATGACTGGGGCCTGGGGGACAAACTTATTAAAGGAGACCAGAGAGCTGAAGGTGGCCTGGGCCACCGCAGCCTTGAGCGCAGGGTCGTTGACGATGATCAGTTTCCACGGCTGCGAATTGCTGGCAGAGGGAGCGAGCCGGACCGCCTCGACCAGCTGTACGATTTTTTCGTCCTCCACCGGTCGGTCCTGGTACTTCCTGACACTCTGCCTGGCCTTTATTAACTCAGCAAATTTCATAGGTTACCAGTGGTCAATAACAGCTTGCTCTGTGCGGCTGGTATCATGCCTCAACCGGCCGCCAGGCCACTTTGAGCAGCCGCAGCTGCAATACCTCCTCCTGCTCCAAGGTAAAGAGGCTGGCCACCAACTCCAACGGTTTGACCCCCACCTTGGCGGCCTCCGTCACCATGGTCAAGTCGACGGTCACCGGATCCACCATCCGGATAGCGGTGATCAGAGGCCTGGCGTCGAGTTCCCGCCGCTTGCCCTTGCGCACCACCGCAATCGGATAGCTGTCCATGGCCCAAAAACGTGCCACCGCCTGGCCATCACGTGGTATGGCCAAGGTCACCCGGTAATCCACCTCGAGCTGGGCAGATTGGCTTTTCGGGCCAAGTCGCACCGCGGTCACCACCAGGCCAGGCGGCATCTGGGTCATGATCCGCTGCCGCCAGCCATCAAGGTCGGTGAGTGGCACACCGGTCTCGGCGATGCAGTATTCGGCCAGACTCTCGGTACCCACCGACAGGGCAGGACTGAAGGCAACCTTGGGAAAGGGGTTGAACCCCTGGGAAAAGAGGACCGGAAAACCGGCCCGCTGCAAGACCCGGAAGATGACCTGCAGCAACTCCAGGTGGCCGAGGAACCTGGCCTCGCCCAGGCGTTGGTAGTCGATCCAGTAGTGAAACAAACCGTGCGAGCGGGGTTGTTCCCGGCTCGCCTCCTGCTGCCGGACAGGGGTCAGATCGACTGAGGAGTGAACCACAGGCCGGATGGTTTTGAAGTCGCATAAGCCGCATTGCTGGCAGCCATGATTCCGGCAGTCCGGGGTATAGGCCTCGGCTTTCGCCTTCTCCAGCTCTCGGCCCAGAAACCCGGGATCGATCCCGGCGTCCAGGTGTTGCCAGGGAAGGACCTCATCGCGCTGCCGGCGGCGCAGATACCAATCAAGATCTAAGCCGCACCCTGCTGCCGCCTGCCGCCAGAGATCGAGACGAAAATGTTCCGACCAGGCGTCGAGGCGGGCCCCCAGGAGCCAGGCCTGTTCGATCACCGCGGCTAAACGTCGGTCCCCCCGTGACAGCACGCCCTCCAGGTAGCTGAGCTTGGCATCGTTCCACTTCAGTTTGGCGTTCCGGGGCAGGTTCCGGCGCAGGGAATCGGTACACTGCCAGGCCTCGTCGATGCTGAGCTGGGGTTCCCACTGGAACGGGGTGTGGGGCTTGGGGACAAAGGTTCCGACGCTGACGTTGATGGTACGGCCGCCACGGCCGGCAAGGCGCATGGCCTTGGCCACCAGAGCGGGGATGGCGGCACGATCGTCCTCGGTCTCAAAGGGCAGGCCGTACATGAAGTAGAGCTTGATCAACTTCCAGCCCAAGTCGAAGGCGGTCTGCACCGTCTGCAGCAGGTCTTCCTCGGTGATGCCCTTGTTGATTGCCTTCCGCAACCGGTCGCTGCCCGCCTCGGGGGCGATGGTAAATCCGGTTTTGCGCACCCGCTTGACCTGTTCCATGATTTCAGGCGTCAGGGTGCCGACCCGCATGGACGGCATGGAGAGCGATACCCGGTCACCTGCGAAATGATCCATCAGGCGGACCAAGAGCGGGGCAAGGCATGAGTAATCACCGGTGCTGAGCGACAAGAGGGCCAGCTCGTCAAAACCGCTGTTCTCGATACCCTGGCAGGCTCGGGCAAAGGCCTGGTCAGGGTGCAGTTCGCGCACCGGCCGGTAAATCATCCCGGCCTGGCAGAAGCGGCAGCCCCGGGTACACCCGCGGGCCAGCTCCAAGCCCAAACGGTCATGGACAATCCGGTTCAGCGGCACCAGTGGTTTATCGATGACGGCCTGCTGGTTGAGATCGGCAATCACTGCCCGGCGCACCGTGGGATAGTCTGCCCTGATCGGCACAATGGCAGACAACTGGCCACCGCTGTGGTACCGCGGTTCAAACAGGCTGGGGACATAGAGGCCGGGAACCCGGCACAGGGAATCGAGTATCTCGCCCCGCGACAGGCCCTTTTCCTTGCCAGCCTTCACCAGATCGGCGATGGCCAGGATCGCCTCCTCGCCATCGCCAAGGAGGATGGCGTCGAAGAAGTCGGCCACCGGCTCCGGGTGGAAGGCGCACGGCCCGCCGCCGATCACCAAGGGTGCCCCGTCCCGCCTATCGCGGCTGTAGAATGGGATTCCGCCCAGGTCCAGGATGGTCAGGATATTGCTGTAGCAGAGTTCATAGGGCAAGGTGATGCCCAGGACATCGAAGTCGGCCAGGGGCCGCCCCGACTCCAGGGCGAACAACGGCTTGCCCTGGCGCCGCAGCGCCTCTTCCATATCGCGGTCCGGAGCATAGACCCGTTCCGCCAGCAGCTCTGGCCGCTGGTTGATGATGTGGTAGAGGATCTGCAGGCCATGGTGGCTCATGCCGATCTCGTACAGATCGGGAAAGGCCAACACAAAACGCAGACCGGCGGCCTGCCAATCCTTGCGCACGACATTATACTCGTTGCCGCAGTAGCGGCTTGGCTTGGCCACCAGGGGCAGCACGGAGTCTCGAATGCTCACTGAACCTCGGTCTTCTTGTAGTCAGGGGGGGGGATCACGAAAAATGGCCTTTTGTCCAAGGACGGAGTCGGGTAGCGCTTGGTGAAGGCAAGATTGATGCGGCCATTGCCGCGGCCTTGAATGATGATCCTGGAGGGCAATTGACAATCGGTAGTCGCGGCTTGGGGATATTCATAGTCCAGATCGACGCTGATGGCGTCATGCCCATTCAGCACCAGATGCCGCTTGATCAGGCGCTGCTCGGGGGCATAGAGGATCATGGAGTGCTTGCCGCTCTCGCTATAGCGCAGATCAACCCAGTATCCCTGGCCATCCGGATCCCGCCCGACCTCGCCAATCCCCAACGAGCCTGGCGGAACCCTTCCCAAGAGCCAATAGTAGCTCATGGCGGTGGCCAGGCCGTCCGGCGCGTAGCGGTCTAACAACTCAGCCTTCAACGGACCCAGGTAGGCGTGCTGATTACGGACTGAAACGTAGGTAAAGTTCTCGCCGTCCACCGCGAGGATGGCCTCGGTAAGCCCCAAGGGGTTCACCCCTTCAAAGCGGACAAAGGCCGGGGCCATGGCCCGCAGGTAGCCGGACAGGGTTCCGGTCCACAGAAGATTATCGATGGTGGCCGTGACATCGCTGTCAATGGCGGCGGGGCAACGCCCCTGCTCGTCCAGCATCGTCTTGAATTGCCGGCGCACCTGGGATGCATCGTCATCCGGCAGCGGCAGCGTCCTGGGCAGGGCGGCGCAACCGGCAACGATGGCAGCAAGACAACAGGACACCACCAAGAACCCCGCCCGGCGAACCAGGAGCCATCCCCGGCCGGGCTGTAGTTGTTGACGATCAGGTGTGCGATATGTCATGGGACCTCATGTGGTAGAGAGCTCTTCCGGGAAGCAGGCAGCAAAGGGAAGAACGCAGAAGAAAACAAGCTCAGCGGCTGGGGAGAGGCGCGCCAGAGGTAATCGCGCCAACCTTAGCCGACACCCGTTCCTTGTCTTCGTCCTTGCTGCTCAGCTCCAACGACGCGCGATAATTGTCCAAGGCCAACTGCGGCTTGTCAGAGGCGGCGTACACGTCTCCCAAATGCTCGTGGATGGTTGGGTCGTCAGGTTCCAGGGCAATGGCCCGCTCCAATGCCTCGGCCGCCTGCTGAAAATCGCCCATCTTGAAATACACCCAGCCCAGACTGTCTTGGATAAACCCGTCCTCAGGGCGTTGCTCCACTGCCTTTTTGATATACGCCAACGCCTCGGTAAGCCTGACACCCCGATCCGCCCAGGAGTAGCCGATATAATTCAAGGCCAGGGGGTCATCGGGGACAATGGTCAGCACCTTTTCCATCTGGGCAAAGGCCTCGTCCAAGCGGCCCCGCCGCTCCAGAAACATACCATAGGTAAAATAGCCCCGCTCTCCCTTGGGATAACGCCGCAGAGAATCGAGCAGCACCTTCTCTGCCTCGCCCAGCTTACCCTGCTCTTCATACAAGGACGACAGGGCGAACTCATAGGGCTGGGGATCATCCTTCGATACCTTGATCGCCTTGTTCAACAACGCAACAGCCTTGGCATAGTCTTTCTCTTCGGCATACATCTTCACCAGCAGGGAGAGGGCATCGTCAAACCCTTGCGTCCCAGGCTTCACGGCCTGCAGCAGGGCCTTTGCCTGTCCGCGATCACCACTTTCATAGAGCGCCATGGCAAGGAGTGAGCGGGCGAGGTCCAAGCCCGAATCGCGGGCCAGCATCTCGCTGAAGATAGCAATCGCCTCCTGATACTTGCGCTGCTCCATCAAGATACGGCCGATGGCAAAATCCACCTTATGCTTATCCATGGCGTTGCCACGTAGCTCTTTCAGCACCGCCAGGGCCTTGTCCGGTTGTTTCTGGAGCAAGTAGAGCCGCACCAAACGATTGGCTGCCTCCTCACTACTCTCGTCATCGTTCAAGAGCGCCTGATAGATATCGGCAGCCTTGGCGGTCATCTTCTGGGAATCATAGAAATCCGCTGCCTCCAGGGCCAAGGGAGGTGTCCAATTGAGCTCGAGGGTCCTCTGGTAAGCGTCTGCCGCCTTCTGGCTGAACTTCAACTCGCGGTACAAACGGGCAAGGTAGTAGAAACCAAGAAACGAGTCGGGCTCGATGGCCACCAACTGTTCGAAACAGTCCCTCGCCTTCAGGTAGTCAAGGCTGTTCAAATACTGTTTGCCCAACTTGAGCAGGACTTCAGTGTCCTTAGGCTGGGCGGTGAGGTGCGACTGGTAGGCGGCAACGGCCTTGTCCCCTTCCCCCATGGCGGCCAAGAGATCGGCCTGAAACAACTTGACCTTTTGATCGTCGGGATTGGCCTGGATCAGCTTTTCAACCCAGTCCATGGCCTGCTGCTTCCGATTCATCCTGAGCAAGAGCACAGTAAGGTTACGGATAATGTAGTCCGCCTCGCCATCGCAGACGACAGCCTTTTCGTATGCCTCAAGCGCCTCGTCATAGCGACCCTCGGCCTCGGCGGTCTTGCCCCACAGAAAATAAAAATAGGAGCATTGGGTGTCCGCCTTGTCGCCATCCCGTTGCTGAGTGCGAGGCGGCGGGCTTGTCTCCTTGAGCAAAGCCTCGGCCGGAGGCGCTGGCACGGCCTGGGGTTCTGGATTTCTGGGCACACATGAGGTGGCGACGGCTATCACGATCACGGCCACCAATCCCCAGGCTATGCGGCTCAACTTCATCATCAGTCGCCTTCCAAAAAAATTCGTGAACTCATCACCTGGGCGATGATCAGCTCATGGACCGCTGCAATGGTCCCGGCCCCGTCAACTCGCCGGATCCGCTCACAGGTCAGGCCCGCAAAAATCGCGGACACCTGGCGCAAGCCCTCCTCCTGCTCGAACTGATTAAGGGCCTCCTGGCGATAATGCTGGATGCGCATCACTGCCTCGTTGACAGGAATCGTGATCAAGATAACCAGATCTGGAACCGGGGCAAAAATCTCATTCTGCCGGATAATATCCACCGGGTCAAAACCATGCACCCCCTGATACGCGGCGGTGGAAAAATAATAGCGGTCCGTCAGAATAATCTTGCCCTGGGCCAGTGCCGGGGCGATCACTTGGGCCACATGCTCCCGCCGGTCGGCTAAGAAAAGAGCAAGCTCCTCCCCATGACTGACTAGCTCCCGCGCCTGGTAGAGCTGTCTGATCCGTTGACCATAGGCGCCACTGGTGGGTTCTCGAGTCGCAATTACCTCATGACCACGCTGGTGCAGCCAATCGGCGAGCAGAGCAATCTGCGTGGATTTTCCCGTGCCGTCAATCCCCTCGAAGGCAATCAAACGACCACGGCCATGGCCCCCCTTATGACTCGTCGTCACGCCGGACACCTGCCCAATCGATTGCCTGCGATCTCGGCCGCCAGGTCAAAGGCGGCGTGCAGGCTGGCAGGATTCGCCTTGCCGTGACCTGCGATGTCATAAGCGGTGCCATGATCAACTGAGGTCCTGACGATGGGCAGGCCAATGGTCACATTGACTCCATCGGCAAAGTGCAGCAATTTAAAGGGGATAAGGCCCTGATCGTGATACATGCAAATCACCGCCTCATAGTCCCCGGCAACTGCCTTATGAAAGACCGTGTCCGGCGGGAACGGCCCACTCACCTGCCAGCCTCTGGCGTGGGCAGCCCGCACCGCCGGACCGATAATTCTATCCTCTTCGTCGCCAAAGAGCCCGCCCTCGCCAGCATGAGGATTCAAGCCAGCCACGGCCATTCGCGGGGCAGAGAACCCAAAATCGATTGTGAGGGATCTCCCGGTCAATTCAATCAAGCGCAGGATGGCCTCTACTGTCAAATCCGACGCCACCGTGGCCAATCCCTGATGAATGGTGACCAGGGTCACCCGCAGGGAGCGGCCAGCCATCATCATCGCATAGTCGTCGGCACGGCAAAGATCCGCCAGCATCTCTGTATGGCCAGGGTAATGGTATCCTGCCGCCTGCAGCGCCGCCTTGCCAATGGGACAGGTCACCATCGCCGACAGGGCACCGGCCTTCACCAGCCCAACCGCCTCTTTGATGCAGGCAGCCATGGCGTGGCCGGTAAGCTCATTAGGCTGCCCCCAGACGAGCTCATCTGCCACAAGAGTAAGACCAGGCTGATAGGAAGGCTGATGAACCATGATCGTGCCTGGGGTATGGCGCATGCCTGGCCGCCAGGAGACAATGTCCACGGCCAAGGCGAGGGCCATGGCCGTACGCCTCAGCACCTCCACATCACCGATAACGACCGGCGTCTGGAGACCCTGGTAGTGAGCGGCAAACTTCAAGATGATCTCTGGACCGACACCAACCGGGCACCCCATGGTTATGGCGATGGGCGCCAGCTCACCCTGGATCTGTCCGGTGAAGGGTTCCGCGTCGTTCAGCGTGTTGCTCGGCATCGCCACATCATCCATCGGAGGAAAGGTCAAAGGCATTTTTGATCAACTCAATACGCGGTGGGCCTCCACTGGCCAGCACCACAGAAACCACATCAAAGCGTGCGGGGCGATTGATGGCCCCAGCTTGGTCAAGGAAGACCCACGCGGCCTTGGCAATTTGCCGTTGCTTCCTCAAGGTAACGGCTTCGGCGGGCAAGCCATAGCCGAGACTGGAACGCGTCTTGACCTCAATGAAGACCAAAGTCCCGGCATCCTGGGCGATGATGTCGATCTCGCCACAAGGGGCTCGATAATTTCTTGCCACCACCTGGTAGCCTTGTTTGAGCAAGAATTGCGCAGCCAACTCCTCGCCGTAGCGCCCCTTCTCCCCCCTTCCTGCAAACTTGTTGGGTGCCGTATTCTCAATCATTGACCGTGGCGAAAAATTCCTTCACGCCGCTGAACGATTTCCGGTGCAGAGGACAGGGCCCATGAATGGCCAAGGCACGGCGATGGTCGGCCGTGGGGTAGCCCATATTGGTGTGAAAGGAGTATTGCGGATATTGGAGGTGATATTGACGCATCAAACTATCCCGGGTCACTTTAGCGACAATGGAGGCAGCGGCGATAGAGGCACTCCTGGAATCGCCTTTAATCAAGGCCTGCTGGGGCAGCGCCACCGGCACCTGAAATTTGCCATCAACCAGCAAGAAATCCGGTTGACCAGCCATGTTTTCCATGGCCTGCTTCATCGCCAGCAGGGATGCCTGCAAAATATTTAGCCGGTCTATTTCCTGCTCAAGGACCACGCCGATCCCGATCACCGCCCCAATTTCCTGCAGGTGGGCCGCCAGATGCTCCCTGACCGTCGGCGTCAATTTCTTGGAATCTTTGAATTGGGCAAAGTCGCAATTCTGTGGCAGGATAACGCAGGCAGCCACCACTGGACCCGCCAAAGGGCCTCGGCCAACTTCATCTGTACCGGCAACCGCACGATAACCTTGAGCGTATAATTCCCGCTCAAAAGAGAAGGTATCCCGCTCCTCCGCAAGAAAAGAAGGCGACTGACAGTCGTGGCGGGAAGGCTTGTTCTTTTTCATCCTGCTCCCTGAAGTTCAACGCATAAAGGCGCAAAAGCGTTCACTGGAGCAGTGTCAACTCTTGCGCCTTTATTCCGGATGTGCTACGCGGTCTCATCCCGTACCTGACAGAGAAAACTGAAAGCGCGGGGAAAAACAAAGACCTCTTATCTGTCAAGCCGCCCCTGTTCAGGACCTTGCAACGCCTCATCGCCCGTCTGCGCTTGGGGCATGGCCAGGGACAGACAGCAGTCAGTCGGAAGAGAGCTTAGCGGAGGCCTTTTTCCTTGATTCTGGCAGCCTTGCCACGGAGATCCCTGAGATAATAGAGCCGTGAACGACGGACACGGCCCTGGGTAATCACTTCGATCTTTTCGATCTTCGGGGAGTGGAGGGCAAAGGTCTTCTCTACGCCCACACCATGGGATACCTTACGGACAGTGAAACTGGCGTCCATGGTGCCTCGTTTGATCCGGGTGACAACGCCTTTAAATATCTGAATTCGCTCCTTGGCTCCCTCGACGATCCGGATGTGGACATCGACCGTATCACCGGGACGAAACTCGGGGATATCGTAACGCATGTTTTCCCGCTCAATCTTTTCAATCACATTCATTGCCATCATCATCACCTTCTCATGTTTAGATCTGTACGATGGACGTCCATGACTTCCATCAGAGTTGAAATAACAAAGGAACCGTAAAAAATTGCCTTCCTGCCATTTTTTTACAACTGCAATGCGTCCCGGCCCCGCACGGACGCCTCATTTCTTTTGAGGCCCCTCATCAACAGTATATCAACCACGCATTGGGCCTGGTTTCCCTTCAACGTACGCCCAGCAAACGATCCAACACTATAGAGCAGGCCGAACGAACGGAAAGATGATTATAGGCCTCCTTGCCACCAACAGGCGGCAGTATCACATCGACCGCAGCCATAACTTCAGGGGCCAAGCCGGAGGCGGTCCCAAACAGAAGCAGGAAATGCTCGCCTGCCAGTAATCGCTGCCTGATGATTGAAAAATCTTGGGATTTTTCATGGCCCCTGGCGCTTGTCGCCACGGTCACTGGCAGTTTCTGCCCTTTTGCTGCGTAGTGCGCGTAAAGGTCATCAAGGGTTGGGCATACCGAGACGATGGAAAAAGCCTCTCTCCGGTCAGGATTATGCCGAGCCCCATATCCATGGCGCCAATGATCAATGATTTCACCCGCCAATTTCTGTTGATCGGCAAAAGGTGTCACCACGAAGTAACTTGCCACGCCATATGTCCTGGCGGCGCGGGCTAGATCATGGATGTCCAGATTCGTAACCGCTGAACCGATAATCTCATTCTTGGCATTGCATACTGGGTAGTGGACCAAAGCAATATCAAGCATCACGCTTACCTTGCCCCGTCACCACCAAGTCATCGACCTCAACGCCATGGCGGCGCAAAAGGGAGATCTCACTGGGGGTAAAGCCCCCTCTCCGCAACAAGTCAGGGCGCCTTAGACGCGTCCGTTTCACAGACTCGACAAAGCGCCATTCGCTAATGGCTTGATGATCCCCGGATAACAACACCTCTGGCACATCAACATTTTCAAACTGCCTGGGCCTGGTGTATTGCGGGTGTTTGAGCAACCCTCGGCTGAACGTATCGCACTCAGCTGAATCGGAGCACCCCAGTACCCCTGGCAACAAGCGGGCAACCGAGTCGATCACGACCATAGCGGCCAGTTCACCGCCGGTTAATACATAGTCGCCGATGGAGATTTCATCGTCGAAATAACACTGAAGGCGGGCATCAACACCCTCGTAACGGCCGCAGAGCAGGACAAGATGGTCTTTCCCTGCCAAATTCGCTGCCACCTCCTGGGTGTAGGGCCGCCCCTGTGGCGTCAAAAAAATTACATACCCTCCGGGGCGTTCTTTCGCCACACCACGAAGAGCGGCAATGATAGGCTCCGGCTTCATGACCATGCCTTCGCCACCGCCGAAAGGGCGATCATCGGTGACAGCATGGCGGCCCAAGGCGTAGTCGCGAATATTGTGAAAAACAATCTCCAGGGCTCCAGTGGCCAAAGCCCTACTGACAATTCCTTCCTCAAGCGGTGATGTCAAGAGATTGGGGAAAATCGTCAGGACATCAACACGCATCAGGTGTATTCATCTCCAAAAGTCCCGGCATCGGGCTGATGATCAAGATGCCCGCCTCATTATCCTGGCGGACAATCACTTCTTGGATCGCCGGGATCAGATACTCTCCGTCATTTCCAGTCACCACCAAGACATCATTGGCTCCTGTGGCGATGAGGGATGTTACTGAGCCTAACACCCTTCCCTTATCCGTGACCACAGTAAGACCAAGCATTTCATGCCAGTAAAATTCGTCATCAGCCAAAGGCGGCATCTGAGTCTTTAATACTGAAATCTCAGCGCCAACCAGCAGTTCGGCTTCTTCGCGGGAAGTAACCTCCCTCAGCTTGATCACTGCATTTTTACCCTGCGACCGGGCCTGCAGCACGGCACATTGCTTTACTGTGCCACGCTGCTCTACAGCAATCGTGGAAAAGGCTGCAATATCGCTGGAATCACCGGAATACAGAGTTACCTTGATTTCGCCTTGGAGCCCTCGGGCCTTGACAATGGTCCCAATGGCCAGCCAGGCTGAATCGGTGGTAGAAATCTGTTCCATCCGAAACAGACCGCCTATTCGACGATTTCGAGTCTGACTTTTTTATCGAGTTTGGTGGCGGCGGCAGTCAACACGGTACGAATCGCCTTAGCGGTTCGGCCTTGCTTGCCAATAATCTTGCCAAGATCTTCCTTGGCAACCCGCAGCTCTTCCACCACCACACCATCGTCTTTTACAAGCTCTTCGACCACAACCTCTTCAGGCTTGTCGACCAAGGCCTCGGCGACGAATGAAACCAGTTCTCTCATTATCGCTAAGTGGTGCCTTACTCAGCTGCCGGAGCTGCCTTTTTGAGCAGGCTCTTGACCGTGGTGGTCGGCTCCGCGCCCTTGGCAAGCCAGCTTTGTAGCTTTTCCTGATGAATGTTCAGCTCTTGGGGTTCGGTCATCGGGTTGTAGGTGCCGACGATCTCGAGAAACTTACCATCGCGGCGTGCTTCGGAATTCTGGACCACTATCCGATAAAAAGGTTGTTTCTTGCGACCAAACCGGCTCAATCTAATCCTGACAGCCATTACACGTTTCCTCTCTTATGTAGTAGTTTGCCCCCTTTTTTTCCAAGGGACGATAAATCCATACAAAAAGCGACAGACACAGCAATCGAAGCACGTCGAAGGGCCGCATACAGCCACCCCGACACTAGGCGCTTAATTATCGCAATCCACTCAACTTTTTTCGTTTTTTATTGCCAAGCCCCATCTTGGGGCCAGCCCCGCCAAATAACGGGCCGCGCATCTTACCCATCATCTTTAGCATGTCACCGTAGTTCTTCAGTACACGGTTGACATCCTGAACCGTTGTCCCGCTGCCAGCCGCAATCCGCTGCCGACGACTGGCATTGATAATGTCATGTCGCCTCCGCTCGGCCTTGGTCATGGAGTTGATGATCGCCTCGACGCGGTTAAGCTCCTTTTCGTCCGGCTTGGGCATATTTTTGATCTGCTTGAACTTATTCAGCCCGGGGATCATGCCCATGATCTGCTCCAGGCTCCCCATCTTCCTGATTTGTTGTATTTGGTCCCGAAAATCTTCTAAGGTGAAGGTGTTATGCTTGAGCTTCTTGGCAAGCGCCTCAGCCTGCTTCTTGTCAACAACTTCTTCCGCCTTTTCGATCAGCGACAGAACGTCGCCCATCCCCAGAATACGCGACGCCAGACGGTCCGGGTGAAAGACTTCCAGGCCATCCAGGTCCTCGCCGGTACCCACAAACTTGATGGGGCATGAGGTGACTTTCTTGATGGAAAGGGCTGCACCGCCGCGGGCATCACCTTCCATCTTCGACAGAATGATGCCAGTCAAGGCAAGGGTGCGATGGAAAGACTCAGCGACCGATACCGCATCCTGGCCAGTCATCGCATCGGCAACCAGGAGGATCTCCCGTGGCCCGACCGCCTCCTTGATCCTGCCTAACTCGGCCATCAACTCTTCATCTACATGAAGACGGCCGGCGGTATCAACAATGACGGTATCGTACAAATTATGTTTTGCCGCAACAAGCGCGCTCCGGCAGATATCAACCGGATCCTGACTGGCAAGTGAGGGGTGGACTGGCACCTCGATAGTCTGACCGAGGACCTTAAGTTGTTCAATAGCGGCAGGACGGTAGATGTCGGCTGGCACCAGATACGGACGGCGTCCCTTCTTCTTCAGGAGTTTGGCGAGCTTGGCTGAGGTGGTGGTCTTGCCAGATCCCTGCAGACCGACGATGACGAACACGGCAGGAGAAGGGCCTATCAAGCGGAGCTCTTCGGCCTGCCCACCGAGGAGATCAATTAACGCCTCATGAACGAGCTTGATCACCTGCTGCCCGGGAGACAGACTTTGCAGGACTTCCTGACCAATAGCTCGCTCGGTGACCGAGACGATGAAGTCCTTGACTACGGTAAAGTTGACATCGGCCTCCAATAAGGCCATGCGCACTTCCCGCAATGCGTCTTGGACGTTTGCTTCAGTCAGGGTCCCATGACCCCGTAATTTCTTAAAGACCGCCTCTAGACGATCTGATAATGTTTCAAACATATCACGCGACAGCTAGTTACCAAAAGGTTCAAAAAGCCTCTATTTTGAGAATCTGCAAACATAAACTGATTGCTATGGCTTGTCAAGAAACAATGCGATCGTTCAGGCAGATATAGTCTTGACATAGATGAGCTTATCGTCGCCGGGACAGAAGTAATCTGCCATACAGGCCTTGCGGAAAAAACCCATCGTCTCGTACAAGGCACGCGCCGGAGCAAAGGCAGGGCGCGACGACGTTTCGACATGGATCTGCCTCCCGTGTTGACCGATAACGACCGTCTCCATATAACCCAACAATGTTCTGCCCACCCCTTGCCGGGTAAAACGTGGCGCAACGCCAATCCAGTAAAGGTCCCAGCATCGGTCCGCCAACGGGGCAAGGCCAAATATAATGAACCCCGACACGGTAGCACTCCTCTTGGCACAATAACCGTAGTACTCCTGAAAGGGATGACAGGCAGCCTCATCACAGAATTCCAGGGCCTCACGAATGGCAGCCGGAGAAAAATGCCCCCAATCGTTCACAATCCGCCCGACTTCCAGACGATCTGCTGGCAGCAGCACATGAATCGTGTCATAGGTCACTGGCGCCCCCCGTAACGATAGAGTCTTTATCACCATCTGCCCCCAGGCGCCCTCTCATGGGCCAGACTTATCGTCGTTCCGCATCAGCCGCCGATACTGGATGGCCTCAGCGACATGGGACATCATAATGCGGTCCGTCCCTGCCAAATCGGCGATGGTGCGGGCAATCTTCTGAATACGGCGAAAGGCACGGGCCGACAGACCAAGACGGGTCACAGCCCTTTCCAGAAGTTGCTCCGAGGCTGGATCAAGATGGCAATAACGCTTGATCTGCTTAGGGGGCATCTGACTGTTGCAATAGACGCTGTCAAGGCCTGCAAAACGCGCCAGCTGAACACCGCGAGCCCTTACCACCCGTGCCTTGACGGCAGCAGACGATTCGCCATCGTCTTGCACTGTAAGTTCCTTATAGGGTACTGCCGCCACTTCGACATACATGTCAATCCGGTCGAGCAACGGACCGGAGATCCGGCTCCGGTAGCGCTGGATCTGAGTTGGGGTGCAGCGGCACTCGTGATTAGGGTCACCCATAAAACCACAGGGGCATGGGTTTGAAGCCGCCACCAGAATAAAGTTGGCGGGAAAACTCAACGAGCTCGACGCCCTAGCGATGGTAACGCACCCATCCTCCAAGGGCTGACGGAGTCCCTCAAGGATATTCTTCTTAAACTCCGACAATTCATCGAGGAATAGAACGCCATTGTGCGCCAAGGAGACTTCTCCGGGCCGGGGAATCTGCCCCCCTCCGATCAGTCCAGCATCCGAAATCGTGTGGTGCGGAGCGCGAAACGGGCGTTGGGTAACGATGCCATCATCTTTACTGACCAGGCCGGCAACACTGTAGATTCCGGTGGTTTCCAGTGCCTCCTCCAACGTGAGATCAGGGAGGATGGAGGGAAGGCGCCGTGCCATCATGGTCTTCCCGCTTCCCGGTGGCCCTTCAAAAAGAAGATTATGGCCTCCTGCGGCGGCTATCTCCAAGGCCCGCTTGGCATGGACCTGGCCCCTGACCTCGCAAAGATCGGCATCGCCACGCAGCCCCCCTTGAAAAAAACTCTCAAGATCTACACGGAACGGGACAACTTCGCTATTTCCTGTAAAAAAATCAATTGCCTGGTGAAGGCGCTCCACCGGAATCACGTCGATCCCTTGCACCACTGCGGCCTCCCGGGCATTCTCCACCGGAACCATTACCCCCTTCAGCCCTGCGCGTCTGGCTGCCAGGGCAATCGGCAACACCCCTGGGACCGGCCTGACCCGCCCATCCAGCGACACCTCGCCTACCAAGAGATAGCTTTCCAGCAAGACAAAGGGGCCAATGCCTCCTGCTGCAACAATGCCCACGGCAATGGGCAAGTCGTAACCGGTGCCTGCCTTACGCAAATCTGCCGGGGCTAAATTCACTGTAATCCGATGGGCAGGAAACTCATAGCCGCTATTCTTGATGGCCGCCTTGACCCGGTCCTTACTCTCCCGCACCGCGGCTTCCGGCAAACCGACAGTGGCAAAGGCCGGCAGACCGAAGGCAATATCGACCTCAACCTCGACCAGAATCCCATCGACGCCTTCAACCGTGGCGCTCTTAACTTGAGCCAACACGTCAGATGTGCCCAGAAGCCCGGACAAAGGCAACCGTATCGTGAATCGCTTTGACCAGCCGATCGCGGCTTTCACTGGCCACAGACAGATCGCCTCCCGCCGCGTGGGCGCTCAACTCTGTCACCGCGTCAAGGATATGCAGGGCCTGGACTGTGCCTGCACTTCCCTTGATCTTGTGGCACAGCCGTCGCACCACTAGCGGATCTCCGCCAGAAAAAGCTCGCTCAAGCTCTTCGACCCACAGTGGCGCCTGTTCCAGCAATAACTGCAGAAGCCGCACGAAAAGGGCATCAAAACCAGACACATGCTGTCGTAATCCATCGAAATCAATCAGTTCAACTGATTCTGGCTTCATCGGCTATCCACCATCGACATAGGAGCAAACCGTCCCGCAATAGTTTGTAAATACCATCGTCTCCCCCCGCTCAATGATGTAGTCTGGCACCATCGGGATCTTGCCACCACCACCAGGGGCGTCCACCGCATAGGTCGGCGCGGCCAGACCAGAGGTGTGACCGATCAAAGAATGCATAATGGCAAGTCCCGTGTCGATGGAGGTTCGAAAATGGTTGGTCCCTTGGGTCATGTCGGCCTGGAAGATATAATACGGTTTAACCCTGATCCGCAACAAGCCCTGCATCAAGGTCCGCATCACTTCAGGCGTGTCATTGATGCCGCGCAGCAGTACCGTCTGACAGCCCAGGGGAATTCCGGCATCGGCCAACCGGCCGCAGGCCAGGGCAGCCTCAGGGGTCAGCTCCATAGGGTGGTTAAAATGGGTGTTGATATAGAGGGGATGATAGCGCTTAAGGATGGCGGTAAGTTTCTTGGTCACTCGCATCGGCAGGACACAGGGGACTCGGCTTCCGATACGGATAATTTCGATCGTGGGGATGGAACGTAGGGCGGCAAGCAGTGAGTCAATCATATCGTCCGGCAGCAACAGCGGATCTCCACCGGAGACCAAGACATCACGGATGGCTGGGGTTTTACGGATATAATCAATACCAGCCTGAATAGTCTCAGCGGTGATCATCATGCGATGTGTCCCGACCTTGCGCTTTCTGGTGCAGAAACGGCAATACATGGCACACTGGCTGGTTACGAGAAACAAGGCACGATCCGGATACTTGTGAATCAGATTCGGGACCGGGCTAAAGGTCTCTTCCGCCAAGGGATCCTCGTAGCAAACCGTGTCAGACAACTCAGCAGGGCTAGGCACCGCTTGCCGCCAAATCGGATCATTTATCTCCTTAATCAGTCCCAGGTAATAGGGATTGATCCTCATGGGGTAACGATGAACCACATCGGCCAGATTAGCCGCATCCACGGAAAATTGCGCTGCCAGTTGGGAGGGCTGAACTATGCTATTCTGTAGGATCTGCTGCCACTGAACCATCGCTACCAGACTCTCATCACATTGTGAGGGCATTTACTGACCAAGCCAGGGGGTCAACAGCGAGAAATAAACTGAAATGGGGCTCTCTTCTCTTTCTCTTACGGCCAAGGCAGGCCTCGTCTTATCCCTGGCTCATCAACACGGGAGCTTCAGGGAAAAGGAGAGTTGATACGCACAAAATAACACTTCTGTTTCCATGGTAAATATAATGGATTATGCTTAGTGAAAATGCGGATAAAAGTAAACAGATTTCGCAGCACCCAGGAATATACCATTACTTAATACAGTCATACTCCAGGCCGGTTTGCGAGGAATCTCTGGCTCTGACCAGAAGGAACGTCGATGGCAAGCAATATGTGAATCACTCACTCAAAAGTAAAGACTTGACCTCTATCGCGCAACACTCCCTGTTCAAAGACTACGCCCTCCTCAGCTAGGAGATCTATTTTACGTTGAACAGCGGCAACATCCCGCTGCCCGTAAAATCCACCAGGTGTTAAATCAGTCTTAATAACCCGATGACAAGGGATAGCCGGGGCCAACGGATTGCGTCGCAACGCCTGCCCCACCGCTTGGCAACTCGCGCAGCCAATAGCATGAGCAAGTCCCCGATAGGTCATGACCATCCCTCTCGGAATCAGAGCTACGGCTCGATACACCTTAGCCTGAAACGATGTGATCAACACATCTTTATAACTTATCATTTCAGATCGTGTCATCCTAAGTGATCACCAACTTTGCCAATATTTGCCTTGTCGTTGTTCTCTATATGGTGACGAATAGTCGCCATGATTTCAATGCCCATCTGCAGATGATTATCCGTAAATTTGCAAAAAATTTCCTTGGCGCTGTCTTTACTTTTAATCCCGCCTTTGCGGAGCGGCAGGTCGGAGACCAACATTATTGCACCGGTGGGCACGTTCAATGCGTAGCCAACGGAAAACAAGGTGGCAATTTCCATATCAATGGCGAGAATCCGATGTTTCAATATATAGTCAATGAACTCCTGATCAAATTCCCACATTCTGTAATCGGTTGTCAGCATGATGCCATTGCGAGGCTTTTTCGATGTTCTGTCTGTAATAACCTCTTCACAGATGCGGTTGATCCAAAAACCAGGCTGGGCAGGGACGTCTTTGGGTAAATAATGCTGACTGGTCCCCTCATCACGAATACTTGCCGTAGGAATAATGATGTCACCGATATTGAGGTTATCTGCAATCCCTCCGCACATACCCAACATGATGACACACTCGAGTTTGTCCAAAAATGACAAGCAGTGCATGATGATCCCCGACGACGGAGAACCGACGCCATAATTGATGATGGACACTCCGGTCCCGGCATCATGAACAACATCCCAATAGCCTGACTTGATGGGATTTCCAGTCTTTGCTGCAAAATCCTGCACATAGCGCGGGAAATTGCACAGCAATATGTATGGGCCAAATTCCTCAACTGTAGACCCTGTATATCGCTCAAGGGTATTTCTGGCATAACTATCAGGACGTAAGAGAGAAGACGTCATTGTAACCATTCCTTTCGCAAAAAATTCTGAAAAATGCCTCCGTAAAAGAAACTAAAGAAGCGAGATACAATCATAGTATCGTCATGAGGGGGTAAAATACAAACATAAATTGACAGGGGCGGATAACGGTGGTGGTTATCATAACCGGGCTAAGAGCCCAATTCACAGTGCGCCAGGACACCCCCCATCTAGTCGGATGAACCAAAAAAAAAGGTTCCCTGCCTGATTGGCAAGGAACCTTAAAAAATAAATTCGGCGGCGACCT
>Ga0233425_10004889_pt1 | contig 21864 bp, 20 predicted proteins | sample Watercolumn_Towu_2_FD_181712 | JGI IMG/M metagenome (GOLD analysis project Ga0233425, IMG submission 181712) | Freshwater microbial communities from Lake Towuti, South Sulawesi, Indonesia - Watercolumn_Towuti2014_140_MG | ecosystem: Environmental > Aquatic > Freshwater > Lake | place...
CCGGGGCTCCGATGGGAACCGGTTCATCCCCACGGGCGTGGGGAACGGCAGTCCGACAGCAGGGACGCATGGTGCGCGGACGGTTCATCCCCACGGGCGTGGGGAACGGGGCACGGCATGGCAGGGCGCGGCGAGGCAAGGCGGTTCATCCCCACGGGCGTGGGGAACGGTGGAGAAGACCAAGGGGTTCGAACCCATCGACCGGTTCATCCCCACGGGCGTGGGGAACGGCAGCTCACGAGATGCCGGATCTCGTGACGGCCCGGTTCATCCCCACGGGCGTGGGGAACGGCCGGGAGATACGGTGACCGACAGCCGCGGCAGCGGTTCATCCCCACGGGCGTGGGGAACGGTCGTCAGCAATTCCGCCAAAGTGCCGGACCAGCGGTTCATCCCCACGGGCGTGGGGAACGGCGTGCCACCGGGAACTGGGCCAGGACGAACACCGGTTCATCCCCACGGGCGTGGGGAACGGACCTTGCTGATAAAACATACCGCGGTGGTGGACGGTTCATCCCCACGGGCGTGGGGAACGGGTCTCTGCAATCGGCTCAAGTCAAAAGACCAGCGGTTCATCCCCACGGGCGTGGGGAACGGGCGGTTTCTGCGGTGGCGGCATTTGCCGGCGTCGGTTCATCCCCACGGGCGTGGGGAACGGCGCCGGCCGCCGAAGTTCACGCGCTGGCCATGCGGTTCATCCCCACGGGCGTGGGGAACGGGTTTGCACCGTGGTTCCGTTCAATCCGCCGATCGGTTCATCCCCACGGGCGTGGGGAACGGGATTCCGCAGCGCCGTTACAGGTGCCGAGGGTCGGTTCATCCCCACGGGCGTGGGGAACGGAAACGACTGCAATTCCGGGATGGTCACGGCCGCGGTTCATCCCCACGGGCGTGGGGAACGGCTGCGGGCGATGGCCTCGTGGTCTTCGTCGGTCGGTTCATCCCCACGGGCGTGGGGAACGGTTCACCGGTGACCAGGTCGACCGTCTGGCGGACGGTTCATCCCCACGGGCGTGGGGAACGGCGGCGCTTCGCTTGCCGTCATTCGCCGGTTACCGGTTCATCCCCACGGGCGTGGGGAACGGGGCTCGCCGGTGATCTCCAGGAAAGGAAACGACGGTTCATCCCCACGGGCGTGGGGAACGGGGTCAAATCCTCGGTCAGGTCTGCGCACCACGCGGTTCATCCCCACGGGCGTGGGGAACGGGCGATCCGAAATGTTTCCGGCGCGACTATTCCGCGGTTCATCCCCACGGGCGTGGGGAACGGCTGTTTGAACCGGACCAGGATCGTCTCTCCTGCGGTTCATCCCCACGGGCGTGGGGAACGGGGTTGTCAGTGCGGTATCGATGTAGTCCATGTCGGTTCATCCCCACGGGCGTGGGGAACGGTCCATGGTCCTGTTCATGATCTATCGTGTTGACGGTTCATCCCCACGGGCGTGGGGAACGGACTAATTCTATCCCCTTGGCGCAATTTGGAAAATCGGCGCCTGGAATCGCCACCGGACTTCCGGGATATTCCTGCCTATGAAATATCCCGGTAATCCAGATCGTTACGAATTTCTAAAGAGCGTGGCGCCGGATTCACCGGCGCGGTCCGGGACCCCGATCACTGCCGGCTGCTTTCTGCACATCGGCCAACGGAGTATCCGCTTGGCTCTCCGGTTGTTCCGGCGGACGGAAGGACACCAGTTTGAGCCCGTCCAGTTCCACCGGCATGCGGCGGTTGCTGCCCAGAGTGGCGAAGTCGAAGCCGGATTCGGTGTTGGTGGTCCACGCTATGACGGCGTTGCCGTCTTCCAGGCCTTCTTCCACCTGCGACCAGATCATCTCCCGCACCCGTTTCGACAAGTCCCCGACGTAGACCCCGGCGCGCACTTCGATGAGCCACACCGCCAGCCGGCCCCGCAGCCTGGGCGGCACGTTCTCAACCACGATGACCAGCATCGCCCAGGCTCTCGGGGTTGGGGATGGCGGGGCCGACGGCGTCCGCCGGGGCTTCGGGAGGCTCGATGCCGCCCGCCGACAGCACGTCCTCGATATCGGGGATGATCTTCTGCAGCAAGCGCGTCTGACGGAACATGTCGCGGCAGGCCAGGCGCACTGCCCGCTCGGCGTTGGGCGGGTCCTTGGCGGCGATCTGGAAGGCCACCGGCACCACGGTGTCGAATTTGTAGAGATCGGCGACATCGTAGACGAAGGACAGGGGCTTGCCGCTGTGGATGAAGCCCACCGCCGGGGCGTAGCCGGCCGCCAGCACGGCGGCTTCGGTGATGCCGTAGAGGCAGGAGGTGGCGGAACTGAGGCAGCGGTTGGCGACGTCGGCGGAATCCCATTCCTCCACGTCGTAGTTGCGCTGCTTCCACTGGACGCCGTAGCGCTTGGCCAGCAGCTCGTACATCTTGCGCACCCGCGCGCCCTCGATGCCGCGCAACTGCTCGACGCTACGCCGTTCCGGCGGCTTCTCGCCGAAGCGGACTTCGTACATTTTGCGGACCACCTTGAGCCGCAGGTCCGGGTCCAGCGCCAGCCTGGCCTGGTACAGAAGACGGTCGGCCCGCGCGCCGCCGGGCTGGCCGGAGGAATAGACCCGCACCCCGGCTTCGCCCACCCACACCAGCAAGGTGCCGACCCGCGCCGCCAGGGCCACCGCCCGATGGGAGACGCGGGTGCCGGGCTCCAGCATGAGGCAGGCGATGGAACCCACCGGGATGTGGGTGCGCACTCCATTCTTGTCGATCACCACGAAGGCGCCGTCCAGCACATCGATCTCGCCGTACTCGATGAACAGCAGGGAAACCCGTTCCTTCATGGCGGTGGGCTTGAGGGGTGGGAGCATGGCAAGCGTCCTGCGATCAAGAGTAGAAGTGGGTGGGCAGGCTCTAATCGGCCCATCGCTGACGTTCCAAAGACTTCGTCGCAAGCGCGAAGCGCCCGAGCCCTCACCCTAGCCCTCCCGCAGGGAGAGGGAACCAAGCCACCTTAACTTAACCGGTCATGGCACTCGTGCCACCCCGGACCATGAAAGCACTCTCGCCAATGGCCGGTTTCCCTCACCCCGGCCCTCTCCCAAAGGGAGAGGGAGACCAAGGTGTTCGCTTCGCGACTTTCATGGTAACGGCATTGTCCCGCAGGGAGAGGGGCTTCATTCAACGCCATAGACGGAAATCGCCGGGATTCGCTGCGGCCCGTTCCGGCCGCCGCGCCTGCCGGGTTTCATTCCTCAACCCAGCCTACGATTCTACGTCCTCGTAGATGTCGTCGAAGGTCAAATCCAGATTGACGCTGTCCAGGCGCACCGGCTCGCCCGGCACCAGGATCCACTGCTCCCAGCCGCCGCCTGCCAGCTTGCGGTAGATTTCCACCTGACGCGATTCGCTCGCCACCAGCACGTATTCCCGCAGGCTTTCCAGCGTCCCGTAGGCCCGCATCTTCTCCCGCCGGTCGATGGTTTCGGTGGAAACCGACAACACCTCGATGATCAGAGCGGGCGCGGTGAGATAGTCCTTGGGGGCGCCGGATGCGGTATCGCGCTCCGAACAGGTCGTCGCCACATCGGGGTAGTAATAGGCGGCGGCCCACTCCACCTTCACCTTCATGTCGGCGATGTAGCTGCGGCAGGGAGTGCCGCGCAGGTGGCTGCGAAGCCGGGTGGCGATGTTCAAGGAAATGGTGTTGTGGGCCTTGCCGTCCCCGGCCATGGCGTAGACCTGGCCGGCCACGTATTCGTGGCGGATTTCGCTCGAGGGCTCGCCGGCCAGATAATCGGCTTCGGCGACGGGAAGTACGGTGGCGTGGTGCATGACGGCCTCCGGCTCAGTGCCAATCTTTCAGATGCCTAAGGTTGGGCTCGCCGGCCACCGCCTGCAGGTATTTTTCGTCAGCGGTGACGAAGACGCCATCGTTGACGATGGCCAAGGCGTGGTAGCTGGCGTCGTAGAAGGTGACGGGATAGGCACCGGTCAATCGGATGATCTCCCGTTGGCACCCCGCGGAAACCGGCTGTTCGCACTGCCCCAGTTGCTGGCGGAGATCCGCCAGGTCGCGATCCGCATCCTGCCGGTATTTCCGGATCAGGATATTGCCGACTTCAAAATACCAGAGACCGGGCAATCTCACCTCGATACGACCTTGGGCTACGGCTTCGGCGAGGCTCAAGGCCTGCGATTGATAAGGTTCGGCGTCGGGAGGAAGTACCCATTTGAGAATGACGGAAGCATCGATGACTGCCAAACCAGCCATCAATGGCTCTCCCGATCCTCCCGCAACCACTGTTCGGTGGTTCCGGGCAATTTCTCCTTGGCGGCAGCTCGTTCTCGAATACGGGACCACGCCGCCTCGCGCTGCAAACGCAGCAGGGTCTCCAAAACCGCCTGATTGATCAGCTTGCTGCGCTCACCCTTGGGAACTTCCTCGAGCTGAGCCCAAACCTCATCGTCAAGGATTACATTCACTCGATGGGCCATTTGAGCCTCTGAAAATACCAGTCTGTTACACACTTATTATACACACCTCCGGTACCGGTCCAAGCTCAAATCCGGCGGCTTGGGTCAGCCATTCCCTCATGCACCGGTCCATCTCCAGAAAGCCGCCCGATTCGCCGCAATGCTGCCAGGTTGAGCCCATCTCCCTGTGGGGAGAGCGCAGCGAGGGGGGCGAAGCCGGTTGGGGCGAGGGCGGAGGCACTCCGCGATTACGGCCACTTCATTGATCCGTCAGGCGTTTTGGCCCTCACTCTAGCCCTACCCAGGAACCTGCGGCCCATGGCCGCCTCATTTTCCCTTCTCCCCCTGGGAGAAGGTGGCCCGAAGGGCCGGATGAGGGAGAGAGGCCACTCGGTTCCAGGGCACAATGCACGGGCCATGGGGCCGAGCGGTCTCTCCCGGAGGGAGAGGGTTCCATATTTCAACAGCATTGCCGATAACCCGCCCGGCCGCGGGCACCACGATCATCCCGCGGCCCGAGCCTTCCACCCTATCAAGGCGTGACCACCGTCTCCGCGATGGCGCTGAACTGGCCGACTTCCCGGTCGGAGACCACATAGATCAGCCTGTAGCGGCGCAGTTCCGGCTTGCCCGCCGTCAGCGGCGGGCGCTCGTCCACATAGGGCGAGGCATTGTCGCGGGCCAGAAACACGAAATCCCCGTCGCCTTCGCGCCAGCCGTACACGTTCACCCCGTGGCTGGTGGACTTGCTGAAGGAGACCTCCGCCTTGCCGCCGCCCAGATTGGCGACGAACACGTCGGGAGAGGAGGCGCTCAGATCGCTGCTGCTCTCGGCCCCCTCGATGCCCAGCAGCTGGCCGATGGCCGACGTGTACCTGGGATGGGCCTTGAGGCGCCGGGCGATGCCGCGCGCATCGCCATCCGCCTTGCGGCGGCTCTCCGATTTCTCGGAATTGGCCACCTTGGCCGCCGCCGAAGCGGCATCGGCCGCCTGGATCTTCGCGTTCAGGTCCTGACTGGCGGCGGCGATGGCGGCGATGTCCTCGCCGGACAAGCCGAACAGCGCCTGCTGGGCCGGCAGGGCAGCCGGGAAGTTGTTGTACCAGCGCTGGAAATCGCTGTCGGTGGAGGGAATGAAAGATGACTTGGCCATGGAATACCTCGATGGTCGACGGCCACGGAATCCGGTGGCCGCATTGCCTGAAAAACCCGCGCGCCCCATCGAATGCGTCCTGACGCGCGCGGACGGTGGTTCCCCGGCCGCGGGAAACCTTCCCGCGGCCGAAGGAATGGGTCATGCGTCCGTGGAAACCACCCCCACGGCCGCAGCAACAACGCCGACGCCCGCCGAAACCTTCCCGGCGGCTGCAGCAGAAACATTCACGCCCGCAGATTGCCGATCTACGGGCGCGGAAAGCATTTCCCGGCCGGCGGGAAAGTCTTCTACGGGAGCAGGAAGCGAATTTATGGCCATATCAAGGTTTCTTGCGGGCGTAGAATAGTTTTCTGCACCCGCAAGAAACCTTTGAACCTAAGTGCAGATGCGGAGAACGGGAAACGCTCCCGGCCCTTCTCCCAGAGGGAGAAGGGAGAAAAGCCCCTCTCCCTCTGGAAGAGGGCTTGGGGTGAGGGAAAACCAGGCTCGATGTACATTTCCCGTTGATCATGCCGCTTCAACTGCTCTTTATCAGGCTGAAAGGCCTCACGCAGCCTTCTCGGTAAAATCCGAGACAGCCACCGCCGCCCGTCTGGATCCGGCGGCCGCGACCATGCCCTCCAACCGTTCCGCCACTGCGTCGTCGATCCAATCCTCACCGCAGAGCGAGCAAACTTGAGCCGGAACATTGCGGACGACGACCACCCCGAACCCCAGATCCGCGGTGAACGTGGTTTTTCCCGATTCCTTGGTTCCGCCGCAAAGAGGGCAACGGCCTTTGGGTTCCTTCATTTCTTGATCCTCGTTCTGTGATCGGAGGCGAAGTGAGCCGCGTCCGGACGGTAAGCCGTACTGATATGAATCGCACCGCCCGCTTCGTCCAACGCGACAACAACGTGCAACGGCGGCTCTGCGGAAACGCCCAGCAAGGCGCTCGGAAAGGGGCGATCAGCCTCGTACTGCTCGATCATCTCCCCACGAACCAATACCTCGAACACCTCCGCGCGGGAGGTCCCCCGCTCCAGCATGCGTTCCAAGGCATGCTTGCGCCAGAGTATCTTCCGATTTTCGAGGTGCCCCCGGAGCTGGTCCAACGTCCACATCAGATCCGCCGCACCAGCATCAACCCGCAGCCGAAGGCCTTGGCGGGGCCGATGCAGCGGATGATCATGCAATTCTGGCCAAGGACAGCATGCCGAGTCCGAAGGCCTTACCATGCCCTAAACCGCCAAGTATTCCCTGCCGCAATCGGTCGGCATTCTGCGCGCTCAGTATCCCCTCATACAAGGCGGTATCGACGGTGATGCGGTGCCCTTTGCCGCTCTGCCGGACCTGCAAACGCTCGCCGGCACCGCGGATGCAGCCGTGTATGGCAAACCCGCAACGCTCGCCCTGACGATCGAGCCAGGCGAGCTGTTCTTCCTCGCGCAACAATCCGTAGCGCTTGCCGGCACGAGTGACGGTCGGGTTGGCCAGCAAACGGAAGCGGTATCGCGCGCTCGGTTGCACCAGCTTTTCCAGAGCCACCGCCTTGTTGCCCTGGATGTCCGCCGCATAGCCTGCCAAGCCTTCAACCACAGACCAATTGCCCGGTCGTGCCGACTGGACCAGGACGATACTCGATGGCTGGTAATCAGCACGGCGCTCCAACCGCCAAAGAAAGCGGTTCGGCTTGGTTTCCTCGCCTGCGACAAACGCGCGGACCAAGGTGCGGTGCATTTCGTAAGGGTCACCCAGATCGCGCCGAGCCTGGGGATGGCGGGGATCGAGCGTGAGTTTACTGAGATACATGAATAGCCTCCGTGGCGACGTAGCGCGGACCGAAACGGCGCTGCGCGAAGGGGGCGACCGGCTGGTCCAGCCGGATTGCGCCTTCGCTTTCGTGCTCCAGCACCAGCCGCAGCGGGTCGCTGCGGTGCTCGTAGCGGACGGGAGCGATTCGCGGCCAGTCGAGCAAAGCCTGTCGCAGCGGCGCCTCCCGCAAGGCATCGACCATCCAGACCGGCTCGCCTGGCGGAAAGCTCTTGCGGCCGAGGGCCAAAGGCCAAACCGGAGCGCACAAAGCGGCATGGATGCGTTCCAGCAGACCGCGGTCTTCTCCTTCCAGTCCAACCAGAAAGGTGGCATCGGCCAGGTAGTAGCGGGGGCTGACTATTGGGTCCTTTTTTTCCTGGCCCCCATTTGCTCGCCGATATGGAGGTTTAATTGTCTGGTAATCCCGCATCAGCAGCCCCTCCCTATCCACCCGCACCCCCATTTTCAGCCGCGCCAGATCGTCCAGCGGTTCGGCACGATAGCGCCCCAGCGCCGCGCAGACCAGGCCGAGAACGCCCGACTTGGACGGCTCCAGCTGACTGTCGCGTTCGTCGAAGCGGCTGGTGGTGCCCCAGGACTGCATGGGGCCGGCCAGCCGCAGCAGTAGTGTCGGCATGGTTCAGCCTCCCAGTTCGGCGCAGACCCGCACTTGTACCCACCGGACCAGCGCGTCCAGGCTCCCACGAGCCTTTCCTTTGGCAGCTGGCCAAGCTCCAGTCAGATCGATATAAGCCCAATCGTCCTTCCCGTCGCCATAGAAGCCGGCCACCTTGGTGTCATGTTCCGCCAGTTTTTCCACGGACAAGGTCGTCAGTTCCCGGTCGGCCCTGGGCCAGACCGGTCTTTCGAAGGCGTTGGCCAGATTGAAGGGGCTGGCATGGCGCAGCACCACGCCGACGAAACTGGGCGGATTGTGGGCGGCAAAGGTATTCTGCTTGCCGGTGGGGATGGCACGCGCCATGGCCTGGGTGAAAGCGCCGATGCCGGTCAAGGCCAACTCCTTGTCGCCCTGGAGGTTGTCGGCAAGTTTCTGGGCATCGATCACGGCATAGCGGTAGAACGTCGCGGAGTTGAATTCCACCTGGCCAATCATGCCGGCACCGGTTTCATCCACGTCGCCCTCATCATCCACGGCGGTGAAATAGTCGAATTCGCGCTCTACCTTGTGGGTGGAGATGGCGTGGGCGACCTGGCAAGCGGCATCCTGGTTTTCTTCCGGTAAATCAGCGAGCATTCGGCCAAAAAGGGCAATATCAACGGCTTTACTCCGCTTCAAGCAATCCTTGATGTCGGCTTTCAATTCATCAGGCAAATCGGTTGGCTTAATTTTTTTCTTGCTGCTCAGCGTTGTTAACGTTTCGGAGTGTTTCGCTATGAGCGCTCTGAACTGATCTATCTCTGGAACGGAGAGATACAGCAGGTACGAAAGTACCTTCTCCTCCTCTTTTTCTTTGTCCGATTCCTTCTTGTCTTCACCGTCCTTTGCTTTCTTTCCCTTCAATGCCAGTTTTACGATTTCGTTGAATACATCCGTATTTTGGAAGCCAATCTGCTTCAACTCTTCTATGACTACCCGATCCAAATGTCGGGTGCGGGTCCCAAGACTTCCATCCGGAAACAGTTGCGAAGACTTGAACCAATCTCGGGCACTACGTTTCAAACACTGGCTGCTCACCCGCGCCCGGCGATGCCCCCCAAAAATGGCGTCTTTTGGAGCTCCGGTATCATCGCGGTTGAGGTTGGAAGGGGCGAAATTCTGGATCAGATGGAATTCGACGAACAAGCTCATGGTGTACTCCTTACAGGGTCGATTCAGTTTCGGGCGTAGCTTCGGCAGAGGTGTGCGGTTCGTAGGCACGGTAGAAGTCCCTGGCCCAGCGCTGGCGCACCCGGTCCCGTTTCCGCTCGTCCAAGGTATCGAAAGCGTCGAACCAGCGTGCCAGGTCGTCCAGCAACCTGGCGTAATCGCAGCCCAGACCGTCGGCGGCCAACAGAGAAATCGCCTGGCGCAGCAAGGGCGGCAGGCTTTCCGGCTCCGCGCCCAGCAGGGCGATGAAGCGCTGTTCCAGGCTGTCGCTATCTCGCTCCCGCGCCAAGCGGCCGAAGGCCGAGGCCAGGCTGGTGTTCGGGCTGTGCTGCGGATGGAAAGCGAAGAGGCCGGCAGTGAGGTACAAAGCTTTGCGCCAGGGATCGTCCGCGTGCTTGTCCGCGCCGACGAAGCGCTCCACGTAGGGATAAGCGGGCGGATAAGCACCGGGCTCGAAACCCAGGCTGCGCTTGAGGTAGGCGAAAGCACCCCGGTTACTGTCTTTGAGGCCGGCCAGGTGGGCGACGAAGGATAGCGCGTGCTCGCTCATGGATTAACCTCCTCTGTCAGGGGCTCGTCGATGGGTGGAATCAAGGATTTCAGCAGGCCAATAAAGCGCGGATAAGTCTTGGCCTCCGCCCGCATTGCGGCGGGCGAATCGCCCAGGCTGCGGCGCACCGCCTCCCAGGCATTTCTGGCGCCTCTGTCCAAGGCGGTTTTCCATTCGCGGTCGGCTACTTCGATGTCGCCGGAGGCGATCTGCTGCATGAGCTTGGGTAAGGCGCGCTCGGCAGCAGAAAAAAACACGGCGGCGGCAGAGCCGTTCGCCAGAATGTCGCGGGCACGGAATTTGGTGTCTTTGTGCGTGGGGTCCGGCATGGTCTGGGCGATCATCTCCGTCAGAAGAAAACGGAGGCTTACGACGATGTTCATCGTCTTGCCGGTGCTCTTGTTAATTTTCTGAACCGCCAGTCCCTGCCAGACGTTTTCCGCGAAGCGAATCTTCTGTCTCAGAAAGACTGCTGCATCAGGCTGCGTTACCAATGCTTGCGGCAGTTCGATATGCTCAATGCGCCAACGCAGCGGCTTGGCTTGGCCGGATTCAAAAGTGATTCCCGCCGTCAGCACGTTCATCGGCGCATCCCACTCGCCGAGGCCATTGAAGAGATTGGCCGCATGTTCGAGTACGGCGGGGGGGATGTCCTGGCTATGACTTGGGTCTGGCACCAGCGATGGGAGTTCGCGCCAGATCGCACGCCCCTCGTTGAATGCAACACGAATGGCTTTGCCTTCCTTGTTGATCCGATAACACGCCATCGAGTCTGGCGCGTGAGGGTCTTCTTGAAGCGCCACGCCTGCCGCGATCCTGAGCCACTGGATTCGGCCAGGCGTTCCCCCGTCGACGAACAGCACCGCCCGACTTTGCCGCGTATAGCGATCGTTCGGCCCAGCTGCCAAAGTGGGTTCGGCAAGCAGCTGGGCGATGGTCGGCGCCGGCCGCTCCCAGCTTGGCAAGTCGTCTGGGCGCCGGGCATCAAAAGGATGCAGGCTAAGCAGAAGTGTTTCGTCCAGGCTGTTGCCCAAGGGCATGATGGCCGCCGTGCTAACCAAGGCGCCCGCCTTATCCGAGCCTTTCAATTTTTTCCCCGGAAAGAAACCGCCGGGGACGAACTGGTAATAGCCGAGCATGTCCCTGATTACCGAAGTCACCGGCCGTGGGGCGGAGTCGAAAATCGTGTGGTCGAACATTTCCGGCCCGTAGAACCGGCTGATCGATATCGAATTGCTATGAAAAATGGCGTCTGCCGTAGCCGGTTCCGTCGCCAACGCCCCCACCTGCATGAAAGGATGCGTTGGATGGAACAGCCAGAAACGCTCCCGCCATTGCTCCAGATAAGCCCGAACCGGCGCCTCCAGCAGTCCGTCGCGAAACCAGCGGGCGCGATCGGCGTCTTTCCATGGGCCATGACGGGTGGTCAGCGCACGGTGCAGCGCCGCCAGCAGCAGCCGGTAAAGCGCGATGAGGTTGGGCGGCGAGGTTTCCGCGATGGCGGCATAGTCGCGGGCATTCAGCAAGGCGTCAGCCAAGCTGGCCTCCACCACCTCCCCCGCCGGGGTTCGCAGCGGAATCCAGGGCTCGTCCAGCAGGTTGAAAGCCGGTGTGGCAGGAGTTGTCATGGTTCCTCCATGGTTTCGTAGGTGACGCCGAGTTCGGCGTCGAGCCGTACCCGCAGTATCCCGAAGTCCGCCTTGCCGTCGGTCAGTCGCAAAGGCTTCAGGTTACGTAGCAGCGGGTGGGATTCGAAGCCGGACGAAACAGTTTGCGCGCGCAACTCCCCGACAATATCGGGTCGGCTCAATCGCACCTGCCGCCGAAAAATGCGGTGGGCCAGTTCATCACCGATTTCGGCGTCAGGATCGAAAACCGGATCATCGGGAAACAGACGCCAGCCATCGTTACCGACATGAACGGGTACGATTGACAAGCTCTTTCTGCCTAGCCGGGTTACTACAGTCGGTTCCTCGCCTTCTCCTTCCTCGTTGGCGCGCGGCTTATTGGTGTAGGCGTTCTGGGGTTCGGCCTCGGCATCCAGGGAAACATTGATGGCCTGTTTTCGTTGCTCTCCAATCTCGGCCAAATGTTTACCCAAAGCCTGGTCGAATTTCTTCACGAATTCCGCTCGGGATTCCTCTTCCAAAGCCTCACCTCCATAGACCGCCTGCACCAGCCGGTCGATGTCCTTTGGCAAACGCCAGACCGTTTCCTTGCCGGCGATGGCCCAGGTTCGGTAAAGCAGGTATGGATCGTAGACGAAACCCCAGGCGGTTTCGATCAGTTCCGGTTCGCGCTCGTGCCGGAACCCGGCCACGGTCAGGCGAGGGTCGCTGTGCCGTTCCGGCCGCACGCGCCGGTGGCGATGCAATCGTCCGGCACGCTGCAGCAGCAAGTCCACCGGCGCCAGATCGCTGACCATGAAGTCGAAATCCACATCCAGGCTTTGCTCCACCACCTGGGTGGCAATCAACAACGCGCGGGCCGGACGCTGTTCATCCGCGCCGCTGCCGAAGCAACGCAAAACCTGCCGCTCCCGCTCGCTGCGCTCGTCTGCCGGGTAGCGGGCGTGGAACAGCAGCAGTTCCGTATCGCCTTCCAACTGATCCTTCAACATTCGATAGAGGTCTTGAGCACGCTGGACGGTGTTGACGATGACCGCGCCGCAGCCGCAGCCGGCCAAACCGTCGAGGGCCGCATCACGCAGCATTTCCAGTGATTCGCCGATACCGACGACGCGGATCGGTTCCAGGGAACGGCATGGGACGTGCTCGCCAATGACCGCCTCGCCTTGGCTCATCAGGATGCGTGGATATTCCAGTTCCGGCTCGTCGGCCGCACCCCAGGCGCGCAAAAAGCCCGCCCGGCGTGCATTAGGCAGGGTAGCGCTCATCAGCACCACCGAACAGTTCATCGCCTTGAGCCAGCGGAGCAAGGCCTCGATCAGGCCGATGGTGTAAGTGTCATAGGCGTGTACCTCGTCCAACACCACGACGCGATTGGCCAGACCCCATAGCCGCACGAAGTGGTGTTTGACGTTGAGGGTGGCGAACAGCGCCTGATCGACAGTACCCACGCCATAGGGTGACAGCAGTGGACGTTTGCGCTGGGCGAACCAAGCGGAAGACCCGATGGACTCGGCATCCGAATTGTCCACGCCGCGCAGCCGGTGAATGCGCTCCTCCAGCATGGCGCCGCCATGGACGAGTTGGATGTCCAGCCGAAGATCCGGGGCGAAGGCTTTCAGGAAGGTCAGTGCCCGCTCGAACATGGCATTGCCGGTGGCCTGGGTGGGGAGTGCCACGTAGAGCCCGCGATGGCCGTTGGCCGCTTGCAGGCGCAAGTGCGCCAGGAACGCCAGCTCGGTCTTGCCTTCGCCCATGGGCGCTTCGACGATCATGAGGGTCGGCCCGGCCGACTTTTTGAGCAGGCTATCTCCAATGATCTGCAAGGGTCTCGGCAGCGAATCCGGTCGGCCGAGTATGCGGCCAATCAGCGCTGCGCTGTCCCCCTCGCCGTCCAACAACGCATGAAATCCCGGCCAGCCGATGGCGTCGAGCGCGGCATCGGCAAGAGTTCGCGAATTTTGGAAGTGTCCTTCAAGTGTTTCGCTGCGTTCTCCGGGCGGAAACCAATCCTGGTTGGAGCCGATCCAGTCGGCGACACTGGTCAGTCCGGCCAGCCAAGCGGCAGCGGGCAAAGCGACCTCGGATGCAGCGGCCTCGCCTTCAGGTCTTAAGGTCTGCCAATAGGCATGGAAAAGAGCCTGACGCGCTTCGACCCATGCCTGTCCTTCGTTTCTCGGTGAGTTTTGGCTGATTTCATTGGTTCTGGGCATGTAACCATGGTGTGCACCCAATGCTTGGGTTGCGGCCAGAATCCAATTCGCCTCGGGGAAACGGCTAGAAAGCAAGCGTCGCAGCAGGGAGGCACCGGCCAAATCGTGGCGGTCGATGGAAAGAGCAACGGACTTGAAGGGCAACCCCGCCGCCGCGTCGGCAACGTGACCTTCCGGCCACTTGCGCTGGAAACCGGGAATCGCCTTGCCGAAGTCGTGCAAGCCCATGATCGCCGCGCACCAGCGTGGCGCGTTGGCAACCGCAAGACCAAACTGGCCCGCGGCCCAGTCCCTGGTCTGCCCCGACTCGCGGAACAGCAAGGCTTCGGCAACGGCAGCCACATCTAGCATGTGGGCCAACAGCCCGTGTCCGCCACTTTCCCCGCTTTTGGCCCAGATCACCCTTACATAGGGAGAAAGCTCGGCAAAGCGAATGGGCCTTTCGTCCTTCTCCGACATGCTGTCCCTCTAGTCGAGTTTCCGAAAGTCTCTGATTTCAGCTCGGTTCGTAATTACTAGATCAGGAAACGCAAATATACAATGCGCCCTTCGGTCCTACCGAATTTCTTACGGGGAGCGAACCCAGGCCTGAGCTAGACGAGTCAATCTTGCAAGCATGGGAATCCCAGCGCGACCTGAACGCCGAGCTGGAAGCAGCCATTGACGACGAACGGGCGGGGCGGGTAATCGCTTACGTGGTGTGCAAGACCGATGGCGATGAGCGAGCCTATCCTCCCGCTCGCGTCGACTGACTCGCATTGACTCAGACTCATCTGCCGTCCAGCTCCCCATCGCCGGCGATTTTCCGGCTGCGCAGGAAACCCACCGGCACTTTTCACTGCGCGTTCCGGTAAAACAGATTGAACGCCTCGAAGGGGATCATGCGGCCGTCGGGCTGGACCATGTGGACGCAGGATTTCTTGAGGGCGCGCAGATCGAGGTTGGCGGCGTCCTGGAACTGGACGATGAGGACCCGGAACACGTTGCGGTAGTCCAGGTTGGCCGGTGCTTCGATTCGGGGCAGGCAGCACAGAAGCTCCGCCAGGCAACGGGCCTGTTGTTGCGGCCCCAGGGCGGTGGAGAACAGTTTGACCAGGGTTGCCCGCAGCTTGGGATCGCGCTCGAAGGTGATGGTGTTGGCGGCTCCACCCACCAGGATGTCCCGCTCCAGGTAGCGGGTCAGCGGATGGACCCCGCCGCCCAGCTTGAGGGCATAGGCCATGGCCAGGGTGTCCGGATTGCAGGGTACCGGTACCAGGTCCTCCAGGGCGAAGACGCCGGACTGCTCGGCGATGGCGCGGCGGATCTCGCTCACTGTCAGCCGGTGGCGTTCGCCGTCGTAGCCTTGGTTGCGGCCGGCATCCTCGATGGGCTGGAAGGTGATGCCGCGCACGCAGGGCTGGCTCAGTCCGTGGCGGATGAGGGCGCCGATCTCGCCGTCGTTGAGGCCCTTGCGCAGGGTGACGACCAGGCTGGTGGCAACGCCGGCGGCATCGAGATGGGCCAGCGCCTGGTCGTGGATGCGGGCCAGGTCGGCGCCGCGCAACTGGCGCAGGACGGCATCGTCCAGGGAATCGAACTGGAGGTAGACCTCGAGGCCGGGACCGAAGGACGCCAGCCGCCGGACGAATTCGGCATCGCGCGCCAGCAGGATGCCGTTGGTGTTGACCATGAGATGGCGGATGGGCCGGCGCCGCGCCGCGGCGAGGATATCGAAGAACTGCGGATGCAGGGTCGGTTCGCCACCGGAAATCTGCAGTACGTCGGGCTCGTCCTCGGCGGCGACCGCCGCATCCAGCATGCGCTCGATTTCCTCCAGGCTGCGGAATCCCGGGCGCTCCGGACCCGAACCGGCGTAGCAGACCGGGCAGCGCAGGTTGCAGTGGTCGGTGACCTCGAGCACGGTGACACAGGAATGCTGCATGTGGTCCGGGCACAGTCCGCAATCCCACGGGCAGCCGCGGGCCATCCGGGTGGCGAAGCGCTGCGGCAGTTCCGGCGGTTTGATCCAGAGTTCCCGACATTGCCGGTAGTAGGCGGCATCGTCGGCGATGAGCACCCGCTGGAAGCCGTGGTCCGGGCACCATTTCTCCAGATAGACCCGCTCGTCCTTGATGAGGATCTTGGCTTCCACGCGCTGGCGGCAGATCGTGCAAATCGAGGCGGTGGTGTCGTAGAACAGATAGGGCCGGGTCTTGCGGCTCAAGGCAGGCGTCTCCATTGGCGGCAGGTCAAAGGAGCGTAGCCGGCCAGGGCCAGAAGGCACAGCCATTGAATGCCGGAGAGCCCCAGAGGGTAGGCGTAAGGCACCGGCTTCAGGCCGTCGCCGAGCAGCCGCCACAGCAGATAGGCCGACAGCATCAGCTTGAACTGCAAGCCCGGCTGGGCCGCACAGCGCGCCTGCAGCCGTGCCAGGAACACCCCAAGCACGGCGGCGAAGCCGATTTCGTAGAGCTGGGCCGGATGGCGCCGGACGCCGTCGCCGAAATCCACGCCCCACGGCAGGCCGGTGGGAAGCCCGTAGGTGTCGTCATGAAGTCCGGCCAGGAAGCAGCCGAGGCGGCCGATCATCAAGCCCAGCAGGATCGGGAAGACGAAACCGTCGCCGGTGGAGTGGCGCACTCCGGCAATCTTCTTGGCCGCCTCCACCCCCGCCAGCCCCCCCAGCAGGCCGCCCACCATGGACTGGCCGCCGCCGAAAAACACCGCCAGGCCGCCTCCCTCCGGCCACTGCTGCGGCATATCCAGCCAGAACGCCGCCTTGTTGCCGATGCCGGCGCCGAGCAGGCAGCCGGCGAGCACGGCGAAACTGCCTCCCGCCAGCAGCGGGCCGGCGCCGCTGCGGCGCCGCACCGCCCGGTAGCAGCACGCCCCCGCCATCAGCGCCAGCCATTCGAAGACGGCGTGCACCGCGACAGCGGTGCGGGGGTCGCCGATCATGCCGACAGGCCCGTTCCGCCCTGCCCGTCCCCCGGCCGCCTGGAGAAGAATACGCGCAGCAGCTTCCAGGTCCCCCAGCCGAACAGGCCCATCAAGATGAAGCCCCCCAGGGTCAGGCCGATGATGGTCCAATCGGTCTGATGGCTGTCGAAGGTCACGGCCAGACCCAGCGCGCCGCAGGCGCCCCAGCCGAGGGTGATGGCGGCGAAGATGAACAGCAGCAGGATCTTGCAGAGGGTGATGAGGATTTGCATGGCGCATCCGCTGGTGAGGGTTGCGAAACGTTGGGGTCGACGGCGGAAGCCCGCGCCCACGGCCGCGGCGAAGCCCCCCAGGCGCTCGCCATGACTGCATCGGCCGGCCGGCGAGCGAGGATGCCGTCCTTCCGGAACCCATCGGATGATAGCAGCCCACGCGACGATGTCCGGGAGGTTCTCCTTCATCGGATTGGCCGGGCTCTTTCGGAGCAGGCTTCGAGCATGGCCGCGGCCCGCCGGTCCGCTTCCGGCATTGGCAAACCACGCCCAATTCTGATAATAAGGCGTCGTTGTATCGGTCGTTCCTCAAACAACGGAGAACTGCTCATGAAGAAAATGCTTGCCACCGGACTCCTGCTGACCCTGCCGCTGCTGGCCCAAGCCGGGGGAAATCCGCCCGCCGCGCCGAGCCAGCGGGTACCGGCTGCCGACGCCGGCAGCGGCTGCGGCCTGGGGTCCTTGATGTTCGAAGGCAATACCGGGGTGGGGGCGCATGCGATCGCCATGACCACCAACGGCTCGCTGCTCAACAACACCTTCGGCATGTCCTCGGGCACGCTGGGGTGCGACCCGGAGATCCCGGTGCGCTACCGCGGCGAGCGGGTCTACATCAGTGCCAACATGACGCGGCTGGCGGAGGACGTGTCCCGCGGCCAGGGGGAAATCCTGGCGGGTCTTGCGGAAATGATGGGGATCGCCGACGCCGACAAGTCCGCCTTCTACAGCCTGACCCAGCGCAACTTCGGCCGCATCTTCCCCAGCGAAGCGGCGACCGCCGACCAGGTCATGGGCGCCCTCCTCGCCACCCTGAAGGCCGACCCGCAACTGTCCAAGTACCTGGCCTAAACCCCGTCCGCAGGACGCCGCTCCCACCGGCGGCGTTCCGCCTCCCTTCCGGCCGTGCCCAAACGCGTGCTGCTCGCCGCCTTGCTGCTGGCGGCGGGATCCGGGCCGGCTGCCGCAGCCGATCCCGCCCCCGGCCTGGAACTCCTGATCCGCCGCGCCCGCCTCCTCGGTCTGGCGCAGCATCCGGCCTGGCTCGCCCTCGGCCATTACCGGACCCGGCTTCTGACGGGCTTCACCAGCGAAGCCGACGATCCCGCCTTCTTTCTCAGTCCCGGAGGCGCCTCCGACCCGCAGGCGGAGATGGAGGCCAGCCTGCGCCGGCTATTCCAGCCCGCCACCGGCGATGACTCCCCCGCCTGCCGCTTCCCCGCCCGCCGCCACTGGCTGCAACAACGCCTCGAGGTGGCTGCCGCCCCGCCCCGTTGCCCGCAGTTCGCCGCCTGGCGCGAGCGCCTGGCGGCCCACGGCGTCACCCTGATCTTCCCCACCGCCTACATCAACGGCCCCTCCTCCATGTTCGGCCACACCTTCCTGCGGCTGGACCGGGAGCATCAGACGGCGGACAACGTGCTGCTCAGCTACACCATCAACTACAGCGCCAAGGCCAACGAGGACGACGGCGAACTGGCCTATGCCTACCGCGGCCTGTTCGGCGGCTATCCGGGCCAGATCGCGGTTCAGCCCTATTACGAGAAGATCAAGGAATACCGGGACTGGGAAAACCGCGACATCTGGGAATACCGGCTCGATCTCGCCCCCGCCGAGGTGGAGCAGCTGCTGCGCCATGCGTGGGAGGTGCTGCCGGTCCGCTTCGACTACTACTTCATGAGCGAAAACTGCTCCTACCGTCTGCTGAGCCTGCTGGACGTGGCGCGGCCCGGCCTGAAGTTGAGCGCCGCATTCCGCCAGCGCACGATCCCGGTGGACACGGTGCGGGCACTGGTGGCCGCCGGCCTGGTGCGGGAAACCCGCTACCGGCCATCCGCCGCCACCCTGCTGGAATCCCGCGTGGGTCAGCTGGACGCCGCCAGCCGTTCCTGGGCCAACCGCTTGGCAGCCGGCGAGATGGCGCTGGACGACCCGCAGCTGCAAAGCCTGGCGGGCGGCGAGCGTGCCCGCCTGCTGGAGGTCGCCTACGACGGCCTGCGCTACCGCAGCCTGCATGAGCATCTGCCGCGGGATCGCGTAGCCGCGGACAGCTACCGTCTGCTCAAGGCCCGGTCCGCCATCGCCGATCCGGCGCCGTTCGCACCACCACCGACTCCGGCCCTGCGCGACGACCAGGGACACCGGCCGGACCGGCTGGGCGCCGGGGTCGGCTACCTGGACGGCCGCGCCTACGGCGAACTGAGCCTGCGCACCAACTACCACGACCTGACCGACCCCTGGCCCGGCTACCGCCCCGGCGCGCAAATCAAGTTCCTCGACGGCCGCATCCGCTATTACGAAGACCGGCGCTTTCGCCTGGAGCGCTTCGAACTGCTCAACATCCGCTCCCTGTCCGCGCGCGACGGCTTCTTCCAGCCGCTGTCCTGGGGGGTGGAGGCCGGCGCCCGCCGCCGCCTGATCGGCCGCGAACGGCCCTTGCTCGGCTACTTGAGCGGGGAAGTGGGCTGGAGCCGGAATCTCGCCGGCGGCCTCGCCTTCGCCACCGCCGGCGCCAGCTTCGATACCGGGACGGAACTCCGCTCCGGCGCCGACCTCGGTCTGGGGCCACGCTTGGGCTGGCTGTATCGCGGCCTGGGCGGACAAGGCCTAGCCAGCTTCCAGATCGACTGCTACCTGATCGAGCACCGGTACTGCGGCGGCCGCGCCGAGTTCAGCCACAGCCTGAATTTGGGAACCGACCTGGCGCTGCGCCTGCACGCCGCCCGGGAACACGGCCGCGATGCCCAGATCAACGAGTTCGGACTCGATCTCTACCGTTATTTCTGAAATCGTCCGAAGCCCGGCCCGCAGCCGAAACGGAGAAAGTTGACGAACCGGCTCCGAAACGGTGTAATACGCGTTCTTTACGATACGCCCAGGTAGCTCAGTTGGTAGAGCAGAGGACTGAAAATCCTCGTGTCGGTGGTTCGATTCCGCCCCTGGGCACCAGGAAGTTGAAAGGCCTGCAGCAAAGCGGGCTTTTTTCGTTTTTGGCGGAGCCGCGCATTTTTCTGGGTCCTGCCCTGAGCCGCGCCTTCGGAAACCTCGGCGCCGGACTACGCCGCCAACTCGTCAACCCAGTCCGAAGTCTCCCCCGATCCCCTCGGCTCGCTCCCGTCCTCCGCTACCGCATCGAATACTGCTGGTATGTCCCGCAGTTCGGACGGCACCGGGCGTCGATGACGGTGCCCTTGGAGACGAAATGCAGGAAGACCCGGCAGCCCAGGGATTGCCGGGGCGCAGGCATCGGCCCAGCCGCGGACTTCGCAGGGGCTGGCCGGGGTGACGATGGGAACCTCATCGCCGGGGCCAATGCCGTTACCATGAAAGTCGCGAAGCGAACGCCTTGGTCTCCCTCTCCCTTTGGGTGAGGGCCGGGGTGAAGGCCAAGCGGTCAATGCTCGCGGGAACTCCGTTGAAACAATTGGACGTTTCGCCCTCACCCTAGCCCTCCCGCAGGGAGAGGGAACCAAGCCGCCTGAACTTAACGGCATTGTGCATCTCCCGTCCCCACGCCTGGGTCGGTGTGTTCCTGTGCGTGATCGAATCGTTCAACGGCCTCCGTTCCTGACCGACCGCGGTATCGACGACATCGACGAAACGATCCTCTCCCGCTGCATCGCGATGATCCGCTATCAACCGCCGAACCGAACCGACGCTCGACAGCTTCAATCGCTGCCCGCTATTTCGGCGGTTGGCGATATTGGAACAGGCGGGCTGATGCAAAGCCCCCTTCCCGAAATCAGATCGTCCCGGCACGCATCGATTACCCACCGGTCCACTGTTTCCATTACGAATCAGAGATTCTCCTTGAAGATAATGTCATTCTGAATCTGGGTCTGAATATACGAGATATCTTCTGGAGCGAGCACCGCCCCTCGCAAGGCAACGAACCATTCGTTGTTCTTCCCGATGTTGGTGATATGGCTTCGTGACGGTTCGGCGATTTTGTCCTTCGCGCCGGACAGGTCACGTGGAGGATCGCTGGCATTCGAGCTTTGCAAGCTCCAGATCTGGTTATACAGCGTGTCGTGCATGAGGAAATGGATCAGGCGCGGGTTGATGGGAATATTGCCAGCACCGGGGCGATTCACCTCGGTCGTGTGTTTCAACCCGAACAAGTGACCGATCTCGTGCGCCGTATCATTGATGATCGCGGCGAGTTGCAAGGCGTCGTTTTCGTTTTCTGCAAAGGCCTGACACATGTCTCGGCGTTTATCTTCCTGCTGGGAAGGACGCTTGGCCACCTCGGTCGCGATGATCGCCGTGGGCCGGGAGAATGGGGCAAACGAAGGCGTGGACTTCGCCCCCGCCGGAACCAAAGAAGTGTACCCTTTCCCCCAAAAACCATAGCGGGGAACAAACACGATATCGATCAGTTTCTTCTCGGCGGTTTCCGCCAATTGCGGCGCCAATGCATTCGCCACCTCGACATCCAGTGAAGTGGTATTGATTTCTTCAAACGAAAGCTTGAGGTCTTTGCCTGGGGAAAAGACGAATTCCACACCGGCAAGTCCCCAAATGCCCTGCACGCCCTTTTTCACAACTTCGATATCAAGCGTCGGCTTGACGTCATTTATCGATGCGAGTTGGAATCTTGCGATTACTTGCATGATATTCTCCGGAATCATTGAAGGTATCTACTCCCAAAACAAACCCGACTTCCACAACTCATTCACTCTGATATTGCGATTCCCCCTTCTGAGCAGACCATCTGGTGATACCCACATCCATCCCGCCAAACGTGAATGTTCGGCAGGCTCGATGCAGGTAGTCGCTGGCGGCAAGTTTCCGATAAGTGGCGACATTCCGACTCTCCGCGGGACTCTCGCCACGACGCGGACGGCAGCACGACGGTCGTCCCCCTCTCCGTGCGGAGCGGTGACAATTGGAACCCGCAATCAGGTCAGTGAAGATAGGTCGGCTTCGATGCGGGCGAAGGCCTCATCGATGAGCTTCTTCTCTTGCGGCAGGGTCTTGGCCGATTGTTTCAGCGAGTCGGCGAGACCGGCCGCCAATTCCTCTGCGGCGGGAAGCTCTTTGAGCAGGGCGGTGAC
>Ga0233425_10004890_pt1 | contig 21863 bp, 18 predicted proteins | sample Watercolumn_Towu_2_FD_181712 | JGI IMG/M metagenome (GOLD analysis project Ga0233425, IMG submission 181712) | Freshwater microbial communities from Lake Towuti, South Sulawesi, Indonesia - Watercolumn_Towuti2014_140_MG | ecosystem: Environmental > Aquatic > Freshwater > Lake | place...
CGTGTTCGAGCTCCTGGAGCTTAGCCCGGCCGGGTAGCCAGAACTCGACTTTTCTCGCGACGCACAAATCGCCGAATTTCCCGGAGAATAGGCCCAATTCCGCTTCTCAAATCACAAAAAGTTCGGGTTAGCCCACTGTTGCTGAAACCCGCCAGCCCCGCGATTTTCGTGGCATCTTCTGCTTGACGCGACGACCCGACTGCGGGAAAATCCGCCTCGCGCTGGGACGTAATTCCCAGACCTCCTAAAGCTCCCACTTTCCGGAGATTAGCGGATGGCTCGGTTCGTTCAGCAAAGGGGCGCCCTCGCATTGTTCGTTGCCGCCGGTGTGATTCTCGCACTGCCGGCGCGGGCACGCGACGTATTTGTGGACAATGTCGTGGGAGACGACCGCCGGGACGGTTCGTCCGCCGAACTGTCCGGCACTCAGGGTGGTCCTTGCCGGACGATCACGCGCGGACTCACGCGGATACAGCCCGGCGATCGCCTGGTGATCGCCAATCATGGACAGCCGTATTGCGAGAGCGTGACCTTGCAGGCAGCTCGCCACAGCGGCGTGGGCGGGCGTCCGTTTGAAATCGTGGGCAATAAGGCCGTGCTCGACGGGCGCGCCAAGGTATCGGCGGGGGCGTGGGAGCATGACCGTGGCGATGTGTACCGCTTTCAGCCGCCCCGCATGGGCCATTTGATGTTGTACTTGGAAGACAAGCCCGCCCTCCGGCACGTCGCGGGGGATGATGCGGCTCCCGGCGGGCTCAAACCGTTGGAATGGACTCTCTGGCGCGGCCACGTCTATTTCTGCGCGGAGCAGGGCCGTGCGCCTCGCGATTACGACTTGTCGTACAGTGCGCTGCCGGTCGGTATTACCCTCTACGATGTGCACCACGTCTGGATCAGCGACCTGGTGGTCCAGGGATTTCAGCTCGACGGCGTTAACGCACACGACAATGTGGTGGAAGCGACGCTGCTGGGACTGACGTGTCGCGGCAACGGGCGGAGCGGGATTTCGGTGGGCGGCGCGTCCTCCGTGCGGGTGAAGGCCTGTGTCCTGGGTGACAACGGAGCGGCGCAGTTGCGCACGGAGGGAGTCTCCAAGACCGAGATCGTCGATTGCGATCTGATTGAGAACACCGCTCCCGGCGTGGTTCGGGAGGGCGGCTTCGTTACGATGGCGCCCCAATAGCAGCGTCGTCAGGTAGTCGCTTGTACGTGTTCCGCTTGGCGCATCACGTCGCGGATCTCCGCGCGGGAAATCCAGTAATAGACCACTCCCACCGCCGCGACCGCAATCGTAATGAGGCGGTAGGCCAGCGCCACCAGCACTCCCGGAACATCGCTGGTTCTCTGGATGGGTACCTGTTTGAACAGGACGTCCATGGCGAACTCGTACGTTCCCAAGCCGGCAGGCGTGAACGGGAGTCCGCCGGCAACTCCGCTTAACGGTACGATCACGAAGTGCTCGCCCAGCGACGGTACGTTCTTGCCGAGGCCCGTGCTGACCAGGTAGAGCGAGATGCACAACAGGACGTGTACCGTTATGGCCATCGCGAAGATACCCAGCATGGCCCAGGGTTGGCCCCGGTACATGCGCACCGCCGCGATCAGCCGGTTGAAGATCCCGCCAATTCGCGGCAACCCGGTCAAGAACTCCGCGAACGGTCCCGTCATGAAACCGGGCAGGAGGGCGACGGCGATTCCCAGTGTTCCGGCAGCGGTAACGGCCAGAGTCGACTTGCAGACCGCATCGATAGCCGGAAGTGGCGAGTGAGTGCCAATCAGGATGGCCATGCTGGCGACCACGAGCAGAGCGTAGAATCCCACTAGGCGATCCATTACGACCGAGGCGATCGCCTCGGTGCGGTTCCCGGGCTGATCACGCGCCAGGAACACTGCCTTGAACAGGTCGCCGCCGACGGAACCCGCTGAGATGAAATTCAGCAGATAGCCTAGAGAACCAAGCCGAAACGCATCCGTCAGCCGGAATTTCAGGTGCAGGGTCCGCACAAGCAGGTACCAGCGCATAAACGTGATGGCGATGGCCGTCAGGCAGAAGGAGAATGCCGCAGCCAGACGCCACCAGTCCTTGGGCCGCTGCTGCAGTTGCCACAACTGGTCTCGGTCAATCGTCGAGAGCAGCCAGACGATAATGGCCAGCGGGACGGCGGTCTTCAGAATCGCCAGGAGGTATTTCTTCAAGTCGAGTGGTCCCTCAACGCCTGTGGTACGAAGCATCATCGCGCGGAGTGCCGGCGCTATAGCTTGCCTCATTCGCCCCGGCAAGGTGGTCTGTTGGCGTCCTTGACAGCCCCCCCGGGCACTGTTAGTTTTGCGATCGTAATGATTTCACGGTTTTTTCGGAAGCTAAGGGGGATCTGCGGCGTAGACTCCACCGTAGCGCGGGCTCCAGCCCGCGTGAAGTGTTACGTGGGCTGAAGCCTACGCCATTAAAGAACCGCACGCCAACCGACCGACTGACTGTGAAGTGCTCGTGGACGGGGGATTAGCTCAGTTGGGAGAGCGCTTGAATGGCATTCAAGAGGTCAGGGGTTCAAGTCCCCTATCCTCCACTTGGGGGGTCATCATGACCCCGCAGGCCTCGCCAATCCAGGGATTTGCGGGGCTTGTTTCGTTTCTTGAGGAGCCCTGATTGGCCGCTGCGTGCGGTGAGTGTGCCGGAATCTGTGCCAACTTCTCGTTGGGGCTTTTGGACTGGCCGGGCAACGTTCCTGTCGGCTGGCTCGTGGCCCGCTGGACATGCTCGCTGGTCACCATCCGGTAATGCTGGTTCGCGATCGCCTCAGTGTGCCCAAGCCACGCGGCGCACACGTGACTTGGGAACTCGTTGACCAGTTCTGTCGCCCGGCTTGCTCGAAGGGCCACCCAGAGTTTTGGCCAGGGTTGTCGTCCGCTACGCAGGATAGCACGCTTCAGCCACATCCCCTGGTTCTTGTTTGCCGTTCGACTGGCAGGGAAGATCCAAATGGCTTTCTCCGGGGCTGCCACCCATGCCCTGTGGAGCTCCTCGGCCACCTCTGGGAAGACGGGAACAATTCTCTGGTGTCCGTCGCGATGCCGCTTTGTCTTCGGGCTGGTGACGGTCATTGTCATCGTTTCCCAGTTGATGTCAGTCCATTTCAACGGCACGATTTCCGAAGGAACGCGGAGGCCCAGGTACCGGGCGAACAACAGCATCAGGCGATGCTCTGCCGTCGGGCACTGGTCCAACAGATCGTGAGTGGTTTCCCGGTCGACGAAGAACTGCCTCTCCGGGACGGGCACTGTGGTGCCCACCAGGGTCTTGAAAGGGTTGCGGTCTACCAGCCTTCGTCTCTCGGCCACATTGAAAAAACGCTTGGCAAACTGGCACCGCTTGCGAATCGTATTCTCTGATAATCCCTCACTGGCCTTGAGCCACGCATTCCAGTTGTCGGCGTCCTCAGGCTTGATGCTCCGCAAGGGCTTGTCCGTCCCGAAGAAGTCCTTGAGGTTGCGGACCGTATGCCCCCAGACCGTCAGTGTTGAGTCCGTGACGTCGCTGCGCTGCTTACGCTGCTCGATGAACCCATCGAGGAAATCACCCAACAGCGTGACGGTGGTGGCCTCACAGAGCCCGGCCTTGGCAAGTCGCGTGCGTAGCGTGCCGTCGATCTCGTCGAGCCACGCGGCGGTACGCTGGTCGATGGAGCCCCCGAAAGCCTTGTCCTCGATCAGACGCTCGACCATGTTGAGCGCGGTTTCGGCATTCTTCTTCGCACATTTTCCCGTGCGGATCGTCCGCCGCTTCTTCGTCGCCGGGCAGACGAACAGTATCCGCCAGCCGTTACCGTCCTTTGAGAGGGATGCCATTACGCACTGCCTTTCTTACCGCGATTTCGCTGCGCTGTGGCGACCAGCTCAAGCGCCAGCAGTTCGACCAGCAGGTCCACATTGTCGAGGGAGAGCCCAGCGCCACCAACCACAAATCGAGAAAGCGTAGATTCGGGAATGCCCGTCTGTTTCGAGATCGCGTACCGAGTCATTCCACATTCGCAGACGCTCCGCCGCAGCTGTTCGCTGAATGGTCCTTTCTTCGCCATGTCAGCATTGTATACCTTACTTCGACTATTGCAAGTATCAACTTCCTTCCTTTTCCGCAGCCCACTGCTGCAGGGCCTCCGGGCGAAACAGGACTAACCCGTCCAACTTCACCGACGGCAACCCAGCCTCACGACGCAACCGGTCCAGCGTCGATTGGGACACGCCCAAGGCTTCAGCGGCTTCGCGCTTATTGAGGAGGACTCGACCCGCGTGATCCGAGAGCCGCTCCTCCCGCATGCGCTCGATGGCTTCGTCCACGGCCAATTGAATGAGCGGCCGAAGCTCATCGCGGTCGAACTCGATTCGTGGGCTCATGTCGGACTCCCGTCAACTCCGGTGTTGTCCATTCCCGGCGGGGACTCGCCGTGGGAAGAATCGACTGCCTCGCGCGCCGGCGCCCGCCCCTCCAAGGGGTCGGACGGCGTGATTTCGGTGGCGCGGTGAACAACCCCCGCCGGAGCGCCCCTGTGCGCTCGTCTGCCGCATTCGTGCTCGCGGGCAGAGCCCGGAGATCGTCCGGAGCCGTCTGCGCTCGTTCTGACCCCTCAGAATCGCACTGACGTGCGGCGGAAAACTGAAAGTCCCGCAGTCGGTCCACGGCAGCTGCACGTTGTTTCGGCGACAACCGACGCCTTCGCTTCGGCACCACGATCTCCGCGATCTCCGCGAAGCGCTCGATAGGAAAGGCGGCGTTGGTGCCGTCAGAGCCGTCTTGCAGCACGTTGACGTAGGGCAGGGATCGCAACCGCTTGGCAACTGACCCACGGTTGTTGGTACTCACGGCCAACAGGTTGCCACCGTGCGGGTAGATGTGTCCATGCTTGCATGGGATGATTTGCAGCCACGGCTCCTCGGCGGAACGGAACTCGCTCCGCTCGGCGTGGTACGATTCCTCGTATCGAACGCGGTACGTATCACCGAATCGCTCATGGAGGTTCATGTCGGTTGCTCCTGTCCTACGCTCGCTGCCGCTTTTCGGGGACCGGGCCCGGCCGTTGACGGACGCGATGGGCCAACCAGCAAGGCACACTGTGCAGCCGCACCGGGGACGGCTTGAGCAACTCGCGAACCTGTTCGACGAAGATCTCAGTTGGGTGGCGTTCGGTGGTCACGTCAGTTGTTCTCCGATCGCGGCAGAGAATACACAGGACTGACGTCGGGGTCGCAGTCGCACACGCCCGTGCCACGAAGTAGGGCACACCAAGCGTCATGGGCGACGTTCACGTGCAGCGGTCGACCCGCCCGTGCGAGCCCCTGCCGCTTCGCCTCGTCCAACCTGGCGAGCACCCGCGGTACAAAGTTGGGCAGTTCGGGAGCGATTCGTTGTCTGGACATGGGACGTTGATCTCCTTGTTAAGATGGGGGCTTACGGTCTTTGATATGCTGTCGAGCACTCCGACTGGCCTTCTTGGGGGAGTATGATTCCTGGCTACTACCGTTTTCCCTTCGGAGTTCACAGCAGAACCACTCCGACACTCCCGCCATATAAATATGGCGGGGAGTCGGAGTGTGTGCTCTGCTTTCACTCCGACACTCCGACTCATCACTCCGACTTGAAATCAGTCGGAGTGTCGGACTGCTGCCTTCGGCCAACTTTACGATACCCTGTGTACCTCCTTCCGTTCCCCTTGGTGATCTCAAACTCTTCGACTACCTGATCGCGCAGTAGCGACGCCAGAATGGGATTAAATTCCTTTGCGCTCATCCCGGCCCAAGCAGCAATCACCGACTTCGTGTCGCCCTCACCCTCTGGATACGCTTCGAACGTATTCAGAACCCGCCGGCGCTGGTCCTGCTCGACAGCCTCCTGCTTGCGGCGCTTTTCCCACTCAGCTCGTTCCTTGGCGTCCGCCTTGGCTTCGGTATACGCCCGAACAACGACATCCCAAGTACGCTCATTGATGTCCACGAGCCAGAGGCTGCTATGTCCGCTGCGACCGCCGATCCGAAGATTAAGAACGTGGTGTTGGCTGCCGTCCACGTACGGCTCGTACCGATTCACCAGGAACCACTGGCCGGCGAACTCCGACCACCCGCTGCCGGACAGGTCGGACAACTCCAGCGGCTCACCTTGGAATCGAGACGGGACCTTGATGGAATGGTGACATGGTACCGGCAACACACCCCGTTTCATCACCTCGCGCGAGAAGGCCCGCAGGGTCTCGCCGACTCCGTATACGTTCGCCGAGTAATCCTTCATGCCGGGCATGGCCAAGTAGGCCGGGTCAACAATAGCGATGGTCAGCTGATGTCGCTCGCACCAACCCAGCAAGTCCATCACTCCCGCCGGTTTTCCGATGTTCGGTAACTCGGGCGTCACGTGCAGGAATTCCCTGATCAATTGCGAGTTGATTTTCCGGCGTTCGACAATCAGTTGGGTACGGGCAGCGATTGTGGCGATCCCAGCTTCGCCCGTCATGAATCCAACGCGCCGCTGTACGGCGACTTCAAAGTGACCGAGGAACTTGGTTCCACTGGCGATCGACAATGCCATGTCCAGCAGCAGGGACGTTTTCATTCCCTTGTAGACGCCGCCTATGACCATTGGCTGCACGGCGTCCATCACGTCCGGGATGATGTACGGAATCTCTAGGTCGCAGTCCATGAGGTCCTGCAGGTCATACTCCTCCGTGGGCCAGGTCGTCGGCTCCTCCTTCGTCGCGTCCGTCTCCCAGGTCGTCTCGCTGTGCTTGTGGACCGCCTCCAGCAGTTTCTGGTCCAACTCGTCGGCGGTGAGCCAGGCGGCATGGCGTGGGCAGTACTGGAAGAATTTCTGCACAACATTGATGCGACGTATTTCGCTTTGAATGGTGTCACACCCGTGAAATTGCGACTGGCCATCAACACGAATGTCGAACTCGTAATCCAGCGATTTCTGCCCAAGCACGACAACGTCCAGAACCGGATGTCCGTTTGTATTGATCATGGCAGATCCTCAAATCCTTGAAGAAAGTCCTCGATAGTCCATTCGTTTTGGATCTTGAATCCCGCCTCTGCCAGCGCAGCCGCGGCCTTAGTGCGATCACCGTCGTGGTTGAGCAAGGTATACGCCTCGAACTTCGTATAGGTATGTCCGCCGTTAAGCACCGTCTGAAACGGCGTGCGCGTGGAGAACACCGACAACACGTCGTTGCCAGCCGCGGTGATGTAGCCCGTGGTGGCCGAATGGGCTCCCGACTCTGCGCGCGGATGCACCCATAGTGTCAGGTCGTCTTTGGTGCCCACGATGCGCCACCCATGAGGGCACAGCACGTCCGCCCAGGTCGCCGTGGCATTGAACACGTCGCCAGGCCGTTCGCCGCTCGGCAGTTGAACCATGGCCCGCTCACGTGGCTTCCTATCGGTGGAAAGATGGTCCGCCTGCCGAACAGCGAGACGTTCTTCGATGTACTCGATGACATCGACCGGGCATGGTTTCATGCTCATCTGCCACGGAGCCAGGCCGGCAGACCATGTATACGATCGTCCCGATGGGTGGATTGATGGTGGGAGTACCGACTGCATCTGACCGTCGAGCCCCAGTCGCAACTCGATGCCGTCAACAGCCAAGACGTTGCTCCCCGCTAGTCGCTCGGGTAGCTCTGGGAGCTGATACAGTCGATGAGTGCTCTTGCCGCTGACGTAGGTGGCCGTCAACTTGTCGCGATCAGACAACAGCCAGTTGAGCGTGTCGCGAGCTTCGTCGGTGTCGTGCTCGATGTCGCACATCCCACTGGCCGGGCCCAAGATCAGACCGACGTTGTCTTCTAGGCGGCGGTTCCAGTGTGCTTCGATCTGCTTCACGGTTCGCAGCGAGCGATGTCCCCAGTCGCGAAGATACGGGCGTTTGTCTCGCGGCCGGATCGGGGTCAGGGCCATACCCCGACGCACGTAGGCCCGAGCATGCCGGACCATGTTTTCCGTGAAGCTGATGTCGACGATAGTGGAAATTCTCTTCAAGTCATCGTCGCGCGTCGGGTGTAGGGGGATGCTAGTCATGCCGCACCCCCCGGCCAATCGTCGGCGTGAGACACGGGGGTATTGGACGGCCCCACGGGCAGAACGAGCCGCTCGATTTCGCCCCACCGGAAGCGAATTGAACCATCTGGCAGCAGCACGTAAGGCAGCCGCCGTTGACGGGCCAACCGTTCAGCCCGCCCCAACGGCCAGTTCAGCCGTTGGTCAACGTCCTCGGGATACAGATATGCCATGTAAGTATTCTCCTGAGTCCTAGGGGGACGAAACCCGTCCCCCCCTAAACTCATGTGGAGCTACATGGCAGAAAGAAGTTTCCGAGGTTTTGAGATGCTTGGGGATGTTTTGCCACGTTGACGATGTTAGGACCGGCGATCCTTCCGCCGCTTCTTCACCTCTCCAGAGATGTTGGGCACCACCTTGCCCCCACGCGCATAGTCGTATTGCGAATCGACCGACGCCTTCGTATCGCTCGTGCGGTTCTGTGTTTCGGCCATCACGGTCAAGTGGTTCCACCAGCCGATTAACTCGGCCTTGTCCACGAGCGGTTGCCGGCCTTGCCCCGGTATCTTGATCGGGCCGTTGCACGTCTGATTCAGCCGACCAACCACCTGTCTCTCCTTGTCGTTGTTTCGCTTCCCCAGGGTGATCAGAATATCACGCCAGCTTGTGAGTAGTTGGACTGGGGCGGGCAGAGGGGTGGGGGGCTGCGGTGAAGCTGCCTTCGTCTTCAGCTCCCCCTTGTTGTGCAGGACCAGGATTTCAAATAACCCCCGCACTTTTCGCTCGACATCGCGGCGCAACGCCGCAACGTCGCGTTGCGCGGACGCCTTGATCAGTTCTTCGTTCGAAAGGATTCCCGAAATGCTGCATCCGTTCATCGCGAGGAGCGACGGCAGACGCGGGTGATCGGCGAAGCCGGCTCCGTAGATGATCTTGAGCGCGGCCGGCAGGTTGATCTGATGGTTGGCAGGAATCTCGTTGGGGGTGCCGCCCAGGATGCTGTGGCGTTGCGCGATCTGCATCGGGCCGTAGCGGTCGTCTCCCCCACCCCAGCACAGCCAATTGTAGTCCAAGTGCTTGTCAACGAAGACGGAGAACCTGTCGAGAAGTTCCAGTTCAGGGTTCTCGCATGGAGCATCGGAAAATGCGCAAAAGACAGTCTGCCTCCCGTCCGCGTCTTGAACAACGATGCAATGGACTGGCGTCTGATCACAGTTGGTGTCGCGCAGAGGGCCGGCAGCGTAGTGCATGACCAAGAGGCGGTCCAGGTTCCTGGTCGCATTGTCTAGCGTCTCTCTGGCGTAAATCACACTTTCGCAATCTGACATGCCTTATTTGCCCTTCATTAGGTCGGACCGCTCACCGTGGATTCCGGTCCAGCTGCGAAGCGATTACCCTCGGAGTCGCCGTTGGCCGTCCCGATGCCAACTCCATTTTCCGGTTTCCTCCGCGAAGTACAAGCGCCACGCACATCGCGACAGAATCCTGAGCCGCAGACCAACGAAAACGCCCCACCGGCAACGTGTGCTAATGGGGCGGTGTGTCTCGCTGCGAACGCGGCTTCAGCGTTTTTGTCTGCGTCGCCAAGGACCGGAACGGTACAGTGCGCCTTCATGTGACAGGATAGAGGTCGCGGGCAAAGTAGTTTCGAAGCAAGGTGGTTGCCTGACTAGGCCGTGCACCCGAGCCACCGATCGGACGTGGGATAAGTGGAGGATCACTTGGCGGCGGAACGACCAGGTTCGTGAAGCACAGAGGCTTGTCACGGCGGCTGTTCCTGCCCCACGCGAGCGCGCTGAATCTGGCGATATGCTGACTACGAACCCCAACCGCCCGCGCCTTTCTTTGAGTTGGTGCGGGAAAGTCGTTTCCCCACATCTCCACGTCTCCATCGAATCGTCGCTCGATTGCCTGCGGATTGGTTTTGGGTGAATACTCCAGGCTAGGATCTGTCGGAGCAAAGCAATCTACCACTGTGTAAAGGATGAACAGGGATGCGAAGATAGTCAGAACTTGTCCGCCTTTCTTCTGCCCTTTTATCCAGGTGAGCATCCCTATCATCAATAGTGGCAAGTTAAACATGTTCGCTCCGAACAGACGCGCCAGTACGATAATGGGATCCCTCAGGAAATCCGCAACAGAGAATGTCTGTAGATGAGGATGCCAATTCAGGAGGTTGTCAAGGGTGCAGTAACCCTCGATAAACGCCGTAAACCAGCCAACAACAAGAAAGGCAGTCATCAGGTCTGACATCGTTTTGTCCGGAATGTGAGATTCGCTATTGTCGCCGCCTTTCTCGATATTAAGACGCCGTTGCGATCGGGAACGCAAAGACAGTTTAATCGAACACACAGCAAACACAGTGAGTCCAACAACAACCAGCACAACGCCGAGAACCATCAACGCCCAGCTAAAACCAGGGGTCGCCGTTGGTTGTTCACCGGGTATCGTGGCGAATATATTCAGAGTCGACAAGTACGAGTAGGTGACCAGACCGACAAAGAAGGCAAGTGTGCCTATTACAGATGAAAGCCCACCGCCAACAACGCCGATGACAAGACCTCGATTCTCCTTCTGCACGATTGCTACGATCCCGCAGACAAGTGAACCAACCGCGACCTTGGTTTTAGGAGTCAATGGCTCTTTCATGACTGACGGAGGTGGCGGCGGAGGTTTCGGCGGAGACTCGCCAGGCGAATGTGAAGCGGCACTCGGCTGATTGCTAGTGGCCAACTTTGATCCTGCTTCAGAGTCAACGGTCGAAAGCCATTCGGCGACCTGTGTATCAAAGGGAGCGATCGCCAGGGGAGGTGGTGGCTGAGACGCGCGAGGTGAAAGTGAAGGCGCAGGCGTGGAGCACTGGAATAGATCCCGGACCTGGTCAGCACGCACCCAGTGGCCACTATCGCCCTGACGCACCAATGTACTGGGCCTGACGATGCCGGCTTCAGCCAGCCGGCGCAGCTCCGTCGAATCGACCGGCGGAGACGCACGGTCATTGCTGGTCTGGTAGAACCACTGAATAGCCATGTTGAGAGCCCTACCTTTCTGTCAGGCCCGGCCGACGGCGGTCGCCGACAACCGGCTAAGGTCCCTTGCCGCGCCAACGTTGGCCAACGCGGATTGATCCCTCACGCCGCCCACTCTGCACACAACGCCTCGGCTTGTTCCAGTACGAGTATGGTCGCCTCCTCGCGCAAGTCGGGTGGATAACCGTGCTTCTTCAAGATGCGCCGCACCATGACGCGGATCTTGGCGCGGGCGCTTTCCCGCACGGTCCAGTCAATGGTGACGCTCTTACGCACCTGAATCACCAGCTCCGCTGCAATCACTTTCAGTTCCGCAATTCCCATCGCCTGCACGGCGCTTTCATTCTGCGCCAGCGCGTCGTAGAACACCAACTCATCATCGCTAAGCCCCAGGTCCTCCCCGCGTCGGGCGGCGTCCCGCATTTCCTTTGCCAACCGGATCAGTTCCTCGATGATCTCCTGTGTGGCGATGGCTCGGTTCTGGTACGCGAGCACCGCCTTCTTCAGCATCTCGGAAAAGGCCCGCGACTGGACGACGTTGCGTTTGGAGCGGAGGTTGATCTCCTCGGTCAGCAACTTGCGCAGGAGTTCAGCCGCGACGTTCTTGTGCTCCAGGGAACGGATCTCCGCCAGGAACTCGTCGGACAGAATGGAGATGTCGGGTTTCTTCAGCCCCGCAGCCGAGAAGATGTCGATCACCTGGTCGGATGCGGCCACCGCCTTGGAGACGAGTTGCTTGATGGCGGCGTCAAGGTCCGTTCCAGGCCGGCTGCCTCCTGAAGCCTTCGCCAGGGCAGCCCTGACCGCCTGGAAGAACGACAGGTCGTCGCGGATGGACGTGGCTTCAGCGGACGCCGCGCACAGCGCAAACGCCTGCGACAGATCGGAAACCGCCCTCAACCACCGTGGCTTGCCGTCCTCCTGAACCAGGATGTGTTCCTGTGCCGCGGGCAGCAGAGCGATGCGCTCTGCCGGTGTGCCTTCAGTCCAGTCCGACCAGTCGAAGCCATGCATGATCGCGCAGCAGACTTCGTACTTCTCCAGCATGACGGCGATGGCTTCCGCCGTGTCGATGCTCGGCTCGCCCTGGCCACCGCTTTCGGTGTACGTTGCCAGCGCCTGTTTCAACTGGTCAGCCAGTCCCAGATAATCGACCACCAGGCCTCCAGGCTTGTCGCGAAACACACGATTCACCCGCGCGATCGCCTGCATCAGTCCGTGGCCGCGCATGGGCTTGTCCACGTACATCGTGTGCAGGCACGGCACGTCAAAACCCGTGAGCCACATGTCCCTCACAATGACGATGCGGAACGGGTCTCTGGCATCCTTGAAGCGCCGGGCCAGATGACGCCTCCTCTGCTTATTGCGGATGTGCTGCTGCCAGTCGAGATCGTCCGACGCGGAACCGGTCATCACGATTTTCACCACGCCCTGGTCGTCGTCCTCGTCGTGCCAGTCGGGGCGCAGTTCAATGATCGCGTTGTACAGATCGACACAGATCCGGCGGCTCATACAAACCACCATCGCCTTGCCGTCCATCGCCTCGAGTCGGCGCTCGAAGTGCTCAACCAGATCCTTGGCGATTACAGCGATTCGTTTGGGTTCACCGACCAAAGCTTCCAGCGCCGCCCACTTGGTCTTCAGCCGCTCCTTGCGTTCGGTTTCCTCCGTCTCGGTGATTTCGTCGAACTCCTCGTCAATTGTCGGCAGAATCTCCCGATTGAGCGACAGTTTAGCGATGCGGCTTTCGTAGTAGATGGGCACCGTGGCGCCATCGCGCACCGCTCGTTCGATGTCGTAGATGCTGACGTAGTCACCGAACACCGCGCGCGTGTTGGCGTCATGCTTTTCGATAGGCGTACCGGTGAAACCGATGAACGACGCATTGGGCAGCGCGTCGCGCATGTTGCGGGCCAGTCCGTCGATCAGGTCATACTGGCTGCGGTGCGCTTCGTCCGCCAGGATCACGATGTTGTGGCGGTCCGACAGCAGCGGGACGCGCACGCCTTTTTCCTCGGGCAGGAACTTCTGGATGGTCGTGAAAACGACGCCCCCCGCGGCGACCTGCAGCAGTTGGCGTAGATGCTCCACGCTCTCGGCTTGCACGGGATCTTGTCGCAGAATCTCGCTGCAGCGCGAGAACTGGCCGAACAGCTGATCGTCCAGGTCGTTCCGATCCGTGAGGCAGATGAGCGTGGGATTCTCCATCTTCGGCTGTAGGATGATCTCACCCGCGTAGAACAGCATTGTCAGGCTTTTTCCGCTGCCTTGCGTGTGCCACACCACACCGCAGCGCTTGTCGCCCTGGGGCCTAGTAGCAGTCAGCGTGGTTTGCACGGCCTGCTGCACGGCGTGGAACTGATGGTATCCCGCCAGGATCTTGGTTGTGCGATCACTGTCCCGATCGTGCTCGAACACGATGTAGTGGCGCAGGAACCGCAGTAGGCGCCGTCGGTCGAATAACCCACGAATCAGCACCTCAAGCTCCAGGACCGAGGGCGGCGCGTCCGACTCACCCTCCACGGTGCGCCAGGGCTTGAACCACTCCGAACTGGCCGTCAGCGATCCGACACGCGCCTGCAGGCCGTCAGAGGCCACCAGGATCTCGTTGTAGGCGAACAGCGAAGGGAGCTGCTGCCGATACGTCTGGAGTTGATTGAACGCGGTCCAGATCGTGGCGTTCTCGTCGGCGGGGTTCTTCAACTCGATGACGGCGATGGGGATGCCGTTGAGGAAGACCACGATATCGGGGCGTCGGTTGTGCTGGCCTTCGATCACGGTGAACTGGTTCACCGCCAGCCAGTCGTTGTTGTCGATGTGGTTGTAGTCCACCAAGTGGACCCGGTCGCCAGCAATGGAGCCGTCCTGGCGCCGGTACTCGACTTCCACGCCCTCACGCAGCATGCGGTGGATGGCGCGGTTGTTGGCGATCAGCGTGGGGCGATCAGGACGCAGTAGCCGGCGAAAGGCGTCTTCCCTGGCGTCAGGCGGGATACTGGGATTCAGCCGGTCGATGGCACTGTGGAGACGATCCACCAGCAGCACGTCGCTGAACGAGGCACGTTCCGCCTGGGGGTGGTCGGGTGCGATGGTGTCCGCGTGGAGAGTCTGGTAGCCGAGGTCGGCGAACCAGGAGAGGGCAACGTCCTCGATCGTGGATTCGGAGACGGCATCAGGCATCGTTGTCTCCAGCCCTAGTTTCCGGTGCACGCCAGAGTTTGCGCACTGGAGACTCAGAGACGCCGGGGACTTCACCATCGCCGTACCGAAGCGATCGTAGTTCCTCCAAAAGGTCATCTGGAGTTTCGGTGTCCACGCCGAGCTTTCCCTGAAATTCACGGCGCTCGACAAACGCATTGAAGACGGCCCATGCCAGTAATCGAGCGTGTCCAATGTACGTCGCCTCGTCTGGCAGCGACGTGCCGTGCAACGTCTGAGAACGATGATCGTACAGCGTCTTGACGCATTTGACCGCGTCATTTCGGTATCTACCCAACGGCTCCAAAAGAGTCGCAACGTTTTCGGCCATTTGAGTAGCGAGTTCCGGTCCCTTCCTGCACAGGATCGCTTCGATTGCCGCAACCGCCAGAGCCATCGACACAGCGGCGTTGCGCGAGTTGTGCGCTTGTACAAGTAGATGAACTGCGTTCCGCAATCGTCTATCGAGTGAGTCTTTCTTCGTGGAGCGAGAAAAGAAAGCGTCCAGGAACTCTTGCAGAGGCTTGCGTACGGCCTCAGTCCATACATTGAGCGTCACAGATGCTGCCGACGGACTTCGTACACAGGACGTTGTGAAAAACAGAAACTCTTCCTGAAGACTCAGCGCTGCTTTCATCGCGGCCTGAACGCCTTCGACGAGTTCCTGTAAGGCGCGAATGGAACACCGGCACGTAACGGCGGCAAATAGCTCGCGCCGAGATGTAACCGGTATAAGAGCCATTTCCAATTCTAAAAGGCTGTGTTCGCTGTCGATCGGGATGGTGCCGACCAACTCCACCACGGCGTCGTTCTCACCTCGCCAGATTACTTTATCGGTTCGGATTTCTCCATCGTCCATCCCGCATCGAGTATAGAACCCGCAACCAAGCGAAAACGGCAGCGAACGACGAACAACTCCAGAGGCGTCAACGACACAGCGAACGAATCTCTCAAGACGGCGATCAACATCATCAGTGTGGTCAAAAAGCCATGTCACGCCATCAGCGATGTCCGCCTTGGTGACCTCAAGTGGAAGCGGTAGCTGTGCCAACACTCGCTTGTCAATAAGGTCAACCACTTCTCTTTGAGTGTCTTCTCTCAATGACGAGAGAATCATGTTTTGTGCGAGGTCGCCCAAGTTGAGGTTGAGGGTGTCAAGTGATGACAGGCACTCCACTACCTTCTCTTCGTGTCGAGCGATGAGTTTACGAACTTCGTTACGTAGCGATTCGGATTCAAGCATTCCGGCGAGGGTGGTCATGATGCACGGCTCCGTTAGGACATGTGGTCACGACTTCTAGACCTTAAACAAGCGAAGGTCGATGCGGGTTTTGGGCCGGTGTGCGCGCGACCGTCGGCGCAGATTTCCAGCGGATCGGCTTGGTGTTGCCGTAGGTGAACTGCGCGGTTGTCGGTGCTTCATGCTTCTGCGCTTTCTTGGGGTTGGGCGTGAACGCGGTACCGGAGCATCCGGACTCCGGCTTCAGAGAGGCACTGCTCAGCAGCGCAACGGACGGCGGATGCCCTCCAGCAATCGAAAGAACACGGATTGCCAGGGGTTCCAGGCCAGTAACCGATAGATGATCCGGCGACTGCTGCGAATGATCTGTGCCGGGATGTGGATGAAGGCGTTTCGGAACGTGGAGAAGTCCATCCGGAGCAGGGCCTGCTTCTGCGTCTCGTGCTGCTCCCGCCAACGAGGATGAACGGGGACCAGCAGCGCTGCCCAGGCCTTGAGGCTCCAAGCCAAGGAGGCAATCACCATGTAGGCCCAGTTGCTGTTCAAGCTGTCCAATGGGGCGGTGAGCGCGTGCACGTCATGCTTCTGCTGCGCGATCAAGTTCTCCTGGTTGCAGCGCTTGTTGGCGCCGTTCGCGCCCAGAACGATGTCCTCGACCGCACTGGTGCGGTCATTGGTGAGATAAAAGAAGCAACGGTTCTTTTCAAAGAGGTACTTTTGGCCTTGGGTGACCTCGAGGTCCTTCCAAACTACCACCACGCGGTACGTGCGGCGGCACTTGGTAGGACGATAGTCGAACTCCGCCACCCACTCGTCCGCCAAGCGGATGTTTTCGAACTCTCGGTTCCGAACCACTTGTTGTTTGACCTTCTCGGGACGGCGACGCGGTTTCGTCTGGACTTCGTAACGAGCGGGACGCTGCAGCCGTTTCCAGGCACTTTGGGGCAGGTTTTCCGCCAACACTTCCAGGTTGGCCATCGCGTCGATGCCGAACACAAACTGCACGCGGGCTTCATCCCAGCCGTCCAAGTACTCGGTCTGGGTGAAGTCCGTATCGCCCCGCAGCCGGATCTTCCGGAAGCCGGCACGCCGACACCAGTGGATGGCCCGATCCAGATACACTGCGGCTCGTTCATGGCTGGGGCGGTTCCCGCTACGGTTGACGATGTACAGCGGTTCCCCCGTGTTGGCCAGGGAGATCAACAGCGGATGGTAGCCCCATTGGCCTTTGTAGTTGATATCCATGCCTTCTTTGCATTCACCAGCCGTCTCCACCATCGTGCCGTCCGCGTCGATCACGGCCTCATCGAAGAAGGTTGCCGGTTGCTGCCGCCACACCTTCAGTCGGATCTCGTTGAACGTTTCCATCAGCAGGAACACGTCCCACCAACTGAAACGGCGGCAGAAGTCTCCGGCCGTGGTCGGATCGGGAATCCGCTGGGCTCCCAAGGCCTCGAGATAGACCTCGTCGTTGCGGCGCAGTTCCAAGTGCTCCAGCCGCGTACCGCCCGCCAACAAGTTGTAGGCCATATTCAGCACATGGTCCGACTCGCTGTACGGCAGGTAGAGCTTGAGCAGGTTCAGTCGCTGGTTGAGCGCCTTGTCCAGCCCCAGCTGTTTCACCATCAGATGGATGGCCCCGATGCCACCGGCCGAAATCGCGCGCGTGCGATCCGCCAGTTCGTACTGAATGTTCGAGGCCGACATCACGGGACACTCGCGGCCCATTTTGGTCTTGTCTAACCGCTCCTGAATCCGACGCTTGCGGGCTCTCAGTTTCTGTCGTATGTTGGCTTTCACTCGAAAACCCTCCGTGTTCCGGGATCATGTGCTTGACGACACCCCATGAAACCCGGGTCAACACCGAGAGTTTTCGAGTTTTTTCGTGTTTCAACCGAAATTCACGCTGAAAGCCTTGCTTGGTCAAGGACTAGATTGCCTCGCCCACCCGTATCTCCCCCGACAACAACTTCGGCAGCAGGGCGTCGCGCAGGCCGGCAAGGGTTTCGGTGTGAAGTCCATTGTTGCTGTGAATCGCGAATAGCGGTGCCACAAGTTTGCGAAAAGCTCGCTGAGCTTCCAATGTCGGAACAACGACGTCGTACCTGTCGCAAAAGACCGTAAATGCGAAGTTTTTGATTCCGGTCGTCCCGTTTTCGAATTGGAGGAACTCATCACTGTGGTACAGATATCGCAACAGCAAATACAAGAAGTACGAACAGCACGACCCATCGGGGCGAATCAGCCGACAGAAGTTTGAGCACGTGATTGGGTGACGCACACGCTGAACTAGCTCCCGCGTTATCAGCACGGGTCGCCCTGTTGACTGAGTTGGGCTTCCCCCCGAAATCTCGAATGCCAAGTCTTCGGGCTGCAGGCGTCGTTTTTCAAGACTTGATCGCTTGACGTAACGAACTGGCATTTTGCCAACACCGCCCGACTGTAGGCTCGGTATATCGGCACCCCGAATACACAAAATCGCCTCTGAAAAGTCGGCGTCGGGTTCGTCCTTGCCCCAGTCTCCGCCGATGACAGTCCCCAGCAGACTGCCGATATTCGTCACCCGCCACCCCTTCGGCACCTTCCCCAGCGTTGAATCCTCGAACTCGCTGGGAAACAGATCCGCCGTCGCCTTGTCCATGCCGTGCGGCCTGCGCCCCTCCGCCTTGGCTCGCACCGGGTCAAAGTCCACAAACCACGACTTGAAGATCGCCCGCGCCGTCGCCTCCAGCGTCTCGTTCAGGCGGCGGTTGAGTTCGATCTTGTCGTCCAGCGTGCCGAGGATGTGGGCGATGGCACGCTGCTCGGCCAGTTCGGGAACAAGGAAGTGTAGTCGCTCTAAAGTGGCGAGGTTGATGTTGTCCTGCACGCTGCCAGACGCCTCGTGCTGGATGCGCCGCTTCAGAAACCGAAACATGTATTCCACGAAACGGACGCAGCAGCGGGAATCGTCAGGAATGAAACCAACCACACTATCCGGAAAGCAGGCAGGAAACGTTAGCACTGCGGTTTCTGCAATGTTCGCGGCGATCGTGATACACATCGTGCCCGCTGGCCACATGCGGCTCTGGGCTAGTCCTGCTTCGCTGTAAGTCTGCCTGTAAGAGGTGATTCGCCCTCCAGACTCACGAATGTCGCCGGTTTGAATGAAGGGGTAAGGGCCACCGTAAAGGTGCTCCGCGTATCGAGGACGGTGACGCGATCGCCCGCGATTGACTTCACCCAAATCGCTTAATTTGACCGACTGCCAACCCGATGGTCGCCACTCACCCGCCATAGCCCAAGCCCTCCAGGTTTGAGCGAATGGCTTTCTCCAGCTTCCGTGACTCGGCGAACTGCTCGTACAGTTGGCCCGTCAGTCGCTTCATCTTCTCCTCGAACGGCTCGTCATCATCCTCAACTTCCTCCGCCCCAACGTATCGCCCTGGCGTCAGCACGTGGCCGTGCTCGGCAATTTCGCTGGTCTTGGCCGACTTGCAGAAGCCTGCCACGTCCTTGTACTTGCCCGCGTCCTTCTCACCGCGCCAGGCACGCGCTGTGCTCCCGATGCGCTGGATGTCGTCATCGGTCAGGTCGCGGTGCACACGATCGATCAGCACTCCCAGCTTGCGGGCGTCGATGAACAGCGTCTGCTTGGCGCGGTGCGGGGGCTTGTGCCGCGACAGGAACCACAGGCAGGCGGGGATCTGTGTTGAGTAGAACAACTGTCCTGGCAAAGCGACCATGCACTCGACCAGATCCGCTTCGATCAGCGCCTGGCGAATGTCGCCTTCGCCAGACTGGTTGCTGCTCATCGATCCGTTCGCCAACACGAAACCCGCGCGGCCCTTCGGGGACAGATGGTGGACGAAGTGCTGGACCCAGGCGAAGTTGGCGTTGCCCTTGGGCGGCACGCCGTATTTCCACCGCACGTCTTCGGCCAGCTTGTCGCCTCCCCAGTCGGAGTCATTGAATGGCGGATTGGCGAGGACGTAGTCCGCCTTCAGATCTTTGTGCAGGTCGCGGCGAAAACTGTCAGCGTGTTCCTGGCCCAGGTCACCCTCGATGCCGCGAATCGCCAGGTTCATCTTGCAGAGCCGCCAGGTGGTCGGGTTGCTTTCCTGACCGTAGATCGAAATGTCCCCGATGCGCCCACCGTGTTCCTCGACGAATTTCTCGGACTGCACGAACATCCCACCGGAACCGCAGCAAGGATCGAATACACGCCCCTTGTACGGCGACAGGATCTCGACCAGCACGCGGACCACGCAGCGGGGCGTGTAGAACTGACCGCCCTTCTTCCACTCCGCGCTGGCGAACTGGCCGAGGAAGTACTCGTAGCAGCGGCCCAGGATGTCCTTGGAGCGATTCTCCTTGTCGCCCAGACCAATGGTGCTGATCAGGTCCACCAATTCTCCCAGGCGCTGTTTGTCCAGGGCGGGTCGCGCGTACTGTTTGGGCAGGACCTGCTTGAGGATCTGGTTGTCCTTTTCGATGGCGTCCATTGCGTCATCGATCAGTTTGCCGATCGTGGGTTGCTTGGCGTTCTTCTGCAGGTGTTCCCAGCGGGCCTTGGGTGGCACCCAGAAGACGTTGGCGGCACGGTACTCGTCCGCGTCCTCTGGATCAGCACCTTCCTCTGCTTCGGCTTCCAGCGCCGCGTGGCGCTCGGCGAAGGCGTCGGAGATGTACTTGAGGAAGATCAGTCCCAGGACGACGTGCTTGTACTCGGCGGCGTCCATGTTGTTGCGGAGCTTGTCAGCGGCCAGCCAGAGCGTCTGCTCAAAACCCAGGTTCGCCCCGCCGTTTCCTGCGGCTTTCGTACCCGCTTTTTTCTTGCCCACGCGATTCCCTCCCGCATGCGGTGCGTCGTTTCAACGAACGAGTTTACCCGACTAACGGGGCGCGCTCAAATGCGCGACATAGGGGAGAGAGGACAAGCCCAGGATTCGGGTCGCGGCCTTCTCAGGTCGGATTGCGTGATCGGCAAGGTACGGAACACAGTCGGCCTTTTACCGCGAGATGCCTTCGGAATTGCCGTCGTCGCCGACCCGAAGTCCCCCCCGTCCGACCGCCGCCCAGCACGTTTTCATCGCGATTGAGCGGTTCTGGGTTTGCTTCCAGGGCCGCGCCGGTCGCCGCCGCCGGCTGGAAGGGCGCGAAATCACCCATCCCCCGCCTGTTCCCGGCGTCACTCGCCCCCAGCCGCAGGGCGAACCGCTGCGATGCAATCACGAATCAGGCCGCAAACATCGGCCTCCAAGCTGGCACGGGCATCGTCGGGAACGGATACGGGGGCGTGGTCCCATGTGCTCTGGGACCATTTTGACACCAACTCTTGAACCCGCTTCTGAACGGCCGCGGAGACACCGGCGCGCAACTCTTCGGCAAGCTCCTCGGCGATTTGTTTGTTCATCTCCCCCAAGAGTTCGTCGATTTCATCGAGCGCCATCCTCTCCCGCCGAATGTTCGTTTCCTCCTCAGCCCCGTCCTCCAACTTGGCCATGACCCGTGGCAACATGTCCTTGTAGAAGGCCGTGCGGTTCTCAGCCGCCCATCGGGCCAGGGAACACGCGCCGGTACTCGGTGGTTTCACCGACGCCCGCTCCCAGTGAATCACGCGACCGCGCGGAGTCTCTTCAACGATCCTGATATATTGCTGGTGGACCCAGCGTACTTCATCGGCGAAGTCGGCATCGGTGGGCAGGTCCGCCCAAGGAACCGGCGGCGCGTGCGTCGGCGCTGACTCCGGTGCCCCCGGATCGGCAGGTGCTTCCGCCACGGGAAGGGGCGGAAACGCTTCTGACATCGCCTCCCAGGCAGCTTCCACCGCTTCTGCTCGCTTCATGCCCTTCGAGCGGAAATCGGCGCGCGCCGTCTCCCTAAACTTGGCTGCCTCATCCCACCGTCCCTCGGCGCGGAGCCTCTCCGTCAACTCGAGCTTCGATTCGTTCATGGCAACAGACTCCTTACCCATTTTGACAGTCGATTTTTCTTGTCTGGTCCGAGCGAGACATCCTCGTGTATGAGGCTCCAAGGCCGTGGGGGGGCTGGATTGATTACCGGCGACCGTGGTTTAGGGTTCCACTGGCATCAGGAACGCGTTGCTGCGGCAGCCTGCCTGACGATCAAAAGCATGGCGGCGCGGTCAGCCTCGGACAGCGCTGGCCATGCCTCGACCACTACCGCAAGATCGGGGGCAACTGTGCCGTTTTCGCCGCCAACTGTGCCGGATTCTGTGCCAAACGAATCAGCCGATCGCCGCAAGTTGCTGTCGTGTCGTGAGGTTGCGGAGAGGGGTTCAAGTCCCCTATCCTCCACATCGCAAAGCCGCAAGGAATAGCAACTTGCGGCTTTTCTTATTCCCTGACAGAACGCTTGGG
>Ga0233425_10004891_pt1 | contig 21863 bp, 15 predicted proteins | sample Watercolumn_Towu_2_FD_181712 | JGI IMG/M metagenome (GOLD analysis project Ga0233425, IMG submission 181712) | Freshwater microbial communities from Lake Towuti, South Sulawesi, Indonesia - Watercolumn_Towuti2014_140_MG | ecosystem: Environmental > Aquatic > Freshwater > Lake | place...
CAGCGCCCTCAACTTGCTGGCGGGCCTCATCACCATGCTGGCCAACCTGCTTTTACTGGCTTTGGTGGTTGCAATCCTTAAAAAGTCATGGATATTGCCCTATTTATCGATTTTTGTAGCTGCAAAGTTTGTTTTTGACTTTTTGTTGTTATTTTTAGCTTCAGATTTTTTAGGCCGGGTCAGATATCTTGCATGGTTTCTTCCTTTCGAATGTGTGTACTGGATGTATGCTTTCGTCATCGGGATAAGCTCTTTTTTTATCAAACCGTCCTGGAAAGGCAAAAAAACCACTTGATTGTTATTTAAAAAGAAACATACAGACTTCTCCTCCTCCGAGTCTCTCTCCAAACAAACCTGGAGGCGTTTTAAGAAAGACCGCCTCGCCATGTTTGGCCTCTTTCTGATTGCTTTCGCCACGCTTATTTCCATTCTGGGCTATAGCATCACCCCGGACTCCACGCCATTTGCCAACGATCAGAAGCCGGAGCTTCACATTAAAAAGCCGGGCTTCAAAATAAAGATGCTTCAGGTTGCCAAGAACGAGAAATCCCATCGCGTCAGCTGGTTCCAGAAGATGCTGTTCGGAGAGGTCAGCGATTACGCTTCTGTTCCGATGTATGCCTACCACTTTTCGGGCTTCGATATCATCGTGGAGGAATATACCGGCAACACGCCCAACAACGGCAGCAAAATCCCTTTCAACATCGCGGATGTGGTGTATGATGTGAACAGCAATTATCCCATCAGGAATGATACGGCCAATCAGAAGATCGAATTTTACGAGCTCAGCACCGGCGAAAAATTAAAGCTGGATGTGAAAGAGCTTCAGGAGCACATCGTACAGCACAACATGATCGAAAAGCGCTACCTGCTGGGCACCGACCTTGCAGGACGGGACCTCCTGAGCCGCCTCACCATCGGCACGCGCATCTCCTTATCAGTGGGCTTTGTTTCGGTGATCATCTCCATTATCATCGGCATCCTCTTCGGGGCCATAGCCGGCTATTTCCGCGGCTGGATCGACGATGTGATCATGTGGCTCATCAACGTGGTATGGTCGATCCCGACCTTGCTGCTGGTGATCGCGATCACACTCGTTTTAGGAAAAGGCATCCTGCAGGTATTTATCGCTGTGGGCCTCACCATGTGGGTGGAAGTGGCGCGCCTGATCCGCGGGCAGATCCTCAGCATCCGTGAAAAGGAATTCGTGGAAGCCGGAAGGGCGCTGGGCTACAGGAGCATGCGCATCATCATGAGGCACATTCTTCCGAACGTGATGGGACCGGTAATCGTGATCGCGGCCTCCAATTTTGCCTCTGCGATCTTAACCGAGGCGGGACTCAGCTTTTTGGGCATCGGCGCACAGCCCCCGACACCGTCGTGGGGAGAAATGATCAACGCTCATCGCGGCTACGTGCTGGTGGATTCGGCTTACCTGGCCTTTGTTCCGGGCATTGCCATTATGATCCTCGTGCTGGCCTTTATGCTGGTAGGTAACGGTCTGCGGGATGCCCTCGACTCCAAATCGGTAGACACCAAGCCGCTGATGGGCGGCTAGCCGCTAACGAAAGCCTTCGAAGGCCCCCAGCCCGAACAGCGAAAAATCGTACTTCACCGGATCTTTTGGATCGAAGCTTCGGAGCACTGCCGTGATCTCCTCTACCGCCTGCCAGTCGTTCTGTGTCCGCATGAGCAATCCCAGCTTACGGCTCACGTTTCCCGTATGAAGGTCGAGGGGCAGGCAAAGCTGCGCGGGGCTGATTCCTTTCCAGATGCCGAAGTCCACCCCATGCTTGTCTTTCCGCACCATCCAGCGCAGGAACATGCAAAGCCGCTTGGCACTTGATTTGGCCAAAGGGTTGGAGATGTGCTTTTCGCTGCGCTGCTCATGCTCCGGCTCCAGGAACAGGCGCCGGAAGCCTGCAATGGCATTCTTCACATCGGTTTCACCAGGATGCATATTTTCCGAGAAGGCAGCTTCCAGACCGTTATGCCTCGTATAGAGGTGCTTCAGGGACCGGAGAAAGAACACGCAGTCGGTAGCATTGAAGGTGCGGTGCACAAAGGCATCGAAACGGAGGGCGTCCTTTTTGCCGAAGTTCATGATGAAGTCGTAAGGCTCCTCATTCATCAGCCTCATCAGCTTATGGCCATTGCTGATGATGGAGGTACGCTGCCCCCAGGCAATGGTGGCCACCAGCAGGGAAGCGATCTCTATGTCTTCCTTTTTCGAGAAGCGGTGGGGAATGGAAATAGGATCGGTTTCTATAAAATCGCGGTTGTTGAACTGGAAGTACTTTTCATCCAGCAGCTCCTTCACATCATTCTTCCGTAGTTTCTTCATTCTGTTCCAAAAATAAACGCGCGCAAAAAAAGAGATCAGGCAACGCTCTGCCCTTTTATCGCCGAAGAAATATCATCGACAGACAAGGGCAGCAAAGATACTAAAACTTCCTGCCAAAGCTATCACCGCAACGCGTGCTTTACTGCTTCAGCAGCTTTTTGGTGAGCGTTCCCTGCGGCGTATAGAAACGGATCAGGTACATACCATCAGAAAGATCGTCTACCGGCAGGGAAAGGGATGGCTGCTGCTGCAGCTCCAGGGCCTTTTGAACCTGCCCCAGCGCATTAAGCACTTCTATCCTGCTTACCTCATGCATCTGCTCTATGGTTACCGATTGGCCTGCCGGATTCGGGTACAGCACGATCTCCGGGCTGCTCCCATCCTGGCTTTGAAGACCCGTCGTAGAGATACAGCTCCAGCTCATTTCATAGCCCGAGCCGTTCACATACTGGTCGCTCGATTGGATCACCGTCAGCACGTTGGTATTGGTCATGATCGCCTGCCCGTTGCCCGGCAGGTTGCTGCCGGTGTAGGAGCCTACCAGGGTACCTACGCCATATCCCTTGTAGATACGCAGGTAATCATAGCCCTGCTCCATATCGAAAGAGGCAAAGGTGAGCCTGATAAGATCCCCGGGATTGCCGACGATGGTTACCTGACGCGAGGTATTGTCGCTGTAGTTGGCATTTTGCCCGCCGTCGTCGAACAGGGTTCCGGAGCAAACGGAATAAGTGGCGGGCGAGGCCGGCATGCTGTAAATGCAAGGGTTGCTGGTGTTCACGTTGATGTAGTTGGTTTTGGTAAGGCTGTCTTTCGTGCCTGCCGTGCAGCCCGTCACCACCAGCTTAACCGAGTAAATGCCGGCTGTGGTATAGGTGTGGGACGGACTTGCGAGTGTACTGGTAGCGCCATCGCCAAAATACCACATATAAGCCGAGCCGCTGTTGCTCTGGTTCGTAAAATTGAAGGCGGAAGGGATCGTGCAGCCTAGCGTCGAATTCGCTGCAAAGGCAGGGCCAATGAGGCCGGGCGTATATGCGTTGCCCACGCCTACCGCGTAAAAGGCATTGGTGGTCTGGATCACCTCGTTGGAGCAGGCCCCGTAAAGGTCTTTTGCCGCCTGAATGGCATAGGCGCGGAGGTTGGCATAATCCGTATTGGGCGTCATGTAGACGTTCATCGTCCTGTAGGCGATAGCCGAGGCTTTCGTCATGGTAATGCCGGAAACGTTATAAGACTGGTTGTTGTCGTTGGTTCCGCTTCCGCCCACCGAAAGCAGGTAGAACCAGTAAATGCAGGGACCGTTGTTGGTATGCGACTCCCCGTTGGCATCCCAGTAATTCCCGAGGTAGGTATCCGGCTGCTGGAACATGTTCGGGTTCGAGAGGTTTCTAAAGCCTGTGTGCGACGTCATGATCTCGTCGCCCATGATCCAGTTGTGCAGCGTTGGCCTGGCATACCATTCCACCGCTGTTCCGAAAATATCCGCAAAGCCCTCGTTCAGGGCGTCCGCCTCGCCTCCGTTCAGCTGCCCGGTATATTGCACCACGCCATGCGTGATCTCATGGCCGCACACGTCGAGGCCCGTCATTTCAGTAAAGCCCTGCGTCACGTCGCCATCGCCGTAGGTCATGCGCTGCCCGTCCCAGAAGGCATTCACAAAGTCCACGTCAAAGTGCACATAGCTCAGCAGCTTATAGCCGTTGTCGTCGATGCTGTTGCGGTTGAAGCTGCTGTAATAAAAATCGTAGGTCATTTCCGCGCCCCAGTGGGCATCGGTGGCAACCCTGTCGGGATAGGAGGCCGCCCAGTTGGTAGAGGCATTCGAAAAATCGGTAGAGGAATAGGTCATGCTGTGGTTCATGTTGTAGGTCTCCACACCGTTTCCACGGCCCGTTTCACGAAGCCTGTAGCCGCCTGTATAGCTGTCGGTGGTAATGGTCTGTGTGCCGCTGTACCTGGTGCTGGCCGTTGCCGGCGTATTGACGGTACAGATCAGGTTTTGCTCTCTGAGCACTGCGCCGGTCTGCGCATCCACATAGACATTGGCCCTGTACAGGGGCTTCTCTGCGTAGATGTTAAACTTATAAGCATAGCGGAAGCTTACCGTCCGGGCTTTGTAATTTATCTCCGGCAGGATCACCAGTTCGCCTTTGGGCTTATACGTAAATGAGGGATCATTCAGGACCTGCCTCATGTGAAGCTCTTCGGCCGCGTTCTCCCATTTGTAGGTTTTCGCGTTGACCTTGTTAAGCGCATATTGTAAGGCCTGCTGCACGGAAAGGGCTTTGGCATTGGGAACAGACACATCGGCGAACCAATCGCCGTTGAAGGAGCTCAGCCTGTTGTTAATATAATGGGCCACGACCATCGAATTCTCGATCTTTACGCCTTTGTAGCTCTGCTGGAAACGCTCATGGCGCTGGCCGTTCAGATCGTTCACCGTATTCAGCAAGCCGAAAGACAGCTCCCCGTCTTTTATGAACTCTGTTTTCAGCCATTGCGGAAACCTGTCGGGCGGGATATTCTTCGATTCCCTGACAGATACCAGCAGGGGCAATTTCGTAATGTTGGAATAGGCTTCCACGGTCACTCCTTCGACCTTTACTTCTTTCTGAGCAGGCAAAAAAGAGGAGATGAGACAGAGGGCTACAAGAAACGGCGCTTTTTTCATGATGTGATGTGTCGGAATATGAGGGGGGATTGTCTCTGCTAAAGGTAGAATTAATTTCTGTTTTTAAAGTATCAAAGAAAGGCAGGTTTCGTTTTTTTTATTACTTTCACTTCATTGGAAGGAGACACACATAAGCACCTCAATATCAAGGCCTGGGCGGAAGACGACCGGCCCCGCGAAAAGCTCATCACCAAAGGACGGCAGGCGCTTTCCGATGCGGAGCTGCTGGCTATCCTGCTCTCTTCCGGAAACCGGAAAGAAACGGCGGTACAGCTTGCCCAGCGCATCTTAAACGGCAGCGGCAACTCCATCAACCAGCTGGCAAAGCTGCAGCTGAACGACCTCAAAAAATTCAAGGGCGTAGGCGAGGCCAAAGCGGTAACCATTGCGGCTGCCCTGGAAATAGGCCGGCGGCGCAAAGATGAAGCGGTGGAGGAGAAGCAAAAGATCACCTCCTCGGCACAGGCCTACCAGGTGCTGAAGTCCAAGCTGAACGACCTGCCGCACGAAGAGTTCTGGGTCATCTATATGAACCGCAACAACCTGGTGATCAAAAGCGAATGCATCAGCCGCGGCGGCGTCAGCGGCACCATTGTGGACATCCGGCTGATCCTGAAGCCAGCGCTCGAATGCCTCGCCAGCGGGATCATCCTCGCCCATAACCACCCTTCCGGAAATCTGAAGCCAAGCCAGGAGGACCTGCTCCTTACCAGGAAAGTCAGGGAAGCCGCGAAAGTGATGGATATTGTCCTGCAGGACCATATCATCACCGGCGATGGGAATTATTTAAGTATGGTTGACGAAAGTCTGATATGATAAAACTAGTAACGATTATAGGCGCCAGGCCCCAGATCATTAAGGCCGCCGCGCTAAGCAGGGCCATCAAAACCCACTACAGCCACTCTATCCGGGAGATCATTGTCCACACGGGGCAGCATTACGATGAGAACATGAGCCAGGTATTTTTCAACGAGCTCGGCATCCCTGCTCCCGATTACAACCTCAACACCGGCAGCGGAAGCCATGGCAGGCAAACGGCTGCGATGATCACCGGCATCGAAGAGATCCTGATGAACGAAAAGCCCAACGGTATTGTCCTGTACGGCGATACCAACTCGACCCTCGCCGGAGCCATTGCTGCCAGCAAGATCCACGTGCCTGTCGTGCACATCGAAGCGGGGCTCCGCTCTTTCAACAAAGCGATGCCCGAGGAGATCAACCGCATTATGTGCGACCACGTTTCCACGCTGCTGTTCTCCCCTACCAAAACAGGCTTCGATAATTTACAGCACGAGGGCTTCAGACTCAACAATGAAAAGCCCTACACCGCCGACAACCCTAAGATCTACCACAGCGGCGATGTGATGTATGATAACAGCCTTTACTTTTCGGATGTGGCGGAGCAGAAAACCGACATCCTGCAGAAGCATCAGCTCAGTCCGTCGGGCTTTATCCTTGCTACCATTCACCGCAATAACAATACCGACGAGCCGGCGCGGCTCAATGCGCTGTTCTCGGCACTCTACAGGCTCAGCGAGGAGAAGCAGCTCACCGTCGTGCTTCCGTTGCATCCCCGCACAGCCAAGCTGCTCCAGCACAACCTTAGCCCTGCCTTATACAAGCAGGTATCGGACAGCAAACGCATGAAGCTGATCGAGCCTGTGTCGTTCCTGGAGATGATCGCCCTGGAGAAGAACTGTGCCATCGTGATGACCGACAGCGGCGGCGTTCAGAAGGAAGCCTTTTATTTTAAAAAGCCCTGCGTGATCCTGCGCCCTGAAACGGAATGGGTGGAGCTGGTAAGCTGCGGCTCGGCGATCATTGCTGATGCCGATGAAACGCGGATCCTGGAGGCTTTCAACACCTTAATGGGAAATAAGAACCTTCAATATCCTCCCTTTTACGGCAATGGTAAAGCGGCCGAGTTTATCTGCGGGGAGATGATCGCGCATTTGAGCTAAGCGGGCTCGGGAGTTTTCTTTGAGTAATCCGGCCCACTAGCATTTGGTGAAAACACTAATATGGCTACCAAAACCTGACCAGGACTAAGATGCTTTTTTCTTTTCTTCGTCCTCCAGCTTCTTTTTCAGAATGGCCATCTCCTGCGCCAGGTCCTTGATCTGCTGGTGCTGCCTGGAGTTGACCACCGACAGGTGAACCAGGAAGATGACGATGGCGAAGATGGCTCCCAGGAAGATCAGCGAAGGGGCATAATAAATCCCCAGGAGGCCGGCGATGACCTCGAGGCCGTTTCTCCAGAACGAGAACAGCAGCAACAGCGCCGTGCAGGTGATCCAGATGAACGAGTACTCCTCCCTCAGCTTCCCCCGCGCGATCAGGCGGAAGATAAAGAACATGAAGCACAGGGCCATGGTAATGGCGATGATCTGCAGCCTATAGGAGATGACGTTTTCCATTGAATTTTAAACGAATATACAAAAAGATTATGCCCAATGTCACTTTAAACATATAGTACACGGTTTTGTAGGTCCTGATGGAAGACCTTCCTCCCTGCCTTTCGCGCATGATGACCGGTGTTTCGCGGATGCTCAGGCCATGAAGCGCATACAGGATGATGGCTTCGGGCTCGGGGTATTCGTCGGGATAATAGCCGGAGACCAGCTCCAGCGCCCGGCGGTTGAGCGCCCTGTAACCGGAGGTACTGTCGTAGACCGTGACGCCTACCAGCTTTTGATTGAGCCACCTGAAATAGCTGATGCCGGTACGGCGCAGGGAAGACGACTGAAAGCCTTCCTTCGTCAGGTAGCGTGAGCCGATGGCTACATCCGCTTCCCCATCCGTGATGAGCTTCAGGAGTTTGTGCAGCTCGGAAGGCGGGTGCTGCCCGTCTCCGTCCATCTGCACGGCTATGTCGTAGCCGTTCCGGAAGGCATATTTATAGCCTGCCTGCACAGCGCCGCCAATGCCAAGGTTGACAGGCAGGTCAATAAAGGTCATCTGATGCTCTATGAAGATCTGCCGGGTAGTGTCCGTCGAGCAGTCGTTGATGAAAACCGGCGTGACGCTGGTGCCTTCCGGAAAGGGCGTGCGGCTGATCTCCGAATAGAGGGCCAGCACCACGTCCTCCTCGTTGAAGCAGGGAATGATCAGGGCAACGTTTACCGTCTTACTCATCACGCTCCCCCTTTCTCATGGCTTCGTAATCGGGCTTCTTCAACAGGCTTTTCAGGTAGACCCTGTCTGCCTGCGAATAATCGGTTTTGAAGAAGGTAAACCAATAGGCTTCTTTAGTCATGGAGTCCCAGTGGAAGATCGAATTCCGCATCTGCGCCATATGAAGCAGGTTAAGGGCTATAAAGAACAGGTAGGCCGCGAAAGAGGCTGCCACCGCCGTGATCCCGAGTTTCAGCTTCGCAACCGAAAACGTCCGCATGATAAAAAAAGCCAGCGGTACCGCCAGAAAAGCATAGGCCTGTACCAGTGCGCGCATGCCGTAAGCACCGCCGAAGCCCCAGTCCCACCAGGAGCTCACGAGATAAATATTCAGCAGAAGGTAAAGAGTAAGAGGCAAGGCCATCGCTTTCCACCTGAACCACATCATCACCAGGCCGGCCGCCATCACGAGGGCAAGCGGCGTGTAAATGAACCAGCCTTTGTGCCACCCGAGCAGCACGCTATAGATCTTCGGATCCGCAAAAAAGAAACGCTCGTTGCTTCCGTATGAAAAAAACAGGTATTGCCCGCTCAGCGCTTTCCAGAACAGGAATTGCGGAATAAGCGGCAGCACAAAAAGAACAGCAAGGAGAAGCCACTTCCAGCGCAGCGCCAGCAGCTCCCTGAGCTTTTCAGACAAGGTCGCTTTCGACCGGATCCCGTAAAGCAAAGGAATCAGAAGGATCAATACTTCCGTTGGCCTGATCAGGGCGACAAAGCCTGCCACAAAGCTCATGTAGCACAGGCGCTTGAATTGCTTCGTGGCATGCCATTGAACGACCTGGTAAAAAAAAACCGAAAATAAAAAGAAGAGGTAGCTGTGCGCCATCTCTCCCTCCCGGAAGGTATAGTAAAATAAATTCGTGGCGGCCAGGATCAGCACCATTGTCAGCGCGGTCACCCATTCGGAAAAGAACATCAGAAGGCTCTTGCGCATGTACCAGAAGCCGATGAACACATATACCAGTGTCCCGATGTGGATGCACCAGGCGTAGGGAGCGCTGTAGCCGTTAGGCTCGTAGCCCAGCAGGTGGGCAAAGCCGTGCCCCGACAAAAAGAAAGGCAGATACAGGATCGCCATGCCCATGGTTACTTTGGGGATCACCTCGCCTGTCGGTGTTTCAGTAAGCCAGTAGCGGTGCGGAAGATCGAAAAAAAAATCGTGGTGAATGAACTGCGCCACCAGGTAGGAATAGTACTGATCTGCATCGTTCGCAAAAAAGGGATAGCCTATCCACCTCATCTGGAACCCGAGCGAGAGCAGGGAAACAGCTGCCATCAACAGCAGGGCCATCACAGAGGGCGTCGCCAGCGTTTTACGCAGCGCTTGTTTCGTGCTTATCGGGGCCTGGCTTAATTCCATTCGTGTTCATCAAATCGTTTCGATCCGGAGACTATCCCCGGCGCTAGTAATCCCTTCTTCCCTCCGCTCCTTTCATCGCTGCGTCGTAATCGATCTTTGTCAGCGACTTGTAATAGCGCTCCTGGTCTTCCGGCGTATGAAACTCAAACTTATCAAAGATCTGCCAGTAGGCATCCTTATTCATCGAATCGTAATGGATCATCGACACCCTGCACTGGTAGGTCTGAATCATGTTTAAGCATACAAAGCACATCAGACAAACCGTGACACCGTATTTTTTGAGATGACCGAGCCACGCAAAGCGCGATGTCCCCGAAACGACGGCCTGCAGGAAGGCGCCGAAGGGCAGCATCATCAGCGGATAGCTTTCCACCAGGGCCCTCATGCCAAAGCTTCCGCCATACCACCAGCACCACCAGCAGGAGATCACGTATAAGTTCAGCACGAAAAACACGATGAGCCCGAAGCGGAACTCCGAAACGTATTTTTTCATGTAAAAAAGACCGATCAGGCTAAACACCATAACGGGCGTATATACCAGCCATCCTTTGCGGTAGCTGAACAGCACCTCCCAGATCCTCGGATCTCCCCAGAAAAAGCCTTCGTTCGAATACGAGAAAAAGAAAAACGATCCCATAAACACTTTCCAGAAAACGATCTGCGGCAATACCATCAGGAAGCCGAACAGGAAGATCAGCCCCAGCTTCCCTTTGTGCAGCAGAAAGAACCGCATCTGTGCCCTGAAGCTTTCCTTGTCCCTCACGCCATATAATACAAACACGATAAAGAATAAACAGTCGGTAGGCCTGATGAGGGTGATGAGGCCGATCAGAAAGCCAAGAAGGATGGAGTTGGAGATCTTCGGCTGCTGGTGCCATTTGATGGTGACGAGGAGAAAGGCCGAGACCAGGCAGAACAGGTAGCCATGCGAATATTCGCCTTCACGGAGCGTGTAGTACAGCAGGTTGGTGCCGAAGAAAGCGACAAACAGCAAAACAGCCGTAATCGTTTCGCTGTAGAACCGAAGGAGCACTTTTCGCAAAAAGAAAAGCCCCAGCAGCACATAAAAGATACTCCCGAAGTGGATCATCGTAGCATAAGGCTCCGACCAGCCATCGAGAGGACTGTGCTGGTTGATGGCTATCTTATGGCCCATCAGAAAAAACGGAGCATACATGATCGCCATGCCACAGGTGTATTTAGGGTTTTTATTGCCGTTGGGCATGACCTGCATCGGCACCTTCGACTGGCTGAAAGACAGGTCGTGCTGCAGCAAAGCGGCCGGCAGGTAGGAATAGTACATCTCCACGTCCCACACAAAAGGCGTGCCCTGGCCCCGCTTCCAGGTCTGCCAGTACTCGTAGGTAGATAAGGAAAATACAATGGCAAACAGTAAAACTAAAATAGATGGTTTTATGCCTGATTTTTCTGCCATTTGGTACAATCTAAGAATTTTTTAAATAACGGCCTCGCCTTCTGTTATATTGTCTTTTTATGCTCTGCCGGAATGATGCCCACCGGTAAAAAAGAAAAGGCTGCTTGTTGGCAATCGCCAGGCGCAGCCTTTCAGGATGTGTTAGCTCCGGGCGGCTACAGCCGCAGCCGGCAAAGAGGGATTAAAGCACCATTTCAGGGATCTCGCCTTCCACGATCAGCTTCCCTTCTGTGGCATTTTTGATCTGTTCCACACTCACACCCGGCGCCCGCTCCAGTAATTTAAATCCACCTTCCGGCACTACTTCCAGCGCGGCAAGCTCCGTGACGATGCGCTTCACGCAGCGCACGCCCGTTAACGGCAGCGAGCACTGCTTCAGCAGCTTCGACTCGCCGGCTTTATTGACATGCTGCATGGCCACAATGATGTTCCTGGCGCTGGCTACCAGGTCCATCGCACCACCCATGCCTTTCACCATTTTCCCCGGGATTTTCCAGTTGGCGATATCGCCGTTCTCGCTCACCTCCATCGCTCCCAGGATGGTAAGGTTTACTTTCTGTGCGCGGATCATGCCAAAGCTCATGGCACTGTCGAAAATAGAAGAGCCTTTCAATAAGGTCACTGTTTGTTTTCCGGCATTGATAAGGTCGGCATCCTCCTCTCCTTCGTAGGGAAAAGGGCCCATGCCTAAAATACCATTCTCCGATTGCAGCACCACGTTAACGCCGTCGGGAATATAATTGGCAACCAGTGTCGGGATGCCGATCCCCAGGTTTACATACATCCCGTCTTTTACTTCGCGGGCAATCCGTTTTGCAATTCCGTTCTTATCTAACATAAAATGATGATTTGACCCCGAAAGCATTCGGGATGGTTTATTAATTTCTTTTTCTGACAGTCACCTGCTCAATGCGTTTCTCATAGTTCTCACCCTGGAAGATGCGGTGCACATAGATCCCCGGCGTATGGATGTGGTCGGGATCGAGCCCGCCTACCTCTACCAGCTCCTCTACTTCGGCAATGGTGATCTTGCCGGCCATCGCCATCATCGGGTTGAAGTTGCGCGCGGTGGAACGGAAGACAAGGTTTCCTGCCGTATCGCCTTTCCAGGCCTTGACGATGGCAAAATCCGCTTCGAAGGCATGCTCCATCAGGTATTCCTTTTCCTCACCGTTGTAATTGAACTTGCGGGTTTCCTTGCCGATGGCTACTTCAGTGCCAACGCCGGCAGGCGTATAAATCACGGGCATGCCGTATCCTGCCGCCAGGCAGCGCGTGGCCAGGGTCCCCTGCGGGATCAGCTCCACTTCCAGCTCGCCGCTCAGCATCTGCCTTTCGAATTCGGCGTTCTCACCCACATAGGACGAGATCATTTTCCTGATCTGCTTGGTTTGCAGCAGCAGCCCCAGGCCGAAATCGTCGACACCGGCGTTGTTGCTGATGCAGGTCAGGCCTTTCACGCCTTTTTTTACCAGGGCGCTGATGCTGTTCTCCGGGATCCCGCATAAGCCAAAGCCCCCCACCAAAAGGGTCATGTTATCTGTAATGTCCTTTACAGCCTCTTCGGCATTTTTTACAACTCTGTTTATCATAACCTAATTACGTTTAACTCAGATTTAATTTTGCCCGCTAATTTAGCCAAAAATAATTTATATCCCTGTTTTTGAGCTATAAAGCCAATCGCCCTGTTTCAGCCCCAATCCGCCTGCTTATTCCGGGAACCCCACAGGCCTGACCCCGAATTTTGCGAGATTCTCCGTCATGGTATGGGGCGGCGCATGCTGGTAAAAGTGGGCCCAGGCCCATTCGGTCAGCGGGCTTTTAAAAACTCCTCCTGTGTTGATGGCCAGGTTGAAGCCCGCGCACAGAACAAGGAGGCCTGCAAAAAGCTTTGCCCGTATCGTTCTCAGATCGGACAGCCGGGCCGAAAGCCTTACCATGTACATCATCATGACGATAAATACAGGCTGATAGATCCTGGCGATCCACTCCCCCCGCATCGGGAAGCCGCCTTCATAGGCCGGTGCCAGGTTGTTGAACAGAAAAATGGCCAGGGCAAAAAACAGGATGCTGCCTTCAATCCGGTTGAGCCTGAACCCTGTTGCATAGCCATAAATCACAGCTACCAGGAAGCAAAGTGGCAGAAACAAGAAATTGGAATCGAAGTAATTATGAAAAAAAACCTTCGGCGCTTCTGCTACCAGGCTAAGCCAGGCCGGAACATCGCCGATATGCAGGTAGGATTGCAGGATAGAGAGGTAGAGGCCGCTGTTCTCGGACTTAAGCTCCGTGGCCCCCGAGGTTTTAAGCCAGCAGATGATCAGCACCTGCGGAAGGATCATGATGGGCAATGACAGGATGATTTCCTTCCATTGGCGCCGGCGAACATAGATCAGCAGGATAGCCGGATAGAAAAATGCAAAGAGGTCGTAGGCGGTAAACAGGATAGAAATAACCGACAGGTAGAGGATATGTTTTTTCAGGCTCTCCGTTTCCTGCATCCTCCACATAATCATGTAAATCCAGCAGCAGCAGGGCACGATCATTACCTGGGCAAAGGGAGAGCCGATCCAGTACATGATGCCGGGATAAGTCGCCAGCAGGATCATAGCCACGTAAGCAGGCCACAGGCCTATGTTAAGGTACACGAACCTGATGAAAACATAAAACGAGACCAGCGTGATGAGAAAGGCCGCCATCAGCCCACCCAGGTAAAAACCGGCTGCTTTGAAAAAGGGAAAAGCCAGGACATAAAAGAGCTCCCTTCGCAGCACCCAGCCCCAGCCCCATTTATCAACGCTTTCACCCATCACGAAATGATAATTGCACTCGTAATGCGCATAGTCGTAGTTCACGATATAGCCTTCCCTCACAAAAGGATTCTCAAGGGTCACCGCGTAGGCCGACAGCGTGCCGGTATTCAGGTACATCTCTGCCAGAAGAAGCACAAGCGCGGCAAGCAGGGAGATAGCGAATGGTTTATTTCCGGAGAAAAAAAACGGGGAGGATGCGCGAGTGATCATCAGGTTGCTAATAAGTTAAAGACAGCCGCCAGCTCTACGGAGGATCCGGCAATCAAATATATCTTATTTTTTCAGATCATGCTCCCGAAAGAGCGGCAAAGTCTCTGATGATGTTAATACGAGCCGTCGAAATTCAATTCGTCCTTCTGGAACTCTTCCTGGCTTTCCTGGTCGTATTTGGAGCAATCCAGCTCTATATCGCCCATGTTGGCAGGTTTTGGAAATGCCCCCTTCGATACTTTTAAGGAAGGATCGGCATATACTTTCTGAAAAAATTTACCCCAGATCGGTAAGGCCATGCTGGCGCCCTGCCCTTCGGCAGTCGAGTTAAAGTGGATGCTCCTGTCCTCACCACCTGTCCAGCAGCCGGCAACCAACTCGGGTGTCAGGCCCATGAACCAGCCATCGGCATTGTTCTGGGTCGTGCCCGTCTTGCCGGCGATCTCGTTGAACAATTTGTACTTGCCGCGCAGACGCGCACCGGTACCGTAATCGACCACACCACGCATCAGCTGGATCATCACATAGGCCTTCTCCTCGCTCATCACCTCATCCGAGGTCGGGAAAAACTCTTCCAGCACCTTGCCGTTCTTATCTTCGATGCGGGTCACAAAGGTAGGCTGGATGTAAGTGCCTTTATTGGCAAAGGTGGCGTTGGCCGCTACCATTTCAAACACCGAGATGTCGGGTGTTCCGAGGGCGATGGAAGGCACAGGATCGATCGGGGCCGTAATCCCCAGGCGCCGTGCCAGGTTGATCACCGCATCGGGTCCGTATTGCTTCATCACCCAGGCCGTTACATAATTGACGGAGCCCGCCAATGCTTTACGCAGGGTGATCATCTTGCCGGTGCCCTTATCTCCATCCGAGTTATCCGGGCACCATTCCTTCCCGTCGGCGGTGGTAATGCAGGTCCTCACGTTCGGCACCTGGTAGCAGGGCGACAAGCCTTCCTGGATAGCCAGGGCATATACAAAGGGCTTGAAGGTGGATCCGACCTGGCGGCGTCCTACCTTCACGTGATCGAACTTAAAATGCTTGTGGTTGACACCGCCGACCCAGGCTTTTACATAGCCCGAGGCAGGCTCGATGGCCATAAAGCCAGTGTGCAGAAAGCTCTTGTAATAACGGATGCTGTCCCAGGGCGACATCACCGTGTCGATGTCGCCGCGAAGGCTGTACACCGTCATCTTCACCGGCTTCTGGAAATTGGCGTAGATCTCCTCCTTGCTTAATCCGGAGTCTTTCAGGGAGCGGTAACGGTCGCTCCGCCTCATGGAGCTCATCATGATGTTTTCGATCTGCTCTTTATTGACGTTCCAGGCGAAGGGTGCATTCTTCTTGGTCTTGCACTCTTTGGTAAAGGCCTTTTGCAGATCCGTCATGTGCTCGTGCACGGCCTCTTCAGCGTATTGCTGCATGCGCGAATCGAGGGTCGTGAAGATGCGCAGCCCGTCCTTATAAATATTATAGGGCTTGTTGGTTTCCGGGTTGATGTGGTTGGCGCACCATTCCTTCAGGAAATATTCGCGCAGGTATTCCCTGAAATAAGGAGCAGGGCCATCGTTGTGATCTTCGGGGCGGTACACAATGCCCAACGGAAGCTTTTTCAGGCTGTCGTACTTTTCCCTCGTCAGGGTGCCATTCACCACCATCTGCATCAGCACCACGTTCCGGCGCTGCAATGTCGCCTCTTCTTTCCGGATGGGATTGAACAGGGAAGGATTTTTAGCCATGCCGATCAGCATCGCCGCCTGCTGGATCTCCAGGCTGTCCTGGCTCCTGTTGAAATAGATCTGTGCGGCCGACTTAATGCCTACTGCCTGGTTCAGAAAGTCAAACTTATTCAGGTAAAGGGTCAGGATCTCATCTTTGGTATAGTTCTTTTCCAGGCGCGCGGCGATCACCCACTCTTTCATTTTCCGGATGATCATGGAGAACTTATTGAGCTTCTGGCGCGGGAACATCATTTTGGCAAGCTGCTGCGAGAGCGTACTGCCACCGCCGCTGCTCGAGCTGCCACGGACAGCGCCAAACACGGCACGTCCAAGGGCTCTTGCATCCACACCGCTATGCTCCCTGAAGCGAACGTCCTCCGTGGCGATCAGGGCATCCACCAGGTCTTTGTCCAGCTCATAGTATTTCACATTCACCCGGTTCTCCGAATAGTACTTCCCAAGCGTTTTCAGGTCGCTGCTATAGATCACTGTTGCCAGGTTGCTCTTTGGATTCTGCAATTCCTCCACGCTCGGCAGGTCGAAGAAGAGCTCGAACGAGATCAGGGAAACAAGGATGAAGAGAAGTAAAAACGGGCCCCAGATAATAAGCCAAGTGAGTTTTATGAATTTAGAATTTTTAGTGGCGGCCATAAATTTTGTGTTGTACAAAAATAACCCAAAACCCGGTACCTTAAAATAATAATTAAAATAGAAATCCAATAATGGCATTTTTTAACATCGCCCAAAAGTTCAATTCACTCAATCGCCAAATCATTATTGCGAATTTTTGTTAACTTTGGTTTTAAATCCTCATGAAGTATGAAACAAATTTTACTTATCTCTTCATTATTATATTGTTTTTCGGGCTTCTCACAAACAGCACCAAAAGCAACATCTTCGTCAAAAACATCGGCTGAACCTCAAAAAGCCTTTGATATGAAAAAAGCGTATGAGGAGGCAAAAGCAAAAGGCATCCGCGCCACGGATATTGAGGGCTATGTGCAGACCAAAAAGCACGAGTTTTCCTCGTCGCAGGCCCTGGCAAAGCAAGATCATATTCATACACCTTACGAGCAGGCAGCCAAAGATGTGCAGGAAACCGTCATTTACCTGACAAACAGGGCCGGCATACCCAACACCCCTCAGAATGTGGGCTGCTCGAACCTCGGTTTCGAACAATATAACTTCAGCGGATGGACAGGAGGAACCGGCACAGTGACGACAGGCCCTGCAGGCTCAAACCCGGTTTATAACGTGGTGGGCGGCGCCATCATCAACAGCGCGGGAAATAACGTCTCCCTGATGAATACCACCAACTACCACACGATCATGACGATCCCTCCTACCAACCCGGTTTACCCGACCTGTGCAGGCTACGACTCCCTGGCCATCCACACCACCGGCGCCGGCCAGGTTTCCGCGATCCCTTTCATCAGCCCTTACAGCTTCGACCCGGTATCGGTTCGTCTCAACAGCGCCAACGCCAACTACCGTGCGGCCAGGCTTAAATACATCGCTACCGTATCCTCTGTCACCCAGCGTCTTTCGTTCAGCTACGCCGTTGTCCTGAATGATCCTGTTTCTCACCTGGCCGAGGAATCTCCTTATTTTAAAGTGGAGGTGATCAACGAGGGCACAGGCACCATCCTTCCGGGCTGTACCTCTTATACCTTCAACCCGAAAACCACAAGCCTGTCGGATTCCTTAATGACGTCCAACCTCACCATTTACGGCGACGTGATCAAATACCGCAAATGGCAATATTATACCGTGGATCTGTCATCGCTTCCTGCCGGCACGAACGTTTCCATCAACTTCGAGGTGGGCGGTTGCACGCAGAGCGGTCACACAGGCTATGCTTACGTAGATGCCGAATGCGGTGGAACCGCGGTTCCTTACGTGAACATGTGCAGCGGCTCTACCTTTGCGACCCTGGTGGCCCCGACGGGCTTTACCACCTACCAGTGGCTCGACCCTTCCAACAATCCTATCCCGGGCGCTACCAATGATACCCTCATCGTTAACGGCCCGACGAACGGCTCCATCTATACGGTGCAAATGGTGTCTCCGGGCGGATGTGCCGTAACTTCCACAGTATCGATCGTTCCTACCACCATCAGCATCATCAACATCAACTCAACGAGCTCCTGCGCGGGAGGCAACTCCGGAACAGCCTATGTACAGGCGTCGGGCAGCAGCTCGGGCTATACCTACCAATGGACTAGTACCTCAGGGCCGAATATGGGAACTGTCGTCGGGACGACCCAGACGGTCAACGGCCTGGCTCCCGGCACCTACAGCGTATTGGTATCGAGCGGGATCGTAGGCTGCGGACAGGCATCCGCGAACTTATCGGTTGGCGTCACGCCAGCCCAGTTCTTCACACAGACGCATCCTTACTGCGGTAACTCGGCCGCCATTCCCAAGCCGGGCGGCACGAACTATCAATGGTATGCGGGCACAACGCCGATCCCGGGCCCTGCAGGCAATAACGATACCCTGTATGTGTCTCCGGTAACCAACGGAGCGGCTTATAATTTAACCTATACCAATGCCTTTGGCTGTAAGGATTCCATCCAGTTTGTGCTCAGCCAGATCGCCGGTGGCGATGCGTACCTCTCCGACAAGGTGAATGTATGCCCGGGAAGCAGCAACGGCTCGGTGGTCTTGAACCTCAACACCACCTTCCCTGCTCCTTACAACTACTCTGTAAAAAGCAGCACGGCCACGGTGATCAATACCTCTTCTTCCGCGACAACGATGACGGTAAGCCCGCTGGCCCAGGGTAACTATACGGCAACGATCAACGACGGGGTGTGTATCTATACGAACACCTTCACGATCCTGCCTATTCCAACGAACTTTACCATCACCACCACCAATACGGTGCTTTGCCTTCCGAATGACACGGCCAAAGTGAACCTGAGCTATGGTAACGTGCCTCCTAACTACTGCGGCACTGATCCTAACCTTTGTCCTCCGGGCACCACACCGAACACGCTGTTCGCGGTAGGTCCGTTCTCGAGCAACAGCAATAATACCTATCCGGTTCCTTACGGTAACAGCTACTACTCTTCGAAACACCAGTTCCTCGTCAAAGCGGCCGACCTGGCCTCTGCGGGCCTCTCTGCGGGTAAGATCTCGAGCCTGGCCTTTAATGTAACGAATATGAACTCGAGCGTCTCTACCTTCTCCAACTATGAGATCAAGATAGGCTGTAGCAGCGTGACGGCCTTTGTATCCAGCGGTACAGGCCCTTCTTTTGTGACGGCCGGGATGCAAACGGTATACTCTGCAGCAAGCCAGACTGTCACCACCGGCTGGCTGACGCATCCTTTCTCCCAGGCTTATGTGTGGGACGGAAATTCCAACCTGGTGGTTGAGGTATGTACGGGTGCTTCCAATACGACCTCGGGCAATCCTTCCTTTGAAATGAAGCAAATGCCATACATTGCCAACATGAGAAATATCTCCACTTCCTCGGGGTCGAGCGCATGCCCGGCGACCGTTGGGAACGGCAGCGGAAACCTGATGGCTAACGGCGATTACATGTTGCCGAACATGCGATTCACCTTCTGCCCTTATGCACCACCGGCCTCGTCTTACACGGTAAGCGTTGCTCCGGGAACGATCGGGCACAACTATGGCAACGATTCCCTCAAGATCATTCCGCCGTTCACCATCCCTCCTACCAACAATCAGCCTGTAACCTATACCATTACAGTGACTAACCCGGTAGGCGGCTGTGTGGCGACCCAAACCGTGGCCATGCTCTACCCTTCGCTCACCAATACCATCACCGCTACGCCGACGCAGTCTACTGTTTGTATCGGTACCCCGGTCAACTTATCCTCTTCGGGCACCATCCTCTACAGCTGGTATTATATGCAGGGCGGCTCGGCCATGCCGATCTCCACAAGCCCAACGATTACGGTAACGCCACCGGCGGCAGGCACCAACACCTATGTGGTAACGGGTACCTCGCCTTGTCCTTCGGCGATTCCGGATACAAAAACGGTGACCATCAATGTGATCCCGAAAGCGGACCTGCTCATCTCTCCGTTACAGGATATCACCAAGTGTATGGACAGGCCTTATGTGATTACAACCGGCGTAGGTTCTGCGACCCCTGGAAACCCGGGCACACCGTATACCTACAGCTGGGCGACATTGCCGGGTAATACGCCTGCACCGGGAACTAACACGGCATCGAGCTATACGATGAATGCCAACACCACCACATCGCTGGTAGTTACGGTGAATGGCCAGTGCGCCAATCCAACCATGGATACAGTGGTGATCTCTAATTTTGTGAACGACCTCACGATTTCCATCCTGGATTCATCCACCGCCTGTGCCAATTCGGAAGTGACCCTGCACGCCACAGCGAGCGGAGGCTATCCTGATTACATCTACGGCTGGTTCTTTGAGAACAGCACGCAGGCGCTTTCCAGCAGCGCTACGGTAACCTTTACCAATCCTGGCTCGCAGGGTGCTTACTCCATCGCTGTTTATGTGAACGACAGCTGCGGATACAGCGCCGGCGATTACCAGACCATCATCGTGCTTCCTCCGTGCAGCGTAGAGATCCCGAATGTGATCACGCCGAACGGGGATGTCGCCAACGAGTTCTTCAAGATCAAAAATATCGAGTACCATCCGAATACGAATGTCACCATTTTTGACAGGTGGGGCAGGAAAGTATACGAGAACTCTAATTATAATAACGAATGGAGAGGCGACGGCGTATCCGACGGCACTTTCTTCTACGTCGTCGACGTTCCTGACGACAAGCAGTACACCGGTTTTGTGACTGTCTTCAAGAAGTAGCACTCCGGGAAATCAGCACAAAAGCCCCGTCGCCTCTGGTGTGACGGGGCTTTTTTATCGTTTTGTTTTCAGGACATTTTCTCTTACTATTATAGCATGTTAAACGATCAGCACCTGTTTATAATCTGTACGGTATGGCCGGAGCCATTGTCCTCGGCTGCCGGGAGCAGGATGATGCAACTGATCCGCTTTTTCCTGGACCGGTCCTGCCGGGTCACGCTGGCCTGCGACGCCCATCAGACCGGTTATTCCGAGGACCTTTCCACATATCCCATAGAGACCGTGAAGATCGGGCTGAATGATTCCGGCTTCGACCATCAGCTCAGAGAGCTCCGGCCATCCATGGTGTTGTTCGACCGCTTCATGACGGAGGAAAAATACGGATGGCGGGTGGCAGAGCAATGCCCTGAGGCGATGAGGCTCCTCGACACCGAAGACCTGCACTGCCTGCGGAAAGCAAGGCAGCTGGCCTTAAAAAAGCAACAGGATGTGCAGCCCCTTCTTTTGCAGAGCGAGATCGCCAAAAGAGAGATCGCCAGCATTTACCGCTGCGATCTTTCCCTGATCATTTCCAGCTACGAGATGGAGCTGCTGCAGGCTGTCTTTAAAATAGATCCGCAGCTCCTGCATTATATTCCCCTGCTGCCCGACCCACTCGACCAGCAGGAAATCTCTGCCTGGCCGGAATATGCTGAAAGGGCACACTTCGTAAGCATCGGCAATTTCCTGCACGAGCCAAACACCGATGCGGTGCTTTACCTGAAGGAAACGCTCTGGCCACTGATCCGGAAGGAGCTGCCGGAAGCGGAGCTCCATGTTTACGGCGCTTACCCTAACGACAGGATCAGGCAGCTTCATCATGAAAAACAAGGCTTCCTCATCAAAGGGCGGGCAGAGAGCGCCAGAGCGGTCATCAGCGCAGCCCGCGTTCTCCTGGCACCGCTGAGGTTTGGCGCGGGCATCAAGGGAAAGCTCCTGGAGGCCATGCTCTGCGGCACGCCCAGCGTTACCAGCTCCATAGGGGCCGAGGGCATGCACGGGGACGCTGCCTGGAATGGCTACATGGCAGACGAGCCACGGGCCTTTGCTTCCTCTGCCGTGAATTTATACACATCGGTGGAAGACTGGAAAAGGGCACAGGGCCAGGGCCTTGCCATCCTTCATGATGTTTACAATACCAGCGCCCATACCGCCGCTTTCCTGGAAAGGCTCGCCGGGCTCCGGCAGAACCTCGCTTCTCACCGGATGTCTAATTTCACCGGCGCCATGCTGCTTCACCACAGCCTTGCCAGCACCAAATAC
>Ga0233425_10004892_pt1 | contig 21862 bp, 17 predicted proteins | sample Watercolumn_Towu_2_FD_181712 | JGI IMG/M metagenome (GOLD analysis project Ga0233425, IMG submission 181712) | Freshwater microbial communities from Lake Towuti, South Sulawesi, Indonesia - Watercolumn_Towuti2014_140_MG | ecosystem: Environmental > Aquatic > Freshwater > Lake | place...
AGTAAAGAAAAAGTGGAAGAACTGAACAGGCTGATCGAAACCACGGAGAGTGTGTTTAGGGAGGATGAAGGCAGCAAGGGTGATAAGCTCCCTGGCCGTTGATTTCATGCCGCACAGGGCCTGAAGATGGTCCGCCTGATGATCCCGAGATAATGGTGCAGGGAAGGATCGCGGATAAAACGCATGTTCAGCTCGATCTTCGCAGGCAGAATTTCCCGGATATAGGTTTCCTCCGGATTCTCCGATTGTCCCAGGATCTCATTCTCCCGGAAATATGTAATTGAAGCCCAATCGGTGATCCCCGGCCTGACCGAAAGAACCTTCCGCTGATCCACGGTATACAAATCCACGTATTTCCGCAGTTCGGGCCGCGGTCCGACCAGGCTCATATCTCCTTTTAACACGTTGATCAACTGCGGGATCTCATCAAGCTTGCCATTTCTCAGGAAGCGCCCCACCCGGGTAATCCGGCGATCATGAGCACCGATGGTCAGCCCTCCCTCTTTCCAGGCATCTTTTCTCATCGTCCGGAACTTGATTAACCGGAAATCACGGTTGTTTTTCCCCACACGTGTCTGAAGAAAGAACACCGGGCCCCGTGAGTCGAGCGGGATGATCAGGGATATCATCAGAAACAGTGGGGTCAGGAACAGCACCCCGAGAAGGGAAAACAGAAGGTCAAGAATCCGGATCACAGCGTGGTTCAGATGAACAACAATTACAACAATGTTTCAGGTTCCGCAAACCTCTTCCACCGCCTCCTCCACCGCCTTCACCACCGTGTCGGCCATCTCTCCGGTCAGGTCATAATAGACCGGCAGGGTGATCTCCCGCGTGTAGTTGTCGTAAGCCACAGGGTAATCAGGCATCCGGTATCCGGCCTTCCGGTAATAGGTCATCATCGGTAACGGTACAAAATGCACGTTCACCGACACCTCCCTCCGGAATATACCGGCGATGATCCGGTCCCTTTGATCTTCGGTAATCCCCAGGATCCGAAGCAGGTATACATGGAAAGAAGAGGTCTTTTCCGGCGACTCAAAGGGTGGAAGCTCAGCCCAGTGATGCCTCGCCAGCGCCGCGGTATATCTATTGAATATCGCTTTGCGACTGGGCAGCATATCGCTATCGTACCGCTCCAGCTCCGCAATGCCCATAGCTGCCTGGATGTCGGTCATATTGCATTTATACCCGGCTTCCAGGATGTCGTAGCGCCAGTTTCCGATCTGGTTTTTTGCCAGAGCATCTTTGGTCTGGCCATGGAGGGATTTGACGTTAAGACGTTCATAAATCTCCTGGTTAGCGAAGGGGGCAGGGAGATTAAAACAAATGGCTCCTCCTTCGGCTGTCGTGAGGTTTTTGACGGCATGGAATGAGTACACCGTGATATCGGCCAGTGATCCTACCCGTTTGCCCTGATACACAGCTCCGAGAGAATGGGCTGCATCGGAAAGCACCAGGATCCGGCCCAGTTGTTTCTGCTCCGGAGTGCGTGGACGGAATTTCCGGATGATTTCCGGCCGGTTCACCAGGGCGTTGATCTCCTGATAATCGCATGGGAAACCGGCAATATCCACGGGGATCACGGCTTTCGTGCGGAAAGTGACGGCCTTTCTGATCGCGGCAGGTGTGATGTTGAAATCCTTTCCCGCATCGGCGAAAACAACACGGGCACCGCAATGGACAACCACATTGGCGGTGGCATTATAGGTATAGGCAGGAACAATAACCTCGTCGCCCGGCCCGATCCCGAACCAGCGGAGTGCCAGTTCCAGGCCGGCTGTGGCGGAACTCACGCACAGCGTAGCCTGGTGGCCGCCATATGCTGTAAGCATCTGTTCAAACCGCTTGGTCCGGGGGCCTGTGGTAATCCACCCTGAATAAAGCGCTTCCACCACTGCATCAGCGATCTTCCGGTCAATCCGGGGAGGAGAAAACGGGATCATACCAATTGTCAGTTAGTGAGATCGAAGCCACTCACGGATATTCGACTCCACACGGTCGATCATCCGGGTTGTATCCGATCTGACAAATTTCTCTCCGGTAATACGCTCAAATAACTCAATGTACCTGTCGGAAACCTCCCGGACAAACTCATCGGGCATTTCGGGAACCTGCTGCCCTTCCTTTCCCATGAAATTCCTTTCCATCAGCCATTCGCGGACGAATTCCTTGGAGAGTTGCTTTTGTGGTTCGCCTTTCGCCTGCCGCTCGTCGTATCCTTCGAGATAAAAATAACGGGATGAATCGGGAGTATGAATTTCGTCGATCAGGCAGATATCCCCTGTGTCCCCCTTCCCGAACTCATACTTAGTGTCCACAAGGATCAGCCCTTTCTCTCCGGCCATCGCGGTTCCGCGTTCAAAGAGCCGCAGCGCATAGCTCTCGAGTATTGCATAATCCCCGGCACTTACCAGCCCCTGCCTGATGATCTCCTTCTTCGATATGTCTTCATCATGACCTTCAGTGGCTTTTGTTGTGGGGGTGACAATGGGTTCCGGAAACCGCTGATGTTCTTTCATCCCTTCGGGAACAGGCACCCCGCAGATCTGCCGGGCACCCTTCTGATAGGATCTCCAGGAACTGCCCGTGAGGTATCCGCGGATGATCATTTCCACAGGGAAGGGCTTGCAGAACCGGCCGATCGTCACACAGGGATCGGGACTGGCGATCTTCCAGTTGGGGCAGATGTCGGCAGTGGCATCCAGGAACTTACCTGCGATCTGGTTTAGCACCTGCCCTTTGAAAGGGATCCCACGGGGAAGGACGACATCAAATGCGCTGATCCGGTCGCTGGTTACCATCACCAGGTATTTGTCGGCGATATTATACACATCTCTGACTTTCCCCGTATAAAGGCTCTTTTGCCCCGGAAAAGAAAAATCGGTTCTATGAAGAACATTGTCCATAAACTCATTGTTAGTTTTCGCAAAGATAGCTTTTTAAGCTGTGTATGCTTTGATGATCCTGCTCACCAGTTTGTGCCGGATGATATCGCGGTCGTCGAGGTAAATAAACGAGATACCGGGGATCTCCCTGAGGATGGACTGTGCTTGCACCAGACCCGATACCTGTTTCTCCGGCAGGTCGATCTGTGTGATATCCCCGGTTACGATGAATTTTGCCGAGGAGCCCATCCGGGTAAGGAACATTTTTAGCTGGCCGGGGGTTGTGTTCTGGGCTTCGTCCAGGATGGCGAAGGCATTATTCAGGGTGCGACCGCGCATGAAAGCCAGCGGAGCCACCTCGATGGTGCCGTCTTCCAGCAGTGCCAGCAGTTTCTGGGTGGGGAGCATGTCGCGCAGGGCATCGTACAGGGGTTGCAGGTACGGATCCATCTTCTCCTTCAGGTCGCCCGGAAGAAATCCCAGATTTTCCCCGGCCTCCACCGCGGGGCGTGTAAGGATGATCCGCTGGACCTCTTTGTTCTTCAGCGCCCTGACGGCAAGCGCCACTGCCGTGTAGGTTTTGCCTGTTCCGGCCGGACCGATGGCGAGGACCAGATCATCCCGGTCAACGGCTTCCACCATCTTTCGCTGGTTGGGGGTACGTGCCCGGATGAGCATGCCGTTCCGGCCGTGGACCAGCACTTCCGCATGATGGCCTTCGGGAAGCAGTGGTGCTTCCCCGTTTCCGGACCCAAGCAAATATGATATGTCGGCAAGGGTCAGGCGGCCGAAATTTTCATAATGGAGTAAAAGGGAGGTGAACTTCTCTTCAAAGTCGAGCAGCATGGCTTCCTCCCCGATGGCTTTCACCATGTTGTCGCGGGCAATGATCTTGAGTTTGGGCCAGTGACTCCGGATCTCATCCAGGTTCTGATCGTTGACGCCGAAGATCTCCAGGGGGTCGGCCGACTCGATCCGGATGGTTTTCTCACTCATCAAAAAATCGTATTTTTACTTCGCAAAAATACGAATTACTCAGATGCCTGTCATCACGCTGACCAGCGACTGGGGATTAAAAGATCATTACCACGGAGCGGTGAAAGGGGCAATCCTCCACCGGTTGCCCGACGCGGTCATCGTTGATGTTTCCCACAACATACCCCCGTTTGATCTCAACCAGGCGGCTTTCATTATCCGGAATTTCTACAGGAACTTTCCGGAGGGCACTATACATATTCTGGCAATAAACACTGAAGCTTCCATAGAAAGCCCCCATACCCTGGTATTTCACAACGGACATTATTTCATCGGAGCCGATAACGGGATTTTCTCCCTGGTTTTTGATGAAAAACCGGAAATGATACTCGAGCTGGATATCATTCAGGATTCCGATTATTTCACATTCCCCACCCGCGATGTGTTTGTAAAAGCCGCCTGCCATATCGCCCGGGGCAAGCCGGTGGAGGAACTGGGCCATCCAAGGGACAGGCTCTATTCCCGGATGGCATTCCAGCCGGTGATCACCGGAAACCAGATCCGTGGAAAGGTGATCTATGTCGACAACTACGGCAACGCCTTTGTGAATATCACGGAAACCATCTTCAACTCCCTCTTTAAGAACCGGAAATTCGTCCTCACATTCCGTTCCCCTTCCTACCGGATCACCGAGATCAGCAAATCATACCAGGATGTGCATGAAGGAGAGATGCTGGCACTGTTCAGTTCCAGCGGATACCTCCAGATCGCCATCAACCGCGGTGACGCAGGCAGCCTGCTGGGACTGAAGCCCGACACTACGGTATTGATTGAAGATGAGGAATCGGGGGAACGGCGTCCGGTAAACAGAATAGTGTAACTTTGCAGGCCTACGGAATACCCGCATGTATCCCTTGTTTAAAAAGGAACTGAACGGATTTCTGAACTCCCTGATAGGGACCATCGTTGTGGTGGTTTTCCTGCTGATCATGGGATTGTTTCTATGGATTTTTCCGGTTCAGTTCAATATCCTGGATTTCGGCTTCGCCAATCTGGACGGACTTTTCATCCTGGGTCCCTTTGTGTTCCTGTTCCTGATCCCGGCCATCACCATGCGGTCGTTTGCAGATGAAAAAAAAAGCGGTACCCTCGAATTGCTGATGACCCAGCCACTCAGCGACCTGCAGGTAATCCTGGCCAAATTCTTTGCGGGGATCGTGCTGGTTGTCCTCTCCCTTGTGCCTACACTTTTCTATGTATTCACCGTGTACCGGCTGGGCCTCCCTCCGGGGAACCTCGACCTGGGCAGCATCTGGGGATCCTATATCGGGTTGATTCTGCTGGGATCGGCTTTTGTATCCATCGGGATATTCGCTTCCTCCCTCACCGATAACCAGATCATTTCCTTTCTCCTGGCTGTATTTATCTGCCTGTTCACCTATATCGGATTTGAATTGATCTATACATACATCCTCTCCGGGAAGACCGGTCTGTTGGTTCAATCCCTCGGTTTGAATGCACATTACACCTCCATGAGCCGGGGGGTGATCGATACCCGCGACCTCATCTACTTCCTGAGCGTGATGGTTCTGTTCATTATGCTGACACGATTGAGACTGGAAAGCAGGAAGTGGTGAAGGACGGAGAACTCCGGGCAATATGGGAACAGGGAATAAGGATACGGAATGACCAGGAAGAATAATCTCAGGAAAAACAATGTCCTCCGGGTAATCCTGGGGATGGTGATCGTGGTGCTGGTAAACGTGATCGCCTCCTTCCTTTTCACCCGCTTTGACCTGACGGCTGAAAAGCGGTACACGCTTTCACCGGCGACCAAAGAGATGTTGCGAAACCTGAGTGATGATGTGTTCTTCCGGGTGTACCTCGAAGGAGAGCTTCCTCCGGGATTCCGGCGACTGTCCAATGAAACCAGGGAGATGCTGGAAGAATTCCGGGCCTACAGCGACCACATCCATTATGAGTTTATCAATCCTTCGGAAAATCCGGACCCAAAAGCAAGGAACGAAACCTACCGGCTGCTGGCTGAGCAGGGTCTGCTGCCGACCGATCTGAGGGTCGCAAAAAAAGGGGAATCGACCCAACTGATCATCTTCCCCGGCACCATGGTCGTCTACCAGGGACGGGAACTGCCGGTCCAGCTTCTCATGACACAACTCGGTCAGGATCCCCAGAAAGTCCTGAACAACTCCATTCAGGCGCTTGAATTTAACCTTGGGAATGCCATCGAGAAACTGACCAACACGAACAAACCCCGGGTAGCATTTCTGGAGGGACAGGGTGAGCTGTCGAATCTGGAGACGGTTGATCTGCAGGAAACGCTCTCGGAGTATTATAACGTGGAACGGATCACGGTGAACGGGCAGATCAAATCACTTGCCATCCGGCTGAAAACCGATTCCACCGGCGATCCTCTCGTGAACAAATACAAAGCACTGATCATTGCCGGCCCGGAAACTGCATTTGACGAAAAGGACAAATTCCTGATCGACCAGTTCATCATGCGGGGAGGCCGGGTGCTATGGCTGGTGGATCCGGTCCTGGCCCGGATGGACAGCTTGCAGAGAAACAGCACCACCATAGGCATTGCCCGGGAACTGAACCTCGACGATCAGCTCTTCAGCTACGGTGTCAGGCTGAACAAGAACCTGATCATGGATCTCAGCGCCCTGTCGATCCCGGTAAAAACCGGGCAACTCGGAGACCAGCCGCAATTCGAGTTCTTCCCCTGGTTTTGGTTTCCCATCCTGACTCCCTCGGTGAATCACCCTGTTATCAACGGGCTTAACGCCATCAAAACGGAATTTATATCCAGCATTGATACGGTGGGAGCCCCGGGAGTGAAAAAAACCGTTCTTCTGACCACCTCGCCCTATTCCCGAATTGTAAATGTCCCTGCCCTGATCGACCTGGAGATCCTGCGCGTGGAACCCGATCCGAGAATGTTCTCCGGCGGGCCGCAACAGGTTGCTGTTCTGCTGGAAGGAGAATTCACCTCGGCCTATCTGTTCAGGATCCCGCCGGAGATTGAGCAAAACAAGGACCTGGGCTTCCGGAAGTCCAGTCTGCCAACCCGGATAGTGGTCATCGCCGATGGAGACGTCGCCCGGAACCAGTTTCATTTCAGCCAGAAATACCCGTTACCCCTCGGATATGATCAGTTTACACGTCAGACCTTCGGGAATAAGGATCTGCTGCTGAATATCCTGAATTACCTGTGTGACGACTCCGGTCTCATCTCCATCCGCTCCCGGGAACTGACCCTCCGGATGCTGGATAGTACGCGGGTGGCCGGACAACGCACCCTGTGGCAGGTGGTGAACATCCTTGGCCCGGTGTTGCTCGTGCTGGGATTCGGACTGTGGAAGCATCAACTCAGAAAACGGAAATATACCTGAATGAAAAAAAACCGGAATATCCTGCTCGTGATAGTTGTGCTGGCAGTGGTCGCAGGCATCCTGGCCATCACTCAATCGGGCCGAACGTTCAAGCGGGCGCAAAGTGATTTTGCGGTCGAAGACACCTCCGCAGTGACCCGTATTTTTATGTCGGACAAGAACAACAACATGGTAATCCTGTCACGACTTCCTTCCGGAGAATGGATGGTGGACGAAAAATATCCCGCCTCCAGGTTCAATATCCGGATGCTGCTGGGGACCATTCACGACCTGGAGGTGAAGGAACCGGTTTCACAGGCGGCCCATAACAGCGTGATCAGGGAATTATCCGTCAACTCGGTTAAGGTAGAGATCTACCAGAGGGTTTACCGCATCGATCTTTTTCGTTCCATCCGGTTGTTCCCGCATGAAAAGCTCACGAAGGTATATTACGTGGGCGGCGCGACCATGAACAACCGGGGAAGCTATATGCTGATCGAAGGAAGCCCTGTGCCGTTTGTGACCTGGATCCCCGGATTCCGGGGATTTGTTTCCCCGCGGTATTCCCCTATGGTCAACACCTGGAGAGATTACAACATTTTCAGGAAAGAGATCCCGGCCATTGCTTCGGTGCAGGTGGAGATCCCCGGGAAGGTCAACGAATCGTGGCTTGTGGTCAACCGCAATGCCACCGTTTCACTGTTTGCCTATCCTGAAAAAAAACCGATCCCTTTGTTCGATACGCTGGCTGTTCTCAATTTCCTTGCCGGGTTCCGGAACCTGAATTTCGAGGCAATCATCAGCGGCATGGACCCGGTGCGTAAGGACTCCATCCTTTCTTCCACCCCCTCTGCGATCATCACCCTGACCGACACTGCAGGTGGTTCCGCCACCATAAGGACATTCCTGAAGGAGGGTGCGGGTGCAACTGACCTTAACGGAAATCCGCTTCCCTACGACATTGACCGACTGTATGTGCTGGTGAATGACGGCAGGGATTTCGCACTGGCCCAGTATTATACTTTTGACAGGATCCTTCGCCCCCGGTCGTTTTTTCTGAAGGAATAAAGATCCTCCATGAGATTCCCGATCGTCCGTATCACTTCCGTATACTCCAGCGACCTGGCACGTCATGTATTCACACTAACTTCGGGCATCGCTGTAGCGCAGGCCATCCCCATTCTGCTGCAACCCCTGTTGCGCCGGCTGTTTACTCCCGAGGATTTCGGGGCGTTTGCCATCTATCTGAGCATCGTTGAGATCCTGGTCACCATCGGAACCTTGCGACTCGAGATGGCCATCGTTCTTCCCCGCGGCGAACGGGTGGCGGCCAACCTCTTCGGACTGTCGGTCCTTTTAGGCCTTGCAGTGAATCTCCTTGCTTTCGCTCTCCTCCTGCTGTTCTTCCATCCGTTTGCCTTCCTGGTTGGATTTCCCGAACCGTTCCTCCGGTGGTTGTGGTTTATCCCACTCACCTCCCTTCTTTTCTCGGTTTCCACATCGGTCAACTACTGGCTGATCCGCCGGAAGGCATATCGTGCCAGCGCGGTAAACAAAATATCCAGGAGAGGAGTTGAAGGAGCGGTACAGGCCGGGATGGGCGCACTGGGATCATCCTTCGGACTGGTCATCGGAGCCCTGCTGGGCCACCTGGCCAATTGCTTTTCCGGGTATTTCCAGATGAGCCGTCAGGGGTTCCACTGGGATAAGTTCAGTCTGCCGAAAATGGCATACGGGTGGAAACGGTTCAGCGACTTCCCGAAATTTGCCACTATTCCCGCTTTACTCAATGTGGTTAGCATGCTGCTGCCGGTCTTCTTCGTGAACCGGATCTTCAGCACCACCGATACGGGATATTTCGACTTAAGCCGCCAGTTGCTGATCGTCCCAATGGCCCTTCTGGCCACCAGCATCGGACAGGTTCTGTACCAGCGGATTGCCGACCGGAAAAACCAGCGGCTTTCTGTGGCACGGATGATTCACCGAATTACGTTCATGCTGGCCTTTGTGACCGCGATCATGATTGCCGTACTGTGGTGCTGGGGCGTTGAATTGTTCGTATTCCTGTTTGGAACGGAATGGGAAGTTTCGGGTAAAATCACACAGGTTCTGGCTATCGGATTCGGGATCCGGTTCATTGTGTCCACAGTGGGGATCTCCCTTGTAGGGCTGGAACGGATCAAATGGCTATCGGTCTGGCAGGTGGCCTATTTTTTGGCGATCGTTTCACTGGTATTCCTGCCCGACCCGGGATTCAGTCAATTCTGTCGGGTTTACACAGGGATAGAATCGGCCAGCTACCTGATACAATATTTGATGATGCTGGCAGCTGTACGACGGTACGAACAGGAACGGAAGCCTGCGGGACATAACCGGAACTGAAGCACAACCATGGATATCCTCTTTCTCACACAATATTATCCGCCGGAAGTGGGTGCTCCCCAGAACCGGATCTCGGAACTGGCAGTCCGTTTCCGGAAAGAAGGCCATCGGATTGAGGTTCTGACAGCCATGCCGAATTATCCTCAGATGGCGATCCTGCCCGGGTACCGGAACAAGGGATACGTGGTGGAGGAAACCGAAGGGGTGGTCATCCACCGCGCCTGGATCTTCGTTTCAGGAAATCCGGGAACCGTATTCCGCTTGCTGAACTATTTTTCTTTTGTTATTACCTCGTTCTGTATCGGTTGGCTCCGATTGTCCCGGTTCGACCTGATCATCTGCGAATCTCCGCCACTGTTCCTGGGGATCACGGCAGTTCTTCTGAAATGGCTCAAAGGCAGCCGCCTGCTGTTCAACGTATCCGACCTCTGGCCCGAAAGCGCAGAAACACTGGGTTTGGTCACAAACCGGTTCCTTCTCCGGTCAGCCACCCGGCTCGAAGAATGGATCTACCGGAACGCTGACCTGATCACCGGTCAGACCCGTGGCATCATCCGGAACATTTCAGGCCGATTCCCGCAGAAACCGTACTTCTGGCTGAAGAACGGGGTGGACCTTGCCTTGTATCATCCCGGAAAGTCTCTGCCCGGCTGGAGAAAAGAAACAGGTATCCCCCCGGATGATTTCGTGGTTTTTTATGGAGGCATCCTGGGATACGCACAGGGCCTGGAGGTGTTGTTGCAGGCCGCCGGGATCCTGAAACAGGATCCGCACATCCGGTTTATCCTCGCCGGCGAAGGACCGGTCAAAGGGAATCTGATCCGGATCGCCCGTGAACAGAACCTGTCCAATGTAACGTTTCTGCCGGCTTTTCCGAAGTTTCGCATGCCCGAAGTGATCAGTGCCATCGACCTGCCGGTGATCCCGCTCAGGCGGCTGGACCTTTTCCGCGGAGCCATTCCATCAAAGATCTTCGAACATCTTGCCATGAGAAAGCCGATCCTGCTGGGAGTGGAAGGGGAAGCGAAGGAATTGTTCATCGACGAGGGGAATTGCGGGCTGGCCTATGTGCCTGAAGATGCCCGGGATCTGGTCCGGCAACTCCAGCGGTTCCGGGATGATCCGGATCTGTACCGGCGGCTGGCGGAAAATGCGTACATTTACGTGTCCGGACATTTTGACCGGGAGCAGATATTCAGGGAGTTTCAGGCATTTCTTCAGGAGCATCTTAATGGAGCAAGCGATTCATAAAGGAGTCAGCTGGTGGAAGGTATGGGACTGGATCGGGATCTTTCACCGGTCGGTTTATGCGTTACTGCTTTTGGGTCTTGGTTTCTCCATCCCGATCAAAAACAGGATGGCCTCTTACATGATCGGCCTGCTGGTGATCAACTGGGCGGCCGAGCTTCGGTTCTGGTCAAAGATCCGCAGGATAGGAATTAGCCGTTACCGGTATGACCTGCTGCTTTTTTCGGGGATCTATTTCCTGTACCTGATCGGTCTCCTGTACTCGCATAACATGGAATACGGGATGTTCGACATCGAGGTGAAGCTGTCGCTGCTGGTATTTCCGTTACTCTTCGCCACGCTGGACTCCAGGGTCTTTGCCGTGTTGCGGGTGGAGTATATTTACGTGACCTATCTTCTCGGATGCCTCGGGGCTTCACTGCTCTGCCTCGGAATTGCATGCTACCGGTTCAGCATGTCGGGCGATTCGGATGTGTTTTTCTATACCCGGCTCTCTTTATTCCACCATGCAGGATACTTCGCCATGTTCCTCGACTTTGCCATTGTCCTGGTTATCTTTCTTGCCCGGCAACATTTCCGGCATCTTCGTCGCTGGCACCTTGTTTTTTCAGGGATCCTGCTGCTTCTGTTCAACCTGATGGTGGTCCTGTTATCTTCCAAAATGGCCATTATCAGTCTGATCATTATTTACCTGGGGCTGGCGCTGCTGTTCTTTTTCCGGGAGCGAAACCCCAAAGCAGCCCTTATCCCGTCGGCCCTTCTGGTGACCGTGATCGTATTCCTGCTGGTCTCCCCGGCGGCGCTTTACCGGTTTGAACGGGCTCAACAGGCCATTGAGCAGTATAAAGATATTCCGCCGGATGCGCAGGAAGCCACTGCCGGCCGGATGCTGATCTGGCAATCGTGCCTGAATATCATCCGGGAGCATCCATTGTTCGGAGTAGGAACAGGCGATGTGAAGGATGCCCTGATGAAGGAATACGCCGACCGGAAATTCAGTGACGCCATAGAGCACCGGCTTGATGCCCACAACCAGTACCTGCAGACATACATTTCCCTGGGACTGGCCGGTATCATCCCGTTGATCCTGATGCTCTTCCTTCCTGCCGTCGCGGCTTTCCGAAGGAAAGATTACATCTACTTTTTCTTCATCCTCCTTTTCAGCATGAACATCCTGGTGGAATCAATGTTCGAGAACCAGGCCGGCGTCGTCTTTTATGCCTTCTTCAATTCATTACTGTTCTGGAGCATTCCGATCCGGGAAACCGGATCGGCCCCCCACCCGGGAACCAGCGATACTTGTTGAAAAGGTTTTATTCCCAGGAGCTCCGGGGAGGAGACACTTTCATCCTCATCCAGGGGCAGTCTTCTTTTATCTCACAGTTTTTGCATCCCAGGAGCCGGGATATTAAAGGAATCACTGCAAATCCGACTAGACAAAACAGAATGGTCAGGATCAACACATGATCCGAGTAATCGGTACTTAACAGGTAAATGGCTATTCCCAAAGGCACGAGCCAGATCAGGATTTTCTTTTTGTTACAGGGGGATTCTGTGAGGTCATTCATAGAGTGAAGCAATACGGTTTTTTAATTATATCCTGGCGTAAATCATCGTGAAGAAACCCATATTTTCATTCCCGTAACAGGTGGAATCGCAGAGGCAATGGAAATCGGTCCCAAGTCCTTCCTGAAAAGCCAGGTGCCACTGGGAACGGAGCATGTGGTAATCGGTACGTTTTCCCCTTTGTTCGGTGAAGAAATAGACGGCTTCCGACATAAGGAAGCGGTCGATACTTGAGATAGCCAGTTCCACCGGGGCATCGTGCGCAAACACGAAATCCATCATAGCGCCGTACGATTGGTAGACCGACAGGGCCAATTCGGGAGAGTCCAATCCGGGGGTATCATTGTTGGCATCCAGTTCGAACAGGATGAAACAGCCGATCCGGTTTCTCAGGTTAGCCAGGTGGGCCACTTTTGTTTCATAAGGCATATGATGGATGGCCAGGGAGGCAAGAGCTATGTCCCAGGATCCCCCGATCCCTGGGGAGACGTTTTCCAGCCGGGCTTTCAAACCTGAGATCCTGGCGCCCGGATATGCCCGTGCCACGTTCTCTGTCGCCAGCTTCAGCATCCCTTCCGAAGGGTCGATCAGCAGGACCTCTCCAACAGAGTTGATGATCCCCGATTTTTCCAGTTCCCTGAGCAGGTCAACGAGGATCATCCCGTGCCCGCAGCCGATATCCATGATCTTCAGGGGCCGGGGATAACGGGGAAGCGAACGTACACAGTGATCCCTGAACCGGGTTCGTGAATCAACCAACACAGGTGTACCGGCAAAATGAACATAGGGAGCCGGATCGGCAAAGATAACCTCTGGAATGACGAGGCGGCCGTTGTGACGCCCGAGGTAACTGGCCAGAAAGGAATTGGAGAATAATCCGCCCGGCTCGCCGGCTATTCCGGCCAGGATCCATTTTAATCCAGGTTGATTTAAGCCGCGGGAAAGCAGGAATGTTCCTATATAATAATGGAATGCCGGGACCAGTCCCGGCCGCAGGGATTCCTCCACGCGGATCAAATCGCCCCCCGAAGAACCAACCCGGTCGGCCAGGTCCCTCCAGGTCTTGCTTTCGTCGGGAGTCAGGAACAGCATTGTGCAGTAAAAATATGGAATTAGGGCGAAATGAAAAACAGGTGGGTTAGCGAAGAAGAACCGGCATATTAATGAGTTGGAAGGAAGAAAAGATTAAGGATCGCAGAATAGAATCACGGATGGCCGCTTGACTCCTTTGTAATCTTTAATATTTATCATGTACATTCCGGCAGGAATATTGCCCCGGTTTAAAATAAAGGGATTGGTTTGTATCAGTGAATGAAAGACCTGCCGACCATATAAGTCCAGAATAACTATCTCGGGATTTGTAGTAAGATCCAGGTTGTCGATTAGAATATTTCCTTGTGTTGAAACAGGATTAGGGAAGATGTGGATCTTTGAAAGGAAAGACGCCTTTTTATCTTCAACGTCAACTAACATGCTGCAATTAGGAGAAACCGGGATTCCCCATGTTTCAGTGCCTTTTTTAAAGTACACAAGATTCTCCCCAAGCTCTTCGGGAATGTATTGAGGGATAACATAGTATGAATAAAGAGTGAGTCCAAGTCCCTCTGTGAAGTGATAATTCAAATATGGATATCCCCAACCACCCCAAGGCATCCAACAGCTATCCTGATAAAAATAATACCCGTTTATCACATGGCCTTTCATTTGACGGCCATTGAAAACATTGATGTTTTGAAAAAAACCATCAGAAAAACCGCCAGAGGGAGCAAATTCATTTGGTAACCTCCATGCCCAGGCATTGTTGATGTCCAAGATTGTCCAGTTATACTTGACAGTGATTGTGTCATAGGTATTATAATATTCAGGAGGATAGCCGACAACCTCATGTTTACAATACTCCATGATATACTCCACAGAGTCGTTGTTCCCATATACCACTTTATCCAGCACAGTAAGGATTTTAGACCAGACTCCTCCTGTATATTGTGAGTTAAAACTGCCCTGATAATGAAAAACGTCTCCGGTATCATAGTTATAGATTTCCTGCCATCGCAGATTTCCTGTTCCGAGAGAAAGGCATGTTTTGCCGGCTATTTTGTATGGGACCGTATCTGCCGGAAATAACCAGAAATCGTACGTGAGTGACAATCCATAATGGTTACTCAACTTAATTTGTTTCTGATTGAAAATATGCGGGATGTTGATATTGTTACTGTTTTTTGCCTGGAGGGTTATCACTTTAACCTGATCCTGAATACCAAGAATGGTATCTGTGATAATAGATGTAATCTGTGCTTGGAGATAACAATTGTTGGGCAAATTAGAGAATTTCCAGACTGATCCGGCCGTGCCCTGACTATTCAGAAAAACAGTGTCCTGATCGCGGTTGAAAAAAAAGAACCAGCCATCATGTCGTTTAAACACTTTCCTGCCCAGAATTGAACCGCCGATCGTATCCATGCAATAACTGGTGTCAACATCCAGAATGGTTCGATAAGAATAGAAAGTAGTGTCATTTATTCCCGATACAATTGCTGAGTCCATCCTGAATGCTTTCAGATAAAATGCCGGAGAGTGATAGTAAGTTGTTTCAGGTGAACAGATATTTTGAAAATCCTGGCTATGGACGGTTAAAGGAAGCCATACTGCAATAAAAATCACTGTTCGTTTCATGATTTCCTGGTTTTATATTCGAATACCTTCTGACAGTTAAGAACTGACAGTTAATTCCTTCGCCTTAAGGTATGCAATCTCCAGGTATTTATTCCGGATTTCGGGGCTGAGGTTTTCTCCATAGCGGCTTTAAAACCTGCTTCCGCCACTTTCTTTTGCTGCGCTACGACATCTTTTGATCTCTGTGCATGGATCATCTTTCTTAGTTCCATTTGCCGGAACAACTCAATCGGCATATCCTGATCCACAAAAAAGCCGAATCCATATCCTGGAAAAAAGGATTGAACTGATCTTTTATAAATCGATAATTTCATAAGCATGACCGGCTTCCCGGAGCCCTTGTACAAAATGATCCAGCACCGCCCGGGGAAACGGGGAATGTCGTTATAGCAAAGATACAGAAAAGCGGGAAATATTTTTTTGTGAATGGGAATCAGGGGATCTCTTCACAAAATCGTGGGAACTGGATAAAAGGAGCCGTGGCAAGAACCACGGCTCCGGGATCAGAAAAACGAGTATGCAACAGGTTAACGAGCAGACCTAGACAAGTCCCTGTGCGATCATGGCGTCGGCGACCTTCACAAATCCGCCGATATTGGCACCTTTCACATAATTGATGAAGCCGTCGGATTCGGTTCCCCACTTCATGCAATTCTTGTGGATGTTCACCATGATAGTGTGCAGCTTGCTGTCGACTTCTTCCCGCGACCATAGCAGCCGCATCGAATTCTGTGACATTTCCAATCCTGACGTTGCCACTCCGCCGGCATTTGCTGCTTTCCCCGGACCATAGAGGATCTTCTTCTCGATGTACACTTCGATGGCCTCAGGTGTCGAAGGCATATTGGCCCCCTCCGAAACGAGTATACAACCGTTCTTGATCAGCATCCTGGCTTCATCTCCGTTGACCTCATTCTGGGTGGCGCTGGGCAGAGCAATATCGCATTTCACTTCCCATGGACGTTTGTCGGCGAAGAACTGTGCTTCAGGGTATTTATTGCAGTATTCCTTGATACGTCCGCGTTTCTCATTCTTCAGACACATTACGAAAGCCAGCTTTTCCTTGTCGATACCTTTCGGATCGTGGATATAGCCCTCGGAATCGGACAGGGTCACAACTTTTCCGCCCAGTTCAGTGGCTTTTTCGGTGGCATATTGCGCTACATTTCCGGATCCGGAAACGGTGCAGATCTTTCCCTTGAAATCCATGCCGCGGGTTTTGAGCATCTCCGCAGCAAAATAGACCTGGCCGTAACCCGTAGCTTCAGGCCGGATCAAACTGCCACCCCAGTCAAGTCCTTTTCCGGTAAGCACACCGGTGAATTCATTCTTCAGCCGTTTGTACTGCCCGAACATGAAACCAATCTCACGGCCGCCAACACCAATGTCGCCGGCAGGCACGTCGGTGTCCGGACCGATATGACGGGAAAGTTCAGTCATAAAACTTTGGCAGAACCGCATCACTTCGTTGTCGGATTTGCCTTTGGGATCAAAATCGCTCCCGCCCTTGCCACCGCCCATAGGGAGGGTGGTCAGACTGTTCTTGAAAACCTGTTCAAAGGCCAGGAACTTCAGAATACCCAGGTTCACGGTCGGATGGAAACGCAATCCCCCTTTGTAGGGCCCGATAGCGCTGTTCATCTCGATCCTGAAACCACGGTTTATCTGGATCTCCCCTTTATCGTCCAGCCAGGGAACCCGGAACAGGATCACCCGTTCAGGTTCAGCGATCCGCTCCAGTATCTTATTCATCTTATACTTTGGATTCTCTTCAATGAACGGAATCAGCGATTCAGCCACTTCCATCACGGCCTGGTGAAATTCGGCTTCACCCGGATTCTTGGCAATGATCTTTGCCATGAAATCATCTAACTGTTTTTTAAACGGATTGGTTGCCATAAGAAGATGTGTTTGTTAAGTTTGATGTGAAAATTTTCACAATATTACAGAAAAACTTTCTGATCCGGCAAACTTTTTTATGGTTTTTTTTCTTTCACATCCTTATTTTCAATAACTTACGAGTTATCCTTACAGTTTTTCCGTGTTTCACGGAGAAGTTCTTCCGTAATTCCCGTAGCGACTTCATTCCGTGGGTTTTCATTTTTATGATACGAAAGTTTGTGTTAATTTTGGCACAATTATCCCTCTCATCGGCATGCCAGGCAAGGAAGAAAGAGCGCTCGAAAAACTGATTAATGAAAACCGAGAACGCTTGAAGGAACTGGCGGCCATCCATGAAACCACCGCCATCATCAAGGAAAACAAATCCGTTGCCGAAACCTTGCAGCGGATATGTTCCATTCTTCCCAACGGATGGCAGTACCCCGAAGATACGGTCATCAGGATCCGGTTCGACGAGATGGAAATAACCAGCAGCAACTTCCGTGAAAGTGAGTGGAAACAGGAACAATCGTTTGAGACCATCGACAACCTGACCGGGTCACTGGAGGTTTTCTACCTGAACAAGCACCCCGAATCATTTGAAGGCCCTTTCCTGGAGGAGGAGCGTAACCTGATACACACCCTGGCCAGTCTGATTGAAGGATACCTGAACGCCGTTAAAGGCCGTGAAGGCAGGTATATCACCCGGGAACGCCTCAAGGAGCTGGCGGCCATCAATCATACCACCAACATCCTGAGAGCAGGATCGGCTCCCGATGAAGCCCTGCACCAGGTATGCCTGATCCTGCCCCGGGCATGGCAATACCCCGAACTGACCGTGGCCCGGATCCGTTACGGGAACTTCATGACCGAAACGCCTAATTACCGGGAAACCCAGTGGAAGCAGCACCAGAATTTTGAAACCATCGACGGCCAGGTCGGCTCCATCGAGATCTGTTACCTGAAAGCCTTTCCACAGGCATTCGAAGGACCTTTCCTGGAAGAGGAACGGGCCCTGATCATCAACCTGGCCAACCTGATCACCGGATACCTGAACTCGGTAAAAGGAAAGGCCATTCTGCGAAGGAGCAGGCAGCCCGACCGTGAATCGGACCAGGCCTTTGACGCAAAGCCCCCGGGAATAGAAAGCAGGCATCTGCTGCAAACCTTCCTCAACCGGACTAACTCGAACCGCGACCTTTACCACGATCTCATGCCATTTAAGGTCCGTGAGATCCTCCTGGTCGCAAACCTGTACGATGCCTACAGCATTGAAAAAGAAGGCCGGTTCTCGGAACATGTGCTCGGGCAATTCTACCAGCTGAGTTTGAGCACCATGCCCCGCATCACAGGGGTTTCGTCGGTTGAAGAGGTCATGGAACAGCTCTCGGCCAAACACTACGACCTGGTGATCATCATGATGGGCGTTGATAAGCAATTCCCGGTGGAGCTGAGCAAGAGGATCAAGAAGAAATTTCAGTATATCCCCGTTTTTCTGCTGTTGAACAGCAACACCGACCTGGCCCTGTACGAGGAGCGACCCGAGAATCTGACCTGGATCGACCGGCTTTTCGTCTGGAACGGGGATACCCGGATATTTTTTGCCATGATCAACTACCTGGAGGACAAGATCAATGTTGAAAACGACACCCGTATAGGCATGGTACGGGTGATCCTGCTGGTGGAGGACTCTTCCAGGTACTATTCGCTCTATCTGCCGATGCTGTACAACATCGTCCTGGAGCAAACCAAGAACATCATCGAGGATGTTACCACCGATGAGTTATACCGGATCCTTCGTCTCAAGGCACGTCCCAAGATCCTCCTCGCCTCCACCTACGAAGAGGCCATGTATATTTTCAATAAATACAAGGAGTATATCCTCTGCCTCATCTCCGATGTGAAATTCAAGAAGGACGGCCGGCTGAATCCGTCGGCAGGCTTCAGCCTCGTGAAGCAGACACGCAAGGAGTTACGCGAGCTTCCCATCGTTCTTCAGTCGTCGGACAATGAAAATGCGGCTACCGCCTTTGAGCTGAAAACCACTTTCATCAACAAGAACTCCGAGAGCCTGCTCGGGGATTTCCGGAGCTTTATAACCCACTACCTCGGATTCGGGAATTTCATCTACCGCGACAAGGACGGGCGGCAGATCGGGGTAGCCCGGTCATTGAAGGAGTTCGAAGACCAGCTCAAAACGATCCCGGAAGATTCGCTGATCTATCATGCCCGGAAGGATCATTTCTCCCTGTGGCTCATGGCACGCGGGGAGATCCAGGTGGCGAAGATCATCAATCCGGCCAAGGTGACCGATTTCAAGGATGCCAACAGTCTCCGCCAGTACCTGATTTCGGTCATACAGCATTTCAGGAATGAACAGAACCAGGGGAAAGTGATCCCTTTCGAGGAAACCGCAATCTCCGATCCCACGAACATTCTCAGTCTGACCGAAGGCGCCCTGGGAGGGAAAGGACGCGGACTGGCATTCATCAACACCCTGATCTATAATTATGACTTCTCCCGTCATATCCCGAATATCAATATCCTGACCCCGAAGACATCCATCATCGGGACCGACGAATTTGAATATTTTCTCGACCGCAACGGCCTCCGGGAAAAAGCGGTACTGGAAACCGACTATACCCAGATCAGGAAATGGTTCATCGAGGGAAAGCTGACCGAATCGCTTATCCGTAAACTGAAGCTGATCGTCAAACAGATCACCCGGCCACTGGCCATCCGGTCGTCGGGATTGTTCGAAGATTCGCTGAACCAGCCCTTCGCCGGGATCTTTGAAACCTACCTCATTCCCAACTCCCATCCCGATCCCAAGGTGCGGCTGGAGCAGCTGAAAGATGCCATCCGGCTCGTCTATGCATCGGTCTATTCCACGGTCGCCAAAGGATACATCGAGGCCGTAAATTACCGGATCGAGCAGGAAAAGATGGCGGTGGTGATCCAGGAAGTGGTCGGGAGTCAGTACGAACAGGTCTATTATCCCCATATCAGCGGCGTAGCACAGTCGTACAACTACTATCCTTTTGCCCACATGAAGCCGGAAGAGGGCTTTGCCGTTATTGCGCTCGGACTGGGCCGGTATGTCGTGGAAGGAGAAAAAGCTTTCCGGTTCGCCCCGAAATACCCGAATCTGGAGATCAATTCCCCACAGGACCAGCTGAAAGGAAGCCAGGTGGATTATTACGCAGTGGACCTGATGAAGAAAGAAGTGAACCTGCTGGAGGGCGAAGAGGCAGGGCTGCGGAAACTTAGTATTGACGATGCCGAACGTCACAAAACACTCAACCACCTCGCTTCGGTTTACAGTCCCGAAAATAACCGCATCACTCCCGGACTTGGCCAGCCGGGCCCCCGGATCGTCAATTTTGCCGATATCCTGAAATACAATTATGTTCCCCTGGCCAAGACCATCGAAGTGGTGCTGGATGTCGTGAAAGAGGCGCTGGGTTCCCCGGTGGAGATCGAATTTGCCGTTGACCTAAACAAGGACCGGGATAACCGGGCTTCATTTTACCTCCTGCAGATCAAGCCGCTGATCGGAAACACAACCGATTTCCGGATCGATATGAACAAGATCAATCAGGAGGAGATACTGCTTTACTCTGAGAAAGAGATGGGCAACGGGCTGATTGATGATGTGCGGGATGTCGTGTTTGTCGATCCCTCTGCTTTCGATAAATCCAGAACACTGAAAATGGCAGAGGAGATGGAAAGGATCAACCAGGAAATGATCGCTGCCAACCGGAAATACCTGCTGATAGGGCCCGGCCGATGGGGGACACGTGACCGGTGGATCGGGATTCCCGTAGTCTGGCCCCAGATATCCAACGCCCGTGTGATAGTGGAAACAAGCCTGGAAGGGTTCCCCATGGACGCTTCCTCTGGCTCCCATTTTTTTCATAATGTAACCTCCATGAATGTCGGGTATTTTTGCGTACAACCTGAGATCTCGGGCAGTTTCATCCGGTATGAGCTCCTGCTGGCGCAACCGGAGGTGACCCGGAAAACATGGTTCACCATAGCCCGTTTTGAGAAACCGCTCATCATCCGGATGGACGGAAAAAAGCGTATCGCCGTCGTGACATACCAGAAATCCTGAATCCGTTTAATAATCACTCATTTTGCACCGAAAATAGATCACCAATGCGAATAGCCAGAATCCCACACCAGGCGTCATCGCCTGACCCCGAGACAACTGACCTGGAACTGCTGAATCCATTGCTTGAAAAGTACAAGGGAAAGAAAGGCAACATGATCCCTTTGCTTCAGGGAGCCCAGGATCTTTATGGATTTATCCCGCGCAGCGTGTTCGAAAAGATCTCCGCTGAAACCGGATTGCCACTAAGCGACATGTACGGTGTGGCGACATTTTATGCCCAGTTCCGGCTGAAGCCGGTAGGGAAACACATCATAAAGGTCTGCCACGGTACCGCCTGTCATGTACAGAATGCCAAAGAGATCACCGAATCCCTTGAGGAGGCCCTGCATGTAAGGGACGGCGAAACCACCGAAGACCGTCTCTTCACCCTGGAATCGGTGGCATGCCTGGGTTGCTGCTCACTCGCTCCGGTGATGATGATCAGCGAACAGGCTTACGGCAAGCTCACCGGAAATGAAGCGGTGAAGGTGATAAAGAATATAAGAATAATGGAGAAGAATTGATGTGCTGATGTGTTAATGTGATAATGTGTTGATGTGTTAATGTGATAATGTGTTAATGTGTTAATGTGTTAATGGGTTAATGGGTTAATGGGATGATATAATGTGCTGATGTGATCATATGATTATGGGTGATGAAAAGAGCAATTGCATGGGGAAAGAGAATGTAATAATGGA
>Ga0233425_10004893_pt1 | contig 21853 bp, 14 predicted proteins | sample Watercolumn_Towu_2_FD_181712 | JGI IMG/M metagenome (GOLD analysis project Ga0233425, IMG submission 181712) | Freshwater microbial communities from Lake Towuti, South Sulawesi, Indonesia - Watercolumn_Towuti2014_140_MG | ecosystem: Environmental > Aquatic > Freshwater > Lake | place...
CACGCCAAGCGGCTGATCTTGCCCGACTGCGGCGGCTGCCACGACGACATCCAGCAGCGCTTCGTCGAGGGCTTCTACAACCCGCTGCGGGCCAAGGGCTTCACGTCCATCCCGCACTGCTCGGACTGCCACGGCAAGCACAAGGTGCGGGCCAAGGGCAACCCGCGCCAGTTCTGCGGCCTGTGCCACCAGGACGTCATGGCCGACTTCGCCAAGTCGGCCCACTGGGACGAGGCCAGCGCCGACGACCCGGCCGTCACCTGCGTGTCGTGCCACGAGCCGCACTACAAGATGGAGCGCTCGACGGTGCCGGCCGCCGAGTGGCGCGTGCGCACCACCGAGAAGTGCCGCAAGTGCCACGCCGAGAACGTGAAGAGCTACGACGCCAGCCGGCACTTCGAGCAGGTCAAGGCGGGCAACCCCAACGCGCCGGTCTGCTACGACTGCCACTCGCGGCACCAGATCCTGTCGCCGCGCGACCCCAAGAGCAAGGTGTCGGTGGCCAAGCTCGACCAGCTGTGCATGAAGTGTCACCAGGGCTACGACGCGTCCATCCACCGCCCCGAGAAGAACGACGACCCGCGCCTCGAGACGTGCGTGGTGTGCCACACGGGCCACAGCACGACGCCGGGCCAGGCCAACGTGTTCAAGGAGGAGCTGGTCAAGACGTGCATGCGCTGCCACCGGGATCACCTGCTCACGGCCGAGCGCGACGCCCACGGCGGCATCCACCGCAAGGAGCTCGAGAGCGTCGACGCGGGCCAGGGCGCCCACTGCGGCAAGTGCCACGAGTACCACTTCCGCGCGCCCGGCCGGCAGCACTCGCGCAGCCTGCGCAACGCCTGCGGCGACTGCCACCCGCGCCAGCAGCTCGAGTACCGCAAGTCGGCCCACTTCATCGCGCGCCAGAAGGGGCACACCGAGGCGCCCGACTGCGTGATGTGCCACGAGGAGCGGCACATCGAGAAGGCCGACGTGCACTTCACGGGCCAGAACGTGGTCAGGCTGTGCAGCTCGTGCCACGCCAACAAGGACATCACGCTCAAGTTCCAGCTGAACCCCAACGTGGTCAAGGGCTACAACACCTCGTACCACGGGCAGATGTACGCCCTGGGCTTCCAGGGCGAGAAGTTCGCCACCTGCGTGTCGTGCCACGACAACCACTCGATCCTGCCGCCCGACGACCCCGACTCGACCGTCAGCCGCGACCACATCCTCCAGACCTGCGGCCAGTGCCACAAGAACGTGAACCAGAACTTCGTGGGCTACCTGACGCACTACACGCCCATGTCGAAGGAGACCAACCCCATCCTCACCGTGATCCACGTGTTCATGGTGTGGCTGCTGGGCGTCACGCTGTTCATCTTCGGCGGGCACACCATCCTGTGGCTGGTACGCCTGCTGATCCAGCGCAAGCGCCTGGGCTCGCTGAAGAAGGTGTCGCCCCCGGGCAAGCCCTTCCGCATCTTGCGCTTCCGGCGCACCGAGCGCGCCATGCACCTCGTGATGGTGGTGTGCTTCCTGATCCTGGCCAGCACCGGGCTGCCCCTGAAGTACGCCCAGACGGCCCCGGCCACCTGGTTCGTGCAGTACATCCTGGGCTTCGGCACCGCGGCCATCCTGCACCGCGTGGCCGCGTTCACGCTGTTCGCCGTGTTCTTCCTGCACCTGGTGCGCCTGGCGTGGCGCTTCTTCGTCTACAAGGAGAAGGGGATGTTCTCGGCCGGCAAGGGCCTCATCCCCAACCTGCAGGACGCCAAGGACTTCGTCGAGCACACCAAGTTCTTCCTGGGCCTGCGCCCCGAGGCGCCGCCCTTCGGGCGCTGGACGTACTGGGAGAAGTTCGACTACTTCGCCGTGTTCTGGGGCGTGCTGGTCATCGGCGCCTCGGGCCTCACGCTGATGTTCCCCGAGTTCTTCACCCAGCTGCTGCCGGGCTGGCTGATCAACGCGGCGCACATCATCCACAGCGAGGAGGCCCTGCTGGCCACCGCCTTCATCTTCACGGTGCACTTCTTCAACACGCACCTGCGCCCCGGCGTGTTCCCCATGGACGAGGTCATCTTCACGGGCCGCATGACCGAGGAGCACTTCCTGCACGAGCGCGCCCGCGAGCGCGCCGAGATGACCGACGCCGAGTGGCAGGCCGTGCAGGTGCCGCCCCTGAAGAAGAGCACGCGTAAGCTCTACTACTACGCCGGCTTCTTCTTCCTGTCCGTCGGCACGCTGCTCCTGATCCTCATCCTGGTGGGCACGCTCACCGAGTAGCCTGGAAAGCCGGGGCGCTCCGGGTTATACTGCCTTTGTTTTTACCGCTGGCCACGAAGCCATGACCCCCCGCGAGGCGAGCCCGGGCGGCTTCCTTCGTTCGCTCGACCAGTTGGACGCCGACGAGGTGCGCGCGCTGCGCGAGAACCTGGCCTGGTTCCTGCGCTTCGGCCCGGTGGAGCGCCTGCGCATCGCCGCCCGTCAGGCCCAGGTCATGCGACGCCTGCAACGAGCTCACGACGGGGTCCGGCGTGCAGGCTGAACCGCTGTTCGACTTTCCCACGCTGGTCTCCGAGCTGAACGCGCGAGGGGTGCGCTTCCTCCTCGTCGGCCGGCAGGCGCTGGTGCTTCACGGCGCGCCGGTGCTCTCGTTCGACTACGATCTGTGGGTCGACGGGAGCGAGCGGCCGCGCATTCTCCACTTCCTGTTGGTCGAGAAGGGCTTCGAGTCGTCGGCCGGGCTGGATGACCCGCGCCCGCTGATCTCGGTCTACGCGGGCCAGGAGAAGCTCGATCTGTTCTTCCATCGTGCGGTGAGATCGCTGGACGGCGTCGACCTCGACTTCGAGGCGACCTGGCGGGACGCCATCGAGATCGTCGACGAAACCCTCCCGGGCTTCCGTGTGCGCATCCCGTCGCTCGATCACATGATCGTGTTGAAAAAGCTGCGGGCCCGGAACGCCAAGGACGAGGAGGACCTCAAGTACCTGCTGGCGAAGAAGACGCACGGGGCTGATCGTCAATCGGATTGACAAATAGCCCCAATCGACCTTATCCTTCGGACATGATTGAGAGAAACCTGGAGCCAAGGCTCCGCGCGGCGGCCACGCATTACCCGATCGTGACCCTGACCGGGCCGCGGCAGTCGGGCAAGACGACGCTTTGTCGGCAGGTGTTCGCCGACAAGCCCTACGTCAGCCTCGAGGCCAGCGACGCTCGAGAGTACGCTCTCCGCGACCCGCGCGGCTTCCTGAAGGAGCACATCGGCGGCGCCATCTTCGACGAGATCCAGCGCGCGCCCGACCTGCTGTCGTACCTGCAGGGCGAGGTCGACGCCGACCGTGCGCCGGGGCGCTTCGTGCTGACCGGCTCGCAGCACTTCGGCCTGCTGCAGTCCATCTCGCAGTCGCTGGCCGGGCGCACCGCTGTCCTCAACCTGCTGCCCCTGTCCTGGGACGAGGTTCTGCGTTTTCCAACCCCGCCTGCCGATCTGTTCCAGGCGCTCTGGACCGGCAGCTGCCCGGCCATCCACGATCGCGGCGTCCCGGTACAGGATTGGCTGTCGGACTACGTGACCACCTACGTCGAACGGGACGTCCGGCAGGTCTTGAACGTGGTCGACCTGGTCGACTTCCAGCGCTACCTGCGCCTCGCCGCCGGCCGCTCGTCACAGCTGTTCAACGCCGCAGGCCTGGCGGCCGACGTGGGGGTGGCGGCCAACACCGCGAGCGCCTGGCTGTCGGTGCTCGAGACCAGTTTTCTGACGTACCGCCTGCCCCCGTTCTTCACCAACGTGGGCCAGCGCCTGATCAAGGCCCCCAAGGTGCACCTGATCGACTCGGGCCTGCTCTGCACCCTGCTGGGCATCCAGTCGCCCGAGCAGCTGAGGCTGCACCCCCTGCGCGGCGCCATCTTCGAGAGCTGGGTCGCGGCCGAGCTCAGCAAGGTGGTCGCGGCCTCGCCCCTGCACCCCAGCCTGTGGTTCTACCGCGACCGCAAGGGCCTTGAGGCCGACGCGCTGCTGCAGTCCGGGCCGCACGTGACCATCCTCGAAACCAAGTCGGCCGAGACGGTGCCGGGAGATGCGTTCAAGACGCTCGACAAGGTCGAGCAGGAGCTGAGGAAGGACCCCACGGTCCGCGAGACGACCAAGGTGCTGGTGTATGGGGGGGAGGTAGAGCAGGAGGGGGAGAGGGGGGCGGTGTGGTCGTGGCGGAACGTAGCGCTACGCTTGGGGGAGCCCATTGGCCCGGCGGTCTAGAACGGTGGTTTCCGAAGCAGCGCGCCCGTTCTTGAAGTGGGCCGGGGGCAAGGCGCAGCTCTTGCCCGAGATCGTGGCGCGCGTGCCCGCTTCGTTCGGGGCGTACCACGAGCCCTTCATCGGGGGCGGGGCGGTGTTCTTCGCGCTGGCCGCCGGGCAGCGGCTCGGGTGCGGGGCGTTCCTCTCCGACGTGAACCCCAACCTGGTCGACACGTGGGTCGCGATCCGCGACAAGGTCCGGGGCGTGATCGCGGCGCTCGGCTCTCACGTGAACGACGAAGACTACTTCTACCGGGTGCGGGCGCTGGAGCCGGGCACGCTGTCGGCGGCCGAGCGCGCGGCCCGCGTCATCTTCCTGAACAAGACCGCGTTCAACGGGCTGTACCGCGAGAACGCGTCGGGGCGCTTCAACGTGCCCTTCGGGTTCTACGCCAACCCCACCCTCTGCGACGCGCCCAACCTGCGCGCGGTGTCGAAGGCCCTGCGGGGCGTCTCGATCGAAACGCGCGACTTCCGTTCGGTCTTGGACCGGGCGAAGGCGGGCGACTTCGTGTACTTCGACCCGCCCTACGTGCCGCTGTCGGCCACGGCGTCGTTCACGGCGTACTCTCGGGGCGGGGGCTTCGGACCCGACGAGCAGACCGCGCTCCGCGACGTGTTCGCGACGCTGGCGTCTCGCGGGGTCCACGTGCTGCTGTCGAACAGCGACGTGCCCTTCGTGCGCGCGCTGTACGCGGGCTTCCGCATCGCGCAGGTGTGGGCGCGGCGCCCGATCAACTCGAACCCGAACGCGCGCGGGGCCGTGGCGGAAGTGCTCGTCACGGCTTGACGTCTCACCGCGTTTGTTGGCATCGTACGCGCTAGCTTCCCCAAGAGAGGGCCCATCGTGAGGCCACAGGACCGCGAGGCCGTGCTGGTGGACGTGGTGCAGCGGGTGTCGGAGCGCTGGAGCCGGCCGGCGCACGCGGCCGAGCACGCCGTGCTCGACACCCTGTACGAGGAGCGGCGCCGCCTGGAGCGCCAGGCCAACAGCGCCGACACCCCCGAGCGACGCGCGCTGTACGAGCGGCTGCGGCGGGAGGCGCCGAAGGCCTCGCCCGAGCTCCAGCGCGAGATGCTGCGCGAGCTGGTGCAGGGGTTCGCCGCCGAGGTGGCCGGCAGCTTCAGCGCGCCGGTGTACGCGCTCGCGACGCGCGTGCTCCCTCCCGCCCTCAACGTGCTGCTGAACACGCTCAGCCCCCTTCGACTGCTCGAGTCGTTGCCGGGCGGGGGCGGGCGGCTCGACGAGCAGCTCGAGATGGAGGGCGAGACCGACGCCGTGAAGGCCCTGGCCGGGCGGGCCACGCTGATGTTCGTGCCCACCCACGCGTCGCACCTCGACAGCGTGCTGATGGGGCTGGCGCTCTACCGCCTGGGGCTGCCCCCGGTGCTGTACGGGGCGGGGCTCAACCTGTTCGAGAACCCGCTCATCGGCGTGTTCATGCGCCACGTGGGCGCCTACCGGGTCGATCGCACCAAGAAGGCCGCCGTGTACAAGGACGTGCTGAAGGCCTATGCCGGCTGCACCCTCGAGCGCGGCTACCACCAGCTGTTCTTCCCCGGCGGCACGCGCAGCCGCAGCGGCGCCGTCGAGCGGCACCTGAAGATGGGCCTCCTGGGCATGGCGCTCGACGCCTACGCCAACAACCTGCGCGCCGGGCGGCCCCGGCCCGACGTGTTCGTGGTGCCCTGCACGCTCAACTACCAGCTGGTGCTCGAGGCCGAGACCCTGATCGAGGACTTCCTGAAGGAAGCCGGCAAGAGCCGCTACATCATCGTCGACGACGAGTTCTCGAAGCCGCGGCGCGTGCTGGAGTTCGTCCGGCGCCTGTTCACGCTCGACTCGCGCGTGCACCTGGTGTTCGGTCGGCCCCTCGACGTGTTCGGCAACCCGGTCGACGCCGACGGCACCTCCCGAGACGCGCGCGGGCGCCCGGTGGACCGCCGGCGCTACCTGCTGGCCCGGGGCGAGGTCGTGGCCGACCGCCAGCGCGACGCCGAGTACACCGTGGAGCTGGCCGAGGCCGTGGCCCGGGCGTTCCAGCGCGACACGGTGGTCAAGGCCACGCACCTGCTCTCCCACACGGCGCTCGGGCTCTTCCGCGAGCTGAACCCCGAGCGCGACCTGTACCGCCTGCTGCGGGTGGGGGTCGACGAGGAGAGCCTGGATCTTCGGACCGTCTATACCCGGCTCGACGCGGCGCTGGCGCGGCTGTCCGACCTGTGCGTGGCCGGGAGGCTGCGCCTGGACCCCAGGCTGGCGCGCCAGGACGCGGGGGCGCTGGTGGGGCAGGCCCTCGCGCACCTGGGCTCGTATCACCGCGCCCCGGCGCTGTTCCGGCGGGGCGATCGCCTGTTCTCCGCCGACCGCAGCCTGCTGCTCTTCTACGGCAACCGGCTGGGCGAGCACGAGGCCCTGCGGGAGGTCGCATGACGCGGAAGAAGCGCCCCGAGGTGCTGGTGGTGGGCGGAGGCGCCTTCGGGACGACCCTGGCCGCGCTGCTGGCCGAGGGCGGGAAGACCACGCGCCTGTGGGTGCGGCGCCCCGAGCAGGCCGAGGCCATCAACCGCGATCACGTCAACGCGCGCTACCTGCCCGACGTGACCCTGCCGCCGGCGCTCGAGGCGGTCACCGACCTCAAGCGGCACGCGGAGGGGGTTCCCCTGGTGCTGGTGGTGGTGCCGACCGCGTGGTTCCGCGACACGGTGCGCGAGCTCGGCGAGGTGATCGGCGGCGACCAGGTGGTGGTGCACGCCTCGAAGGGGCTGGAGCTCGCGACCGGCCGGCGCATGTCCGAGCTGCTGCGCGAGGAGACCTGCGCGCGCAAGATCGGCGTGCTGTCGGGGCCCAACCTGGCGCGCGAGATCGGCGCCGGGCACCCCGCGGGCGCGCTGATCGCCTCGCGCTACGACGAGGTGGTCGAGCGCGTGCAGGGGCTCTTCCTGGGCAGCCGCTTCCGGGTCTACGGGGGGCGCGACGTGGTGGGCGCCGAGCTGTGCGGTGCGTTCAAGAACGTGATCGCGCTGGCCGCCGGCGTGGTCGACGGGCTCGGCCTCGGCGACAACACCAAGGCCCTGCTCCTGACGCGCGGCCTGTCCGAGATGGCGCGGTTCGTCGCCGCCGAGGGCGGCGATCCGCTCACGTGCGGCGGGCTGGCCGGAATGGGCGACCTGGTGGCCACCTGCGGCTCGGCCCTCAGCCGCAACCACCGCTTCGGCGTGCGCCTGGCCGCGGGAGAGACGCGCGAGGCCATCGAGGCCGACGCCATCCAGGTGGCCGAGGGGGTGCGCACCACGGCGGCGGTCCACCGGCGTGCGACCGCCCACGGCCTCGACCTGCCCATCGTGCGCGCCGTGCACGGCCTGCTGTACGACGGCTGGAGCGCGGGCCAGGCGCTCGAGTGGCTGATGGCGCGGCCCATCGGCCCGGAGATGGCCGCGCTGCGGGTGCGGTGAGCGCATGCCGGGCTACCCCCTGGTGGTCGACGACCCCCGCGAGTACCCGCCGGGCTTCGACGGCCGCGTCTTCGTGTGGGACCTCGACAAGACCTACCTCGCCACCGGCTTCAGCTCCCTGCCCGGGCTGGCCCGCATCCCCATCGAGCTGGCCGTCGACAAGCGCGCCATCCCGGGCATGGCGCCGCTGCTCCGGGGCCTGCGGCGGGGCCCGGGGCCTGGCTTCGCGTGCGCCCCCCTCTACTTCGTCTCGGCCAGCCCGCCGCAGCTGAAGGGCGTGGTCGCGCGCAAGATGCAGTTGGACGGGGTGGAGGCCGACGGGCTGATCTTCAAGGATTGGGTGGGCGCCCTCCGGGGGCTCCGGCCCGGGCGGCTGCGCGAGCAGGTGGGCTTCAAGGTGTGCGCGCTGCTCACGGGGCGCCTTCGTCGGCCGCTGTCCCGCGAGGTGCTGTTCGGCGACGACGTCGAGGCCGACGCGCTGGCCTACTCCCTGTACGCGGCGCTGCTGGCGGCGCCCGACGACCGGGGGGCGGCCGACAGGGCGCTCGCGGCGGCCGGCGTGCGCGTCGACGACCGGCGCGCGGCGGTGGAGCTGCTCCAGCGCCTGCAGCCGCCCTTGGGGAGGGTCGAGCGCGTGTTCATCCACCTGGAGCGCCGTTCGCCGCCCGAGGCGTTCGCGGCGCTCGCGCCCCTGGTGGTGCCCGTGGAGGGCGCCGCGCAGCTGGGGCCGCTGCTCTTTCACCTGGGCCTGATCGACGCGGGCGCCGCCCGGGCCGCGCTGGACGAGGTCCGCGTCGCGCTCGGCGACGCCGAGGTCCGGGCGCGGCTCGCGCGGCTGGTCGGGCGGGGGCTGGTGCCCGGTGCGCTGGTCACCGCCCTGACGTAGCCAGCTCCCGCATGGCGGGGGGCATGGTGGCGCAGTCAATGGACGACCCCGAAGCCCATCACGCTGGCGGCCAGCACCTCGATGGGGCCGCCGTGGCTGGCGACCACCGCGCGCGACACGCGGCGCAGGTAGCACGGGTGCTGGAACAGGCCCATGCCGCCGAAGTACGGAAAGGCCTCGATCATGGCCTGGGGCAGCGTGATCTGGCCGTCGGCGTCGGGCGCGGTGCACCAGAGGATGGCGGTGGGCGGCGCGCCGTGCCAGCCGATCTGCAGGATGAGCTCGACCGTCGAGCCGTCGCCGGCCTTCGTCCACGAGACCCCCTGGTCGGCGCCGTCCAGCAGGGTGAGCATGCCGTCGATGGGGGCCTGCATGGGCGCCACGCCCGTGACGTGCGCCTCGAAGGCCGGCACGGCGCCTCCGGCGGCCGAGACCGTGAGGTCGGCGCCGGCCGTGAACAGCTCCGGCGGCGTCTGGGGCGTGTCGTACCAGTCCTGCTCGCCCACGGGGAGGACGTACGGCCCGCCGGCCACCCCCGACACCGTGATGGTGCCGGCCGAGACGCGCTGCGGGTAGGGCAGGCACTGGCCGTCGATCGAGCAGTACTCGGACCAGTCGTCGGCGCACGGCGGATCGCAGGGGGCGATCTCGACGGCCCGGTAGAAGCGGCAGCCGCCGGCCTCGGCCTCGACCACGTGGTTGCGGCCGTGGGGGGCGTCCTGCAGCGTGATCTCGATGGCGCTGGACTGCGGCACGGCGCCGTTGGCGTACGACATGTATTGCATGAGGCGGATGGCGCCCGCGAAGCCCCACACGGGATCGGGCTCGGTCACCTCGCCGCCGCCGTCGTCGGGGCCCGCGTCGTCGGCGGGCGGGAGGTCGGCGGGCTCGGGGAGGTCGGCCGCGTCGGTGACGTCGGGAGCCTCTGCGTCGGACGTGTCGGCCGCGTCGGGGGGCGCGTCGGCGGGGACGTCGACGGCGGTGTCGGCCCCGGCGTCGAGGGTGTCGGACTCCTTCGAACCTCCGGAGCCGCAGGCCACCAGGGCCACGGCGCCGACGATCGCGGCGATGCGCCGGAGCGAGCGCCCGCGCCCGAGGGCGACGAGGCCCAAGAGGCCGAGGAGCCCCGCCAGGCTGCCCGTCGCGGGGGCGCCGACGGTGCACCCGCCCCCCGAGCCCGAGCCGGTGTCGGCGCCGGGATCGGCGACCGCGGTGTCGGCCTGGCCGGGGTCCGCGGGCGCGACCTCGGCGAGGTCGGGAGCGGGCTCGACGACCTCGGGCCCCGCGGGCTCGGCGGCGTCGGGGGCGGGCTCGACGGCCTCGGGACCGGGCTCGACCGCGCCGCCCACGGGCATGTGCTCGCGGGCGAAGGGCGAGCGGTTCACCTGGCCGGGCGCCGTGGCGTCGAGCGCGCGCACCAGCCAGTAGGCCGCCAGCAGGTCGCCGCCGGGGTTCAGCAGCGAGCCGCCGCCGCCGTTCACGTCAAAGGGGTTCGAGCGCGCGTTGAAGTCCGAGGGCGGGCGGATGCGCGGGTCCAACGCCTCCGTGGCCCAGAGCTCGGCGCCCATCTTGGCTTCTTCGAGCTCGAGCGGGGTGGTGCCGTCGATGGCCACGCAGTGGCGGGCCGCCAGCTCGGCCTCGTCGCAGTTGATGCGCAGCGGGCTCCAGTAGGGCCCCAGGTCGAAGCCGGTGAGCAGCGAGACCAGCTCGTCGACCAGCCCCGTGTCGGTGCCGCGATCTGTCGAGGCCAGGTACAGCGCGTGCCAGAGCGGCTGCTTGCACAGGCGCGCGGTGTGGGGCTCGCCGGCGCGGTTCCACCAGCGGTCCTCGAGGAACGAGCGCAGCACGGCCGACACCTGGGGGTCGGTCTCGAGGTAGAGCGCCAGGAAGAGGGCCACGCCCGTCATGTCGGGCACGTCGAAGTTGGTCTGGGTGCCCCCATAGATGTAGTCCAGCGCCAGCCCGGGCTTCACGGGGTGGGCCGCCTTGTCGAGCCAGCCGCGATTGCCCAGGCACTCCTCGTACAGGAACGCCTCGAGCTCGGGGTCGCCCGACAGGTGGTGCAGGGCCTTCAGCACGCCGATGGCCATGAACAGGTTGAAGACGTTGTACTTCCCGGTCTCGGGCTTGAAGTAGACCTTCTCGAGCGAGAGCGGGTTCAGGTCGTGGTACATCGTGGGGCGGCCGTCGGCGTCCCAGATCATCAGGTCGTACTCTCCCGAGCCGAAGGGCCCCTCGACGCCCGCGATCTCGTGCTTCTGCATGAGCATGCGGCCGATGGCCGCGGCGTCGGCGCCCAGCTCGGTCACCAGCGCCTGATCGGCCTCGGGGTCGTCCTTGAGCGCCTCGTAGAGCGCCACCATGCCCAGCACCTGGCCCACCGTCTGGTCCTTCGAGGCCGAGTCGATCCAGTTCCAGGTGCCCGGGGGCAGCGCGCCGCCGGAGTTGTCGGCGCGCCACGAGCCGTTGTCCTTGGGCTGGGGCAGCGGGTTGCCCTGCTCGTCGGCCAGGGGGATCTCGACGCCGTGGTCGAGGGGCACAGGCGGATCGGAGGGATCCTCGGGCACCAGCCGCTGGATGCCGCGGGCCACCAGGCCGTTGCCGCCCGTGACCACCTTGAACACGTGCCACGAGCGGGCGGCGTGCTCGACGCGGGCGCGGGCTTCGGCCAGGTGGTCGGCGGGGGCGCCCTCGCGCTTCAGGGTGATGTAGCGGAAGGCGGTGCCCACCAGCGCGACGCCGCCGAAGAAGCCCAGGTCGCCGTGCTCGCCGTAGCCGCCCAGCACCTCGTAGGGATGCTTGCCCGTGGCGGCCTGGAAGTCGGTGGCGTCGCCCGCCAGGAACTGGTCGATGAGCGCGGCGCCCTCGGCGTCGGCCGGCCAGGTGTCGAGCGACAGCCCGAAGGGCCGCGCGTTCAGCTGGTAGAACTGGCGCTCGTGTCGGACGATGGCCGCGTCGAGGTCCGGCGAGCGCCCGGCGGGCAGGATGGGGGCGGAGCGGAGCGGCGTGGCCGCGAGCAGGGCCAGGAGGACGACGACGGGTTTCATGCAGGGTCCCTCACGGTTCTTGTACGAACGCGCCGGGGCGCGATAATGACGTTACCATACCCGTTTGAGCATGGGGGAGGAGCGGAATGCGGAACCACCTGACAATCGGCCTGGCGGCGTGGGTCGCCTGCAGCATCGTCTCCTGTTCGGGCGGCGGTGACACCGGCGAGGCCTGTGCCCCGGGCGACACCGCCAGCTGCACCTGCGCCAGCGGGGCCGTCGGGCAGCGCACGTGCGACGAAGACGGCAGCGCCTGGGGCGGCTGTGTCTGCGCCGATCTGCCCGACACGGTCTCCGATACGGCCGATGCCGTCGACGACGTGCGCGACACCACCCCCGACACCACGCCCGCCAGGGGCGCGCTCGAGGCCATCCTGCACGACGGCACCGACGGCACGTTCGTGTTCTCGCCCATCGTGGTGCGCCTGCTGGCCGGAACCACGCCGTGCAGCACCCTGTCGCCCACGAAGGCGCCCCCGGGCGTGCTGGCCCAGAAGACCCTGACCGCCACGGGCACGTCGGCCACGTTCGACAACCTGCTGGTCGCGAAGACGTATACGCTGGCGGCCACCGCCAAGGGGCCGAACGGTCACCTGGCGGGGTGGGGCTGCGTCGACGGCGTGGCGCTCACGGCGGGCACCACCACCCAGCAGAGCGTGGTGCTCGAGCTTCAGCCGCTCGACACCGCGGCCTGCTTCGGGGCCACCTTCGAGCTGGCGTTCGGGGGCAGCGCGCAGTCGGTGTCGATCGGCGTGCGCGACGCGGTGGCCGACGGCTTCCTCGAGGCCGACACCCGCCTGCGGGGGGGCATCACCGAGCGCCTGTACCAGGCCCACCAGGTCGCCTGGGGCTCCCAGGCCCAGATCCTCCGGCAGGGCTTCGACGACGAGCTGGCGGCGGCCATCCCCGCCTGGGTGGCGGCGCACCCGCGCGCGTGGCTCGACTGCTACCTGGCCGCCGACGACGCGCTGTCTGCGGTGGCGGCGACCGTCTCGGCGGGGGTGCGCGTGCGCCTGTCGGCCTCGGCGGCTGGCGCCGTGACCGGGCAGGAGACCTGGCAATCCGCCACGGTCTTCTGGGACGGGGCCTGCCAGGCCGACGGCCTGTGCGTCGGCGTGCCCGCCGTGCAGGGGTGCGCGAAGCAGGGCACGCGCTGCGCCTGCAGCCTGCCCCTGGCCGACGTGGCGGTGGGGACCGAGGCCGCGTTCGACGGCACCCTGCCCGAGTGGGACCAGGTGGCGCTGTCGTCCCACCCGGTGCCCCTCAAGCACGGCCGCGTGGCGCGGCGCCTGGTGCCCCTGCTCCTGAAGGGAGCGTCCGGCGGGCTGATCGCCGACCTGGCCGGCGCCTACGCCGCGCTGTGGGACTGCGCGGCGCTCGCCCAGGCGATCGACCCGAACGTGATGCAGATCGCCGGCGTGACCGCGGCCGAGCTGACCACCGACTGCCAGGAGACCGCTTCCGCGCTGGCGGCCGACGTGACGGCCGCGATCGAGCCGGAGGCCGACGAGACGTTGTCAATCGAAGGCGGGGCGGTCCTCATGGACGCGAACGACGATCTCAAGGTCGATCGGCTGCAGGACGGCACGCTCTCAGGCGAGATCTCGTGGGGCGCCGAGGTGCGAGGCACCTTCGACGGAACCTTCTCGGGCGGCGCCGTCTCCTGCCCGAACTGATCCGAATCTTCCATGCCCTGGCATCTTCTGCTCGTGGTGGCGACGCTGGTGGTCGGACCGCCTCTCGCGGTGGGGCTCCGTCGGCTGTGGGGGCCCGGATTCCGTTGGCGCGCCTGGCGCGGGTGGCGGCGCCTCACGGCCCACGCGGCCATGGAGCGCCACGCCGACGTCGACCGCCTGGGCCGCGTGCTGGTGTACGAGGCCACGCCCGAGCACCGGGCCGAGGTTCGCCTGAAGGACCTGCGCACGGCACGCGAGCGCGTGTTGTCCGAGACCGCCCACGACGCCCTCGCGCCGCGGATCTCGGCCGACGGCCGCGTCGTTGCCTGGGAGCGCGTGCTGGAGCGGGTGCCCGCTCGGCGATCCGAGCTCGTGCGCGTCGATCTGGAGGGCGGAACGGCGCGCGCGGTCCCGATCGGCCTCGACCACGTGTCGGCCGTGGCGCTCGGCGGGAGCGGCGCGCCGTGCCTGGTGGCGGGGGCGGTGGGGGGCAGGCGCAAGGTGCGGGTGGTCGACGGGGACGGGGTGCGGTGGCTGCTGGGCGAGGAGGGGGAGGAGCTCGCGCCCTGCCTGGCAGACGACGGGAGACGAGCCGCCGTCCTGGTGCGACGTGGTGCGCGCTTCGTGCCCTGCCTGGTGTCCCTGGGCGGCGATGCGCCGCGCTGCCTGGACGATCCAGCCGACGCGCGGGCGCTCGACGCGTCCGGTGATGGTCGCTGGCTGGCCTGGGAGGACCGGGGCGAGGGCCCCACGCGCGTGCGCCTGCTGGACCTGGAGCTCGCGCAGACGGCTACGGTGGGCTTCGGCCTCGCGCCCCGCCTGTCGGCCGACGGGCGATGGCTGGCCTTCGAGCGGATCGACGACGCGTACGACCTGCTCGTGGTCGACCTCTCTGAGGGCCGCGTGACGTGCGTCTCGCGCGCCAACCCCTACCCCCACGAGCCGCGCTTCACCACCCGGCCCGACGCCGTGGTGCTGGCCGCGGGGCACCTGAACCCGCTGTCGCGAACGGGGGACACCGACCTGTTCCAGGTGCGGCTCGACGCCGTGCCCGCCTCGGCCTGGCGTCCCTTTTCGCTGGCGTGGGGGCCGGCGACGTTCGGTCCGCTGCCCGCGCTCGACGCCACGGAGGCCACGACCGGCAGCCCGGCGGACGCGTCGGCCCCGAGCCCTCCGCCCCGCGCGTCGCTGTGGGTGGCCTCGTGGTACTGTCGTGACGACGGCACGCTGGCCCCCCTCGACGAGCAGGACGACCAGGGCATCGAGCTCTACTCGGAGCGCCTGGCCCGGCAGATCGACCGCGTGAGGGCGGTCACCGGGGCTCCTCGCGTCAACGTCGTGTGCCACTGCATGGGGGGGCTGGTGGCCCGCGGCGTCGTGCAGTACGCGGGTGACCGGCGCACCGGTTTCCCGGGGCTCGACGGCTCCCCGGGGCTCGCGAAGGTGCACCGCCTGGTGACCGTGGCCAGCCCGATCCGCGGCAACTCGTTCCTGGGCCTCCTGAGACTCGCGCGCCTGCTGCGCCTGCCCCTCTACCGCCGGGGCTTCACCCGCCAGGGGAACGACATGGTGCGCGGCAGCGAGCTGCTGGCGCGGATCAACCAGGGCCCGCGTTGGGCCGAGCGGCTGCCCGGCACGCCGGCCGGGTGCCTGAAGCCCGCCTGGCGGGACGCGCCGCCCTTCCATCACGTGCTGACCGGCGACGGCTGGTGGGCCTCCGACGGGGCGGTGACGCTGTCGGCCGCCCGGTGCCGAGGACTGCCCGGCGATGCGCGGCTCCTGGCTCCCGACGAGCTGGCCGTGCTGCGCGAGACCCCCCACGGCGGCTGGACCACGGGTCCGGGCCGCCGCCTCGTGCACGTCCCCGAGGACGTCGTCGGGGACCGGGTGACCGAGGACAAGTGCCGGGCGCTCTGCGCCTGGTTGATCGAGCGCCTCGAGCCCGACCTGCCGGTGGTGTTCGTGCACGGCAGCTACCTGTACCGCGGCGCAGCCGACCTGTCGTGGCGCGTCGTCATGCACCGCCTGACCGGCGAGGTGCCCGGTTGGCCCGCACGCTACGTGCGTCCGGAGACGCGGCCCGACGGCTCGGAGCCGGGCTGGTTGCTCGAGGGCGGTCGGGGTTGACCCTCCGTGGCCGATGGGCCACACTGCCGCCATGCGCCCACCCGTCCTTCCCGTCCTTCCCGTCCTGCTGGTGCTGCTCGTCGCCTCTGCCGTTCCCGCCCGCGCCGGCGGGTTCTCGAACCTCGACTTCGGGCTGCGGCGCCAGGGCATGTTCGCCGTGGTGGCCCGGCCCGACGACGGTACGGCCATCTTCCACAACCCCGCCGGCATGGTGCTGACCCGCGGCACCACGTTCTCGCACCACCAGTCGTGGCTGGTGGGCGACGTGCGCCTGCGCTTCTACGACAGCCAGGGCGTGCTTCGGCCCGACCACGAGATCCGGCCCGACTGGAACCTCGGGCTCATCCCTTTCCTCGGCGCCGTCTCCGACCTGGGCACCGGGCGCTGGCGGGCCGGGCTGGCCGTGTACGCCCCCAACGTCTACGGGGCCGCCCTGCCCGGCGACGAGCCCACGCGCTACCACGCGACGCGCGTGCTGTTCCTGGGCAGCCGCGCCACCGCCGCCGCGGCCTGGCAGGCCACCGACTGGATGGCCGTGGGGCTCAGCGTCAGCCTGGTGCACGTGTACCTGACCGCCAAGCGCGTGCTGAACCCCCTGGTGCTGGCCGACCCCGACGCGCGCTTCGCCGACCCGGCCGAGCTCGCGTCCTCCGACTACGACCTGGCCATCGACGGCCAGGACTTCACGTGGGCCTGGGACGCCGGCCTGCTCCTCCACCCCCTGCCGTCCCTGCGGCTCGGCTTCTCGTTCGCCAGCGGCAGCGACGTGCAACTCGCGGGCAACGTGCGGGCCACGGCGCCCACCGGCGAGGTGCTCCGTTCGCGGCACCGCACGGCCATGACCATCCCCTTCACGTTGAGCGCGGGGCTCAACTGGGAGTTCGCGCCCGACTTCGAGCTGGGCGTCGACGTGCGCTACTGGCACTACCAGGTGCTGCAAGAGCAGCGCAGCGTGCTCGACACGCCCCTGCTGGGCATCGCGGAGTTCCGCGATCCCAAGGCCAACGCCAACAGCTGGAACTGGTGCGTGGGACTCCTGTACCGCGTGATCCCCGAGCTCGACGTGATGCTCGGCTTCCAGGAAGACTTCACGCCCACCCCCGACGCGGCTTATACGCTCGACAACCTGAGCCGCGACCAGTTCGGCGTATCGACCGGGCTCCGGTGGCGCATCTCGCCCCACTGGCGCGCGGGCCTGGCGTTCGTCCACAACTGGATGGAGCTGGTCGACGTGCAGACCAGCATCTCGACGCCGCCCACCAACGTGAAGGGGCACGCGGCCGGCACCGAGGTCGGGCTCGGCGTCGACTATACGCTTTGAGCCCGGGCCGCGCCCGTCACGTGCCGGCGCCGTCCCAGCCGCAGGGCCACCGCCACCTCGGGGAGCAGCACCAGCAGCGCCAGGAGCAGCGCGACGTCGGACAGATCGACGCGCCGCGCGACGGTGCGTTCCTCGTCGGCTTCGACGACCGCCGGCCACTCGAGGGACGCGCGATCGAAGTCGACCCGCGGGTTCGCGGCCAGCTCCCAGGTGACGATGCGACCTCGATCGTCGAGGCGCACGCGGTGCACGCCGGGCGTGTCGAGGCGCAGGGGGCCGGCCTCGAGGGATCGCGTGCGGCCCTCGGGGTCGGCCAGCGTGGTCGGGCCGGACACCTCGGCGGGCGTCTCGAACGCCTCCCCCTCGAGGTAGACGGTGCGCGCCGGTGCCAGCGTGGCCCCCGTCAGGTGGGTCATCACGGCCTCGAGCCAGGCGGGGAAGCACGCGTGGTAGGGAAGGTCGGTGCGGCCGGGCTCCAGCCCCGACAGGTCGACGGCCAGGTAGCCCGCCCCCGCGCGGCGCCCCAGGAGCAGCGGCAGGCCGTCGGCCGTGTGGGCCAGCACCGCGTAGCCGGCCGCGCGGGCGTCGGAGGTCAGCAAGACCGAGCGCGTGGTCACGCCGGCCAGGCAGGCGGCCAGCCCCGTCGGCAGCGCCAGGTCCGAGACGAAGCCGGTGTGCGCGCCCGCGGCGACGCCGACCAGCGTGATGCCGAGCAGGTCGAACATGGGCGGAGGCTCCGACGACACCAGGACGACGACGCGCGCGCCGCCTTCGACCCAGGCGCGCAGCGAGGATAGAACCCCCGGGAGGTCGGCGCCCCCTGCGGCCAGGAAGACCCAGTCTCCGGCCCGGGGCGGATCTCGCTCGAGGTCGTCGAGCGACGCCGCCCGCGGCGAGGCGTCACCGACGGCGCGCAGGGCGCTGCGCAGGAACACGTGCGGGTCTCGGTGGGACTCCTCCTCGGCGCCCGTGCGGGTCAGGAAGGTGCGCGCCGCCGAGGCCTGCCCGGACCCTGCCGCGAACCAGCGCACCTGGTAGCGCGCGAGCGTCGTGTCGGGGCTCAGCCGGGCGCTCCCCAGGAACGTCTCGCCCTGGGGGATGGGCAGCGCCACCCGTGTCGTCTCCCACGGGCCCAGTCGGACCTCGGCCTCGTGCAGCCGCCGCTGGGCGCGACCGTGCACGGCCAGCGTGCCCTGAAACGGCTCGGGCGACAGGTTGACGAGCTCGGACGAGACGGCCCCGGCCTCGACCGCCACGTCGCGCACCACGGCTCCCCTCGGCGGGTCGTCGGGGGAGGGGTGCACCTGCACCACCCGCACGCCCGGGACATCGTCGCGCGTCTCGGGCACGGCGAGCCGGCGCGCGCCGATCCACAGCACCTCGCGGGTCGAGCGGGCCTGCGCGGCCAGCGCCGCGCGGGCGGCCTCCACGACGCGGGCCGGATCCTCGGCCAGGCCTTCCACCTCGAGCGCGGCCAGCTCATCGAGCAACTGCGTGCCGTCGCGCTCGAACACGAGCTGGGGTGCCTCCCCCTGCGGCGGGAGCCCGGTGACGGCCACGAGCGCGTCGGCCGCGCGGGACTCCACGAAGCCCTGGGCCAGCTTGCGCTCGGCCTCGAGCAGTCCCTCGGCCTCGGTGCGGATGCGGGAGAGCGGGCTGGTGTCGAGCACGATCACGGCCGCCGTATCGGGCGCGATGCCACGCCCCGTGCGTACGTCGCGCTCGAGGTAGGGGCGCGCGAAGGCCAGCACCAGCAGCCCGATGGCGGCGACGCGCAGCGCCAGCACCATCCAACGGCGCAGCGCCAGCACGCGCTGGAAGCGGGCGTGCTCCCGCAGCAGGTGGCGGATGGCCGGGAACTCCACGGGCTGCGCGCGTCGTCGGCGCAGGCGCTCGAGCAGCACGGGCACCGCCAGCGCCGCCAGGAAGCCGAGGATCAGCCAGCGCTCAAGTCCCACCGCGGCCCTCCTCGAGGTAGCGCAGCACGGCTTGGCGCATGGACTGGTCGGTCGCGAAGCGCGCGTAGGCCACGGACTGGTCGGACGCCGCGTGCTCGAGCCGCCGCAGGTAGCGCTCGAGCGCGTCGAGGTAGCGGTCGCGGATGGCGCGCGGGTGAACCTCCAGCTTGAACGAGCGCTCCTCGGGATCCTCGAAGCGCGTGTACGCCTCGAAGTCGAAGTCGAGCTCGCGCCGATCGAGCAGGTGCAGCAGGCGCAGGTCGACGCCCTCCATGCGCGCCACGCGCATCAGGCGCTCCAGTGCGTCGCCCTCGACCAGCAGGTCGGACAGCAGCAGCACCAACTGCGGGCGCTCGACCTCGACGTCGCGGAGCAGCGCCTCGAGGCCCGAGCCGCCGCGGGGCAGGATGGCCGAGAGCGCCTCGGACAGCCCGCGCACGGCGTCGGAGCCTCCGGTGAACGGCAGCTGGGTGACCCGCCCCTCGCGCAGGGTCGAGACGCGCACGCGGTCGCCCTGGTGCGCCAGGACGAAGGCCAGGTAGGTGGCCAGCTCCGACGCGAAGGCCAGCTTCGACGGGCCCCCGAGCGCCACGCCCATCGAGGCCGAGGCGTCGACGTAGACGTGGGCCGCCACCGCGGTCTCGTGTCCGAAGCGACGCACGTACGGGCGATCGGTGCGTGCCAGCACGCGCCAGTCGAGGAAGCGGATGGGATCGCCCGGGTGGTACTCGCGGAACTCGACGAACTCGAGGCCGTCGCCCGGGTGGTTGGAGCGGTGCTCGCCCGCGTAGGCCTTCTCCCGGTTGGTACGCACCTCGATCCGGCAGCGGTGCAGCAGCGTCAGCAGGTCCGGATCGAGCCGCGGCATGGGCTCCCCACTCGGTGACTAGTCGCGGCCCACCAGCTGCAGCACCTCGTCGAGGATGCGTTGCACCGCCACGCCCTCGGAGAGGCCGCGGTAGTTCAGCAGCACGCGGTGGCGCAGCACCGGCAGCGCGAGCTCGCGCACGTGCTCGGTGCCCACCGACGCGCTGCCCTGGAAGGCGGCCAGCACGCGCGCGGCGTGCACCAGGAACACCCCGGCCCGCGGCCCGGCCCCGTAGGCCACGTAGGCGCGCACGATGTCGGGGGCGCCGGGCTCTCCGGGGCGCGTCTTGCGAACCAGGTTCAGGGCGTAGCGCAGCACGTGGTCCGACACCGGCACCTGATCGACCGCCGCCTGCAGCCGCACCAGCGTTTCGCGCGCCAGCAGCCGCTCGAGCCCGGGCCTGAAGCCCGCCGAGTAGCGCCGGACCACGTCGAGCTCGGAGTCGGGCTCGGGATAGTCGATGAGCACGGAGAACAGGAAGCGATCGAGCTGGGCCTCGGGAAGGGCGTAGGTGCCCTCCTGCTCGATGGGGTTCTGGGTCGCGAAGACGAGGAAAGGCTCCTGCAGCTCGTGGGTGACGCCGGCGATGGTGACCGAGCGCTCCTGCATGGCCTGCAGCAGCGCCGACTGGGTGCGCGGCGTGGCGCGGTTGATCTCGTCGGCCAGCAGCAGGTGGGTGAAGATGGGGCCCTTCACCAATTTGAACACGCGACGGCCGCTGGTGCGGTCCTCCTCGAGCACCTCGCTGCCCGTGATGTCGGCGGGCATCAGGTCGGGCGTGAACTGGATTCGCCGGAACTCGAGGTCGAGCACGTCGGCGAGGCTGCGCACCAGCAGGGTCTTGGCCAACCCCGGCACGCCGGTGATGAGGCTGTGGCCGCGCGCAAACGTGCCGATCAGCAGCAGGCGCACCACCTCGGGCTGCCCGTACACCGCCTTGGAGAGCTCGGCACTCAGCCGCCCGTAGAGCTCGGGCAGCGACTCGAGGTCGCCGGCTATCCCGGCCGCGTCGGTCGTGGTCATGGACCCTCCTTCCGGGCACCGATCACGTCGAGGATCAGCGCCTGGTCGAGCTTGGCGCGGGCCTCCTGGAGTTGCTCGCGCGCCTGGAGCAGCGCCTGGTGCGCCGGGGCGTCGTAGGGCTGGAAGTCGACCGCCCGCTCGAACACCTCGGCGGCCGCGGCGTATTCTTGTCGTGCCAACCGCAGCTGTCCACAGAAAAACCGGTACGGATAGCCCTCCGCGTCGGGGCGAGGGAGGCCGTCGCAGAGCGCCCGGGCGGTCTCCCAGTCGCCCACCTGGACGGCCAGCGGCAACAGCAGCAGGCCCGTGCGGACCGAGCGCTCGCGGCCGTGGGCCTTGCGCAGCTCGGCCAGCGCTGCATGGGGGTGGTTGCCGGCCAGCAGCAGGCGCGCCAGGCGGAGCGGGCGCTCCACGGCCTCCTCGCGGGACTGGCGCGCGGGTGACGGGCCCGAGAACGTCGGCCTGCGCGCCTCGCGCGTCCACTCGTCGATCAGCAGCGTGACCAGCCTGGACCGCGGCAGCGACGTACCCCCCGAGGCCAGCAGGTCGACCAGCGCCGCGCGGCCGTGGGTGCGCAGGACGCCCCGGACCACCAGCGCCCCCAGCAGCCCCACGTCGGCGCGCGCGCCCACCCGGGGGGCCTGGGCGGGGTCGAAGGTCATGGCCCGCCGGGCCACGTCCTCGGGGGGCAGGTTCCAGCGCCGGCCGCCCGGCGCGTCGAATCGGCCGTCGGCGAGCTGGGCCACGCCCTCGGCCAGCCACAGGGGCACGTCGGGTCCGTACTGGCGGGCGACGGCGTGCAGGGTCAGTTGGTGGGCCAGGACCTCGGTCCAGGCCGGCCCCTCGGGATCGACCGACGGCGACAGCAACAGCACGCGGTTGTGGCGGGCCGCGCCGACCTGCCGCTTGGCGCGCACCTCGTCGACGGCCAGGCCCGCCAGAGCGGCCAGATCGTCGCGGTCGGCGGCGAGGACGAGCTCGACGGGGAGCTCCACGCGAACCCCCAGCAGCTCCGACACGCGGCCTCGGATGGCCTCGAGGCGCGCGGGCAGCAAGTAGACGAAGACCTCGTCGACCGGGTGTCGCCAGCGCAGGATCATGCCGTCCGACCGCAGGATCTCGCGCGCCGCGTAGTCGCGGGCGTGCCCCTGGTAGGCTTCGACCAGGTGCCGGAGCGCCACGGCGTCGGGGGCGTCGCCCAGG
>Ga0233425_10004894_pt1 | contig 21850 bp, 15 predicted proteins | sample Watercolumn_Towu_2_FD_181712 | JGI IMG/M metagenome (GOLD analysis project Ga0233425, IMG submission 181712) | Freshwater microbial communities from Lake Towuti, South Sulawesi, Indonesia - Watercolumn_Towuti2014_140_MG | ecosystem: Environmental > Aquatic > Freshwater > Lake | place...
GCGGCGAGACGCTTCAGTTCTGCGACGGCGGCCAGCTCCAGACCATGGATTGCTCCCAGGGCCCGAGCTGCGGCTGGCAGCCGCAGGGCAATTTCTACGACTGCGGCACCGACGGGTCCGCGGATCCTTCCGGCACGTTCCCGAAGGAGTGCTCCGGCATCGGACCCTGCACGCCGAACTGCGCGGGCAAGGAGTGCGGCCCCGACGGCTGCAACGGCCTTTGCGGCCAGTGCCCGGTAGGCGAGATCTGCCAGAACGGCGTGTGCGCGGGCGACTGCGTGCCGAGCTGTGCGGGCAAGCAGTGCGGCCCCGACGGCTGCAACGGAATGTGCGGAAACTGCCCCATCGGGCTGACCTGCGTGGACGGCATGTGCACCGGCGGATGTACGCCGAGCTGCGCGGGCAAGCAGTGCGGGACCGACGGCTGCGGCGGCACGTGCGGCAACTGCCCCATGGGCCTCGAGTGCGACAATGGCGCATGCGTCGACAAGGACTGCACGCCTGCGTGCTCGGGCAAGCAGTGCGGCGACGACGGCTGCGGCGGAACCTGCGGCACGTGCCCGGCAGGCCTCGCGTGCACCGCGGGCATGTGCACCAACTGCACTCCGGCATGCGACGGCAAGGAGTGCGGGTCTGACGGCTGCGGCGGCGTGTGCGGCGAGTGTGCGGAAGGAGAGGCCTGCGACGAGGGCCTGTGCGTGTCCGGCGGTGAGCCGGAGTGCCCCCTGGGCCAGGTGTGGACCGGCGAGAAGTGTGCGCTGGATGCGGGAGACGGCGGCTCGGGCGGATCCTCGAGCGACTGCACCGTGTCCCCAGTCGCCAGTCCTGCGGCGTCCGCACTGCTCCTGGCGCTGCTGTCGGGGCTGCTGCTCGTCGTGCGTAGAGGGATTGCATGGCATCGACGGGCGTGAGGCGCACGACGCGGGTTCCCGTTCCCGTATGCGCAGGGGTGATCGGTTGCGGGCGTGCAGGCATGCGCCGCATCAAGTCCTTGCTGACGTTTCCGGGCGCGGTGTTGACCTTTGCCGCGGACCCGGATCCCAGGGCTCTGTCTGAGGTGGAGACCGTTGCGGCCGGGACCCCGACGGGTCCGGATGCGGGCAGTCTCCTGCTCTCCTCCCACGTGGACGTCGTGCTGATCTCCACGCCTCCGTCCACCCACGAGAGCTTCATCCGCATGGCCGTGGAAGCCGGAGTCCGGCACGTGCTGGTGGAAAAGCCGATGACCATGGACGGCGAATCGGCCCGCCGAATGGCGGGTCTTGCCGACGCGACGGGCACGACCATCAAGGTGGGGAGCAACCTGCGCCGGTTTGGCGAGATCGAGTCGCTGGTCCGACTGGTGCGGTCCGGCAAGCTGGGGATGCCGCTCAAAGCGTCCTTCCATATCGGCCACTCCGGGACCGGGCTTGCTTCCTGGGCCCGGGATCCGCAGGTCGCTGGCGGCGGGACCCTGTTGGACAACGGGGTCCACATCATCGATCTCGCCCGCTTCCTCGGGCTCCTCGGGAAGCGATACAGAGTCGTCTCTGCACATGCGGGGTGGATTCGCTCCGGGGTGGACCAGCTGGCCGCCTTCGAGGTCGCATCGCACCACGAGCTCGGCGGGGTGGAGCAGGTGGTCTCGATGGAATTCTCCACGTCGTGGATCCGTACCGACGGGTTCTACCTCGACGTGGCCATCCAGGGCACGGACGGCTCGGTGACGCTGCAGGTGGGCAACCCGTCGCTGCTGAAGTACACGGGGAAGCACTCCTTCTCGACCCGGTTCCACAAGGCGAACAACTCCTGGGAAGCGGACACCCACGACTTCCTTCGGGCTGTGGTCCGCAACACGGGCGTTGCGCCCACCGCATCAGACGGTGCCGAGGTGCTGGCCGTGGTGGACACGGTCTATGCGCTGGCCCGGGCAGGAGAGGGTGATGCCCGCTGACCCCGGGGAACGGATTCCCGTCTGCTCGTCGAGCCTGGCGGGCAAGGAGGCCGAGTATCTTGCCGAGTGTGTGAAGACGGGCTGGATCTCCTCCAGCGGCCCGTTCGTGAAGCGGTTCGAGGAGCAGTTTGCAGCGTGGTGCGGCGTGCGCTTCGGGATCTCGGCCAACAGCGGCACGAGCGCCCTGCACCTGGCGCTGGCAGCGCTGGGCGTGGGCCCGGGTGACGAGGTCATCGTGCCGTCGCTCACCATCATCGCCTGCGCCAACGTGGTCGTCCTGTGCGGGGCCACGCCGGTGCTGGCCGACGTGGACCCGGAAACCGGCTGCATCTCTGCCGAGGCCGCGGCCCGGTGCGTGACCGCTCGGACCAAAGCCATCATGCCCGTGCACCTCTACGGTTTCCCCTGCAACGTCGCGGCGCTTCCGTCCCGGTCTCCTGCCGGCCCCATCGCGGTGGTCGAGGACGCTGCCGAAGCCATCGGCACCGAGCTGTCCGGGAAGCGCGCAGGAGCGCTGGGCACCGTCGGGGCCTTCAGCTTCTTTGCCAACAAGGTCGTCACGACGGGCGAGGGGGGCATGGCGGTGACGGACGACCCGGACCGGGCCCTGCGGCTGCGCAGGTTCAGGGACCAGTGGTTCGTCCCGGAGCGCCGCTTCTTCCACCCGGACATCGGTTTCAGCTACCGCATATCCAACGTGCAGGCTGCCCTGGGAGTGGCGCAGCTCGAGCGCGTATCCGAGCTGGTCCGGGCCCGCATCGACGTGGCGGCCCGCTACCGATCGCTCTTCGAAGGGCTCCACGAGCTGGAGCTGCCTCCGGAAGCCCCGCGGGGAAGCATGAACTGCCACTGGATGTACGCGGTGCGGGTGGCTTCCCGAAAGCCCGGGGTGCGCGATGCGCTGGCGGCCCACCTCGCGGCCTGCGGGATCGAGACCCGGACGTTCTTCATCCCCCTTCACCGCCAACCGCCCTACCGGCAGCTGCCGGCCCACTGCCCGGTGTCCGACGACTGGTCAGAGCGCGGGCTCCTGCTTCCCACCGGACCCCTGCTGACCCTCGGGCAGCAGGAGCGGGTCGCTTCCGAGGTGCGGCGCTTCTTTCGTGCATGACACGACGCCCGGCCTTCTGGTAGAGTCCACGGGCACGTGGAGGGGGTCTCGTGCCCGCGCAGCTCAGGGTTCGGCGCTTGCTGTTCGTCACCGGGAAGGGGGGAGTCGGAAAGACTTCCGCCGCCTGTGCGCTTGCGCTGCATCTTGTGGAGCGTGGACGTCGCGTGCTGCTCGTGGAGTGCAGCGAGGTGTCGAGTCTGGGGCCGACCCTCGGGGTCGCGGCTCCGGAGTATGCGGCGCGGCCGGTGGCCCCGGGGCTTCTCGCGTGTCGCATCACCCCCCGCGAGTGCCTCCGGGAGTACGGCCTCAGGAAGCTGCGCCTCCGCTCGGTCTATGACCTCGTGTTCGAGAACGCTTTCGTGCGGGCCTTGGTGAACATGCTTCCAGGCATGGAGGAGATGCTGGTGGTGGGCAAGATCGGGTTCATGGCCCAGACCGCGGCCAGGGCCGGGAACGCGGCCTTCGACACCGTGGTGGTGGACAGCCCGCCGACGAGCCAGGGGCTCGGGCTTCTGTCCTTCCCGTCGATCATGCTCTCGGCCGTCGGCTCCGGTCTTGCTGCCCGCGAGATACGGCGGATCCACGCGCTGCTGGTGGACCCGAAGCAGACCGGCATCGTGGTGGTGACCATCCCCGAAGAGCTTGCGGTGGACGAGGCGCTGGAGCTGGAGTCTCAGCTCACGGGACGTGTGCACCTGCCTGCGTGTGCGATGGTGGTGAACCGAGTGCTCCCGGACGTGTTCTCCGCCCCGGCCACCCGCAGGCTGGGATCATGCGCTGCGTTGCTGAATGGTGGACCGCCTGCTGCGCTGGGAGGCGTCCTGGCTTCCGCTGCCGCGTTGCATGCCATGCGCAAACGACAGGAAGCTCAGATCGCGCGGCTGTCCGCGGGGTCGAGCCTCCCGGTGATGACGCTTCCGCTGCTCCTGCCCGGCGAGCAAGAGGGGGGCGTGGCAAGGCAGCTTGCGCCGCTGCTGGCTTCCGAGCTGGACCGGGAATCGATGTGATCCGCCGCAGGTGCGGCCTGCATGGGAGGACGAGCCAATGTCGGACCTGTGTCGATTCACCCCGCCCGAGGGAGCCACGCTGGTCGTCGAGTGCCCGGTGCCCGTCGGCGTGGTGCGGAAGTTCGTGCTGGCCAACGGGCTGACCGTCGTGGTCCTGGAGGACCGGGCAGCCCCGGTAGCCGCATACCAGACGTGGTTCGCGGTGGGAAGCGGCCACGAGGCAAGAGGCAAGAGCGGAATCGCCCACCTCTTCGAGCACCTGATGTTCAAGGAAACCCGGACCATGGCTGCCGGCGAATTCGACCGCATCCTGGAAGCCAACGGCGTGAGCACCAACGCAGCGACGTGGCTCGACTGGACCTACTACCGCGAGAGCCTCCCCGCGGACAAGCTGGCTCTCGTGGTGCGCCTCGAGGCCGACCGAATGGAGAACATGATCCTCGGGCCGGAGCAGGTCGCGACGGAGAAGGAAGTCGTGAAGAACGAGCGGCTGCTGCGCGTGGACAACGACCCGGACGGGAAGCTGTACGAGATGCTGTACCACGAGCACTTCTCGGACCATCCATACGGGCACCCCACCATCGGCTGGATGCAGGACATCGAGGGGTTGGACCTGGCGGACTGCATCGCGTTCCACCGGACGCACTACTGCGCTTCCAACGCGACCATCGTCGTGGTGGGCGACGTGGACACGCACGCTGCCCTCGAGCTGGTCATGAAGCACTACGGTCACCTGCCTGCGGTGCCCAGACCAGCCCCGGTCCTGGCCCCGCTGCCCGTGCACGACGGGGAGCGCAGGATCACCTTCAGCAGCCCGGTGGCGGTGGAACGGGCGGTCCTGCTCCACACGGCCCCCCCGCTCGACTCACCCGAATGCGCGGCGCTCGGCGTGCTGTCGGACATCCTGTTCAACTGCGAGTCCAGCCGCATCCGCAGGTTGCTGCTTGACGAGCGCGAGCTTGCCACGGACGTGCTCGGGCAGCACACGGGGCTGCGCCTCACCGGGACCTACGAGGTGCAGTTCAACATGGTGCCGGGCCGCTCGTGGGAAGAGGCGCTCGAGCTGGTGGACGGGCAGGTGCGCGAGGTGGCCGAGCACGGCTGCACGCAGCGGGAGCTGGAGACCGGGATCAACAAGCAGGAGCTGAGCTTCCTGCGCCTCTCGCTTTCCGTGGGGTCCAGGGCGCGGTCCCTGGGGCACTTCGAGGTGACGACCGGGGACTTCCGCAAGATCCTCGAGTTCCGGGACCAGACCCGCCGCGTGACCGTGGACGACGTCCGCACGGCTGCGCGGCGCTACCTCGATCCTGCGAGGCGAACCGTGGCAGTGGCCGTGTCCGACGGCTCGGACTGCGAAGAAGGAGACTGAGATGCACCGGATAGTGGTTACGGATCACAGGCTCGAGTACGTCTCGCTGCGCATGGCGATACCCGCAGGCTCGGCCCACGATCCCCGCGGCAGGGAGGGGCTCGCCAACGTTGCGTCGCAGATGCTGCTTCGGGGCACGTCGGCCATGGGCAGGAGCACGCTCGTGGAATCCATAGACCACCTCGGCGCAGGCATCTCGACCGGAGCGGGAAACGAGTACGCGGAGGTGGTGCTGGAGTGCTCGTCGCGGAACCTGCAGCCGGCCCTGGAGCTGCTGGGCGACATCCTGAATCGTTCGTCCTTCCCGGAGGACGAGCTTGCCAAGGTGGTCAACCAGGCGTCGGCCGAGATCTCGGAGATCCGGGATGCGGATGCGTCGTTGGCCGCGGTCCTGTTCGGCCAGCTGCTGTTCAGGGGGCACCCGTATGGCCATCCCATCCGCGGCTACCAGTCCGTGCTTCCCGGCATCACCCGGAGCGAGGTGGTGGCCTTCTGCCGGGAGCGCTATGGCCGAGAGGACCTGCTGGTCGGTGCGGCCGGTGACGTGACTCCGGAGCGGCTCGATGCGCTGCTCTCCCCGGTGTTGGCCGGGCTGCCTGCCGGGCCCCCCCGCGAGGCTCCTGGTCCGGTAGCCCCCTCGGAGCCCGGGATCAAGGTGCTGCTGGTGACCAAGCCGGATCGGAGCCAGGCGCAGGTGGTCATCGGGCAACGTGCCGTGTGCGGTGCCGACCCACGGGTATTCCCACTGCTGGTCGCCGTCACCGGATTCGGGGGCACGTTCACCTCCCCGCTGGTGCGCGAGATCCGGGAGAAGCGCGGCTGGAGCTACGGCGCGTCATCCGCCGTGGTTCCGGGCCGCTTCGAAGGGATCATGACGACGCGCTTTTCTCCCACCACGCGTGACACGCCGGACGCAGTCATGCTGGCGCTGGACATGTTGTCCGACCTGGCACACAACGGGCCATCCCCCGAGGACCTGGAGTTCGCTTCCGGCAACCTGGTCAACCAGTTCCCGTTCTTCTTCGACACCGCACCGCGCAAGATGGAGACCCTGTTCAACGCGCGTCTGGCGGGCAGGGCGGACGACTACCTCGACACCTATGTCGAGAAGGTGCGCTCGGTCACTCCCGAGGAGGCCCGCTCGGCCCTCTCCTCGGTCATCGACCCGTCGCTCCAGCACGTGGTGGTCCTGGGAGACGAGTCTCTGGAAGGGCCCCTCGGCAGGATCCCGGGCGTGAGCCGTCTCGTGAAGGTCCCTCACACGTGGGACGGCCCGCTCCAATAGCCCTGCGGCAGGAGACGACCGGGGGTCCTCCGGCCCGCGGTGCGGCAGTGTGGTTCGCCGCGGCGTGCGGCGCGGCGGTTCACGGCAGCGCGCGGCGCAGCGGTTCACGGCAGCGCGCGGCGCAGCGGTTCACGGCAGCGTGCGGCGGGGGGGGGCCAAGCAGAGCGGGGCAGCGGGGTTCGGTGCGGGGACGGGCCTGAGACGACTGCGCCTACCGGTCTTCGGGTGCGGCCAGCCGCGAGTCCAGCGAGGAGTACGGCGAGGACACGTACGGGGCCAGCGCTTCCAGCAGCGCATTGTCGGGCAGGGGGAACACGTCCACGGCCTGCCAACCGCTTGCGGAGCCGTAGAGGAACTGCGCGGTATCGCCCGAAGTGCGCCGAGCGACCAGGAAGGAGGAGAGCGCGCCGCCGGCCACGTACTCGTCGTCGGGGTCATAGACCTGGAGCACGAACGAGTCTTCGAACTCGTGCACCACGTAGGCCAGGACCGCGTGTCCGATGTTCTTGCCGGCCGCGGCGGCCCCGGTGCCCGGCGCCACCAGGGCCAGCGGCACGGGCCGACCGGCCCGCAGCTCTGCAAGCACCCCTCCCACGACGTTGCGCCGGCTTCCGCTGCCGACCACGGAGACGAGGGCGCTGGACCAGTTCTGCGGGTCGAGGTTGGCCAGGTGCAGGTAGTTCATCTCCTTCCTCAGGGACTCCGAGTCCAACAGCGACTGGAGCCTCATGCGGAAGCACGCGCACGTGTCCTTGTTCATGCACTCGCGGCACTGGGAGAAGTGGCGGCGTGCCGCGAGCACCATTCCGAGACAGGTGCCGCGGGTCAGGTTGGCCAGCATGCCGCTGGCGAAGTTGGTGAACGCGGGCGTATCGGCCACCGGGTCGAACCCGGACGCAACCGTGCGGACGTGTGCGCCCAGGGACGATGCGTCCACGGACAGCGGGATGCGGACCGCGTCGTTTCCGCCGCGCACCCGGATCTCGTCGCCATCGACCGGCCGCCATTGGTTCGGGCTCAAGCCGAAGCGGGTGGACGGACGGACCAGGACGCTGAAGCTCCCGCTCACGGCGATGCGGTCGCGGCCCGCTGCGGTGAGGGACTCGGGGAGCTCCACGACCACGGGCTGACCCGCGGGTACGGTGACTGCGAGCGTCGCGCCTCCCACGAGGGTATCCTGGCTCAGCGGGAACGCGGCTGGGCTCGCGCACAGTCTTCCCGAGCACACCCGCGTGGCCGTGGAGAAGCGACCGGTGTAGACAGGCCCGGCCTCCTGCCCCTGTGCGGACACGGACCAGAGGTAGACCCGCTCGGGCTCCAGGATTCCGTCCGGGACGCGGACGCTGGAGAGGGCCGACTGGAACGAGCAGACCGGGACATTGTCCTTGCCCGCGTCCTCGACGACTTCCACCTGGTACATCTCGGCTCCGGTGGGGGGCCAGCGCAGCGTGGGAGTGAGGGTGCCGACGACTTCCCCGTGGCCCGGCGACACGGCGAAGGCGACGGCGTCGGGGCCTGCCGGGGACAGCGCGTGTCCCAGCAGGATCATGCCTGCCTTGAGTGCGGGCAGAATGACGAGGAAGAGCGCGGGAGCACCGAGGGCGACGACCCACAAGAGCTTCTTGGACATGAGGACTCGGCCCAGCATCGCTACCACCTCCGGCTACCACTCCTTCCCTCTCGGAAAGCCGCGGCCGAGTCGTCCCCTCGTGATGAATATACGGATCCGCGGAGCCGAAGTTAAGTGCGGAGGCCTGTCGCAGCCTTATTTTATGCGGTTCCGACGGGCCTTGATGAGAGACCCGACTCCCTGCAGCAGGGTCGCGGGACGGATCAGTCCGCCTGCAAACAGGCGCGCCAGCTTGCGTGGCCGGGCATAGAAGCGTCGCATGGCCGAGCGCTGCAGCGCGGCCAGTCGTGCGGAAGGCAGGGTCCAGGGTTCCAGGAGGTGGGCCCCGCCGGTGTGCGGGTCGAGCCAGCCGCTGAACTTGTGATACGCAGCGTCCTTCAGCGCGTCCAGGTGGTCATGCCAGAGGCCGGAGCCCGGATAGGGCGTGGCGACGCTGAACTTGGCGAGGTCCGGGTCGAGGGCCAGCGCGGATGCGATGGTCTCCTCGATCTGCTGCTCGGTCTCACCGGGCATACCGATGACGAAGAGCCCGACCGTGAGCACACCGTTTGCCCTGCACCAGGCAAACGGGGCCGCCAGGTCACGACAGCCCTGAGACTTGCCCATCGCGGCCAGCACGTCCCGGTTTCCGGACTCGACTCCGAACTGGACCAGGGCCATACCGGCCGAAGCGCACTCCCGGATGAGCTCCTCGTCGGCCATGTCCAGGCGCAGCTCCGTGAACCACCGGACGGAGCGGTGCAACCCCGCTGCCTTCATTGCCGTGGCGAACTCCAGTCCGTAGCTGCGGGTGGGCGGGAAGTTGGAGTCCACGAAGCCCAGTGCGGTGACCCCGAGCTTCTCGTGCAGCGCGGAGATCTCCCGAACGACGAGTGGCACGGGCCGGGTCCGGAGTCTCCTGTGCATGATGTTCTGCGAGCAGAACCGGCACTGGAACTGGCAGCCCCGCGACGCCTGGACGGCCGCGGGCAGGGGGCCGGCATCGAACCGGCGGATGCGGAACGCCTCGTAGCGGATGCCGGACACCAGAGACCAGTCAGGGACCGGGAGTGTGGCCATGTCCAGGTCGGGTCCGTCGGGGTTGACGATGATATCCTTTCCGTCGAACCAGGTGATGCCTGGGATACCGTCCGCGTCGTGGCCCTTTTCCAGCGCGTTCACGAGGCGCAGGAGCGCGTCCTCGCCCTCGCACCGGATGACGAAGTCGGCTATGCGGCGGGCGACGAGCTCCTTGTGGAACACTGCGGCATGGAGGTTTCCGAGCACGATGCGCGTGTGCGGCAGCTGGCTGCGCACCGCAGCCACCGCGTCCTCGACGCCGTCCATGGCGAAGGTCAGGGCGGAGAAGCCGATCAGGCGGGGGTTGAAGCGCCGCACGTTGGCCATGAGCCCCGCGGTGTCCATCTTGAGCGCGTGCTGGTCCACGACCGCGACGGTGTGCCCCGCACGGTTCAGGACGGTTGCAGGCCAGACGACGCCGAGGGGCGGGATCGCGGGAGAGAACCGCTCCATGGGGCCGAGCCGGTCCCAGAGCGGCCGCGGGTTGACGAGCATGACTCTCATCCGCCCCCCCTGCCGCCGGTCGGAAGCCAACGCTCCGTCAACGAGAGCCACCTGCGGACCGTGAACGGGTCGAGGAGGTTGGCGGCCGCGGCGACGGGCACCGGGGGAAGCGGGACGCGGCACCCGAGGCAGGTGGGGAGCTTGGCCCGGGTGCGCACGAACTCCGTGCGGAGGCTCACCGCCCGGGCGCCGTTCCAGATCTGGTCGAGCGGGTCCTGCTCGATGTTCCCGAGAACCGCGTTGCCCGGGTCCTGCACGCAGCAGGGGTAGACGCTTCCGTCGATGTCGATGGTTGCGGGGCCTCTCCAGGGCATGGGGCACACGCCGCGCAGGGGTGCGGTGGGCGGGGACGGACCGCCTGCCGCGGCCAGCACGCCCATGTGGTCGGGCTTGTACCTGAGGCTGTCGGCTCCCGCCTTGCGCCACTCGGCGCGCCATTGCCGCACCTGGCTTCGAGTGCCCGGAAGGGCCAGCATCTGCAGCTCCACGAAGATGGCGGCCCCGCGGCCTGACCGCTGCTCGAGCAAGCTGCGGACGTTTGCGGTGACCTCGGAGAAGGAGGCATTCACCCGGTAGCGCTCGTAGGTTTCCGAGGTTGCGCCGTCGATGGGGATGACCACGCCCCGAAGCCCGGCGTCGAGCAGCTGAGCGGACATCTGGGGCGTCAGGAGCGTGGCATTGGTGTAGAGGACCGGCTGGCGTCCCCCCGCAGCGGCACAGCGCACCATGGAGACGATGTCGGGGTTGAGCAGCGGCTCGCCGAGCCCTGCGATCGCGATGCGGGTCACCTCTCTCGGAATCCTTGCGAGGCGGCGGGCGAACGCTTCGGCGTCGAGTCTGCCCGGGGCTCGGGGCGCGGCGACGGTGCGGGCGCACATGGGGCACGCGAGGTTGCACGCGGTGGTGACCTCGAACACGACTTCCTCGGGCAGGAACGGGCCCGAGGCCGCGCCCAGGAGAAAGCGGGCCGAGGTTGCGATTCTCCGGGTGATGCGTGACATGCCCGACAGCGCCCCCTGCGTCCGAGCGAAGCCTACCAGCACCGACAAAAGGGTGTCAACCTTACCGCTCGAGGACCCAGGCAATGGCCATCAGGGCCACGCCGAGGACGCCGACCGACAGGGCGATGTAGTACGCCAGGGCGGTGGCGGAAGTCGGGGACGCTGCCGGCACGTCCACCCGGGTCGGTCCGCTATGCGAATCCTCGTCCCAGGCCGCTGCCGACTCCCGCTCCACGGTCGCGGCAGGACGTGTGCCCGCAAGGTGCGGGACGCCGGCGGTGCGGCTGATGGCGCGGCGGGCCGGATGCGGGGTACCGGGCCCCCCCTGTGCCACTCCAACTGCCGCGAGCCCGACGTCGCTGGCGCGCTCGCTGGACCTGAGGTGCTCGACCAGAGCGCTTCCGCTCAGCGGTCCCACGACGGCCAGCAGCAGGCGCTCCAGCTCGATTCGCGCCTCGCGGGCGCTAGCGGGCCGGCTCGCGGGATCCTTGCTCAAGAGCTTCAGCACGAAGGCATCGACCTCCGCGGGGACACCCAGCTCAGGGAACCCGACACCGATCGGCCGGGGAGGATCGTCCAGGTGCGCCAGCAGCACCTTCATGCTGTTGCTGCCCGAGAACGGCGGGAACCCGGTGAGCATCTCGTACATCATGACGCCCAGCGAATACAGGTCGCTGGAAGGGCCTGCCTCACTGCCCATTGCCTGCTCCGGGCTCATGTACTCCGGGGTGCCTGCGATCATGCCGACGTCGGTCATCCTGGCGCTGGCTTTGGGCCCGATGATCTTGGCGGTACCGAAGTCCAGGACTTTTGCGATTTCGTGTCCGTCCAGCTCGGAGAGCATGACGTTGCCGGGCTTGAGGTCGCGGTGGAGGATATGGTTGGCGTGGGCTTCCTCGAGGGATCTGCACACGTCCATTACGATGTGCAGCGTCCGCTCCACCTGCAGGCAGCCCTCCCGCTGGATCGCGTCGTGCAGCAGCGCGCCGGTCGCCAGCTCCATGCTGAAGAAGACGTACCCGTCGGGCGACAGTCCGAAGTCGTAGATCGTGGCGCTGTACCGGCTCCTCAGCATGCTGGCGGCCTGCGCTTCGAGGACGAATCGCTTGACGCCGACCTTGTCGAGCACGTAGTCGGGTGCCAGCACCTTGACCGCGACCTGGCGGCCGATGGGGCGCTGGACCGCCCGGTAGACCGAGGCCATGCCGCCGGTGCCGAGGAGCTCGACGATCTCGTACTTCCCGTCGAGGGTACGGCCAACGAGGCTCCTGCGGCTCTCGCTCAGCTCCACGAGGGGAACCTTGTGCGTGGGGCAGCTCCCGACGTCGGAGGAGAACTGCTCGAAGCAGGTGGGGCATATGTGTCCGGGTACATCTCTCATAAAGCGTTGTTCCTCATTGTCGGGACCGATGTGGCGGACCCCGGGCAATCATAGTTCCTGTGGCGCCAGATACAAGAGCTGACTCGCGTCGAGGACCAGCTGCCCGTCCTCTGCCTGCGGCTGGACCGGGGCAGCAACCATGTCCCACGCCAGGATGGCTTCAGGCCAGCCCGGTGGGAGGAGAACCGAGCAGGAGCCCTCTGCAAGCTGCGACCAGGCCGCGATGACCGGGCCGGGCGGGCCGTCGAAGAGGTGTGCGTTGCAGCCCGTGGAAGTGGACACCGTGCCTCTCCAGGTGCGACCGGACAGGGAAGCCACGAGGGTCTTGAAGGCATGGTACGCGGGTTTGGGAACGGGCATGGCGTCATCCGACGGGTCCGGATCGTGGCGCACGAGCCCGAACCAGTTCTCTGAGAACGTGGGGATCGAGCCGTCCTCGTCCATGAAGTCGTACCAGAGGAACATGTCGACTCCGAAGGCGGCGGAGAGCACGTAGGAACGCACGAGCCAGGAGGCCTGCTCCTGGTACGAGGCGTTGGGCGTGATTGCGCCGGGAGGGGTCCTGGGGGGGCAGGGGCAAGCAGGCCACCCGAGCTCGGTGATCGACAAAGGCTTGTGCTCCTGGCCGTAGGCCGCGAGGCTTGCCCGGGCCATGAGGAGCATGTCGGTCAGGTCGCCAGCCGGATTGTCCTGGTCCGGGGCAAGCGACTGGCCGAGCGTGTAGGGGTGGATGCCGAGCGCATCGAAGGTCTGTGCGATGGAGGGAGTGGCCTGGGCCACCTGCTCGAAGAAGGAGAAGCCGAGGCCGAAGACGACATCGGTGGACGACAGGCCGCCCACGAGGATTCGAGCCGAGGGGTCCGCGATGCGGATTGCCTTTGCGGCGGCTGCCAGCAGCCGTCCGTACTTGGCGGGGTCCGGCTGCGGAGGGAAGAACTGTTTGAGGTTCGGCTCGTTCCAGATCTCCCACGTGGAGATCCTGCCGGCGAAATGTGCGGCGGTTGTCCCTGCGAACTGTGCGAATGCGTCCTCGTCGATGGTGGAGAAGTCGCCCGGGACGGCTTCGGCCCAGGTCACGCTGTAGACGAGCAGGCCGACGATCTCGATGCCGTGCTCTGCCGCGTGGTCCACCAGCGAGTCGTATGGCTCGAAGCTCCACTGGCCCGGGGAAGGCTCGATCTGGGACCAGTAGAAGTCGCGGCGGATCCACGTGAGGCCTGCGGCCTGTTCCATGGCGAGCTCGGCTTCCTGCGACGCGGCGTTGCCCAGGGCGATGTGCGTGGAGACGCCGGGCAGGGGCAGCGGATTTCCGGTGTCGGGGCGCACCGTGATGTCGAGCTTGCGGCCGGACGGGCCGCCTGTGGTCAGCTCGACGGCGCCGTCTGTCGCGGTGGCTTGAGGGCACTGTACCGGGGCTCCGGCCCACGCGCATTCGATGTGGGCCCCGTGCGGGAACAACGGCTCTGGCAGGACGATCTCGGTGACTCCCTGTTCCCACCCCGTCTCGTCGATACGCACCGAGAGGGTCCTGGCGGTGCGGTCGTAGTGCCAGGATTGGAGCGCAGCGTTTGTGGCCGCGGGGAAGGGCACGGAGAGGAAGTCGAGGGGCCAGAGGGGCTGGCCATCGTCGGAATAGAGGCAGAGCCCTGCGGCGCAGGGGTCCGCCCCCCAGGCGGTGGAACTGGCCAGTGTTTCTTCCAGGACCTCGGCCTGGTGGCGTGCATGCAGTGCGTCGCCCTTGTTGCCGGCGAAGAACCCGTACTCGCCGAGGAAGAGGGGTGCGCCGAGCGCCTGCGCCTCGATCTGCATCTGGGCAAATGCGTCGAGCATGCTCTCCTTGGTGTCCCAGTAGGCGCCCATGAGATCCATGGTCGGATGGTAATAGTGGGGGGCATAGACGACCGCGGGGTCGCCGGGGTGCTCCAGCCCGCCCTTCACCCCGAGCCCCTTGGTCGCGGTGGGCTCGACAAACACCAGGTGGACGGAATCCTCCTTCCGGATGCCTTCGATGACGCGGGAGTAGAACGGGGTGAGCACATCCTTCTCGAATTCCGCGATCCGGGTCACGGGCATGAGGCCTGGGAAGGGCTCGTTGAGCAGGTCGTAGCCGAGGATGCGGGGGTTGTCCTCGAAGCGCGCCGCGACCTGTCTCCATGCGAGGATGAACTCGTCCTGGATGCCCTCCTCGTTGTCCCAGAAGCTCTGGAACGCCTGCTTCACGGCAGGCTCTCCGTAGGCCAGGAACCAGTCGCCCGGCGGAGGGTCGAACGGCAGGCCGTGGTCGAGCACGGCCCACTCGGGCGCGCCGTCTCCTCCGAACGTGCGGGCAAACAGGTCCTGGTGCATGTCCACGAGCACATAGAGGCCTGCGTCGGTGGCCCATCCCACCCTCTCCTCGACCGCGTCGAGGTAGGCTGCGTCGAACACACCGCGCTCGGGTTCGACGGCTTCCCAGATGACGAGGAAACGCACCGCGTTGAGGCCCCTTGCGGCCAGGTCCAGGAAGTGCTGCTGGGTGAACCACAGGGGCAGGAAGGGGGGGACCTTGGACTGGTTGGCGACGTTGACCCCGCGAAGCAGGAGGATGCGGCCCTTCTCGTCGCGCAGGGACCTGCCGTCGCTTCCGACAAAGCCGTTTGGCGAGTACGGGAGGGGAATCGGTCCTGCGTCCGCAGCGCTCCTGGCCTCTGAGTCCTCCTGGAGGTCCGGCGGGGCATCGGGCTCGGGGGTCGAGTCCGCGGGGGCCTGGCGGCCCGTGTTGCCGCACGCGAGGGCACCTGCAAGCAGACATGGAAGCGTCAGACGACCGCACCGGAAGCCGTTCGGCATGGTTGGAAAGGCCCTCCTCGCGCCTGCTGCGATCATACATGGAAAAAACCCCTTGACCACTGTACTTGCCGCAATATGATGACTTCGGATTTAGGCGGTCGGGGAGGACCTCGATGACGGAGCAGATCCGAAAGACAGCGCTGGCCGATGTGCACGTTGCGGCAGGCGGCCGGATGGTGGAATTCGCCGGCTGGCTCATGCCCGTCTGGTTCGACGGAATCCACAAGGAGCACCAGGCGGTCCGCACTGCGGTGGGCATGTTCGACGTGTCGCACATGGGGCAGGTCCTCGTGACCGGGCCGGATGCCGAGGACGTGGTGGACTTCCTCGTGACGAACGATGTGAAAGGGCTGGCTGCGGGACGAGCCCTCTACACGCCGACGTGCAACGCGTCCGGCACCATCGTGGACGACCTCATCGTGTACAAGAAGTCCGCGCAGGAGCTGCTCCTGTGCGTGAATGCGTCCACCACGGAGAAGGACGTGCTGCATTTCGTGCAGAACAACCCGGGCAAGGCATCCATCGTGAACGTGTCGGACCAGTACTCGCAGATCGCGGTGCAGGGACCGAAGTCGTACGAGCTGCTGGGCCGGGTATGGCCGGAGGCGGCGGCCAGGCTCCGGCCGTTCGACTTCCTGGACGTGAGCCACGGCGGTCGGCCCTGCATGTTGGCCGGCACGGGCTACACGGGGGAGAAGGGGTACGAGTTGTACGTGCCGTGGGAAGCGGGCCCGTACTACTGGAAGCTGTTCATGGACACGGGCAAGGATCTCGGGTGCGTGCCGGTTGGCCTGGGAGCGCGCGACACGCTTCGCCTGGAAGCGAAATTCTGTCTGTACGGCAACGACATTGACGAGACGACCAACCCGCTGGAAGCCGGGCTTGGCTGGACCGTGCACTTCGGGCGCCCGTTCCTGGGCAGCGAGGTGCTGGAGCGCCTGAATGCGACGGACCAGCCGCGCAAGCTGGTCGGTTTCGAGATGTTGGAGCGGGGGATCCCGCACCAGCATGCCCCGATCTTCCGGGATGGGAAGCAGGTGGGCGTTGTGACATCGGGCACGAAATCTCCGACACTTGAGAAAGCGATAGGGTTGGGGTATGTGAGTGCCCCGTGGCACAAGCGCGGCAGCGAGCTGGCCATCGAGATTCGCGGCAAACAGGCTAAGGCCGTGGTGGTGAAGACGCCGTTCTACAAGGCGGCGAGCTGAGATATTGGGCGCTCCGGATTCTAAGGAGGAAGGACAATGGAGATTCCGAAGTACCTGAAGTACTCGAAGGACCACGAGTGGGCGAACTACGACGAGGACGAGGGGATCGTCACGGTGGGGATCACGGACTACGCCCAGGAGAAGATCGGGGACGTGACGTTCGTGGAGCTGCCCGACGAGGGTGACGAGGTGGAGAAGGGGGCCTCGTTTGCGGAGGTCGAGCACCACAAGGGGGTCGAGGAGGTCTATGCGCCGGTCGCGGGCCGCGTGTTCGAGGTGAACAGTGCGCTGGCCGACGCTCCGGAGCTCATCAACCAGGATCCGTACGAGGCGGGGTGGCTCGTGAAGATCGAGCCGTCCGGGCCCGTGGACCTGAGCGAGATGATGGATGCGGATGCGTACGAGGAGTACGTAAGCGAGCTCCAGGAGGAAGAGGAGTAGCTGCGCCGTCCCCCGGGTCGCCTTCGCCTTGTTCCCTCACGCAGGGGGTACCGCCATGGGCTTCGTTCCTCACACGCCCGAAGACGAGAAGGAGATGCTGGCAGCCATCGGCGTTGCCAGTGTCGAGGGGCTGTTCTCCGCTTCGATTCCGGATGCGCTGCGGCTCCAGCGGGATCTGGCGCTTCCACCTGCGATGCCTGAGTGCCGGGTGCGTGCGCACATGGACGCGCTGTCCATGCGCAACGTCACGACGGGCTGCACGTGCTCGTTCGTGGGAGCGGGCATCTACGACCACTACGTGCCCGCGGCCGTGGGCGCCATCACGTCACGCAGCGAGTTCTACACCGCGTACACGCCGTACCAGCCCGAGGTGAGCCAGGGGACGCTGCAGGCGATCTTCGAGTTCCAGACGATGGTGGCGCGGCTGATGCAGATGGAGGTTGCCAGCGCGTCGCTATACGATGCGTCGACGGCTCTGGCAGAGGCAGCGGGCATGGCGCTGCGCGTATTTCGGGGGAAGCGGCCGCGGCTGGTGTTTGCGGGCGCGCACCACCCGGAGTACCTCCAGGTCGTGAAGACGCAGCTGGTGGACGCGGCGGAAGCGGTGCAGGTGGTGCCCGCGGGCAGCGACGGCCGGGTGGACGGGGCTGCTCTGCAGGCGGCGATGGGCCCGGACGTGGCGGCGCTGTTCGTGCAGTCTCCCAACTTCCTCGGGATCGTGGAGGATCTGGAGGGGATGCGGAAGGTGGCAGACGCTCACGGTAGCCTGCTGGTTGCGTCGTTCTGCGAGCCGCTGGCGTTCGGGCTGCTCAAGCCGCCGGGGGCGCTGGGAGCGGACATCGCGGTGGGCGAGGGGCAGTCGCTGGGGATGCCGCCGAGCTTCGGCGGGCCTCTGCTGGGCCTGATGACCGCGCGCAAGGAGTTCGTGCGCTCGATGCCCGGGCGGCTGGTGGGCAAGACGTCGGACCGCAACGGTGAGCAGTGCTTCGTCGTGACGCTGGCGACTCGGGAGCAGCACATCCGGCGGGCCAAGGCCACGTCGAACATCTGCACCAACGAGGGGCTGTGTGCGCTGTCCGCGGCCATCTACATGTCGCTGCTGGGCAACGACGGCTTCCGGAAGCTTGCTGAGGTCAACCACCGTACCGCGCTGTACCTTGCGTCGCGGCTGTCTGCGATCCGGGGTGTCACCCTGCCGTACGCGGGCTCCCCGTGGTTCAACGAGCTGGTGGTGGAGCTGCCCGTGGAAGCTGCCGGCGTGCACCGGGAGATGGCTACCCGCGGGTTTGTTGCGGGCGTGCCGCTGTCCCGGTTCTACCCGGGAGCGGACCGGAGGTTGTTGCTTGCGGCCACCGAGATGAACAGCCGTGCGTGCATCGACAGGTTCTGCGCTGCGCTAGCCGACGTGGTAGGTTAGCCGGTCTCCTTCGCAATCCATCACGACGTGGTCCCCGGACGTCACGGTCCTGTCCAGCAGGCGGTCAGCCAGGAGCGACTCGATGGTCCGGGCCAGCGTCTGCTTCATGGCCCTGGCCCCGCCGCGGGCGGTGAACCCGCCGGAAGCGACGAGGAAGGCGACCGCTGCGTCGGTCAGCTCGAAGCTGACGTCCCTCTCCTCCTTCAGCCTGCGGCTGGCTTCGGCGGCTTCCAGTCGGGCCACGGCAGCGACCTCCTCGGAGGACAGGGGGCTGAAGACGAGGCGCTCCTCCACCGCGTCGATGAGGGTGGACGGGCAGCGGCGCCTGAGCTCCCGCAGGATGGCTTCGGGGTCTGCTGCCGCGTCCGAGTCGCGGTGGGCGCTGAAGCCGACCTTCGGCTTCTGGGTGGCAGCGGCCAGGACCTCGGGGTCGAGGTCCTGGGTGAGCACGAGGACGGCATTGGAGAAGTAGGCTCTGCGTCCCTTCCCGTCCGTTAGCGAGCCGGTCCTTGCCAGCTCGGCGACGAGCTCCTGTGCGTCCTCGTGCGCGGCCAGGAAGTCCCTGAACACGAGGATGCGGAAGGGGCGCCGGTAGATGGCCTCGGTAAGGCGTCCGCCTTCCTGGTGGCCGACGTACCCGGGTGCGGTGCCGATGAGCTTGGCGGTGGAGTGCTTCTCGGTGAACTCGCCTCCCTGGAAGGAGAGAAGGGACTCTTCCGAGGAGAAGAGGAAGCGGGCCAGCGCACGTGCGGTCTGGGTCTTGCCGACGCCGGGCGGGCCGATGAACAGGAGCGAGGCAAGGGGCCTGTGGGAAGCAAACCCGGCGATGCCGCGCTTGACCGCTTCGCACACGCGGGAGATGTTGGCTCTGTGCCCGACGATGAGGGACTTCAGGGAATCCTCCATCTCCTGGAAGCGGCCGTGCGAATGGAGGAGGAGTCGTTCGAGAGGGATGCCGAGGTCGGTGGAAAGGACCTGGGCGACGTCGTCCTCCAGGACCTCCTTGCCGCCGCGGCCCGAGGCCCGGGACCCTGCGGTATCGAGCAGCTCGATGGCCTTGTCCGGGAAGGCTCTGTCGGTGATGTAGCGGCCGGCCATGCGGACCGCCGCGTCGATGGCTCGCGGGGTGTAGGTGACGGAATGGTGCTTCTGGTAGAAGCCGATGATCCCCTGGGCGATGCCGCGGGTCTCGTCCATGGTGGGCTCCGCGACATAGACCCGCTTGAAGCGACGGGCAAGCGCGGGGTCTTTTGCGATGTACTGGTCGTACTCGCCGGGGGTGGTGGCGCCGATGCAGGGGAACTCGCCCCTTGCCAGCGCGGTCTTGAGCTCGTTGGCAGCGTCCAGGGCGGTTTCCCCGCCGCCTGCGCCGACGATGGTATGCACTTCGTCGATGAAGATGATGAGGCGGCCCTCGCCCTTCTTCACCTCCTCGCGCAAGAGGATCATCTTCTCGGAGAACGAGCCGCGCAGCTGGGTTCCAGCGACAAGGGACGACGTTTCGAGGGCCAGCACGATCCGGCCGGCCAGGCGCTGCGCTTCGTTCGCGCCGGACACGATTTCGAGAGCGAGCCCTTCGACCAGCGCGGTCTTTCCGACGCCGGGGTCTCCCACGAGGCAGGGGTTATTGGTGCGGCGCTTGCAGAGGATCTGGATCATCTGCTCGATTTCCTTGCGCCTGCCGACGACCGGGTCGATGCGCCCCTGCTCCGCTTCCAGGGTGATGTTGCGCGTGATGGAGCAGAGGAGGGGGAACTCCTCCGGGCTGATGGCGAAGGCCGAAGGCGGAGCAGCGTCCGCTGCCGTGGGCTGGCCCGCCTCGAACCGTGCAGCGACGGCAGAGCCGCGCTGCAGGCCGGTTGGCATGGCCAGGGGCAGCTCTCCGGGCCGGAGCGCTGCGGGGCGGCCCTGTGAAGCGGAAGCGGGCCCGGGCGAGGAGGGCTGCGAGGGTCCGGTCTGGGGCGCTGCGGCAGGCTTGCCCGAGGCGGACGGCAAGGGCGTCGGAGATGCCGGTCCGGATCCGAGCTTGCCGGACGCGGACTGGGCTGGCTGGTGGCTGGACGGGCCGGGGCCGAGCTTGCCGGACGCGGACTGGGCTGGCTGGTGGCTGGACGGGCCGGGGCCGAGCCTGCCTGGAGCGGGCTGGGCCGGGAAGGTCCCGGACGGTGCCCCGTTGTGTCTGCCGAGGCCGTTTCCCGCGGTGTGGCCGGGGCCGGGCAGCGGCTCTGGTGCGGACGCGTCGCCGATGGCCGGGATGCCTGCAATGCCGTGAAGGATCTCGGTCCTGAGGGTCACGCTGTCGATGCCGGCTTCTCTCAGCACCAAGAAAGCCAGGGACTCACGAATGCGGCACAGAGCCAGGAGATAGAGGAGCGTGTTGAGACACCCCTTCTTGTGTTCGATCATGAGCTGGCACGCGAGGTCGTGCATCATCTTCAAGGTGGAGTCGGGCTCCTTGAGGCGTACCACGCCGGTCTTGGACTTGAGGCGCGTGGCCACATCGATGATGCTGCCCGGGCCCGAGGGTGCAATCCCGAACTTGATGAGCAGGGTCCGGGTGTAGCACAGTTTGACGTCGAACATCGCTCCGAGAATGTACAGGCTGGTCAGGGGCTTCTTGTGCTCTCTGGACAGGTCCTTGGCGCGCTTGACGACGTGCTGGAGCTCCTGGCTGGAAACGACGGTTGCTTCGGACATCCCCACTCCTCAGGGCACTGGCAGTGCGGGCACCGCGGGAGAGAACCCGGCCGAGGCATGCAGCTTCCCGGCTGCTTCCACGGTAACGAGCTGCCGCCGCTCGTCCAGGGGCTTGCGCTTGTCGGGGCCGTATGCCAGTGCGACTCGGACCTCGTACTGGCCCTTCTTGAGCTTCAAGGGGAACCCGGCAGTGGCGGCAGGCGGCCCGCTGGGCCACAGGTCCTGGGGGAAGGACTGCACCGAGGAGGCGATCCAGGCGCCGGATTCGTCCAGCACTCTGACCGCGACCTCGGTCAGCGGCTGGCCGTCCGCGTACCGGACTGCAGACAGGTCCACGTCCAGGGTGACATCCACCGCAGCGGTCTGCAGAGAGACCAGGAGAGCCACTACTGCGGTAATGACCACTACATAGCCCAGGATGCGTCGCTTCCGCACGGACAACATGGGGCGCATGATAGCAGCTTTCTTTCGTGTTGCCAACGCGTGCCAACGCACCTAGAATAGTGTGTATGTCGACTCGGTCGTACATCGTCGATCTTCTGGAACCGCTGCAGGCCGCTGAGGCGTTCGAGGAGCACCAGAAGACCGGCTGCCTGGTGCTGCTGACTCCGGACGAGCTGACAAGCGGGACCCGGGTGCGCATGCGGTTCTTCCTTCCCGAGGGGCACGGCACGACCCTGTCGCTGAAGGTCGTGGAACGCCGCGGGCAGGGGTGCTACGCGGTGAAGCTTCCGAAGAACGACGACGCTCAATGGCTTCTGGAGCGGCTGAAGGAGCACCTGGATCGCGTGGGCCGGGTGCGGCACAAGGGGGAGCGGCCTGCCGGCGCGGAGCTGACAGAAACGACTGGTGACGTGGGAGCGGACAACCTGAAGAAGGGCAGGCCTGCGGCAGCTCAGGCGCCGAGGCCGGAGCCGCCCAAGCCCAGGCCGGAGCCGCCCAAGCCCAGGCCGGAGCCGCCCAAGCCCAGGCCGGAGC
>Ga0233425_10004895_pt1 | contig 21850 bp, 21 predicted proteins | sample Watercolumn_Towu_2_FD_181712 | JGI IMG/M metagenome (GOLD analysis project Ga0233425, IMG submission 181712) | Freshwater microbial communities from Lake Towuti, South Sulawesi, Indonesia - Watercolumn_Towuti2014_140_MG | ecosystem: Environmental > Aquatic > Freshwater > Lake | place...
CTCGTGTCCTGGTTCAAGCCAGCCAAGCCATCGATCGACTCCTTGAGGAAGCCAAACTGGCCGCCTGAAAACTTGACTCATCTGTACAGATCAAGCCTGCTCAAGGCCCCTAGACCGTCGCCCCGGATTGACAACCCGTTGCCCCATCGACGACGCCGGGGCGGCGAGCGTGCCGAATCCCCCCAACGCTGATAGAATCGGCCGGTCTTTGGCCACCCGGTTTTTCCGAGCTCGGCTCCACTTCCCGATCACCCGCAGGGCACAGCTATGAGTACCTCTCCGCAACGACCGACCGATGCTTCGATGAACTGGCAATCCGGGCTGCCGGACGGGCGCCGGGCGCTCATGATCATCCTCAAGCACAGCGCCGGCATCCTCGGATTGATCGCGGTGGGAGTGGCGCTGGGGATGAACTACGAAATCGTGTGGGAGTTGCTGGCGGAATTCGTGCCGCTGGTGTTCGAGGCGATCGAAAATTCCCTGGACACCTTCTTTGAAGTGGTGGTGCGGCTGAACCCGGCCTTTGCGCAGATGGCCACGGCCTATTTCGGCTTCGTCATCGCCATCATCCTGCTGTATTTCCTGGGGCGCAAATCGATCGGCTGGTGGCACAGGATCGACGCGGCCTACACCGCCTGGAAGCAGACCTATTTCGGCGCCTGGAACGACTGGAGCCTGGTGCAGAAGACCCGCTTCCTGGCCTGGTGGGACACCCTGGACTGGGGCAACAAGGTCATGACCGTGCTGGTCGGGGTGTTGTTGGGCATCCCCCTCGCCCTGGTGCTGTCGATCGCCCTGGGCAGCCTGGTGGCCAGTTTCCTGTAACCGCATACCGCTTCCCTGCGGGCGGTGCCTCCGCCCGCGGTCCGGCCCTGCGCCGAGCGGGGCCGGCACCCGCCTATCCCCCACCGTTCCGAATCCATGAGCAAATACTGGAGCGATCTGGTCCATCGGCTGACGCCTTACGTCCCCGGCGAACAGCCCAAACTGAGCCGGCTGATCAAGCTCAATACCAACGAAAACCCCTATCCGCCCTCACCGGCGGTGATCGAAGCCCTGCAGCTTGAACTGGGCGACGGCCTCAGGCTTTATCCGGACCCCAATTCCGACCGCCTCAAGGGCGCCATCGCCGGGCTGTTCGGTCTGGACAGCAGCCAGGTGTTCGTGGGCAACGGCTCCGACGAGGTGCTGGCCCATGCCTTTCAGGCCCTGTTGAAGCACGACCGGCCCATCCTGTTCCCCGACATTACCTACAGCTTCTATCCGGTCTACTGCGGGCTGTATGACATCGACTACCGCACCGTGCCGCTGGATGAGGACATGGCGATCCGGGTCGGCGACTATCGGGCTCCCAACGGCGGCATCGTGCTGCCCAATCCCAACGCCCCCACCGGCCGGCTGCTGGGACTGGACGCCATCGGCCAACTGCTGGCGGCCCACCCGGATTCCGTCGTGGCGATCGACGAAGCCTATATCGATTTCGGCGGCGAATCCGCCGTCGCGCTGATCGACCGGCACCCCAACCTGCTGGTGATCCAGACGCTGTCCAAGTCCCGCTCCCTGGCCGGGCTCCGGGTCGGTTACGCGCTCGCCCAGCCCCACCTGATCGAGGCGCTGGAACGGGTCAAGGGCAGCTTCAACTCCTATCCGCTGGACCGCCTGGCCGCCGCCGGCGCGACTGCCGCCCTGCAGGACCGGGCCTATTTCGAACAGACCCGCAACAAGGTGATGGATACCCGCGAATGGCTGCGGGAAGCGCTGGAACAGCGGGGTTTCCAGGTGATCCCCTCGGCGGCCAACTTCCTGTTCGCCCGCCACCCCCGCCACGACGCCGCCGAACTGGCCCGGTTCCTGCGCGACCGCCACATCGTCGTGCGCCATTTCAGACTGCCCCGCATCGAGCAGTACCTGCGCATCACGGTGGGCCGGGACGACGAATGCCGGGCGCTGGTGGACGCCCTCGACCAGCTGTAAAGGAGAGCACGCGGTGCTTACGAAAGCCGGGGCCAATGCCGTAAACTAAGCATTCACTAAGCCGAGCCTCCCCACCCGACACCATGACGACGCAGCAAAAAGGAATCCTGGTCCTGTGGAACGACGACAAGGGCTTCGGCTTCGTGCGGCCCGAGGCCGGCGACAAGGACTTCTTCGTCCACATCAGCGCCATCAAGAACTACCACAAGGGCCAGAGCCGGCGCCCGGCCACCGGCGATACCGTGCTGTTCCAGGCCGACCCGGCGGCCGACGGCGGCCAGCGGCGCATCAGCCACGCCATCGTCGAGGCGCTGGACGGCACCGCCGCCGAAATTGCCGCTGCGCCGCCACCCCCGATCCGGGCCAGCGCCAGCCGGATTCCCGGGCTGCTGATCAAGCTGGTCGCCATCCTGCCGGTGCTGTTCGCGCTGGACGTGGTATGGCGCTACCACAACCCGCTGCCGCTGGCGGCCTACGTATTCATGACCCCGCTCACCATCCTGTATTACGCCGAGGACAAGCGCCGGGCGCTCCAGCACCAATGGCGCATCCCCAACTTCTACATGCACTGCTTCGAAATCCTGGGCGGCTGGCCGGGCGCCCTGCTGGCGCAAAACGCCTACCGCCACAAGCTCAAGCGCGGCACCTACCAGAACGGCTTCTGGGCCATCGTGGCGCTGCACGGCATCGGCTGGGCCATCTACCTGTACTTCCAGCTCGGCCACGGCTGATTTCCACCCGCCGTGACCGGCTGCGGCACTCCCTGCATCGACATCCACAGCCACGGAGGCGGAACCGGATTCACCATCCACTGCGCCGCCCCCGACCAGTTGGACAGCGTCCTGGAACGCTACCCGCGCGTCTCCGTCGGGCTCCATCCCTGGTCGATCGGAACCGTGAATCCCGAGGCGCAGATCGGGCGGATCGAGCGACTGGCGGACAACCCGGCGGTGTGGGCCATCGGCGAATGCGGTCTGGACAAGCTCATCGCCACCCCGTTGCAGGACCAGGAACCGCTGTTCCGGCGCCAGATCGAAATCGCCGAAGGCGTCGGCAAACCCCTCATCGTGCACTGCGTGCGCGCCCACGAGGAACTGCTGCGGCTGCTGAAACAAACCCGCCCGACGGGGCCGGTCATCGTCCACGGCTACAACAACCGGCCCGCCATCGGCGCCCGTCTGCTGGATCAGGGGCTGCTGCTGTCCTTCGGCAAGGCCCTGCTGGCGCCGGACTCACCGGCGCGCAAGGTGCTGGCCGCCTGCCCCCCCGACCGCTTCTTTCTGGAAACCGACGACAGCGGGCTGCCCATCGAGGCGATCTACCGGGCCGCCGCCGAGTGCCGGGGGATGTCGGAGGAGGCCTTGGGTGCCCAGCTCTGGGAAAATCTCAGAAACACCTTTCCGGCGAGATCCCTGTAACAGGCGCCTGTGCAGTGCGGCTGAAGCCGCACCTACGCCACGGCGGCGCAGGGTGACGGCTGGGTCAAAGCATCCGCGCCAGCACCCAGGCGTCTTCCCGAGTGCCGTTCCTGGCGGGGTAATAGCCGTTGCGGGTGCCGATCTGGTTGAACCCTAAGCTGTCGTAGAGCTTGATGGCGCGGGTGTTGGAGGGGCGGACTTCCAGGAACATCATCTCGGCCCGGTGGCCCTTGGCCACCTCCATCAGCTGCAGCATCATGGCCCGGCCGTAACCGGAACCCTGCGCCTTGGGCGAAATGCAGACATTGAGGATATGCGACTCGCCGGCTCCCACCGTGAGGATGCCGTATCCGACCACATGTCCCAGCTTCTCCCCCACCCAGCAGCAGTAGCCGGTCTTGAGGCAATCCCGGAAGGTCAAAGGGTCCCAGGGGAACTCGTAGGCCGTCTCCTCGATGGCACAGATCGCTGGCAGGTCCGCCTTGCGCATGGGGCGAAACTCGAGTTCGGCCTGTTCGGCCAGTTGCGGAAAATGCTTGGCGTAGAACTCCCGCTCGGCGTCGTATTCCAGCCAGCGTTTGAGGGTTTCGATGAATTGGGCCATGGCTTCGAAAGATCGGCTTAGGATGTTCGTGAGGTCCTCAGCGCCAGGCACAGGTCGTCCCAGGCCTTGCGCTTTTCCAAGGGTGAACGGAGCAGGTACGCGGGGTGATAGGTCACCACCAGCGGCACCCCCTGGTAATCGTGCACGCTGCCGCGCAGTTTGCCGATGGGCGTGGTGGTCTTCAACAACTGCTGGGCGGCGATCCGCCCCACCGCCAGGATGATGCGGGGCCGCACCAGAGCCAGCTGGCGCATCAGGAAGGATTCGCAGGCGGCCACCTCGTCGGCTTGCGGGTCGCGGTTGCCGGGCGGGCGGCACTTGAGGATGTTGGCGATGTAGACCTGTTCCCGCAGCAGGCCGATGGCCCTAAGCATTTCGTTGAGCAGCAGGCCGGCTCGTCCGACGAAAGGCTCTCCCTGCAGGTCCTCCTGCTCGCCAGGCGCCTCGCCGATCACCATCCAGTCCGCCTGCCGGTCGCCCACGCCGAACACGGTCTGGGTGCGGGTCTGGTGCAGGGGACAGCACTGGCAGGCCACCACTTCGGCTTGCAGGTCTTCCCAGTTGCAATGAGGTGAGACGTCCGCGGCAGCCAGAGGGGGCGGGGCCACGACGCCAGATGGCAGCGGCGGCGTGGCGGAATCAGAACCGTAGGGTGGGCAAACGGCTTCTGGTTTGCCCACCTCTTTCGCGGTGGGCGGATGGAGCCTGCCCACCCTACGATGAGCGATCGTTTCCGTGACGGGTTCCTGGGGAGGGAAAGGGTTTACCTCAACCTCTCCGCAACGGTTTCCATCAGCCCCATGCCCAACCCCTTCGCCCCCCGAAAAAGCGGCGACGCGCAACGACCAGGCCTGGATGCCCATGGCATCCAGATAGGCCAGCCGGGTGCGGTCGTCGCTCGCCATGGCGGCTATCAGACCTCGCTGACCTGAGGATGGGTGCGGTCGAGCGGTGCCAGCAGGCGGTTGACGGCGTTGATATAGGCCTTGGCCGAGGCGATGACGATGTCGGTGTCGGCGCCCTGGCCGTTGACGATGCGGCCTTCGGTCTCCAGCCGCACGGTCACCTCGCCCTGGGCGTCGGTGCCGCTGGTGATGTTGTTGACCGAGTACAGGGTGAGCCGGGCACGGGTGTGGACCAGCGACTCGATGGCCTTGAGGCTGGCATCCACCGCTCCGCCGCCGGTGGCAGAGCCGGTCTTCTCGTCGTTGTCGAATTTGATGGTGACCGAAGCATTGGGCACCTCGCCGGTCTCAGAACAGACCTTGAGGGCCACCAGCTTGACCCGCTCATCCTCCGCCTCCAGGTTGGCCTCGCTGATCAAGGCCTGCAAGTCCTCGTCGAAGATGTCGTGCTTCTTGTCCGCCAGCTGCTTGAAGCGGAAGAACACCGAGTTGAGCTCCTCCTCGGAGGCAAATTCCACCCCCAGTTCCTGCATGCGGCTGCGGAAGGCATTGCGGCCGGAATGCTTGCCCAGCACCATGCGGTTGGCGCTCCAGCCTACGTCCTCGGCGCTCATGATTTCGTAAGTCTCGCGGCTCTTGAGGACACCGTCCTGGTGGATACCCGATTCATGGGCGAAGGCGTTGATGCCGACGATGGCCTTGTTGGGCTGCACCGGAAACCCGGTGATGCTGGAAACCAGTTTGGAACAAGCAACGATCTCCCGCGTATCGATATCCGTATGGCAGGAGAAGAAATCCTTGCGGGTACGGACCGCCATCACCACCTCTTCCAGGGCCGCGTTGCCGGCCCGCTCGCCCAGGCCGTTGATGGTGCATTCCACCTGGCGGGCGCCGTTGGCCACCGCGGCCAGGGAATTGGCCACCGCCAGCCCCAGGTCGTTGTGGCAATGCACCGAGAAGATGGCCTTGTCGGAGTTGGGGATGCGTTCCCGCAACCGGGAGATGAGCCGGCCGAACTGCTCCGGCATGGCGTAGCCCACGGTGTCGGGGATGTTCAGCGTCGTCGCGCCGGCATCGATCACCGCCTCCAGGATGCGGCAGAGGAAGTCCTCCTCCGAACGACCCGCATCCTCCGGCGAGAACTCCACGTCGGCGGTGAACTGGCGGGCGCGCTGCACCGCCTTGACCGCATACTCGACCACCTGGTCAGGCGGCATGTTGAGCTTGCGCTGCATGTGGATGGGCGAGGTGGCGATGAAGGTGTGGATGCGGCAACGGGCGGCGTCCTTGAGGGCCTCTCCGGCGCGGTCGATGTCGCGGTCCAGGGCACGGGCCAGGCCGCACACCGTGGAATCCTTGATGGCGCGGGCCACCGCCTGGACCGCCTCGAAGTCGCCCTGGCTGGCAGCGGGAAAACCCGCTTCGATGACGTCGACCCTGAGCCGTTCCAGGGCGCGGGCGATGCGTACCTTCTCCTCGCGGTTCATGGAAGCGCCGGGACTTTGCTCGCCGTCCCGCAAGGTGGTGTCGAAAATGATGAGTTTGTCGGTCATGGATCTGCTCCATAGCTAACCCAAGCGCCGTCTGATGCGCCGGGCGGAAATGCGAAGGGTGGTGGAACGAAAGGGGGAGTAAAGTCAGCTGCCCGCGCGGGGCAGCAGCAGACGCAGGCCGGCGAGCGCGGCGACGCTGTAGGAAGCAGTATGGACGGGGCGGGTGACGGAGACCATGGACCCGACTATACACATTCGCTTTGCGGCTGCCAACCCGTGCCGCTCGTCGGGCAACGCTACGCTTTGCCCGGCCTACGCGCCCGCCGGCTACAACTTGCGTTCGCTCCGGCGCCGTCTCAGCATCGCCAGGGTCAGCACCGGCCCGGAGATGGCGTAGACGCTGAACAGGGTGAACAGAAACACGGGCGGATTGGTGAACAGCACGGCGAAGCCCAGCATCACCAGGATCGCCCACAAAAACGGCACCCGTCCCTTCAGATCCAGCTCCTTGAAGCTGTAATAGCGGAAGTTGCTGACCATCAACAACCCGGTGGCCACCGACAGCCCCAGGCTGATGTAGCCCACGTTGCCGCCGGCAAATCCGTATTCCTCGCAGACCCAGATGAATCCGGCCAGGATGGCGGCGGCGGCGGGGCTCGGGAGCCCCTGGAAGTAGCGCTTGTCGGCGGTGCCGATCTGGGTGTTGAAGCGGGCCAGCCGCAAGGCGCCCCCGGCGCAATGGACGAAGGCCGCCATCCACCCCAGCTTGCCGTAGCCGGCCAGGGACCAGACGTAGATCACCAGGGCCGGCGCGGCACCGAAGGAGATCATGTCCGACAGGCTGTCGTACTCGGCACCGAAGGCGCTCTGGGTATTGGTGAGACGGGCCACCCGGCCGTCCATGCCGTCCAGGATCATCGCCACGAAGATGGACACGGCGGCCAGCTCATAGCGCTGGTTGAAAGCGGCGGTGATGGCGTAGAACCCGGCGAACAGGGCCGCCGTGGTGAACAGATTGGGTAGCAGGTAGACGCCGCGGCGGCGTCGGGTCGGGGGGATCGGTTCGCTCATGGCTGCCTCGGCCCGCCCCGGACGGGCGAGCCGTCCGGCAGCGGCTCCCTTCGTTAGTTTTTGGTCTTGTCGACGATCTTGTTGGCCTTGATCCAGGGCATCATGTCGCGCAGCTTGGCGCCCACCTGTTCGATGGGATGCTCCCGGCCCAGCCGGCGCTTGGCCTTGAGGGTCGCCGCGCCGGCCTGGTTCTCCAGGATGAATTCGCGGGCGAATTCGCCGGTCTGGATTTCCTTCAGGATCTTCTTCATCTCCTGCTTGGTCTCTCCGGTCACCACGCGGGGACCGCGGGTCAGGTCACCGTATTCGGCGGTGTTGGAGATGGAGTAGCGCATGTTGGCGATGCCGCCCTCATACATCAGGTCGACAATCAGCTTGAGTTCGTGCAGGCACTCGAAGTAGGCCATCTCGGGAGCGTAACCGGCTTCCACCAGGGTCTCGAAACCGGCCTGCACCAGCGCGGTAGCGCCGCCGCACAAAACAGCCTGTTCGCCGAACAGATCGGTCTCGGTTTCCTCGCGGAAGCTGGTCTCGATGATGCCGGCACGGCCGCCGCCGTTGGCGGAGGCGTAGGACAGAGCGATCTCCTTGGCGCGGCCGGAAGCGTTCTGGTAGACGGCAATCAGCGAAGGCACACCGCCGCCCTGGGTATAGGTGGAGCGCACCAGGTGGCCGGGACCCTTGGGCGCGATCATGATCACGTCCAGGTCGGCGCGCGGGGCGATCTGCTCGAAGTGGATGTTGAAGCCGTGAGCGAAGGCCAGGGCGGCACCCTGCTTGATGTTGGGTTCCACGACTTCGCTGTAGAGCTTGGCCTGATGCTCGTCGGGAGCCAGGATCATCACCACGTCGGCGGCCTTGACGGCGTCGCCGATGGACATGACCGTCAGGCCGGCGTTCTGCGCCTTGACGGCGGAGGCCGAACCCGGACGCAGGGCGACGATGACGGAGACCCCGGATTCCTTGAGGTTCAGGGCATGGGCATGGCCCTGGGAGCCGTAACCGACGATGGCGACCTTCTTGCCCTGGATGATGGAAAGGTCGGCGTCTTTATCGTAATAAACGTGCATGGGTTTCCTCTGGTTCACTTCGGTTGTTGCCCGCCGGCTGCCCGGCCAGGGCGTTTACAGGCTGAGGCCGCGCTCCCCGCGCAGGATGCCGGTGGCGCCGGAACGGACGACCTCGATGATGTTGTCCTCGCCGACGGTCTGAATGAAGGCGTCCAGCTTGGATTTCTCGCCGGTCACCTCGACCACGTAGGTGGAAGCCGTCACGTCCAGGATGTTGCCGCGGAAGATGTCGGCCAGCCGCTTGACCTCCTCGCGCAGTCCGTTGACCGCCCGCACCTTCACCAGCATCAGCTCGCGCTCGATGTGGGACGATTCGGAGATGTCGATGAGCTTGACCACGTCGATCAGCTTGTTGAGCTGCTTGGTGATCTGCTCGATGATGTCGTCGCTCCCCAGGGTTACCAGGGTCATGCGGGACAGGCTGGGGTCCTGGGTCGGTGCCACCGTGAGGGATTCGATGTTGTAGCCGCGGGCGGAGAACAGCCCGGACACGCGGGACAGCGCCCCCGATTCGTTTTCGATCAGGATGGAGATGATGTGTCGCATGGATCTTAAGCGAGCTCCGTGTCGGTGCTGACGCCCGGCGCCAGACGCATGTCGTGGTGAGCCTTGCCGGCTTCGATCATGGGATAGACGTTTTCGGTGGGATCGGTCAAAAAATCCAGGAACACCGTGCGGTCCTTGAGGGCGAAGGCCTCTTCCAGCGCGGCGCGAACGTCGCTCGGCGAGCTGATGCGCATGCCCACATGGCCGTAACTCTCCGCCAGCTTGACGAAATCCGGCAGGGTCTCCAGATAGGAGTGGGAATAGCGGCTCTCGTAGGTGAATTCCTGCCACTGCCGCACCATGCCCATGTAGCCGTTGTTGAGATTGACGATCTTGATGGGGGTCCGGTACTGCAGCGCGGTGGCCAGTTCCTGGATGCACATCTGAATGCTGGCCTCGCCGGTGACGCAGGCGACATCGGCATCGGGAAAGGCCAGCTTGACGCCGATCGCCGCCGGCATGCCGAACCCCATGGTGCCGAGGCCCCCGGAATTGATCCAGCGCCTGGGCTTGTCGAACTTGTAGAACTGGGCGGCCCACATCTGGTGCTGGCCCACGTCGGAGGTGATGTAGGCATCGCCCCGGGTGACTTCCCACAGCTGTTCGATCACGTACTGCGGCTTGATCTTGTCGCTGCCCTTGTCGTAGGTCAGGCACTGGATGGCACGCCAGCGCTCGATCTGCCGCCACCAATCCGCCAGCGCTTCGGGGTCCGGCCGCTTGTCGCCGGACTGGAGCATCTCCAGCATGTCGCTCACCACCGAGCCGACCTCGCCGACGATGGGGATGTCCACCTTCACGGTCTTGGAGATGGAGGCGGGGTCCACGTCGATGTGGATGATCCGGGCGTGGGGGCAGAACTCGGAAATCTTGCCGGTCACCCGGTCGTCGAAGCGGGCGCCCACCGCGATCAGCACGTCGCACTCGTGCATGGCCATGTTGGCTTCGTAGGTGCCGTGCATGCCCAGCATGCCGATGAACTGCCGGTCGGTGGCGGGATAGGCGCCGAGTCCCATCAGGGTATTGGTGACCGGGAAGCCCAGCAGCCGCGCCAACTCGGTGAACGGCTCGGAAGCGTTGCCGAGAACCACCCCGCCGCCGCTGTAGATCACAGGGCGCCGCGCGCTCAGCAGCAGGTCGACCGCCTTGCGGATCTGCCAGCGGTGGCCTTTCACCGAAGGGTTGTAGCTGCGGATGCTGACGGACTCGGGATAATCGTAAGGGACTTTGATGGCCGGATCGGTCAGGCTCTTCGGAATATCCACCAGCACCGGGCCGGGTCGGCCGGTGGTGGCGATGTAGAAGGCCTTCTTGATGGTTTCCGCCAGCTTGGTGAGGTCCTTGACCAGAAAGTTGTGCTTCACGCAGGGCCGGGTGATGCCGACGATGTCGGCCTCCTGGAACGCGTCGCTGCCGATCACCGGCAGCGGCACTTGCCCTGTGAACACCACCAGGGGAATGGAATCCATGTAGGCGGTGGCGATGCCGGTGACCGCATTGGTGGCGCCGGGACCTGAGGTCACCAGCACCACGCCGGGCTTGCCGGTGGCGCGGGCGTAACCGTCCGCCGCATGGGTCGCTCCCTGTTCGTGCCGTACCAGGATGTGCTTGATCGCGTCCTGGTTGAACAAGGCGTCGTAGATATGCAGGACGGCGCCGCCCGGATATCCGAAGAGGTATTCCACACCCTCGTCCTTGAGGCACTGGACCAGGATTTCTCCGCCGCTGAGCTCCACGCTACTGCCCTCAAAAAAAATCGGGGCGTTGTGGAAACGCCCGCGAGTGCCGAATCTGATTGGGAAAATGGCCGATTAACCTAACCGGTCTGGCCGCCAGCGTCAAGCCGCGAGCCCTTGCCGGCGGTCCTTTAGGTCACGAACTGCGGGCGCGGTTGCGCAAATACTGCTCCGCCTCTCCCATCATGGCCTTGATCACGGCAGTGGCTTCCTTGCTGATGTTGCCGAAGCCGCAATCGACCCGCAATGACTTGTCGTCGCCGAGCCGCTTGACGTTTTCCACCACGATCTCGAACTTGACGTTGGCCCCGTCGACCATGATCGAACAGCTCAGTTTCTCGCCCTTGCGCAAATAGGGCAAGGCGGTGCTTTCGCCGGACAGGTACACGCTGATACCCCCGATACTGAGGGTATCGAGCAGGCCTGGGATGGGCTTCTCCTGGTTGGGCTGCTTGAGATATACCGGAACCTTCCTGTAGGCGCCGATGCGAAACTTGCGGTATTCCTCCGACTCCGGATAGAAAACCTTGGCGGGCAGATCGATGATGTAGAACTCCTTGCCCTCCGCCGACTGAATCTGGTTCACCTTGGTCTGGAACGTGAGCGGCGCGCCGTAAAGATCCGAAATCACCTTGAACTGTTCGGCAGCCATCACCTGGGAGTGGAGTTCCTCGTCTTCCAATCTCTCCAAAGCAGCACGGGCGCTCCCGACCTGCTTGAAAAACGTGGTGGGCATATCCTCGATATCGTCGTGCGGATTTTCTCCCGGAATATCCAGATGCACGACGATGCGCTGGTAAACCATGTCGTTGAGCAGGGAGACGATCCGGTCCCGCGACGTAACGAAATTGGGATTCTCCCGCTGCGGGCGCGGCGCCCGTTCCGGCTTTCCAATCAACGATTTAATCTTATTGAACATGACCGCTGGACTCTCTATGCCTATGGGAAACCGGTATGTCGGCGAACCTTGCGGTATTTGGACATACCGTCCGAACCAAACCCCCGCAACGACCTGCGGGGCCGCTCCATCGATTCGGAAACCGTAAACAAATCAAACCGCTCGCTCGTCCGCCCCATTCTTGTACAGTTTGTTGCCGGCTGCAAGCCATAACCTATATCGCCGCACCAAAAACCCCCTTCAGCCCCTTTATTGGGGCCGCACGGAAATCACCGAAGAGGCCGGCAGCGACTCGCATTGCAGCAGGGCATTGAGGCGCCGCAAGCGCTGCTTCAGCGACACCGTCTCCACCAGCATCTGGCGTTCGGCCACGGCGATCGGCAAACCCGCCACCAGGCGGTCCAGCAGTTCCCAGGTTTCCAACCGAGCGAGCAACTCCCAATCCGCCTCCAGCCGGTGATGTTCGAAATAATCCCGCAACGACTGCAGCAATTCTTCCCGTAACCCGGCATCGACCTCCGTCTGCTGGTAATCCTCCCGGAACGGATTCCAATCCACCATCATCCGGCGGTAACCGCGGGTGCTGGGAATCTCCTCCCCGGTCACGAACCGGCATACCCCCGACAGCATGATCAGCAAGCGGCCGTCTTCGGTTTCCTGGAACAGGCTGATGCGGCCGGCGGTCCCGACCCGGTAGAGGGGTTGCGGCTTGCCGGAACGGGCCTCCCCCTCCGGCTGGACGATACCGATCATGCGTTCGGCGCCCAGGGCATCGAACACCATGTTGAGGTAGCGCGGCTCGAAGACGTTCAGCGGCAGCTGGCATCCGGGCATCACCACCACATTCGGCAGCGGAAAAATCGGCAAGGTCGCCGGCAACTGGTCGAACGGCGGTCTGAACGCATTTCGAGACATCAACAACTCCAACGATTCCCGGCCGGTCCGGCGGTTCCCTGCCCCGCACAGACGCCCCACCATGCCCGCCGCAACGGCGCAGCTCCCATGACCTTCCCCCATCCGATCCCCGCCCAAGTCCGGCACCCTCAGCCCGCGATGCCCTCGGCGTAGCGTACCCAATCCCGGCTGCTGTCGCCGAAAGCGAGAAAATAGGGATTCAACAGGGTGGACCGTCCGTTATATTCCAGCGTATGGCCGGACAGGTCGGTCACCCGGCCGCCGGCCGCCTCGACGATGCATTGGGCGGCGGCCGTGTCCCACTCCGAAGTCAAACCCAGCCGTGGATAGAGATCGGCGCTGCCGTCGGCAACCAGGCAGAATTTCAGCGAACTGCCCACCGACACCAGGTCGCACCCCCCGAGACGGGTTAGATAGGTTTCCAACTCCAGCGTTCGATGCGAACGGCTCCCGACCACACGGGGCTTTTCCGGGGAGCGCATGCAGACTTCGATGACCTGGCAATCGCCGTCGTCGACCTGCTTGAAGGCGCCGCAATGCTCGCTGGCGAAATAGCAGACATCCAGCACCGGGGCATACACCACGCCCAACACCGCCCGCCCCTGGTGAACCAGGGCGACATTGACGGTGAACTCGCCGTTGCGCTTGATGAATTCGCGGGTGCCGTCAAGGGGATCGATCAGCCAATAGGTTTCCCAGGCGCGACGGTCTTCCACGGACACATTGCCGGACTCCTCGGACAAGACCGGATAAACCGGCCGCAGCCGGTTCAGCCCCTCCACCAGGCAGTGGTGGGCGGCCAGATCCGCCGCCGTGAGCGGTGACCGGTCGTCCTTGAACCCCACCCTGAAATCCGAATGGTAGATCTTGAGAATTCGACGTCCTGCTTCCCGACTCAAGGCCACCACCGATTTCAAGAAGCGGGAGGGTTCCTTCATAATCGGGGTGGAGAGGGTTCCTTGACTACTACTCACTGATTGGCGAACGTCGACTATGTATCGTTCCGGAGATATTACCCCATGAGAGCCTGGGAAGACATTGATCGCGTCTTTCTCGACATGGACGGGACCCTGCTGGATTTGAACTTCGACAATCATTTCTGGCGCGAATTTGTCCCCGGCCGTTACGCGGAGCAGCGCGGCCTGAGCCTCGATCAGGCCAAGCAGGAGCTGGAACCGCGCTTCAAGGCGATGGAAGGCCGGCTGGAATGGTATTGCCTGGATTACTGGAGTGCGGAGCTGAGCCTGGACATCGCCGGGCTGAAGCAGGAAGTGGCGGGATTGATCGCCATCCTGCCCCACGTGGAGGATTTCCTGACCCTGGCCCGCCAGGCCGGCAAGCGTCTGGTGCTGGTCACCAACGCCCATCACAAGAGCCTGGGGCTCAAGATGGAACGCACCTGCCTCCACCTGTTCTTCGACGCCATCGCCAGCTCCCACGATTTCGGCATCCCCAAGGAAAACACCGAATTCTGGCGGCGGCTGCAGCAGGTCGAACCCTTCGACCCCGCCACCACCCTGATGGTCGACGACAGCCTGCCGGTGCTGCGTTCGGCCAGGGACTTCGGAATCCGTCACCTGGTGGCCGTGCGCAAACACGATTCCACCCTGCCCAGCCGCGACATCACCGAATTTCCGGCGGTGGAAAATCTGCTGGAGCTGATTCCCGCGCCCCGGCGCAGGGCTTGAATTATCCACGGGATTACGCTGAAATTGGCGCCAGACCCATCCCTTCCGGCCCAAAGCCGCCCCGGCGACGCGCGCCGTATCCCTTCCAAGATTCCTGGAGTTAAACCGTGAGCGAAAAGATCCTGAACCTGACCGACGCCGAATTCGAAGAAAAGGTATTGAAAGCACCGGGACCGGTGCTGGTGGATTACTGGGCGGAATGGTGCGGCCCCTGCAAGATGATAGCCCCGGTTCTGGAAGAGATCGCCAACGACTACGAGGGCCGGCTCACCATCGCCAAGCTCAACATCGACGACAATCCGGCCACGCCGCAACGCTACGGCGTGCGCGGCATTCCGACCCTGATGCTGTTCAAGAACGGCGAAATGGAAGCCACCAAGGTGGGTGCCCAATCGAAATCCCAGCTCGCCGCCTTCCTCGACGGCAACCTCTGACGAACCCTTCGCCGCAGGCCCGGCCGTACTTCTCTGGACGGGCCTGAGCGGCTGTGCTAACGTTTCCCCCGTTCACCTAGAGCCGATCCTCCCAGCGCCATCCATAGGCCGCACCCCAGCCGGCTTGCCAACCCTCGCAGCTCCCCGCTCGAGCAACATCCGATTCTCTAACCTTTCCTCCTCGTCATTCCGTCCGTCTACCCGTATGAATTTAACCGATCTTAAACGCAAGCCTGTCTCCGAACTCATCGCGATCGCCGAATCGCTGGACATCGAAGGCGTAGCCAGGACCCGCAAACAGGATCTGATCTTTTCCATCCTCAAAAAACAATCGAAGAGCGGCGAAGATATCTACGGCGACGGCGTGCTGGAAATTCTCCAGGACGGTTTCGGATTTCTGAGATCGACCGACAGCTCCTACCTGGCCGGCCCTGACGACATCTATGTCTCGCCCAGCCAGATTCGGCGCTTTTCGCTGCGCACCGGCGACACCATTTCCGGCAAGATCAGGCCCCCCAAGGAAAGCGAACGATATTTCGCCATGCTCAAGGTGGAGCAGATCAATTACGAAGCGCCGGAAAACGCCAAGCACAAGGTGCTGTTCTCCAACCTGACACCGCTGTTTCCCAAGTCCCGCTTCGTGCTGGAACTGGGCAACGGCACCACCGAAGACCTGACGGCCCGGGTCATCGACCTCATCGCGCCCATCGGCAAGGGCCAGCGCGGCCTGATCGTGTCGCCGCCGAAGGCCGGCAAGACCATGATTTTGCAGAACCTGGCCCATTCCATCGCCGAACGCAGCCCGGACTGCTACCTGATCGTACTGCTGATCGACGAACGTCCGGAAGAAGTGACGGAGATGCAGCGGACGGTGAAGGGCGAAGTGGTGTCCTCCACCTTCGACGAGCCGCCCACCCGTCATGTCCAGGTCGCCGAGATGGTCATCGAAAAGGCCAAGCGGCTGGTGGAGCACAAGCGCGACGTGGTGATCCTGCTGGACTCCATCACCCGTTTGGCGCGCGCCTACAACACGGTGGTGCCGGCTTCGGGCAAGATCCTCACCGGCGGTGTCGATGCCAACGCCCTGGAGCGTCCCAAGCGCTTCTTCGGCGCCGCCCGCAACATCGAGGAAGGCGGCAGCCTCACCATCATCGCCACCGCGCTGGTGGACACCGGCTCGCGCATGGACGAGGTGATCTACGAGGAATTCAAGGGCACCGGCAACATGGAACTGCACCTGGAGCGCAAGATCGCCGAGAAGCGCGTCTACCCGGCCATCAACATCAACCGCTCCGGCACCCGCCGCGAAGAGTACCTGGTTTCCCAGGAAGAGCTGCAGAAATGCTGGATACTCCGCAAGATCCTCCAGCCCATGGACGAATTGGCCGCCAGCGAATTCCTGCTGGGCAAGCTCAAGGACACCAAGACCAACGGCGAATTCTTCGACTCGATGCGGCGCTGAGGAACCGGCCCATGGCGCGCCCGCTTGCTCGGGGACCCGTCACTCGGTCCAGCCGTCGATCAACAGGGCGCGGAATTCGGCGGCCGCCACCGGACGGCTGATCAAATAGCCCTGGACGCTGTTGCAGCCCTTTTCCTGCAGGAACTGCAGCTGCTCCCGAGTCTCCACGCCCTCGGCCACCACCTCGAGCCTGAGACTCTGGGCCAGCGCGATGATGGCCGTAGTGATCCCCGCGTCCTCCTGATTGTCCGGCAGGCCGTCGATGAACGTCTGGTCGATCTTCAACTTGCTGATGGGAAACCGCTTCAGGTAGTTCATCGACGAATAGCCGGTACCGAAGTCGTCGATGGAGAAGCGGATTCCCGCCGCCCTCAGCAAGGTCAGCTTGCGCATGTTGGAGCGGCTGTTGTCCATCAGGGTGCTCTCGGTCAGTTCCAGCTCCAGCAACGGGGCGTCGAGGCCGGTCTCCCAAACCACCTGGATCACCTTCTCGACCAGGTCGTCGTCCTGAAACTGGCGGCCCGACAGATTCACCGCGATGGACAGGGCGCCCAGCCCCTCGTCTTCCCAGCGCGCCACCTGGGCGCAGGCGGTCCGCAGCACCCATTCGCCCAGTTGCACGATGAGTCCGGTTTCCTCGGCGATGGGGATGAATTCCCCCGGCCCCACCATGCCGCGCTCGGGATGCTGCCAGCGCACCAGCGCCTCGGCACCGCAAATGCGGCGGGTCTTGAGGTCGACCTGGGGCTGGTAGAGAACCACGAATTCGTGCTTCTCCAGCGCCCGGCGCAGGCTGTTCTCGATGTTGAGCCGATTGAGCGCCTGGCCTTTCATGGACGATTCGAACAGCTGATAGGTGTTCTTGCCCTTCTCCTTGGCGTGGTACATGGCGGTATCGGCATTGCGCAGCAACGAAGTAGGCTCGGTGGCATCCTGCGGCGCCAGGCTGACGCCGATGCTGGCGCTGATGAAGATTTCGTGGTCCTCCAGCCGGAACGGGGTAATGAACACGCCGATCAGCTTTTCCGCCACCGAAGCGACATGCTCCCGATTGCGCACGTCCTCCAGGATCACGGCAAATTCGTCCCCCCCCACCCGGAAGATGAAGTCCTTGCTGCGCAGCGCCCGCGCCAGCCGCTCGCCGACCCCGTTCAGCAGCATGTCTCCCAGGTGATGGCCCAGGGTGTCGTTGATGATCTTGAAGTTGTCCAGGTCGATGAACATCAGCGCGGTGGTCTCGCCGAAGGGACCGGCCCGGTTGAGGGCGTGGATCAGCCGCTCGTTGAAGAAATGCCGGTTGGGCAATCCGGTCACGGTATCGTAATAGGCCAGCAGGTCCAGCCTCTCCTCCGCCCGGCGGCGTTCCAGCAACTCGCTCTTCAGGTCGGTTTCGCGGCTCTGGATCTGGCTCAGCATCTCGTTGACGCCTTTCGCCAACAGGCCGATCTCGTCGAGCCCGCCCACTGGCGCCCGCAATGAATAATCCTTGCGGCGCGCCACGGCGCGCAGCAAATCGGTCAAGCGGACCAGGGGATGGATGACCAGACCGATCAACTGGCGCGACAGCATGACGGCGACCAGCAGCGCCCCCCCGAAGGCGACCGCGCTGACCAACACATAGCGTTCGAGCATGACGTAGAAGCCGTGGCGCGATGCGGTCAGGGTCAGTTCCCCGATGACCGCCCCGTCGACCGTCACCGGCTCGCGCCAGTCCACGGTCGCTTCCGCCAGCCGGCCGATCAGCGGCAACCGCGCCAGCATGCCGGCTTCCTGACGGACCGGCCGCTCGAAGCGGGCAAACACGCCATGACCTGCACGACGCAGTTCGGCCCTGAGGATTTCGGGAGCGACATCGAGGGAGCGGAGAATCTCCAGGGCCGTGGCGGCATCTCCGGATGCCACGGCGGTACGGCTTCCACTGGCGATGATGTGGGCCTGGGAAGACAGCTTGTCCAGCAGGCCCTGGCGGTTCAGCGACCATTCGTTGGCGAGCAGGGCGAAAAACACCAGCAGCGTCGCCAGGCTGATGGCGAGCATGGTAGCCAACTGCAGCTTGGCGCGCAGGGACAGGTCCGCCACGCGGCGGCGCAATCTCTTCATGGAAAACCGCCGCCGGCATGGCCCGATGGCCTGGACGGGGTGCCCAGCCCCATCAAACTCTCCCGGCTGCGGGAATACCCGAAACCGGGCACCTCCGGCCGCCGGGACGAACGACCGAGGATGTGCACCGGCATCCGCGGTCTCGCCGCTGCTCCATGACATTCAGCTTGCATACCCCCGACTTTCCTGCCCGCTTGGAGCTCCGCGACTGTTGGCGAATCACCGCAGCGCCCCTGGGGCCGCCTCGGCGTTGCGGGAAGTATAGAGAACCGTGCCCGACTGCGCTGGAGCCAGGACCGGATCGTGTCAAACCCGCCGAAACGCAGCCTCGGCCGCAGCCAGCGTGGCATTCAAGGCATCGTCGCCATGGGCCATGGACACGAAGCCGGCCTCGAAGGCCGAGGGAGCCAGGTAGACCCCGGATTCCAGCATGGCATGGAAGAAGCGATTGAAGCGCTCGGCGTCGCAGGCCATGACATCGGCGAAGCTGGCCACCGCCGGCGCTTCGGTGAAGAACAGGCCGAACATGCCACCCACCTGATTGGTGGTGAACGGCACCCCGGCCGCGCCAGCCCGTTCCCGCAAGCCGTCCATCAACAGCGCGGTCTTGGCCGTCAGCGCATCAAAGAAGCCGGGGGCGGAGATCAGCTCCAGGGTCTTCAATCCGGCCGCCATGGCGACGGGATTTCCGGACAGGGTTCCGGCCTGGTACACAGGACCCAGCGGCGCCAGACGCTCCATCACCTCGCGGCGGCCGCCGAAGGCGCCCACCGGCATGCCGCCGCCGATCACCTTGCCCAGGGTGGTGAGGTCCGGCTTGATGCCGTAAAGCCCCTGGGCCCCACCCAGGGCGACGCGGAAACCGGTCATCACCTCGTCGAAGATCAGCAGCGCGCCGCTCGCATCGCAGACTTCCCGCAGGGTCTGCAGGAATCCGGGAGCAGGCGGCACGCAATTCATGTTGCCGGCCACCGGCTCGACGATGCTACAGGCGATCTCGGCACCCATGCGGCCGAAGACCTCGCGCACCGCTGATGGGTCGTTGTAGGCCAGGGTCAGGGTGTGCTCGGCCAGGCCAGCGGGCACGCCGGGGGAACTGGGCACACCAAAGGTCAGGGCGCCGGAGCCGGCCTTCACCAGCAGGGAATCGGAATGACCGTGGTAGCAGCCCTCGAACTTGACGATTTTGTCCCGGCCGGTAAAGCCCCGTGCCAGGCGGATGGCGCTCATGGTGGCCTCGGTGCCAGAGCTGACCATGCGCACCAGGTCCATGGACGGCACCAGCCGGCACACGGTCTCCGCCATGGCAGTCTCGATCGCCGTCGGCGCCCCGTAACTCAAGCCTTTATCGACCGCCTCGTGGACGGCACGCAGAACCTCTGGATGGGCATGGCCCAGCACCATCGGGCCCCAGGAGCCGACATAGTCGATGTAGCGCTTGCCGTCGCCATCGTAGAGATATGGTCCTTCGGCGCGCTCGACGAACACCGGCGTTCCGCCGACGCCCTTGAAGGCGCGCACCGGAGAATTGACGCCGCCGGGAATGCGGCGCTTGGCGGCTTCGAACAGATCGGAGTTGGTCATGGGGATCCTGAATGTTGGGAGGTTTCCCGGATTCTCTTCGCGGAATCCAGGCTACGGACAAGCCCCTCTCCCTTTGGGGAGAGCGAAGCGAGGGGGGCGGAGCCGGTTGGGGTGAGGGGTCTTTACGCCTTGGGTAACGTCACACCGGTCTGGCCCTGGTACTTGCCGCCGCGGTCGCGGTACGACGTCTCGCACACCTCGTCGGCGCCGATGAACAGAACCTGGGCCACACCCTCGTTGGCGTAGATCTTGGCCGGCAACGTGGTGGTGTTGGAGAACTCCAGGGTCACGTGGCCCTCCCATTCCGGCTCCAGCGGCGTCACGTTGACGATGATGCCGCAGCGCGCATAGGTCGACTTGCCCAGGCAGATGGTCAGCACGTCCCGCGGGATGCGGAAATATTCCACGGTGCGGGCCAGGGCGAAGGAGTTGGGCGGGATGATGCAGACGTCGGACTTCAGATCGACGAAGCTGTTCTCGTCGAAGTTTTTGGGATCGACGATGGCCGAGTTGATGTTGGTGAAGATCTTGAACTCGTCCGAGCAGCGAATATCGTAACCGTAGCTGGAGGTGCCGTAGGAAATCACCCGCCGGTCCTCCACCGAACGCACCTGATGCGGTTCGAACGGCTCGATCATGCCCATTTCCGCGACCATGCGGCGAATCCAGTTATCCGACTTGATGCCCATGGTCAGGTGTTCACGATGCTGATGGTGGGGAAGCGGGCGCTGTAGTCCTTGGCGGCCAGGGCCAGGCGGCCGGCCATCTTGCGGGCGATCTCCCGGTAGCGGCGGGCGCAGGCGCCGTCCGGCTCGGCCACCACGGTGGGATGGCCGCCGTCGGCCTGCTCGCGGATCTTGATGTCCAGAGGCAGCGAGCCCAGCAGTTCCACCCCGTATTTCTCGGCCATCTTCTCGCCGCCACCGGCGCCGAAGATGTGTTCCTCGTGGCCGCACTTGGAGCAGACGTGGACGCTCATGTTCTCCACGATACCCAGCACCGGCACGCTCACCTGCTCGAACATGCGCAGGCCCCGCTGGGCGTCCAGCAGGGCGATGTCCTGGGGGGTGGTGACGATGACCGCGCCGCTGACGGGAATCTGCTGGGCCAGGGTCAGCTGGATGTCGCCGGTGCCGGGGGGCAGGTCGATGATCAGATAATCCAGGCTGTCCCAGCGGGTATCCTTCAACAATTGCTGAAGTGCGCCGGTGACCATGGGGCCGCGCCAGATCATGGGAGTGTCGGCATCCACCAGATAGCCGATGGACATGGACTGCACGCCGTAGGCGATCTTCGGCAGGATGGCCTTGCCCTCGACGATCTCCGGCTGACCGGAGAGGCCCAGCATGGTGGGCTGGCTGGGACCATAGATGTCGGCGTCCAGGATGCCGACGCGGGCGTCTTCCGCGGCCAGCGCCAGCGCCAGGTTCACGGCGGTGGTGGACTTGCCCACCCCGCCCTTGCCGGACGCCACCGCGATGATGTTCTTCACGCCCTCCAGGGGTTTCAGGTTCTTCTGCACCGCGTGGGAGAGGATATCGACGCCCACCTCCACCGTCAGTTTGCCGATACCTTCCAGCCCGGCCAACGCGCCGCGCACCAGCGCCTCCATCTCGGCCTTGAACTGCTTGGCCGGATAGCCCAGTGCGATGCGCACGGTGACGTCGGCGCCCGTGATCTCGATCTTCCTGACGGCCTTGGCCGCCACCAGATCGCGGCCCAGATTGGGGTCGATGACCGTCTGCAGGACGGCCTTGATGTCGCTTTCGGCAAGGGTGCCCATGTTCGTCTCCGGCAAAAACCGCCGGCCATTCTAACCGAATCCGCCAGGGCAACCGCACGAATTACCGAGAAGTAGCGAGGACCTGAAGCCGGAAGTCATCATTGAGGCTGGCTCGGTATCGTTTTCGGCGGATGCTGGACTTGGAGCTGTCCAGCTTGAGCACATCCGA
>Ga0233425_10004896_pt1 | contig 21848 bp, 21 predicted proteins | sample Watercolumn_Towu_2_FD_181712 | JGI IMG/M metagenome (GOLD analysis project Ga0233425, IMG submission 181712) | Freshwater microbial communities from Lake Towuti, South Sulawesi, Indonesia - Watercolumn_Towuti2014_140_MG | ecosystem: Environmental > Aquatic > Freshwater > Lake | place...
TGGATACTTTAATATAGCCTTTTTGAACGAGTCGCTTTAAATACAGGTTGGTCAAACCGAGGGCCACATCCAGCTTTTGGGCTAGACTGCGCTGGGTCAGACCGGTCCCATTGGCAATTTCATTTAAAATAAGCAGATTTCGTTGGGCTTCTTTATCCAAGATTCTAAACAGTGGACGGGCTACCGCCCTTTCGGTTCCTTCAACCGACTAGTTGACGAATTTTTAGAGATAGAAAAGGCATTCCTCGAGATGGCAGGATGTCGTTCAACTTTTGAACATTTTATTAAAAAATCAAGCTTTGTCAAGTAATTTTATGTCTTTTATCTCCAGAATAGATAAAAAAAATGAAGACTTGAAGTAGTCATTGATCCTTAGATTGAAAAAAGAATCATGAATACCCTTAGAATGCCTCATAGTAGTCAGCAATAATTCAAGATAACCTCACTTCATATACCGTATTTTTTTATAACCATTTAAAATCATTAGTCTCTATTAAAAACCAGGTACTGTTTCCTCCATTGTCTCTCGGGTAATAAAACTTGACAAGGTCTTTCCTCTTCACTTATAACCAGTTAAAAAAGTTAAAAGTTCGTAGGCTGAAGGTTGAGGGCGGGAAAGGGTGAAAGAGAAATAGCGGGAAAAATTAAATGCAAGAAAAGCTGAAGGCAGGAAAGGAAAGAAAAAGGGGAAAGGTGGGATTATAATAACAAAATGAAGGCTTTAATTACAGGCATTACAGGACAGGATGGCTCCTACTTGACCGAATTGCTCCTTGAAAAGGGCTATGAGGTTCATGGGGTGGTGCGCCATATGGCTCTGGAAGACCCTCTCCACCACTTATGGCGGATCCGCCACCTCCTGGACCGGATTACCCTCCATGCCGGCTCCATGGAAAGTTATGCCAGTATTTTCAATATTGTCGAACAGATCCGTCCGGATGAGTGCTACCATTTAGCGGCTCAGAGTTTTGTCGGCTATTCCTTTGAGGATGAATTTTCCACCATCAATACCAATATTAACGGAACCCATTTTTTATTATCGGCCATCAAGAGAAAGGCCCCGGATTGCCGGTTTTATTTCGCCGCCTCCAGCGAAGCCTTCGGCAAGGTTCGGGAAAGACCCCAGGACGAAAATACCCCTTTTCATCCCCGTTCCCCTTACGGCATCTCCAAGATGGCCGGGTTTGAATTGACCCGCAACTACCGGGAGGCCTACCATCTCCATGCCTCCTCGGGAATCCTCTTTAACCACGAATCACCGCGTCGAGGCCATGAGTTTGTTACCCGGAAAATTACTTCCAATGCCGTTTTAATTAAACTGGGCCGGGAAGACAAAATCAAGCTGGGCAATCTGGAGGCCCAACGGGATTGGGGGCATTCCCGGGACTATGTCCGGGCCATGTGGTTGATGCTCCAACAGGAAGAGCCGGATGATTACGTTATTGCCACCGGAGAAACCCATTCGGTCAGGGAGTTCCTAGATAAAGCCTTCTCTCTATTGGATTTGGATTATAATCGGTATTTAGAAATTGATCCGGCGTTTTACCGCCCGGCCGAAGCCACCATCCTTCAGGGAAATTATGCCAAGGCCAAAAGGGTTTTGGGCTGGGAGCCCACCGTTTTCTTTCCGGAGTTGGTCAAGGAAATGGTTGAAAGCGATCTGGAGTTTTATGGGGGCAAGTGCGAGAAAAGCGAGAAAAGGTGAAACCGGGAAAAAGGCGAGAAAGGCGGGGGGAGGCAACCAATGAAAACAGCCCGCTTTGAGGACCTAGCTATCTGGCAAGAATCGACTACTTTAGCTATTGAGATCTACAAAATTTCACTAAGTGGAGAATTGAGCAAGGATTTCGGTTTAAGGGACCAGCTAAGAAAAACAGTTATTTCTATACCCTCGAATCTTGCAGAAGGGAAAGAAAGGGAAACCCTAAAGGAATTTATAAGATTTCTTTATATCGCCAAAGGCTCTGCTGGAGAATTGAGAACCCAATTAAATATCGCCAACCAAATAGGTTATATTGACAACACAAAGTACACAGAACTAAATCAGAGGATTGAAAAGATAAGCGGAATGATTGGAAATCTAATTAAAGTCATAAAAAAGCCATAACAAATTTCTCGAGTTAAATCCCATTTAACCTTTCTCGTCTTAAACTTTTCTCGCATTTTTTTTGGAGGCTTTATGAAACGTGCCTTAATCACCGGAGTAACCGGCCAAGATGGTTCTTATCTGACCGAATTGCTCCTTCAAAAGGGGTATGAAGTGCATGGGATCATCCGGCGCAGCAGCTCTTTTAATACCGCCCGCTTAGATCATATCTATAGTGATACGGAAATCTATGATCGCCAATTCTTTACCCATTATGGAGACCTGACCGATTCCAGCAATCTCAACCGTATTTTAGAACGGGTCCAGCCGGATGAAATCTATAATCTGGCGGCCCAAAGTCATGTCCGGGTTAGTTTTGAGGTTCCCGAGTATACGGCGGAAGTGGATGCCATCGGCACACTGAGATTTTTGGATGCCATAAAGGACTTGGGGATTAAGACGCGCTTTTATCAGGCCTCAACCAGTGAATTATATGGGAAGGTCCGGGAAATCCCTCAAACCGAATCCACTCCCTTTTATCCCCGTTCTCCCTATGGGGTGGCCAAGGTTTACGGATTTTGGATCGTCATTAATTATCGGGAAGCCTATCATATATTTGCCTGCAACGGTATCCTCTTTAATCATGAATCTCCCCGGCGGGGAGAAACCTTCGTCACCAGAAAAATCACCCGGGCAGCCGCTCGGATTAAAATGGGGCTGCAGGACCGCTTGACCTTGGGGAATCTGGATGCTAAACGGGACTGGGGTTATGCCCCGGAATATGTGGAGGCCATGTGGCGCATGCTTCAGCAGTCTGAGCCGGATGATTTTGTCATCGCCACCGGAGAAACCCATAGCGTCCGGGAATTTATTGAAGTGGCCTTTGGTGAGCTGGGTCTGCATATTGCCTGGGAGGGCGAAAAGGAGAAAGAAGTCGGGCGTGACCAAGCCACCGGAAAACATTTAATCGCTATCGACCCGATTTATTACCGCCCTACGGAAGTGGACATTTTGATAGGCGATCCGTCCAAAGCCAAGGCTAAGCTGGGTTGGGAGCCGAAAGTCAAATTTGATGAACTGGCCCGCCTTATGGTTCAGGCCGATCTGGAGAAGGTCAAGAAACGAGGATTCTAAGACAGGTTGCTGAAAAAGGCCCATCTACTTCGTTGCCCTCATCCCTCGTCATTGCGACGTACTTCTTATGTACGTCTCACTCCTCGGAATTTCTTCGCATCGATGGCGATGCTTAGGCCCATCCCTTCGGGATGGGTCCCTGGTTTCAGGCGCCTTGTATTTGGACCTTTTTGAGCAACCTGATAACTGGAAATTTCTTTCCTTTTATTGAGCTATTTAATCTCCGGCCTTTTTAGCCAGTCATAGCCGATCTCCGCATCATTATAGGCAATCCGTCCTTCATCGGAGGGGTCATAGACCTTCGAGGTAATATAAAACAGATTGGCCGGGCCGCTGAGACATTTACAGCCATGGGCCACCCCAGGAGGTATGCGCAAGACCCGGGCTGGTTGGTGCTCACCCATGAGGATCTCCATAGTCTCTCGATACGTTGATGAGTCCGGGCGGGTATCGTGCAAAGCCACCTTCAAAACCCCGCTGCCCACATACCACCAATCGATCTGAACCCGATGGATATGCCAGGCTTTGATCACCCCCTGAACCATCAACGAATGGCTCCACTGACCAAACCCTTCTTTAAAGAATTCATCACTCACCCGGATGATCTCCCGGAAGAATCCTCGCTCATCGACATGAGTCACTAGATCTTGGAGAACAACACCTTCGATCATATTATTTTATTTCCTTATCTGAAATAATTATTCTGCTTTTTTAAAGCACTATATTTATAAAAATCTATTAAGCCATCAGATTAACGACCGCCTCAATTATATTTCTGGCATATTCCAGGCAAATTTGGGCATCTTCCTCATTAAAGGCCTGATCCGGGGTGATATCCGGAAGGCCATTTGGATAACGGGTTGGCAGATAATAACGGTCTAAAACCATACCCGATCTAATCATGGGCTTTACATTTTCATAAAAGGTCAAGTTTACCGATTGAAGATCTTCAATTAACTTCTTTATCGAATGTCCCCAAGGGTCTGCGTCGGCCAAATACCAAAGGGCTTTAATCGCCTTTTCACCAGCCTGCTGGGCATGAAAACAGGAATGAGCGAATTTTTTTTTCTCATTCAGGATAACGGCTGTATCTAAATCATCTTCTGCCGTCCTGATCCAACGCTTGGCCTCTTGTAAATTATACTCCCTGCTCATAAAGGATTTGACCTTCCCTTAAAATGGTGCGGATAAAAGGCCGGGATGAAATCGCTTCCAATTCCTCCGGCGTGTAAATCAACAAGTCAACCGCTTTACCTTTTAGCAAATCAAAAACTTGGTCAAAGGCCTGAAAACGGTCAAAAAACCGTTTTTCCGTCTCCATCACGATCATCAGATCCAGATCACTCTTTCGGGTCTCCGTTTCACGAGCAGCCGATCCGAATAATACCACCCGCTTTACGTTATTTTGTTCAAATATCGATTTAAGCCTGGATTGAATGTTCTTTAATTCTTTCGATTTCATTCAAGTCTTTACCAAGCCCAATCCAACGGGATTATTTTTACCTTTCATGAGGTCATTCCCAGACGGGACATGATTTCTCGATTAAGAAAATCTTACCTTAAATCAGACTAAATGTCCAAAGTGTTTTTTGTCAGAGTCCGGCAAGTCCCTCGTAAGCGGCAAGAGCCTTTTTCGTCGATAACAAGGTGAGAAATAAAGACGTTGCCTTTTAAATGAATTCGTTTAAAATACGTTCTCCAAACTGATAAAAAATATTGCTTTACCTTAAGACGATGACAAAAACAAGGAGGGGAAATATGGTCATGAAGAAAATGGGGTTATTAACGATCGTATGGGTTTTATCCTGGTTAGTCTTTCCTCCATCCGGCCAAGCCGCAGGCTTTGAAGCGGCTGTCGGTATCTGGATGCAAAACCCTCAAGGAAAAGGCAGTTATAAAGGGGATTCCCTTGATTTGCAGAGTGACCTGAAGTATTCCAGCGTCAACCAATTCTTTGGCCGAGCTAAAATCGAATTGCCTAGTTTCCTCCCCAATCTCTACCTTATGATCACCCCCATGCGCTTTGAAGGAACCGGGACCAAAAATACAGACTTTACTTTCGGGAATCAGACCTTCAATGCCAATACTCCCTTTTCCTCAAATCTGAGGCTTGATCATTATGATCTGGGCTTCTATTACGGGCTTCCCTTTCTAAAACAGGCTTCAAGGGGGCTGTTCAATCTGGACCTGGGCCTAAATTTACGGGTCTATGATTTCAAGGCCGAGGTTTCCCAGACAGGCAATTCAGATGCCCGCTGGTTTTATTGCCCGGCCCCCATGCTTTATCTCGGCCTCCAGATTAAGCCTATTAACTCCCTTTCTTTGGAAGGGGAATTTCGAGCCTCCTCTTATAGTTCCAATCAATTTATTGACTTGATCGGACGGGTTAAATACTCCCTGTTTCAATATGCCTTTATCAGTGCCGCATATCGTCACGAAACAATTGTGGTTGATCAAAATGATGTCAAGGTGGATGCGAAGTTTAGCGGACCGCTGCTGGAAGTAGGACTTCAATTCTGAAAGTGTAGTTCAAAAAAGGGTTCAAGGATTCTAGGATTCGAGGGTTCAAGTCGGTCAGCTTTGCTGACCTAGAGATAGGTTCCCTTAAAGGGAACCGGATGGTTTTTATTCCAGGCCATCCTGCCTGTGCGTTTCGCACGCAGACAGGTCACTTGAATCCTGGGCTCATCTTTAACTCTTTTGGAGATGAGCCGTATTTATTTGTTCTATCTCATCCCTTCTTTTTCAAATCTTTTTTCTGCTGCTTATCCAGATACATCTGGGCATCGGCCTGAGCCAGAAGGGTCTCGATTTGACCAGACCGGTCCGGATCAAACCCTACCACTCCCATGCTTAACGATAAGGAATAAGGTCGGTTTATCTTTGAGTTAAAAGCATCCAGATTTTTTCGCAGTCTTCCGGTGATCACCTCAGACCCGGATTCCATGGCCCCTTCAATGGCCAGTATGACAAACTCATCGCCCCCTATCCGGGCCAGGATATCGGGTTCACGAAAAGTCTCTTTTAAAACACCGGCGATATTAATCAAGGCCTGATCCCCTTCTAAGTGGCCATAGGTATCATTGATTTCTTTCATGCCGTCCAGATCGGCAAAAATCAAAACAGCCCTTCTTTTCAACCGAATGGCCACTTTAATTTCCTGTTCAGCCAGGGTTAAAAATCCTCGGCGATTATACAGTCCGGTCAGGTCGTCTACCAAGGACATGGCCTTTAAGGCCTCTTCGGTCTGCTTACGACCGGTAATGTCCCGAACAATAGCCTGGATAAAAAAATCCTGGCCAATTTCAATCCGGTTTAACTGGATCTCGGCATCAAAAGGTATTCCATCCCAGCGAATATGTCTCCATTCAAAAATCTGGGGCTCGCCTTGCAAAGCGGCCATAATTTTCTCCAGGCCCTTCTCTTGAGAATCCAACCCGTCCGGTTGGTAAGGCGTGGAAAAATCCAAAGGGGTTCGGCCGATAATCTGTTCCCGGGTACAATTAAACATCTTTAAGGTATACGAATTACAATCGATGAATTGGCCTTTGCGAACCAGAAAAATAGCCACTTGGGCGGCCTCAAAAAGGGTTCGGTATTTGACCTCATTCTCTCTCAAGGCGCCTTCGGCCCATTTTCTCTCGGTAATATCTCGGGCAAGGCCTTTAAATCCAAGAGGGTTCCCGCTTGAATCCTTCCGGAGAGAAACGGAAATCTCCGCATATCTTTTCGAGCCATCTTTTCGGATCAATTCAAAATCAAAGGAGTTAATCGGTTCGCCGGTCCGGAAAACTTGATTGAATACGGCAAAGGTTTTTTGAAAGCTCTCGGGGTCGATAAAGGTTCGATAATTCACTCCGATAAGGTCATCCTCCCCCAGGCCGATGATCGAGGAAAAGGCATTATTAAAAAAAAGAAAGTTCCCTTTCAAGTCGGTCTCGTAATACCCCTCCTCAATGCTCTCGAGAATAAGCCTATATTTCTCCTCTGATTCTCGTAAGGCCTCTTCTGCTTGTTTTTGCCGGGTTATGTCCCGAAGGATCCCTCGAAAACCAACCTTTTGGCCCTCTGAGTCTGTAATTAAGGAAACCGAGGTTTCCACAAAAAATTTTTTCCTGTTTTTATCCAGCAATTCCCAAATCAAACTTTTATCCGGCAACCCGGTCTCGTATACCTTATGAAAAAATTGTAATACCTTTTCGGCATTAGGGCCATCCGTATATTGATTATAGTGCAGTCCGATCAGTTCTTGGGGGCTATCATAGCTGAACATCCTAGCCATGGCTTCGTTACAAAAGACCATCTTGCCGGACAAATCGACTTCAAAATACCCATCTTCCATGCTATCCAAGATGGACCGAACTCTCTCTTTCGATTGACGCAGTGTTTCTTCTGAGAACGATCTGACTTTATCTTCTCTTTGCATAATTAAATATGGACATCCGGCGAGTATCTTCTTTCTGATATGATAAGGAACTCCTCGAATAAAAGTCAAATTAATTCTTGAAGTTGTCCTCTTTAAAGCAGGCTTGGAGAAGGTTAAAGGGGATCGGAGACCTTTTTAAAAAAGGAGGCCTCGAAAATTTCTTGACATCCAGTATTTCGAATTATATTCTATAATCGAATAGCATTCGAAAAAGAAAAATTTTGACAGGAGTTTTGTCATGCTGAAAGATCTGGTCGGGAAAACAGCCCTGGTTACCGGGGCGGGGAAAAAGACGGGAATCGGCTTTGCCATAGCCCAAAAATTAGCTTCCCTGGGAACCCAGGTGATTCTGGCTGACCTGGGGAATATCCATCAGGAAAAGAGTGAAGTTGAAACCGGCACTCTAGACGAAATGGAAGGACTGGCTCAGGAACTGGAAAGATCTTTCCATGTCCAGACCATGGTCGTATCGGTAGATGTGACCAAGGCAGAATCCATTCAGTCCATGGTGGAAGCCGTCAAAGGCTGCTTCAATCATGTCGAGATCCTCTGCAATAATGCGGGGGCCTCCTTCGGAGTGCCCAATACCGTCCAGTTCTATGAAGAATGGGCCTGGATGAAAACCATTGATGTCAATCTCCACGGCGTATTTCGCCTGTCCCGGGCCGTCCTGCCTTTAATGGCCGGAAGACCGGCCAGCATTATCAACACGGCCTCCCGGGCCGGTAAAGTACCTCCCCTTTTCAATGGTGCTTATGCCGTGGCCAAGGCTGGCCTGATTATGCTGACCAAGGTCATGGCCAAGGAACTGGCCGGGGCCGGTGTCCGGGTTAATGCCATTTGTCCGGGTCAAATCCGAACCGATCTGGAAAAATGGCGGTTTGAATTGGAGGCTCGATTTCTAGGGTCCACGGTGGAAGAGCGGGAGCAGGAGATGTGCAAGACCATTCCTCTCGGTCGAATCGGTTCTCCGGAAGAAGTGGCCAATCTAGTCGCTTTTCTGGCTTCTGAGGCCTCTTCATACATGACCGGCCAGGCCATCAATGTCACCGGGGGCCAGTTAATGGAACTATAACCAAACGGTATAAGATGCAAGGTTTAAGGTAAATTAGGGAGCGATACAAGACGGCATCAATCATTACAGACAACGTCATTCCGGCGAAGGCCGGAATCCAGGTTAAAGTCTTTCCGGATGCCGGATCAAGTCCGGCATGACTACTATAGAGCACGAGCATTAGTTACAAGGTTTTTTCATCTTTTAAGAATTCACAAAGCGATTAATTGGTAAAGGCTTTTACCTTACACCTTAGGCCTTAGCCCTTGCACCATTTTTTGTTAGAAGGAGAAAAACATGGAAACAATATCCGGCGGACAATTGACTGTAGAAGCTTTAATCCAGCAGGGGGTCGAAATCATTTTCACTTTGAGCGGCGGGCATATCACCCCCATTTACCAGCATCTGGAACACTCTCCTGTCAAAATTTTCGATACCCGCCATGAGCAGAGTGCCGTGTTCATGGCCGAAGCCTGGGGGCGTTTGACCCGCAAACCCGGCACGGCCATGGTCACGGCCGGACCGGGTTTTACCAATGCCCTGACGGGGATCGCCAATGCCCGGCTGGCGAATTCTCCACTGGTTCTTATTTCCGGATGTGTGGGCGTTGAGTGCATTGAAAAACTCGATCTCCAAGACATGCGACAGGCTCCTGTGATCGAACCCATGGTCAAAAAGGCCCTGGTCTGCCACAGGACGGATCGTATCCCGGAGTTTATCGACCTGGCCTACCGGACCGCTATGAGCGGTCGTCCGGGACCGGTTTACCTGGAACTGCCCGTGGATGTGCTGAACGGCCAGGCCGATTCCCAGGCTGTCAAAAGAATCCACACTGCCATTCAATCCCACCCGGTGGATTTGGACCAGTGTAGACAAGTCCTCGGAATGCTCCAGGAGGCCTCCCGTCCGATTATCATTGCCGGAAGTGGGGCCTGGTATTCCGGGGCCGCGAAAGAACTGATTTCCTTTGTTGAAAAAACGGGCATCCCGGCCTTTACCTCCTCCTTGGGAAGGGGAACCATTCCGGATACCCATCCCCTGTGTTTCGAATCTTCCCTGGCCATCAGGCCCGGAGCAGCCATGATTGCCAATATGAGTGCCGATCTGGTCCTGTTTCTCGGGACTCGTTTGAGCCTTTTCTATATCTTTGGGGATCTTTTCAATAAGGAGGCCAAACTTATCCAGGTGGATATCGAAGCCGAAGAGATGGGCAGAAACCGTTCGTTGGAACTGGCCATGGTGAGTGATGTCCGGGCCATGTTAACAGTCTGTAACCAAATAATTGATGAAAAGAATCTCAGTCCTGTTTTTCTTCAGAAGGGCACGGAGTGGCTCTCTTCCGTGCAACTGGCCGGAGAAAACGGAAAAGGCATGTTCCAATCCCAATGGGAAAGTACCGCCACACCGATCCATCCCTTGCGTCTGACGGCTGAAATCAATCAATTTATGGATCGGGAAGACGATATTGTGGTAGCCGATGGGGGTGATACACAGGTCTGGATGGGCATGACCCGGACCATTCGTCAGTCCGGTCATTACCTGGATTCCGGGCTATACGGATGCCTTGGCGTAGGCCTCCCCTATGCCAATGCCGCCAAAACCCTCTATCCCGGCAAACGGGTCTGCCTAATCATCGGGGACGGATCAGTGGGCTTTAATTTTATGGAATTTGAAACAGCCATACGCAAAAACCTGCCGATTGTAGTCGTGATCAGTAACGATTTAGGATGGGGCATGATCCGTCACAGTCAGGAACTGAAGATTGGACACGCCATCCCGGATGGCACCTTTATCGGCCGAGTAGAATATCACAAATTAGTCGAGGCCCTGGGCGGAAAGGGGATGCTGGTCGAAAAACCGGAAGATATCCGTCCGGCCCTGGAAGAAGCCTTCGCCTCCGGGAAGACGACTTGCATCAATGTTATGACTGATCCGACGACGATCAGTCCCGGTAGTGTGGCCTTGGCCAATTTAGGAGGATATAAAGCATAAAAATCAGGGGATCAAGGATTCAAGGGGCCTAGGATTCAAGGAATCGGTGGACGGTAAAGATAGGGTAGATTTATTTTATTTCCATCTCTTCCATTTGAACCCTTGAATCCTCGAATCCTAGAATCCTTTTTTTGAGGAGAAATTATGCCGAACCATAATGGAACGTCCGAAGGGTATCTGTTATCAAAGGCCAATTCCTATTACATTTTTTCCCTCCTCTTTCTCCTGTACCTGTTCGATTACATCGACCGCTTGGTGGTGGTCTCCCTCTTTCCCTATTTACAAAAAGAATGGGGTCTGACGGACACCCAGTGTGGACTGCTGGTTTCAGCGGTCTATTGGTCCATTGTCCTTTTTTCTTTCCCCGTCTCCATCATTATCGACCGCTGGAGCCGAAAAAAAAGTATCGGCATCATGGCCCTTCTCTGGAGTCTGGCCACGGCCGCCTGTGCCTTTGCCAATAGCTTTACCCATCTATTCATCGCCCGATCGGCCATCGGGATTGGGGAAGCCGGCTACGCCCCGGGAGGCACAGCCATGATTTCGGCCCTCTTTCCGGAAAAAAAGCGGGCCATGCTGGTGGGCATCTGGAACATTTCCATCCCTCTCGGCAGTGCCATGGGAGTTGCCCTGGGCGGCTACATCGCCGCTCATTACGGCTGGCGTCAGGCCTTTGGGCTGGTAGCCCTGCCTGGTCTGATCATTGCCCTGGTTTTCTTTTTCGTCCGTGACTACAAAACGGTGGAATTGGTCAAAACGCAACCTACCACGTCCGACTGTCCTACTCCAGGGAAGATGAAAACGTTGGACATTGTCCGGGAATTTTCCCGGACTCCTTCTCTGCTGCTGACTTACATCGGTTTTGCCGGTAATACTTTTTTAACTACCTCCATTTTAAGCTGGCTTCCGACTTATCTGCACCGATTTGAAAACCTTCCCATGGAAAAAGCCTCCTTCATGAGTAGTCTGGTTCTGCTCTTGGCCATCGTCGGATCCCCTTTGGGCGGCTTCCTGGCGGACAAATGGTTGAAGAAAAAAGACAATGCCCGGTTGCTCTTCAGTGCCCTCTCTTCATTCGTTACGGCCGGACTCTTCGTAGTCGCTTTTGGCCTTTTTTCAGGAAAAATACAATTCGGTTTATTTATGTTGGGCGGTGTTTCGGCCATCGCCTTTGCTTCTTCAGCTATTGCGGTCACTCAGGATGTGGTCCATCCGGGTTTGAGGGCCATTTCCTATAGCCTTTGTGTCATCTTCCAAAACCTCCTGGGCAGTTCTTTAGGTCCCATTTTTACTGGATTGATCTCCGATCGGTTTGATCTCAAAATCGCCCTAACCCTGACCTCTTTTTTCCCAATCCTAGCCGGGATCTTCTTCTTTCTGGGCTCCCGTTTTTATCGGAGAGATCTGGACAAGGTGGAAAAGGTGGCCATCTGTTTGGAGGGAAAATAGGTGAACAATGTAATTAAGGGGAAGGTCCTGGTGGTAACCGGCGCAGCCAGCGGGATCGGCTTAGCCATCTGTCAGCGCTTCGGCCGGGCCGGCGCAAAGTTCGCCTTAATCGACCTGGATGCGGAAAGGGTTCATTTCCAGGCCAAGGCCCTTCAAAAGCAAGGAGTGGAGGCCGAGGCTTTTCCTTGCGACATCAGCCGGGAAGAGGCCTGCCGTGGAACCATACAATCCATTCTGGACCTATTCGGAGGGATTGACATCCTGGTGAATAATGCCGGAATCACCCAACGCAGCGCCTTTATTCATACTCAAGCGACTGTCTTTCACCAAGTTATGGCCGTAAATTTTTTCGGTGCCCTTTATTGCACCCAAGGGGCCATAAATAGTCTCATCGAACGAAGAGGCATCATCGTCGTCACCTCCAGTCATGCCGGGTATGCGCCTTTGCTCGGCCGAACGGCCTACTGTGCCAGCAAACACGCCCTTCATGGACTTTTCGAAACCTTAAGAACAGAGGTTAAGGATCAGGGGGTCCAGGTCATGATGGTCTGCCCCGGTTTCACCAAGACCAATCTACAGGATCGGGCCCTCGGCGGTAATGGAACCGTGACTCATCATCCTCAATCGAAAGTCGGTCGGGAAGATACTCCGGAACAAGTGGCCGAAATAGTTTTTCAAGGGGTTTTGAAAAGAAAATCAATGCTGGTACTCACACCGGTAGGAAAGATGACCTATTGGCTCTCCCGATTGGCCCCGGGACTATATGAGGCCATTATGGCCAGACAACTGAGAGAGGAACTCATTCCTTAAGGGAACGATGATGGGGATTAACGAAAGAAGAGCACGGGAAAAGGAAGGGCGAAAAAACCAAATTCTGGAAGCCGCTAAAACTCTTCTTCTAGAACAGGGCTTAAAGGGCACGTCGGTTCAGCAAATTGCCAAAAAAGCGGAACTGGGTGTAGCTACGATTTATTTTTATTATCAGAACAAGGAGGAATTGTTTTCGGCCCTCCAACAGGAAGGCCTGCATATACTGGAGCAAAGAATTCATAGGGCCTCCCGGGAAGGGAAAACGCCCGGAGATAAGATCAAAAAAATGGCCTGGGCCTATTATCATTTCAGCCAGTCCGAAAAAGATTATTTTGATATCATCAATTATTTCCTTTCCCAACCGGGAGTGATGTTCGACCAGAAAATGAAACGAGAACTGGATCACCTGGGCCAGTCTATTCTTTCTCAGGTTGCAATAGTCCTTCAAGAAGGAATAAACCAAAACGTTTTCCATCCAATTGATGTTAAAAAGTCGGCTATTCAGCTCTGGGGTCTGCTCCACGGGTTACTCCTTTTTAGAAAAATGAAAAGGACCATTTTGAGAAAGGAGAATCTTAAATCCTTGTTTGAATACTCAGTGGAAGAATTTATTAAGGCTTTAATCCGAAAATAGGCTTCGGAGCCTTCTGAGCCTATTTTCATGTTTGGTGGTGCCACGCCCCAAAAGGCTGGGCATGGGAATTAGTTCGAAAATAACAAAACCATCGCTCGTCGTTCGTACTCGTATATCGTTAAAAACATCATTTACTAAGTACGAAGTACGATATGCGATATACGATATACGATATACGACTTACGAATTAGGCATTAGGCCATTATCATTCTTCGTGGTGCCCTGCAATAGAAGGGGCCTGTAAAATAATAATCATTATGGAGGTTTTTATGACCAAAATGACACCTTCCGAAGCGTTAGTGGAAACCATGAAGGCTGAGGGAGTAAAGGTGGTCTTCGGCATCGTCGGCAGCGCTTATATGGATGCCTTGGACCTCTTCCCGGCGGCCGGAATTCGTTTTGTTTCCGTGGCCCATGAACAGGCGGCTGCCCATGCGGCCGATGGGCTGGCCCGAATCACGGGAAAACCCCAAGTGTGTATAGCCCAAAACGGTCCCGGAGCAGCCAACTTTGTTTCAGCTATTACGGCGGCCTATTGGGCCCATTCCCCGGTAGTGGCCATCACCCCGGAAACAGGGACCATGGGAATCGGTACCGGTGGATTCCAGGAATTAGACCAGATGCCCTGGTTCGCCGCCTGCACCCGCTTTCAGGTCCGGGTAAACCGGCCGGAAAGAATGGCCGAATTGGCCAGACGATGTTTTTATATCGCCAAGGCCGAATCCGGGCCTACCCAACTCAACATTCCCCGGGACTATTTTTACGGGGATATTGACTGCGAAATCTTTAAAACCTTGGAGCCATCGAAAGGGGCCGGACCGGTTTCCAGTCTGGAAAAAGCCGCCCGGATGCTGGCCCAGGCCTCTTTTCCGGTTATCCTGGCCGGGGGCGGGGTCTCTATGGGCAACGCCTTGGAAGAAACCAAGGCCCTTGCAGAATACCTGACCGCTCCGGTGGTCAACAGCTATTTGCATAATGACAGCTTTCCGGCGGCCCATCCTTTGGGTCTGGGTCCGATCGGGTATTGCGGCTCGAAAGCGGCCATGCGTCTCTTGGCCAAAGCGGATTGCGTCCTGGCCCTGGGCTGTCGTTTGGGACCTTTCGGCACCCTCCCTCAATATGATCTGACCTACTGGCCGGAAAAAGCCCAAATCATCCAGGTGGACATCGATCATCGACAACTGGGTCTCAGCCGGCCCGTGGATTTAGCCATTGGTGCCGATGCCAAAGAATTCGCCGCGCAGGTCCTGCTTCACATTAAGAAGGTGGACAAATCTAGAAAACCTGATCCAAAACGGTTGAAGGAAACGGAAGCGGAAAAAGAATCTTGGCAAAAAGAATTGAAGAGTTGGTCCCAGGCCCCTTCAAAAAAAATGCACCCCAGGCGGTTTCTGCAAGAACTGTCGGCGGCCATCCCTAAAGGTTCCATCGTCACTACAGACGTAGGCAACACCTGCTCCATGAGCAACAGCTATTTTTCCTTTACTCGGGGACGATTGTTTTTACCGGCCCTTTCCTGGGGTAACTGCGGGATCGCCTATGGCCTGGCTATGGGAGCCAAAATCGGGGCGCCGAAAACCCCGGTCTTCGCCCTCCAGGGTGATGGGGCTTACGGTATCAGCGGGCTGAGTGAAGTCATGACCGCTGTCCGGGAAAATCTCCCGGTGATCGCCGTGGTTTTTAACAACAATCAATGGGGAGCGGAGAAGAAAAACCAGATTGACTATTATGGGAACCGCTTCCTGGGGACCAACCTGACCAATCCCGATTTTGCCCAAATCGCCCGCGATATGGGGGCGGAAGGGTTTCGGGTGGAAGCTCCGCAAGAAGTACCGAAAGTGATCAAAGCGGCTCTAAAGTGCGGCAAGCCGGTGGTGATTGATGCCTTGATTGACGGGGCAGCCGAAGTGCTGGCCGAGCCTTTCAGGCGAGATGCCTTGAAGATGCCGGTGCGGCATCTGCCTCAATATGCCCATTTACAGGCGAAGTAAAACAGATTGAAGCTCGAGGATGATGGTTGGAAGCCCAATAGACAGGTTTTCTTTGGGCTTTCAACTTTATGCCTAGGGCAGCCGGACCAGGCTCAAGAGGTGATTAACTTCTCGACCTCCTCGGCCTCAAAGCCCACCACGTAATTCTCCCCTTTTTGAATGACCGGCACCCGCTTTTGTCGGGTCAATTTTAGCATGCGGGTCACCGCCGCCTGATCTTTGGAAAGATCAAATTCTTGAAAGACAATTCCTCTTTGATGAAAGAACTCTTTCACCGCCAGACATCCCGGTCAGGTGGGTAAAGAATAGACGATAATATCTTCCATAACCAGGCTCCTCTCATTGTTTAATCTTAGAATGTTGTGGATGAAGGCGAATTTTTTCACTTATCTTTTGAATCATTCTCTCCTTAAAAACCTGACGATCAAAAGTTAGGGCGTGGGCCCTGAGTTTTTCAGGATTTAGTCGATAGGCTTGGGTTTCCAATTTGCCAACGGCCTCTATCAAGGCCTCCTCAGTCTGCTCCGGGAAAAAAATCCCACTAAAAAAATCCCTCTTCCCTTCCAGATAATCTTCTAGGGGAACGATCGTTTCCAAGGCCCCCCCTTTACCGAAGGCTATGACCGGCCGGCCGGAAGCCTGAGCCTCCAAGGGCGTTATCCCGGCATCTTCTTCCCCTGGAAAAAAAAGGCCAGGCATTCTCCATAGAGTTTTTTTAATTCCTCGCTGGATTGCCACCCCAACCAGGAAATGTTCCGACCCGATTCTTTTTTCAAAGAAGCCGCCAAAGGTCCGGTGCCGACAAGAATCAATGGTTTGCCCATCCGATTGAAAGCCCGAACAGCCAGATCGACCCGTTTATAGGGGGCCAAGGCCGAAACCAGAAGGTAATAGTTGTGGGGTTTGGGGAAGATTTCAAAAGTCTGAGTATCCACCGGGGGTGGGATCACCTCCGCCTGACGATTATAAATCCGTTTAATCCGCCGGTGCACATGCTCGGAATTGGCTAAAAAATAATGGACCCGGTCATTGGACCGGACATCCCATTTCTGTAAAAAGGGGCGTATAGCCGGCATAATAGCCCTGGCCGTCCAACCGGCATCGGACTCTTTGCCGAAATAGATATCATACATATCCCAGACATAACGCATCGGGGTATGGAGATAGGAGATATGCAGGGTATTAGGATCGAATCGAATGCCTTTAGCCACACAATGACTGCTGGAAAGGATCAAGTCATACCCCTTTAAGAAGAAGGATTCGATGGCCCTGGGGAAAAGGGGAAGATAATTGCGGTATTTTTGTTCAACCCAAGGCAGATGTTCAATCCATGACGTCTGTATGGGATGCCCTTCAATAATCGGAGAGACTGAACCTTTAAGGTGAAGGAGTGTATAAATGTCGGCCTGGGGGAATATTTCGCAAAAAACCTCCAGACACTTCTCTCCCCCGCGCATTCCAGTCAGCCAGTCATGGACTAAGGCGACTCGGAGGGATTGCAGGATTTTCAGATGTTCATTATGATCGGTGATCATCGCCTGCCGGGTTAGGTTTTGTGGTTTGGAGTCTCTCTTTCAAGAGAGCGTAGGTCTCCAGTATTTTTTGAGCTGTTTTCTCCCAGCTATACCGGGCGGCTCTTTGCAGTCCCCGATCTATTAATCCCTGCCGTCTTTCCGGGTGGCCAAGAATTTCTCTAATTCCCGCACAAATAGCATTTAGATCATAGGGGTCCACCTGCTGTCCAGCCTCTTCGACAATTTCCGGCAGAGCCCCTTGGTTACCCACCAGGACAGGACAGCCGCAAGCCATGGCTTCGAGGACCGGCAAACCAAACCCCTCGTAAAGAGAGGGGGAGACCAGGAGATCGGCTCCTGAATACAATAAGCGAAGTTCCCGGTCGTTGCTCAAGGGGAAAAAAACAACCCGCTTTTGCCGATCTCCCGGTAGATCTTGAGGGTTAATCCCCACGGCCACAAGTTTTCCCGGATAGGCATCCTCCTCGACCAATTTTAAATAAGCCGAGAGGACCCGGTTAAAATTCTTATGGGGCCGGGGATTACCGACAAAAAGCAGAAAACCCTTTTCTAAACCGAAACGATTCTTGAATTCAGAATCACTCGGCTGGGGTCTCCATTGAGGGTCCAAGCCGTTTGGAGCAACGATAATTTTTCTCTCCGGCCCTTTAAGGAGACGGATAATATCCTTCTTGGAATGCTCGGAGACAGTAAAAACGTAGCGACATCGGGAAACGGTCCGGCGGGTAAAAAGAGAATAATAGAAACGATGCCGAAAGCCGTAATCCTTGGGAAAAAGCAGGTGAATCAGGTCATGAATAGTAATAATACCTTTCGAACAATATGACCAGGGGATGGTGTATGTAGGAGAATGATAGAGATCAAAGTCTTCTCCCCGAATCTGATAAGGGATGGACACCTGCTCCTGAAGACCGTATAAAGGCGTAGACGATACCCTCCACCGAATCGGAAAGGCCGGGGAAAACCGTCCTTTAATATCAGAGGAACCGATCAGGACCGTAAATTGATATCCCCTGTCTTCTGCCAGCAACTGCTGAAGTAAGTTCTGACAATACCGGGCAATCCCATGCATCTGGTTTCCCAGGACCCTGGCATCAAACAGGATTCTCATTAATAAACCTCATGCCTTCCTGAACAGGCACCGTGATTGATAAAAAGATATTAACGGTCTCATCGTAATCTCAACATGACTTCGAGCAGGTGGGGCTTTTTTTGAAGTCATACGCGAAAGGGTGTTGTCTTCCTAGTTTCTAAGAACCCGTTTATAAACGTTAAGAGTTTTTCGGGCCACATCTTCCCAGGCAAACTCAGCAGACTGTTCCAAGCCTCTTTGCCCCAGACTCTTTCTCTCCTCTTCATTTTTTAATAAAAAAATAATCCGATCGGCTAATTCCTGGGTGTTCGTCGGATCAATCAGCAGACCGGCCGAACCAACAATCTCCGGGATTGATGAGCGATTGGAGGAAATGACCGGGGTCCCGCAACTCATGGCCTCTAAAACCGGCAAACCGAACCCTTCATAAAGAGAGGGGAAAACAAATATCTCGGCCCCGTTCATAAAAAAAGGAAGCTCTTCTGCCGGGACGTATCCGGTAAAAAAAACTTGGTCCCGATTAGGATAATCTTTCAAAAAATGGGTTAAGGAACGGATCAACCATCCCTTTTGTCCGCTCACGACCAATTGATAATCCGAGCCCATTTCCCGGCAGACCCGGGTGAAGGCTTCCAGAAGAATAATCAGGTTTTTTCGCGGTTCGATGTTGCCCAAGTGATAAATATATTTTTTTTGAATACCATATCGTTCTTTTAAGAAGGTCTTGACTTTTACTTCGTCATAAGGTTGAAAGATGGGAGAGGGCGCTTCATGAATGACGACAATTTTTTCCTTTGGAACCTTTAAAATATTTATCAAATCCTCCCGAGTGTGATTAGAAACGGAAATGATCTTATCGGCCCTTTTTACCGCCAGTCTAAGCAAGAAACGCATATAGGCCCCATATTTCAGGGGAATGGTTTCCGGAAAAAGAAAGGCCACTAAATCGTGAATAGTGACCACGATACGATAATCATTCTTTCTGAAAGGAATTAAGGAAGCCGGACCGTGATAGATATCGATCGCCTTTTTTTTTAGGCGGAGAGGCAAAATGAAATGCTCCCAAAAATCTCCTAAAGGATGGCTTTCATGGGAAAAGACGGTCAACAAAGGGTGTTGTCGTGGAGAAATCGAGCCCAGAAGCGGTAAATTTTTTTTCAAGGAAAGGAAATAATAAATGGACTCCGGATCGACGATTCTCAGATTCTGGATCAGGTGCAGGACGTAGTTCCCGACTCCGGAACGGTTTGACAGCACAGTCCTGACATCAATAGCTACATTCATCGCCTAAAGTCCTTGCTGTCCTCGGAAGAAGGATTAAGTGGCTTATATCAGGTCCTGGTTAATGCTCACCTTGGCCTTTTCCCGTAGGAAGCGGCTCCATTGTTCTATGATGCTGGCCCGTTTCTGTTGTTCAAGGGCCTGGGAGAATCGGTCCTGGTCTTTCTTAAAATCATCGAAGGAAGCTCGACGGGATTCTTTAAAAGCAACAAGGCCATAATCCGTTCCCGCTTTAAAGGGTTTTTCCGGCAATGGCTGGGAAGGCCCTATGGAGAGCAGAGCGTCCGCGACTTCTTGGGTCTTGGCCCAAGAGGGAAAACCTTTTATCCTGGAGAAAAAACCGGTCTCTTCCCATTTCCGGTTCTTTTCTTTGGCCCATTGATAAAAATCCTTGCTTTGGCGCAGGCTTTTTAAAGCGGCCTCCGCCTCGGATAAGGCCATTTGAGCGGCCTTTTCTTCGAGGTAATCCTCTTTAACCCGGCCTTCAGCTTGAGCCAAGGTCATGGGTTGAGATTCTTTTCTATCCGTCACCTGCATGATGACAAAGCCCCATTGGGGGTTCAAATCTAAAACCGGGGTCAATTCCCCTTTTTTCAGAGAAAAGGCCTTTTGATTAAAATCTTTGGCCGACTCAATACCGGCCCCCTGCTGTCCTGAAGTCATCCAATCGGTCTCCTTAATCAAGACCTTGGCTTCCCTACTAAAAATTTTCAAATTTCCCTTGGAGAGAACTTGATCGTAGAGCTCTTCGGCTTTCTGTACAGCCAAATCCCGAGCTTTCTGTTCTTTTAATTTTAAACGCACCTTCTCCTGAACCTGATCTAAGGGCAAAGGTTTATCTTTTTTCGGATCATGATAATTTTTCTGGTTCTGTTGATAATATTCCTGAACCTCTTTTTCGGTAATGGCCACCTTCGATTCAAAATCTTTGGGCTGGACATCCAAATAAGCAACTTTGACCTGCACAGGAGTACGATATCGGGACTGATTCTGGTTGAAAAACGTTTTTACCTGTTCCGGAGCAATGGAGATCTGCCTCTTATAATCATCTTTCCTAAAAAATAAAACGTTTAAATTGGTTTCGTCATTTAAGAAAGAATAGAATGTCCGGACCTCCTCCGGCTCGACCTTGACAAACTCATTTAAAAAAGTCTTAACCCGTTCTTCAATCATGGTGATGGTATGATCGGCTTCAAATCCTTCTGGAGTCATTCGATTCATCTGCAGTATTTTCTTATAACGATAGAGGCTGAATTTTCCATTTTCCTGAAAAACGGGAATTTGCTGGATAGATCGGGCCAGTTCATCTGGCCCCACGGAAAAACCTAATTCCTTTCCCATCTCTTGGAGAAGTTTCTTATCGATCAAGTCCTCTAAAACCTTTTGCTTGAATTCTTTAGAATACAAAGTCTTATCATCCAGCTGCCGCCCATAGGCGTTTCTGATTTTGTCTATGGCTTGTTGATGGGCCTTCTGGAATTCGGGAAGGGTAATGTTCGATTTGTTTACCTGGGCTACTCGAGAAGCCTTTTCAGAACGATAACTGCCCACCCCCCAGAAGACAAAGACAATGGCCACGGAGAACAGGGTTACTTTGATGATCCAGGATTGAGCGTGTTTCCTCATGATATTCAGCATAATTAAAATCTCACTTTCAAACAGGATTCAAGGAACCAAGGATTCAAGACTTGCGGCAAGCTCAGCCGGGTCGGCAAAAGCATTTCCGCCAACACCTTTTTAGGAGATTTCCCTCCCGGCTGATCAAAAAGGGTTAGGTGACAGGCGGGCTTATCATCGAGGAATGAGGCGTACAACTTAGTACGCCGCCATCAGCCCGCCCCGCTGAAAAGCGGGGAGGGATAAGCCCAATCCCGCTTTTAGCGGGACAGATGATCCTTTTTCATCAGCCGCCAATATCAAAACAAAAAAGGGTCTCACTGTACTATCCAGCAAGACCCTTTTAAAAATCTATTCAAGGAAATTTATTCCTCTTCCTCCATCTCCTCCAGGACTACGCCGTCTCGCTCGAACTGGGCATCCCGTAAGGCGGTGGCCGCAGCGACCTCTTCATCGCTCCAGGGTTCGATAACCAGCGATTCGGCCAGGAGTTCCCAAAGATACATGGTTTCAATCCCTAAATTGAACTCTTTGGTCAGACCTTTCATAATCTGATCCCGGCAGTTATGACAGGGGGCGACCACTAATTCAGCCTCACAATCCTGAATCTGCTTGGCCTTGACCCGACCGTAATAGACTCGTTCTTTATCGTAGGGCATGGCCCAGGCCCCACCGCCGGCCCCGCAACAGAAGTTGTTCAGGTCTGTCGGGTAGGCCTCTACATAATTATCCACACATTGCTGAGT
>Ga0233425_10004897_pt1 | contig 21845 bp, 17 predicted proteins | sample Watercolumn_Towu_2_FD_181712 | JGI IMG/M metagenome (GOLD analysis project Ga0233425, IMG submission 181712) | Freshwater microbial communities from Lake Towuti, South Sulawesi, Indonesia - Watercolumn_Towuti2014_140_MG | ecosystem: Environmental > Aquatic > Freshwater > Lake | place...
ACCTGCCAGGCTCGCACCTGCAGCGGCTCGTGCCAGTGGCCCACGGGCGGCTGCACGTCCTGCTCGGGCACGTGCAACTCCTACTACCAGTGCGGCAGCAGCTGCCCGGGAACGCACCATGTGAAGTCGCTCGGGACCAGTTGCAGCTGTGGGAACTGCAGCTCCTACCAGGTCTACTGCGAACCGAACTGCGGGTCGACGTTCTACGCGTGCGGGTCGAGCTGCGCCACGGGCTTCCACGTGAAGTCGCTGGGGACCAGCTGCAGCTGCGGCAATTGCAGCTCTTACCAGGTCTACTGCGAGGCCGACTCCGGAAGCACCTTCTACGCGTGCGGGTCGTCGTGCCCCTCGGGCTACCACGTGAAGTCGCTGGGGACCAGCTGCAGCTGCGGGAACTGCAGCTCCTACCAGGTCTACTGCGAGGCCAACGAGGGGAACTCGTTCTACGTGTGCGGGTCGACGTGCCCCAGCGGCTACCACGTCCAGTCGCTGGGCACCAGCTGCAGCTGCGGGAACTGCAGCTCCTACCAGGCCTACTGTGTGAAGAACTAGACGGTTACGGGGGAAGCGACCGCCGGGCCTGCCACGCCGTAGCCCCACTTGGAACCAACGGCACCGCCCCTCTGGTTGGCGAAGGCGGGAGCGACGGGGGCGGAGCCCCCGGTATGGGGGCAGGCCCTGCCTGCGGGGTCAGCACCGAGGTCCGTTCGCCGTGGGCGGCCTTCTCGGAAGCGGCGGCACGGGGGCTTGGAAGTGGTCTATTCCCACGGACCAGGCGCATGCCACACGGCCGTGAACGCGGTTCCCCGAGCAGCGGCAAGCAAGGGCGTCTCTGCGAAAGCAGCCACCTTCGCTACGGTGTCGGCCAGGCTGCCTGCATCGTTGACGCCGGCCTTGCGCACGAAGCCGGACCACTGGGTCTTCTTCGTGGCGTCGTCCGTGAACGCCTCCGTGAGCGCAACAGGCAGGTTCGCCGGCAACGGCGTCTTGCGGCGCTCGAAGGTCGCGCGGATGGCCCGGGTGAGCAGGTCGCCACTGAAGTCGAAGTCCCTTGCGAGTATGCGGACGTCGTAGAAGTCCTTCATGCGGCTGTTGGCCATCCCGAGCTGCACCATGGCATCGAGCTTCTCTGCGACGACCGTCTCGCGCGGGTAGGCCCGGAGTCGCGGCGCCGGGAAGTCCAGCAGGGCTGGGAAGTCGACCACGGTAGCCTCGGGCGTGATCGCATCGCCGAAGCCGACGTCGACCTGAAGGCGCACCTGAGCGTTGGTCACGCGGGCGATGACCTCGACACGGACGCCGCCGTACTGCTGCTCCTCGCGAATGAGCCCGACGGCCAGCGTGTCGAGGTCGAAGCGCACGCCATCGTCCGGCACGCTGAGGGCGAGGATCTCAGCAAAGACCTGGCGCACGTGATCTTCGCCCGGGTCACCGAATCCGAGCAGATCGAGATCGCGCGTTGCCCTGTGCGGCTTGCCGGTCCACAGCGTGAAGAGGGACGCTCCCTTCAACACAAACTGTTGCGCGTGCGCCGGCGATGCGAGTCGGAACAGGAGTCGCTCGTTGGCGTAGCGCGTGAGCACGAGTTGGAAGTCCTCGCCTCGCTCGCGAGCCAACCGCAGCAGGCGCACACGCACCGAGGCGCCGATGTCACTGGCTGCCGGCTTCTTCATGCCAGCGCCTCCAGGTATGGTCGCATTAACGCGTAGATGCGATCGACTCTGGCCGCTTCGACGAGCGCGTCGATGCTGCCCTTGCGCTTCTTCAGGTAGTCCCTGAGGGCAGCCAGCGCGACCTCGAGGCCAACGTGACGTCGGAACCGGAAGCAGTCGGCCACGGTCTTTGCGGGAGTGGTGAGCTGCACTTTCACCCCGTCGATGACACGGGTTTCGATGCCGTGCTTGCGGGCGGGGCCGCTGGCGCGGACGACCTCGAGACTCGGGTAGGCCAGCTTGGGCATGCGTGCGCGGCGATCGATGAGCACCCACACCGCATGCGGGGACTCTGTCGTGAGTCCGTGCGCCTGGAGCGCGCTGAGCAGGCAGACGATGGCGTGCGGCACACGCTTGGCGGCTTCGGCGAGGGAACTCTGCCCTGTGGCAGGTGCCTCGACGAGGCGGTACAGGCCTCGGTCCAGACGTTCGAGCACGCCCCGGTCGCAGAGACGCTGCAGGTAGGCACGCGGGATGCCGGCCTCGTCCAGGTCACGGGCTCGCACCGGCCCCTTGCGCGCAAGTCGGATGAGGACGTCGGTCTTGGATGCGTGCCCGGGTGCCATGATACGTAATGCTGCTCCATGCAGTCACGGACCGACATTTCGTATCATGTCCGTTCTCGGATCTCAAGGACAAAGTGCCCCGGGCTGCTTGGCCGATGTGAGGCAACGCGACGTGAAGAACCACGGAATCAGTGGGGATGCGACCAGCGGGCCTGCCACGCCGTAGCCCCACTTGGAACCAACGGCACCGCCCCTCTGGTTGGCGAAGGCGGGAGCGATGGGGGCGCAGCCCCCGTATGGGGGCAGGCCCTGCCTGCCTGCCTGCTTAGCCGCCCATCTGGCAGGCGGTGACCTCGGCGGAGCACTTGGACATGGCGCACTGCTGGATGCATGCGGAGTCGTTCTGGCCGCAGTTGGAGCAGTTCTTGGACAGGCACACCTGGACTTCCATCAGAGTGACCATGCCGTCGTAGGAGCCGCTGTTCACGCAGTCCATCTGGCACTGCTGGTTCTGGCAGCCCTGGAGGCACTGGAGGATGCCCATGCATCCCTTGGTGCCGAATGCGCCGTTGCAGCCTTCGTACTCGGTCTTGCAGTTCTGGAGGATGCAGAGGCTCTGCTCCGCAGGGTCCTGGAAGTTTGCGCACGCGCCCATGCCGCAGTTCTGCAGTGCGTCGAATGCGGCCTGGCCGCCTGCGGTGCCGTTGTCGTAGCAGGTCTGTGCGCACTGCTGGTTCATGCCGCAGCCGTTGATGCACTCGACGATCTCCGTGCACTCGCCGTCGCCGGTGCCGCCGCCGGAGCATGCGCCGTTGGCGCAGGTCTGGGGGGCCTGGCACACCTCGGACTGGACCAGCGCGTTGCAGCCGTCCGCACCGAGCTGGCACACGCCCACGGTCGCGGTGTCGATGCAGCTCTTGGCGCCGACGGTCGGGCACTGGTCCTGGCACGGAGCGTCGGCAGCGCACTGCTTGGTGGTCGCGTTGCAGACCTGGTTCTCGGGGCACGCCACGGGCTGGCTCCACACCAGGCAGTTGTCCGCGTTGGGGCCGCAGGTGGCCACGCTGTTTGCGCCCACGCACTGGGTCGCACCCATGCTGGGGCACTCGTTCTCGCACCCCGCGGCCATATCGTCATCCATGGTCTCCTGCAGCGTGCTCACGTCGCCCGGGGGGGTTACGGAGAGATCCTCGCCGCTCACCGTGTCTTCCGTTGCGGTCGTGTCCGCGTTGCCGTCCGACCCGCCCGAGTCGCACCCGACGAACACGAATCCAGCCACCAGCCCTGCCACCATCGCCAGCTTCACGAGTTTCATGGTTTCCTCCACCTCATGTGCGCACAGGTCCCTTGCAACAAAGAACTGACGTCATATACTTTCTTGCCCGACCGGAGTCAAGCGCCATGGACTTCACGGACACCATCGTCGCCCCTGCTACCCCTCGGGGAAGGTCTGCGGTGGCCCTGGTGCGGATGACGGGCCCGCAGGCGTTTTCCGTCGCTGCGACGCTGGTCGCTCCCCGCGCTCCGGGCCGGCCGGGCAAGCTGGTGCGGCGGGTGTTGCGGGACGCCGCGGGCCGGGCCATGGACGAGGCCATGGTGGTCTTCTTTGCCGCGCCGCTGACCGTGACCGGCGAGGACGTGGTGGAGTTGCACCTGCACGGCTCGCCGGTGCTCGTGGAGATGGTCATGGACGCGTGCCTCCGGCAGGGCGTCCGGCTTGCGCGTCCCGGGGAGTTCACGCTGCGCGCGTTTGTCAACGGGCGTCGGGACCTGTCCCAGGCCGAGGCGGTCGCGGACCTGGTGGATGCGCGCACCGGAGCGGGAGTGCGCCTGGCGGCCGCGCGCCTTTCCGACGGAGCGGGTCCTGCGCTGGCGCCCGTGGCAGGGTTGCTGCTGGATCTTGCAAGCGCTCTCGAGGCAGAGATCGACTTCCCGGAGGACGTTGCGCCCATGGCGTGGGAAGCCGTGTGCGACAGGTTGGAGAGGGCGGAAGCGCTGCTGCTGGACCTGGTGCGCTCCCACGACCGGGCCGTGCGGCTCAAAGAGGGCTTCCGGGTCGTGCTCGCGGGCGCTCCCAACGCGGGCAAGAGCTCGCTCTTCAACGCGCTGCTCGGCAGGGACCGGGCGCTGGTCACACCCGAGGCAGGGACCACGCGGGACTTCATCGAGGAGCTGATCGCGGGCCACGGCGTGCCGGTCCTTCTGGTGGACACCGCGGGGATCGCGGCGTCCACCTCTGCCGCGGAGCAGGCAGGCATCCGCCGTGCGGTGGAGCAGGCCGGGGCCGCGGACCTTGTCTGCCTCGTGCAGGACGGCACCCGGGCGCCCGGGCCAGAGGACCATGCCGCAGCGGACGCGGTCCGCGGCAGACCGGTGGTGACGGTGCGGACCCGGGCAGACCTTCTTCCGCCCGTACACGGCACGTCTGTCGTCACGGTGCGGACCCGGGCAGACCTCCTTCCTCCCGCGGAGCGGACCCCGGTGGAAGATCCCGTGGAAAGCCCCGCGGACGGATCGACCTGCCTCGTCTCGAACCTTACGGGCGAAGGGGTGGATGTGTTGCGCCAGAAGCTGCTGGCCGCGGCCGCGGCAGCGGGCGGAGCGGACGGGCCCGTGGCCCTCACGAGCCTGAGGCAGAAGGACCTGTGCCGGCAGGCGCTGGAGTGGGTGCAGGGGCTGCGCAGCGGCCCCGATCTTCCGAGGGACGTGCTGTCCACCGGAGTGCGGCAGGCGCTCGGGAAGCTTAACGAAGTGACGGGCAAGGGGCCGGTGGACAAGGACGTGCTGGATGCCATCTTCTCGACCTTCTGTCTCGGCAAGTAGGAGGCGGACGTGAGCATGCGACGTGGCAGGTGGGATTACCGGGTGCGATGGGCCCTGTGCATGGCGGCCTGGGCCGTGCTCACGGGCGGGTGCGGAAGCAAGCAGGCTGCAGGCACGGGGAACGCCTCGGGCGGAGCAGGAACGGGGCCCGGCCCCGGCGGGTCGGAGGCCGCGGCAAAGGACGTGGTCGAAGACACGGGCCGCCTGAACCCCAAGATGCTGCCGGCCCACAAGCTCAAGAAGGAGGAGATCATCGTCGGCGGCTGCCGCGATGCGTGCGAGGACCCGAAGAATGCGATGCGCAACTTCGTGCGCGCGCTGTTCGGCACCGGGCCCGAGGGGCTGCCCGAGCTGAAGCGGTTCATCGACTCCACCATGCTCAAGGACAACGGGCAGGCTCTCGGGGAGAAGTGGGCCGGGCTGTGGCTGGACCGCAAGATCGAGGAGCGGCGCAAGTCCGTGGACGCGTGGGTGGAGGCCTATCGGAAGCGCTGCGGGACGGTGGCGTCCGCGGACAAGGTGGAGGAGTCGCTGGCGACCACAATGTCGCTTCAGCGGCTTTCGTCTCGTGCCGTTAAGTTCGAGTATACGCCGCCCGATCGGTCGGGTGCGGGCAACGCGGGCACGTGGACCGTGGTGGTGGGTCAGCGCGGCCTTGAATGGCTGGTACAGGAGATCTATGATTAGCCAACTTCGGGGAGAAACGACATGACTCCGCCCCCAGGAAGCAAGCGAGAGCACGACCGTGTGGATGTGGCGATCCGCACCGTGTACCGGGACGAGATCAACGCGGACGCCAGCGACACGCTCATGAGCAACCTGAGCCTCGGAGGGTGCTTCGTCGCGACGGACAAGCCGTCTGCGGTGGGTACGCGAGTCGACCTCCGGTTCCGGTTGGAAGACGGGGCCGAGCCCATCGCGGCGCGCGGCATCGTTCGCTGGATCAAGGAGGGGGATGGAGGCGGGATGGGGATCCAGTTCGAGGCCGTGAAAGGCAAGGATCTCCTGGTGCTGAAGCGGTTCATCGAGCAGCGGCTCGTCGACGGCATATTCGGTTAGCCCTTGGGATCTGGCGGACCCAGAATCGGGCGGGTGGCCGCGCTGCTGGTTTTGGCGGCTGCGGGCCAGGCCCTTGCCAGGGATCCTTGCGAGCTTCGGACCACGCAACGCCTTGCGTGGACCACGACCAGCGGCTGCTTGAGCGTGCCCCTGGCACGGGGCAGCACCGAGACGATTCCGATCTACTATGAGCTGAGCCGCGCACCAGAGAGCATGGGGGACATCCTCTTCTTCCACGGCGGGCCTGCGTTCCCGCGGGAGACGCTGGGAGACAGCGAGCTGCTCTGGGCCGTGCTGCGAGCGCACTTCAACGTGCTGTACTTCCACCAGCGGGGTTCGGGTCATTCCGCGCGCATCGAGCGGTCCGAGGAGATCGAGGGCCGAAGGGGGCAGTACACGCTGGATGCGGTGGTGGACGACGCGACCGTGCTGTGGAAGGAGTTGCTCTCAGGCCGCCCCGTGGTGGCCATGGGGAAGTCCGCGGGCGGGTTCCTCGCGCTCAAGTTCGCGCTGGCGCATCCGGACGGCGTGGCAGCGCTGGTGCTTGCGGCCACGGCTGCGGACCACCGGTACATCTCGGAGCGCAGGAGGGTGAAGGCGGAGTTTCTGAGCTCCGTGGCGCAGCGGCACCCGGGCTTTGCCCCGGCCTACGCAGCCGCGCTCGGCATGGTGGGCGACAAGGCGGACCCTGCGTATGCGGGCCCCATCGCGCTGCTGCTGTCAGAGGAGACGCTGGAGTCGGTGCTGTTCGACCTGTCGTACACGCTCTCGGGGCAGTTCGAGATGGTGGGGCTGGTGCGGGATCTCGAGGCCGGGCGGTACGACCTGCTGATGACACGGCTTTCGCGCGGCCAGCAGACGCTGCGGCTGTCCGGAATGGAGTCGCTCATCGTGCTCAACAGCATCTCGTGCCGGGAGCTGGGCTTCGGCCGCGACAATCCGGAAGCATGCGAAGGCATCCAGGAGACCGACCTCTATGACGTGTCCGCCAGGCTGGGCGAGGTGACTGCCCGAACGCTGGTGCTGTCGGGCCGCCACGACCCGGTACTGCCTCCGTCGTTCCAGGAGGTCATCGCAAGGGGCGTCTCCGGCCCGGTGGTGTGGAAGGTCCTGGAGCTGTCCGGGCACATGATCTTCCAGGAGCAGCCGAACGCGTCTGCTGCCGCGGTGTTGGAGTTCCTGCGCATCCCCGCGCAGCAGCCCGCGCAGACGCCCGCCCTGTAGCCGGAACGGCCCCTTCAGCTTCCCTTCACGAGCGCCCACGTCAGCTCGTGGCCATTGGCATGGAGGTGGAACAGGCATGAGCCGGGGACGGAGGAGAAGGCGGCCAGCGCATCGTCGTCGCCCGCTCCCTGGAGCTTCACCGAGCAGAGGAAGCGGGCCGCGGGCCAGGCTTCCCGGAGCGCGAGCACGAGGGAGTACAGGCGCTGCGGGTAGCAGGCCATGTCGCTGAACACCCAGTCGAAGGGGCCGAGGGATGCGGGGTCGAGAGAAAACGCGCTGGCACAGATGCTGGAGACTCTGTCCAGTGCGGCGATGCGGGGTTCCAGCGCAGCCTTGTCCACGGCCACCACCGTGCTGCCCAGCTGGTGGAGCACCCAGGTCCAGCTTCCGGGGCTGGCGCCCAGGTCGAGGCAGCGCTGGCCCGGCGACGGATGGGTGCCCAGCAGGGTGAAGGCTTCCCAGAGCTTGAGGTAGGCGCGGCTGGGCGGCTCGGTATGGTCCTGAGCGAAGCTCGGCCGGCCGTTGGGGAAGGGCCTGGTGCAGTCGGTTGCGACCAGCAGGGTTCCCGCGTCCAGCAGGGTCCAGGATGCGAGAGGGGGCAGGGCAGACGGAACCGGGAAGGCGAGGGGCCGCGTGGCCACGCGGGGAAGCGAGTCCGCGATGAGCGCGGCTCTGCGGAACAGATGGAGCTGGTATCCGGCCCACAGCGGGGCCATGCCGCGCAGCGTGCGTGCGGCCTGCCCGATGGAGGGAGCTTGCACGAGCTGCGGGTTGCGCCAGGTGTTGGCGGACCAGCAGGCGTGCCGCGGCGGGCCCGGCGCGATGAGCAGGCGGCCGTGTCGGGCGACCACGTTGCCGAGCTCCTCTTCGAGCTCGCGCTCGAAGCATTCCGCGGCGAGGTACGCGGCAAACGGGGTCTGCGGGATGTCCGCGCGGGATGCGAGAGGCACGGGAGTCCGTGCCGCGGCGTCGCGGTCGGGACCGGGAGCGGGGCCGTCTGCGGTCCTGCTCCGGCCCTTCCCGGAAATCGAGGCAGCGGCCGTTGACCTGGGGTGCGAGGGTCCGGCCGTGCCGATGCGCCGGTCAGTGTCGTACTGCCGGGGAGTCGTCCGCCTACTCTTTCTCACAGACGTACGCCAGGAAGGTGGTGCACTTCGCGTCGTTCCAGCCGCCGACCTGTCCGCAGGTCGCGCAGATGGAGCCGCAGTCTTCGTTGCCCTGGTTGTTGGGCTCCCCGGTCAGCCAGTAAGAGAACACGACGGGCTCGCCGTTGATCCAGAGCCAGAAGCCTTCCGCACCGATGTCGTTCAAGCCCATCCAGCACCAGCCGTTGCCGCCGCAGACCGATGCGACGAAGTCGTTCTCGGCCTTGTTGGAGATGGTGGCGAGGTGCCCGCCCCAGGCCTGGCAGACCTGGGCCGCGGTGTAGTAGTCGGTCGCGGGGTTGACCTTGTAGCAGTGGTTTCCGTACACGAGCCCGTCGCACTGCTTGCACTGGTTGAGCCCGACCGTGGTGGTGGCGGACCCCGGGTAGCCCGGCTTGCCGTCCCAGGGGGTGACCTGGCAGGTCCACTTCTCGCACAGGCTGCACTGGTAGGGCGGACACGGGGCGGTCAGGGAGTTGGACAGCGTTTGAGCCGTCTGGCCGCCCTGCGGCACGCCGTTCTTCAGCCACTGGTAGCTGTAGGACACGAGGTCCCCCTCCATGTCGAGGGAGGGGACGGAGACGGAGCAGGAGAGGTCGGCGGTCTCTGGCGGAGACGGCGGCTGGATGGCGACGCCCGGGGCGGACGGCGGGTAGTTCTGGAGCGGGGTGCAGACCTTGGCCGCGGTGTCGTTGGACCAGGAGGTGGTGCCGTAGAGCCATGCGTGCGCGCTGTTGCCCGAGATGTCGAAGAGGGACTTGAAATCGACCTGGTCTGCTCCCCACAGGGCGAGGGTGCCTGCGGCCGGGACGAGGTGGGGCTCCGGGACGAAGGACGCGGCGGTGTAGAGCGCTGAGTTGGAGATCCGCACTTCGTCGATGAACCCGGCCAGGAAGCCCTTGACTGCGTTGGACCCGGGGTCGAACCCGGCCCCGATGTACAGGGGCACGGCTGCGACTGCGGGGGCTGCGGCCGGAGCGGAAGCCAGCAGCGCTCCGTCGAGATACAGGCGGGCCGTGGCCCCGTCGTAGGATGCGGCCGCGTGGTGCCAGCCGATGGTGGACGGGATGGGGCCGGACAGCTTGGTCACCACCTTCGCGGCGTCGGTGTGATGGAACACGAGACTGGCGTCCTTGGTGACCTCCAGCTTGCGGGAGCGCTGGTCCAGCCCGGGGGCGCTCCAGAGGGAGATGAGGGTCGCGCCGGTATCCGCGCTCTGCTTCCACCAGCATTCGAACGTGTAGGGTCCGGCTGCGCTGATAGCCGCGGAGTATGGCGCGGCCGCGTACCCGGTCGCGCCGTCGAGGCCGACGCTGTGGCAGCCGCAGTTGTCCACCTGCTGGCCCATGCACGCGCCGCCGTCGCACTTGTCCTTGACGGTGCAGGCGTTGCCGTCGTCGCAGAGGCCCGAGGCCGGCAGGTGCTCGCACGCGTCCATGCCGCAGGAGTCCTGGGTGCAGGCGTTGCCGTCGTCGCAGTCCTCGAGCGGTCCGCCGCCGCAGACGCCGTCCTTGCACACGTCGTCGAAGGTGCAGGCCTGCTTGTCGTCGCATGCGGAGCCGTTGAACACGTGCTTGCAGCCCGTTGCGGAATCGCACGAGTCGTTGGTGCAGACGTTGCCGTCGTTGCACTCCTTGGGCTTCCCGGCAAGGCAGATGCCCGCGGCGCAGTAGTCGCCCGAGGTGCACGCGTTCTTGTCGTCGCACGCGGCCGGGGTCGGTACGAAGAGGCAGCCGGCAGTGGGGGAGCAGGAGTCTGCGGTGCACGGGTTGTTGTCCTCGCAGGTCAGGGGGCTGGTGCCGACGCACTTGCCGCCCGAGCAGGAGTCGGTCTGGGTGCACTGGTCATTGTCGGTGCAGGGGTTGGTGTTGTTGGTGACCACGCAGCCGGAAGCCGGGTTGCAGGACTCGTCGGTGCAGGGGTTGTCGTCGATGCACGGCAGCGGCTTGCCGGGCTGGCACTTGCCGCCGATGCACACGTCCCCGACGGTGCATGCGTTGCCGTCGTCGCAGGGCCCTGCGAGGGGCTCGTTCTTGCACTCTCCCTTGCTGTTGCAGAAGTCCTCGGTGCAGGAGTTGCCGTCGTCGCAGTCCTTGGGCGAACCGCTCTTGCACGTGCCCAGGCTGCACACGTCGCCTTCGGTGCAGGGGTTGCCGTCGTCGCACGGCTGTGCGTTGGGGGAATGGAGGCACTCGCCGGTGGCGACCACGCAGCTGTCGGTGGTGCAGACGTTGTTGTCGTCGCAGTCGAACAGGGTGCCTCCGGGAACGCACTCGCCTGCGGAGCAGTGGTCGCCCGTGGTGCAGGCGTTGCCGTCGTTGCAGGGCATCTTGTTGAAGACGAAGCTGCAGCCGATGGCCGGGTCGCACAGGTCGTCGGTGCAGGGGTTGTCGTCCTTGCAGGCGACGGCCGTGCCCTTGCAGACGCCGTCGGTGCATACGTCGCCGGTGGTGCACAGGCTGCCGTCCTCGCACGGTCCGGAGAGGGTGGTGGTCTGGCAGCCGGTGCCCGGGACGCAGACGTTCTTGGTGCAGGGGTTTCCGTCTTCGCAGTCGAGCTGGGTGCCGATGCAGACGCCGTCGATGCAGGTGTCGGGCCAGGTGCATGCGTCCCCGTCGTCGCAGAGGCCGTCGGCCGGCGTGCTCAGGCAGCCTGCGACCGGATCGCAGGTATCTTTGGTGCAGGGGTCGGAGTCGTTGCAGTCGGGTGCTGCGCCGGAGCACTTCCCGGCCGCGCAATGCTCTTCGACGGTACACGCGTTCGCGTCTGCGCACGGGGTGCCGTCCTCGAGGGTCTTGCCGACGCACTGCCCGGTGGCGGGGTTGCACTCGACGACGGAGCAGGGGTCGCCGGCCTCGGGGCAGGAGGGGATGGTGAAGGGGTTGACCACGCACTTTCCGTCGATGCAGTGGAGGGTACCGTTGCAGAGGTCACCGTCTTCGAAATCCGCGCAGGATGCGTCGGAGATGCAATCGCAGACCAGGGTTCCGCCGACGCACGCTCCGGCCACGCAGTGGTCGTCTTCGGTGCAGGGGGAGCCGTCCTGGCATGCGACGTCCAGGAAGACGTAGTGGCAGCCGGAAGCGGGGTCGCAGACGTCGCCGGTGCAGGGGTTGTCGTCGTCGCAGATCTGGGGAGCGGTCTCGATGCACTCGCCGGAGTAGCAGGCGTCGCCGACGGTGCAGAGGTCGCCGTCGTTGCAGTCCGTCTCCTCGGTGATGGCGCTGCCGTCGTCGTTGCAGGTCTTGGACACGGTGCCGACGCACCACTTGGAACCCGGGGTGCACTTCCAATCGATGCACTTGTTCTTGAGGCAGTACTGCCCTCCGTCGCAGTCCTTGGAGTCGAGGCAGTCCGCGCACATGCCGGTGTCGGGATTGCAGACCTGGCCGGCTGCGGTGCATTCCGCGTCGGACTGGCAGGCTCCCTGCTGCTTGGCGCATGCGTTCTGCTGGCACTTGTAGCCCTTGGGGCAGTGCTGGTTGATGAGGCATTCCACGCAGACCGCGTCCTTGGGGTGGCAGTAGAGCGGGGAGCAGTCTGCGTCGCTGTCGCACCCGCTCCCGACCTCTGCGGACGGCACGTCCGCGGCCCCGTCGCCCGCGGTGTCGGACAGCGGCCAGGGGCCCGCTCCCGAGTCTGCGAAGGTGGCGCCGGGACCTGCGCTTCCCGCGCAGGCGGCCTGCAGGGTCAGAGCTGCCAGCGCCGCGACCATGACGACGGTGGCATGGGGCGTCGAGGCGGTCACGGGCATCGGGCGCCTCGGGGACGGCGTCTCGAACGGGGCAGGTGCTGCACGCATCGCAATCCTCCGGAGCACGGGGGTACGATCTCACTAACGAACAGACAGTGAGATACTAGCTGGTTTGGCCGGGCCGTTCAACGGGGATCGCACATAACGCTTCCCCGTCCGAGGGATTCCGGGTTAGACTGGCGACCTGGATATGGAGATGGAATGGCGGGCGGGGCGCAGCGGGCTTGGACGGTTGCCAGGGAAGGGTGCGAAGGGGTCTGGCTGCTGCTGACCCAGGCGGCCCGCGAGTTCCGGCACGACGGGTGCGTGCGGCACGCTGCCGCGACGTCGTATTTCGCCATCCTGTCGTTCATTCCTTTCGTGGTGCTGCTGCTGTCCGGCGTGGGCTACGTGCTGGGCGCGGTGGGGTCCAGCAGGGAGGAGGAGGCCCGGCTGCTGGAAGGGATCCTGCGCACGACGCAGGAGATCGCGCCCTTCCTCGAGCAGGACGTGCGGGAGCGGCTCAAGGACGTGGTCGGTGCGCGGGAGACGTTCGGGCTCATCGGTGCGGTGGTGCTGCTGATGACGTCGAGCCTCGTGTTCGGCGCGGTGGAGGACGCGGTCAGCGGGATCTTCCGGCGGCAGCGGCGGCGGCACCTGGTAATCTCGAAATTGCTGTTTTTGGCATTTATCGCCACTTTTGGCGTCATTCTCCTTCTTGGCCGATGGGTGCTGGCCCTTGCGGACACGCTGCTGACCGTGGCCGGGGCCACCGCGTTGACCGACGGCATCGTGTCGTCGCCGGTGGTCGGAGTGGCCATGTCCTTCGTGGGCAATGCGCTGGCTTTCGGCGTGCTGGTGCGCTACTTCGGGTCGGTGCGCGTGACCTACCGTCACCTGCTGGCGGGTGCGACGCTGTTCTTCCTGCTGTGGGAGGGGGCCAAGCACGTGTTCATGCTGTACCTGCGGTACGTGGCCCGGTTCTCGGTGCTGTACGGGTCGGTATCGACCGTCATGGTGCTGGTCGTGTGGATCTTTTACACCGTCTGCATCTTCCTGTACTGTGCGGAGGTGGTGAAGCTGATGACCGGACCGGGTCCGGGCGACGCAGTGCGGAGCGGTAGTGCGGTGTGAGGGGGCTGGCTCCGCGGGTGCGCGGCAGCCCCGGAGGGGGAGTCGTATGAGGAGCGAGCGATTGGTTTCGGCGTTGTTCGTGGCGGGGGTGGTGGCGTGTGCGGTGCCGGTCCCGTGCGCTGCGCAGGAGCAGGGCGGCGTAGCGGCCGACGAGACGGGGAAGGCTGCCGCGGGCGACCCCCGGAAGGCCGCGGAGGCGGAGCTGCTGTGGCGCAAGGCGAACCAGTGGCTCGGGTCGAGCCGCGAGGAAGCCGGCCGGTACCTGATGGAGGACATCCGGCGGGACTACCCGGACACCGAGTGGGGCACGCGTGCGGGGCAGTGGTTGGACGTCAACCGCGGGATCGACCGCTCCGGCCGTGCGGAGTTCATCGTGGGCGGGACCTACAACGGCGCCCTGCTGGGGTTCGCTCTCGCATCGGGGCTTTCCGACTACACGCACCCCTACGAGGGTGAAGTCATCGCGTGGTCCGCGGTCGGGGGCGCGGTCCTGGGGCTTACCGGGACCGCGATCTCCAGCGGCTTCATGGACGTGTCGGAATCGCAGGCGTGGGTGTTCGACACCATGGGCCTGTGGGGATTCTGGAACGGCATCGTGTTCTACGACCTGGTACGCCCGCTGGACAGCGAAGAGGTGCTCCTCGCCGGTGCGGCCGGGCTCACCCTCGGGACCGCGGCGACGCTGGCGTTCTGGGACGACCTGAACGTGGACGAGGGGGCCATCAAGATGTCCACGTGGGCGGGCATCTACACCGCGGAGAGCGCGCTGCTGACCATCTATGCCATAGGGGGCGACCGGGTTCTGCGGGACCAGGAATCGCTGGCGCTGCTGGCGCTGGTGGTGCCTGCCAACGCGGCGCTGGTGGGCGGGTACTACACGGGCAGGACCCTCCAGTGGACGGCCGACGACGTGACGTACATCGCGCTGGGCGGATTCGTGGGGAACCTGCTGGGCTTCGCTCTGGTGGCGACCATCGACGCGCTCCAGGGGGTGCGGGCAGGGTGCGCGACGATGCTCGCCAGCACGCTTGCGAGCCTCGGTGTTTCCACGCTCATCGTGGCCCCCTGGGAGAACGCGGGCAGCACAGCCTCCGCGTCGGCTGCGCCCGGAGCGCTTCTCGTCGCGGGCAGGGAGGGGGTGCGGCTGTCGCTCCCGGTGCCGGAGGTGACGCCCGTGGAGTACCGCGGCGAGCTGGGGCTGGCCGTCGGCGTCCCGCTTCTTTCCATCGATCTGTAGCTTCGGCGCGACGGGAGGCGTGCGGTGAGCGGCCGGGCGGCGTGGCTGTGCGTGGCCGCGGTGCTTGCGGCCCATGCCGCGGGGTTCGTGGCGTGGTGGCCCGAGACGGTCACCATCGCGGACGAGGTGCGCTACGTGGACCAGGCCCGGTGGTTTGCACAGGGCAGGGTCATGGGCCTTGCGCCCGCGCTGTCCGGGGTCCCGGAGCGGGAGTACCGGCCGAGCCAGTACCCGCCGCTGACCAGCATCCTGCAGGCGCCGCTGGTCCTGCTGGGCGGGCCGCGGGCCGCGGCCCTGCTTTCGATGCTGTGCCTGCTTGCTGCGGTGGCGCTGGCAGGGGTGTGGCTGGCGCAGTCGGGGCGCAGCCCGCTGTGGGCGCTGCTGATCCTTTCGTACCCGCCCTGCCTGGTGCTGGGCAGGGTGGCGATGAGCGACGCGCCGAACCTGCTGTTCGTGACCGTGGCGCTCTGGCTCTTCTTCCGGGGAGCGGACCGCGGGGATGCCTGGTGGCTTCTGGCCGGTGCGGTAGCCGGCATCTCCCTGCTGGTGCGCGAGACCAACGTCGTGCTGTTTGTTCCTCTGGCAGTGGGAGTGCTGGTGCGGCGCGACAAAGGGACGCTGTGGCTGCTGGGCGGGTTCCTGGCGGGGCTCGCGGTGTGGGCCGGGTGCAAGCTGGCGGTGTTCGGCAGCCCGTTCTTCTTTCGCGACACGGGGTACGGGTTCTCGCTCGCGTCGGGGTGGACCAACCTGCCGACCTATGCGGCGGGGTTGCTGGTCTTCGTGCCGTGCGGGCTTGCCGGCGTGTTCTCGTGGAGGGGACGCTACCGGGCGGAGGTGATCACCGCGACCCTTGCGTTGACCCTGTTCTTTGCCGCGTTCGACTACACGGGAAGCGAGAGCGGGCTTGCGGAGCGGCTGGTGCTCGTGCCGCGCTACCTCATGCCGCTGCTTCCGCTCCTGGTCCTGGGCGTTGCGGACCTTGTGGAGAGGCTCGTGGAGCGGAGCGGAGCGGGGTGCGGTGTGCAGCAGCGGGCGGAGCGGACCGACGTCAACGCGACCGCGGGGCGCGGTGTGCAGCAGCGGGCGGAGCGGACCGACGTCAACGCGACCGCGGGGTGCGGTGTGCAGCCGCTGGTGGAGCCATCCCGCTTCGGGGCAACCGCGGGTTCCTGCGGGTCGCGGCGGCCTCGGGGGCTTGTTGGCTGGGCGTTCGTTCTGGCGGTCCTGGTTGCAGTGGTGGCGTCGCACGCGGCGCTGGGGGTGCGTGGTGCAGTGCGGGCCGCGGCCGCCCGGGACGTCGCCGCGGGGTTGGACCCACGCGTCCCGCTGCTGGTGGACGGTCCCGCGGCGTTCAAGCTTGCGAACCCGTTGACCGGGTTCTTCCCGGTCGGTGCATTGAGCGGGTTTCCGCCGGAGCAGGCGTCGGCCCTGGTCCCGGCAGACGGCGTCCTGCAGGTGCTGAGCGTGGAGAGGGAGGTGAGCCCCCATGCGCTGGCGGCCCGGGACGCGTCCAGGGCCTGGCTGGAGCGGATGGGAGCCCGGTGTCCGCCGCGCTCCCTGCTGGACCGGACGTACGGTTCTGGCGAGCGGGTGCGTGTCTGGGCGCTCGGGCCGTGCAGGTAGCCTGCGTCGTCTTGCGTTTGCTCCGGGTCTGATGTAGATAGCGCGTGGCTTCGGGAGGGAGACCATGTTCGGACAACTGTTCAGGCGCAAGGACTATGGATTCTTCGAGTTGTTCGAGAAGCAGGCATCCGGGGTGCTGACCGGAGTGCGGGAGCTGCAGACCATGATGTCGGACCTGGCGATGCGGGACCGGCATGCGCAGCGGATCGAGGAGACGGAGCACCAGTGCGACACGTACACGCACATGGCGTTCGACCTGCTGCACAGGTGCTATGTCACGCCGTTGGACCGCGACGAGATCGGGAAGCTGATGACCACGCTGGACGACATCGTGGACTCGACCCACGTGACGGCCAAGCGGACCCTGCTGTACGACATCCGGACCGCGCCCGCGTCGCTGCAGCGCATGACCGCGGTCCTGGTGGAGGCCACGGACCACGTGCTCACCATGGTGAAACGGCTCAGGGGGCTCAAGGCCGTGGACGAGGTGCGGCAGCTGGGGGAGGAGGTGCACCGGCTGGAGAACGAGGGGGACCGGCTGCTGACCGCGGGGCTCACGGAGCTGCTGGCAGGGAATCCGGCGGACGCTCTGGCGGTGATGAAGATGAAGGAGATCTACGAGGCGGTGGAGCGCTCCATCGACCGGTGCGAGGACGTGGCGAACATCGTCTCGGGCATCTTCCTGGAGCATGCGTAGGCCATGGACCCCCTGCTGGTCGTGACGTTTGCTGCCGCGCTGGTCTTCGACTTCGTGAACGGGTTTCACGACGCGGCCAACTCCATTGCCACGGTGGTGACGACCCGCGTGCTCTCTCCCCGGGCGGCAGTGGCGTGGGCCGCGTTCTTCAACTTCGTGGCCGCCTTTGCATTCGGCACCGGTGTGGCCCTGACCGTGGGCAAGGGGGTGGTAGCGCCCGAGTCGGTCACGGTGCCGGTGATCTTCGCGGGGCTCGTTGGAGCCATCGTGTGGAACCTGATCACGTGGTGGATGGGGCTGCCGTCGTCGTCGTCCCACGCTCTCATCGGGGGCCTTGCGGGCGCGGTCATCGCGTTCAAGGGGGCATCGCTCCTCAACATGGAGAAGCTGCTGGTCATCGCCGCGTTCATCTTCATCGCACCGGTCATCGGGCTCCTGCTGGGAGTGGTAAACCAGGCCATCGTCCTTCTGCTGATCCGGAAGAACGCGTCCAAGGCGTCCATGACCCGGCTTTTCAAGCGCCTTCAGCTGCTGTCCGCGGCCATCTACTCGTATTCTCACGGCACCAATGACGCGCAGAAGACCATGGGCATCCTGCTGGCCCTGCTGGTAGCGGGCGGGTACCTGCACCCGGACGCGGACGTGCCGGTCTACGTCATCTTCCTGTGCCACGCGGTCATCGCGGCCGGGACGATGCTGGGGGGGTTCCGCATCGTGCGGACCATGGGCACGCGGCTGACCAAGCTGGACACGATGCACGGGTTCTGTGCGGAAACCGGCGGCGGGGTCACCATCATGGCCGTGTCGCACCTCGGCATCCCGGTGTCCACGACCCACACCATCACCGGGGCCATTGCGGGCGTGGGGCTGACCAGCGGCATCAAGTCCGTGCGGTGGCTCGTCGCGGCGCGCATCCTGTGGGCCTGGCTCCTGACCATCCCGATGTCAGGATTCATGTCCGCGCTGGTGTACATCCTCTACATCGGGCTGGTCGAGTAGGCTGCTTCGGCCCCGGGTCGGCCGGGGGGCGGGGGTACGATCCTCTGCTACTGCACGGTGACTTCCACGGACGCGAGGGAGACCCCCTCGTCCTGTCCGTCGAAGGGCGTGACCTCGCACCGGACCTTGGAGCTGCCTGCCACGCCCGTGGAATCGAAGGTCTCCGAGGCCGCGGCCGGCACCGGCTGGCCGTTGACGAACCAGGCGTACGCGTACACTTCGGGGTCCGAGTCCGGGTCGAACCAGCCTGAGGGGGTGCACTCGAACTCGGTGCCCGGGGGCCCGATGAGGGGGTCGATGTCCACGGCCGATATCTCGGGCGGCGTGTTGGCGATGGTGACCGGGGGGGAGAGCACCGGGGTCCCGGTGTCCGCGCCGTTTCGGGGCGTGATGCGGCACACGACCGAGTCGCCCTTGGAAAAGTCGTCGCCGTCGATGGCGCCCGCGGTGATCTTGTCCTTCGGATTGCCGTTGACGAGCCACTCGTACTGGATCTCGAAGAGGTCGCCGTCTGCGTCCTTCCACCCGACGGACTTGCAGTAGAAGATGGTGAGCTCGCCGCCGGTCGCGGGCTCGATGACCGCGGCGTCGAGGGTGGGCAGCGCGTTGGCGATGGTGATGGTCGCGGCTGCTTCGACCGTAAGGGTTGAGACGGTCCCGTCGGAAGCGGATGCGGCGCAGGAGACGACCTGGTCCCTCTTGGCCGTGCCGGCTGGAAGCGTGGGTCCGCTCTCACCGGCCACGGCCTTGCCGTCGATGGTCCAGGAGAAGGTGAGCTGGAGATCGTCCATGTCCGGGTCGAACGCCTCGGGGGTACAGACGAGGGCATCTTCGGTGGTAGCGCCCGCGGGTCCTACGGCAACGGAGTTCAGGGTCGGGGGTGCGTTGGCCAGGACCACGGTCTGGGACAGGGCCGGTGGGAGGAGTTCGGTGCCGTCGCTCACGGTGACCGCGCAATGGATCTCGGTGCCCTTGGAAAGAGTCTCGGGAAGGAACTCCGGTGTCTTTGCTCCGGGGAGGAGCGCGTCGTTTGCGAACCAGAAGATGCTCACCTCCAGCGGGTCGTCATCGGGGTCGGTGACTCCGGACGCGTTGCAGGTGAACAGGGTGGTCTTGTCTCCGGCCGGGGGGTCCAGGCTGACCACGAGGCCGCCGGGCGGGGAGTTGGCAACGGTAGCGACAGGGGACAGGACGGCCTCGCCCCAGGCTTCGCCGTCGCCCGGGGTCACGCTGCACCGGACGTTGTCGCCCTTGGCAGTGACGTCCGGAGGGAGGTTGTCGGTCGGGTTGCCCAGGATCTCGACCGAGTTGACGGTCCAGGTGAAGTCCAAGGTCACCTCGTCGCCGTCCGGATCGATTGCGGGTCCCGGGAGGCAGATGAACTCGGACTGTGCGGTTCCCACCAGGGGAGTGATGCCGACGACCTCCATGGACGGCGGGGTATTGCCGACCCAGACCTTGTCCTGGCTCACGTCGCCCCAGCTGAACCCGTCGAAGGACTTGAGGACCACGGTGACGCTGTCGCCCTTGGCGAACCAACCTTCGGTGAGAGTCTCATTGGTTGCGGCGTCGATCTTGTCTCCGTTGACGAACCACTCGATGGAGAGGGTGACGGGGTCTCCCTCCTTGTCCGAGGGCTCGCCGGTGATGATTGCGGTGAGGTCGTCGAGGGTCCCCGGGTTCTTCGGCTCGATTGCGATCTTGGGGGTGGTGGGCGGGTTGTTGATGCGCACGTGGATGGATGCGGGGCTGACGTTGCCGTGGGAGTCGGTGATGGTGAGGCTGATGGTATGGAGCCCGACGGTGAGGCTGGCGGTCTTGAACTCGCAGTAGCCGTCCTTGTCGAGGGTGGAGTCATGGAGGGGGCCGTCGAGGTTGGAGCTGAAGGCCACTGCCAGCGTCTCTGGCGGGTCCACGTCGTCCTTGCCCAGGGCCAGGAACGTGACCGTTTTGCCGGGTGTGAAGACGCTTTCGTCCTTGGGCTGGACGATACCTGCGGTGGGGGGAGCGGAGGTGGGGCCTTCGACCTCTGCTTCGACCTCAGCGTCCGCTCCCGTGTCTTGGGCGTGCAGGTCCGGAGCGAGGTCTGGCAGCTCCTCTGCCCAGGCGTCCAGGTCCCCGGCCCCGGAGTCCACGGCAGCATCGCTGCCCGTGTCCCCGGTGACATCCTGGCCGGGCCCGGTTCCGGAGTCACTGCTGCAGGCCGGGGCCATCAGGGCTGCGACACAGACTGAAGCGGCAATAGCGGTGATTCGACGCATCTTCGGCCCTCGCGAAACTGACAGTGAGTCTAGCGTCGTTGGGCTGCGAAGGCAATTGGAACCGGGGGTGCGGAGGCGGTGCCAAGGCAAGCTGGGGTCCCTCGCTCCCTCCAGGGCGGGATGTGCCGAGTGCGCAGAACGGTGCGTCGGGTCGTTCGGGATGACGGGTGCCGACAAGACAGCAGATCGTTGCCGAGTGCGGGGCAACGGAGGTATGATAGGCGCATGCGTCGCCCAAGCGTTTCAACGACCCTTGTCGTGACACTGGTGATTCCGGCAGCGCTGTGCGCGGTCGGATGCGGTGGCAGCAAAGCGACTGCATCGAAGGACGCTGCGACCGAGCAGGTCGGGGACACCGCCGCAGAACGGGCGGCTGCGGAGGTAAGAGGAGAGGCGGCGGTGGACGGCGGATTGCCCGAGGAACACGCGGCACTGGATTTCGATCCGGCCGTCGGGCCGGAAGTCAATCTGGACACTTCGACAGACTTGGATGCAGATGCCAGCCCTGGCATCGGGCCTGAGGTCGGGCCCGAAGTGGGCAAGGATGTACCGCTGGAGACCGGGCCGGAGGCGAAGCCCGAGGCGGTCGCAGAAGTGGCGACGGATTCGCCCTGCGTGCCCGACTGCGACGGGAAGGAGTGCGGCGATGACGGGTGCGGAGGGGGTTGCGGGAGCTGCTCGGAGGGCCAGGAATGCGACCCGCAGGGGGTGTGCGCCAAGTCATACGGGCTGGTCTGGAAGCCCATTCCAGGTGGGACGTACATGATGGGTTGTTCTGCCGGGGACATGGAGTGCTTCGAGGATGAGAAGCCAGCTCATCTTGTGGCGCTGTCGCCGTTCTGGATCCTGGAGACCGAGGTCACGGAAGCCCAGTACCTGGCAGTCACTGGGGAGGATCCGTCGGTGGACTACGGCGACCCCGGTGGTCCCGACTCTCCCGTGACAACCGTGAACTGGTTTGATTCCAAGGCGTTCTGCAAGGCTGTTGGTGGTCGGCTCTGCACCGAGGCGGAGTGGGAGTACGCGGCCCGGGGCGGCACCTCGACCGAGTACTACTGCGGAGACGACCTGTCGTGCCTGGAGGGGATCGCCTGGTACGGCACTAACTCCGGAGGACACAAGCACGATGTCAAGACGAAGGCGCCGAATGCGTATGGCCTGTACGACATGATTGGCAATGTTTCGGAGCTGACGGCCGACTGGTATTCCCATTCCTACTACAGCTATTCTCCCGCGAACGACCCCCAGGGGCCCAGCGACGGCACGCTTCGGGTCCTCCGCGGTGGGTTCTTCTTCAACGGCGGCCCCTACTGGCTCCGCGTGTCGACGCGTCGTGTGCTCTTACCATGGGATCTCGATTGGACCACAGGCCTGCGATGTTGCCGCTCAGAATGAAGCCGCACGCGGTTCTTCTGGCACTCCTGATTCCGGCGTTGTTCTATTCGGTCGGATGCGGGGGAAGCGCCGCGACTGTCGGAAAGGACGTCGCTGCCGAACAGCGGGCAGACGCGGCAGCGGACCGGGGGGCAGCGGACGCAAGAGGCGATGCCACGCCGGATGGCCGGGTGCCGGCCGACTCGCGTTCTGGGACAGACTCCAAGGCGGACGTCAAGCCGGACCTTGCTGCCGATGCCGCCCTGGACGTCAAGGCTGAGACTGCTGACGAGATCGCGGACGAGCCTCCGTGTGTCC
>Ga0233425_10004898_pt1 | contig 21841 bp, 22 predicted proteins | sample Watercolumn_Towu_2_FD_181712 | JGI IMG/M metagenome (GOLD analysis project Ga0233425, IMG submission 181712) | Freshwater microbial communities from Lake Towuti, South Sulawesi, Indonesia - Watercolumn_Towuti2014_140_MG | ecosystem: Environmental > Aquatic > Freshwater > Lake | place...
CGATCCCAAAGATCTCTTCGAGTGCTGCTTCTGGTCCCAGTCATTCGAGAATGAAAAGCCAAGGAGTTCCGGCGGACAAATAATGGAGCCATGTCCACATCAAAATTCCAGTCACTGCGATCTGGTCAAACGATTGAAAGAAAAAATTCAAGAACTCAAGGACCACTTCACTCAAGTCCGTATCCTGTCAACGACCGAAATTACCATACGCCTCTCTGACCAGGGAACCATCGCCGGCTGCGCGAAAAAACGCGGTGCTGATTGCCGAGCCGCCAAAGATCTGTACCGTCAACGGCGAGATCTCCTCAAAAGACTACGCCAACAAAACCAAGGATGCCTCAGCGATCATTCACGCCAAAGCTGGTAACCAAAATCCTCGAAACTTCGAGGATATTATATTTTCCAAGTAACCCACCAGTGTGAACAGTGGTTTCCATTTATAACATTTTTTTGCATATTTAAGTAAAATTTGTTCAATACCTATTGACAAACAGCTTGTTGTATATTATACTTCTTTGTTCGCGGTTCCTTTAACCCGGCCTTATGGATAGGGCCACTGACATGGAGGTGCTCATGATCAACCTCGACATCGAGCTGAACCTCCCCACCGCCTAGCCTCACGTCCGAGGCAACCCAATCACACATATCAAAAGCCGCTCCTGAACAGGACGGCTTTTCAATTTATGATTCTATTCGATCTGATACCTCCGATTAAACCACCGTTTAATCAATTGAGTGAAAACAAAATACATTATCACTATTATAAACAAGAACAACCAATACACCGGCGGCAGATTTACAAATCCCAACGTGGCGGCCAGGGGAGAAAATGGCAAATAAATACTCACTCCGCAAATCGCCAAAGTCGTAATCAGCAATGGCCAAGACGGCCAGCTTTGAACAAAGGGAATCTTATCGGTCCGAATAATATAGATAATCAAAGTTTCAGAGATCAACGACTCCACGAACCAACCGGTATGAAACAAAGCCGGATTGAACCAGGCATTGAATATATACAACATCATGAAATAGGTAAAAAAATCAAACATCGAACTGACCGGGCCAATTAAAAGGATAAATTTCTTGATGCGAGAAATGTCCCATTGCCTCGGTTTCAGCACATAATCATTGTCAACATGATCGGACGGGATAGCGGTTTGTGACAAATCATACAATAAATTATTGGCCAAAATTTGGAGCGGCAACATCGGTAAAAAAGGCAGGAATATACTGCCACCGACCACCGACAACATATTACCAAAGTTCGATGAGGCAGCCATTTGCATATACTTTACAATATTCCCAAACGTTCGCCGACCTTGAACCACACCATATTGCAAAACCTCCAAGTTCCTTTCCAGTAGAATAATATCCGATGATTCTTTCGCGATATCGGCCGCGCTATCCACGGAAATGCCGACGTCCGCGGCCTTCAGAGCGGCCGCGTCATTGATGCCATCACCCAGAAAACCAACCACATTGCCGGATTTTCTTAGCGCAGTCACAATTTTTTCCTTGTGGGCTGGAGTTAATTTGGCAAAGATATTTACCTCCCGTACAAGTTCAATTAGTTCCGTTCCCGTCAGATCATCCAACTCCTCGCCAAGAACAATTCGATCAGCCCGCAAACCGACTTCAGTGCAAATTTTACCGGTCACCAGCTCATTATCACCGGTAAGCACTTTGATCTGCACGCCATATTTTTCCAAAGACTTGATCGCTTCATCGGCCGTGGCTTTCGGTGGATCCAAAAAGGCCAGATAACCCAACAAAATCAAATCGTTTTCATCATCCACGGTATAACGTTCCTTGTTCTGAATAATTTTTTTGTAAGCCACTGCCACCACCCGAAAACCGTCCTGATTCAAATTCATGGGAATCGTCCCCTTCTTCTCCGCCTCCAATTCAGCCATAGTCATCATCCGGTCTCCCAATTTCGCCATAGTGCAATGAGTAATCACCTCCTCAATCGCGCCCTTACAAATAAAGATATGCTCCTTCTGTGGCCCCTCGACCACCACTGACATCCGTCGCCGGACAAAATCAAACGGCAATTCATCAATTTTTGTATATTGTTTTTCAGTATCGTCTTTCAAATCCACTTCATGATGATTTAATACCGCGGTATCGAGCAAATTGGTCAATCCGGTTTGGAAATAGCTATTTAAATATGCTAATTGTAAGACCTCAGCACAGTCGTTGCCGTAAATATCCAAATGCTTTTCCAAGACCACTCTCCCCTCGGTCAAGGTCCCAGTTTTGTCTGTGCAAAGAATATTCATAGCGCCAAAATTCTGAATGGCATTTAAACGCTTGACAATAACCTTATTTTTCGACATCACCATGGCGCCTTTCGATAGATTGACAGTGACGATCATGGGTAATAATTCCGGAGTCAAACCAATAGCCACGGCCAAAGCAAAAAAGAAGGCCTCAACCCAATTCCCATGAATAAAACCATTGATTAAAAACACGGCCGGCACCATAATCATCACAAACCGAATGATCAGCCACGTAAAACTTTTTATTCCAAGATCAAAACCAGTTGGTTCTTTTTCCTGAGTCAAATCGTCAGCCAGACCACCGAGATATGTCTCCTTCCCGGTAGCAATCACCAGCCCCATAGCCGTCCCACTTTCCACATTGGTTCCCAAAAAACAAATATTCTGCAATTCCAACAAATTGTTATATTCTTTGATAACCTCCGAATGCTTTTCCGTCGGCAATGACTCGCCGGTAAGAGTCGCCTGATTGACAAAGAGATCTCTCGATGTCAAAAGCAAAATATCGGCCGGTATCATATCACCGGCGGAAAGGTGAATAATATCTCCGGGCACCAACTCATGCAGGGGGAGATCAACAACCACACCCTGACGAAGCACCTTGGCCGTGGTGCGCACAAAAGCACGCAATTTCTGAGCCGCTTTATTGGCTTTCAATTCCTGAACAAATCGCAATGTAAAGCTCATCACAACCATAATGCCGATCATGACGGTCGCGCTATAATCTTTGGTCACAAAAGACAATATCGCCAAAGCCAGCAATAAGAGCCCCAACGGATCTTTGATATTCTTGAACATTATCACCCACCATGGAGGAGCTTGATCCCTGGCCACTTCATTCTTCCCCAGCCTTAATAGACGCATTCTGGCTTCGGCGCGAGTCAAACCGTTCTTTGAATCAGTACCGAATTTTCTCATGGCTTCATCTCTTGTCAACGCTGCCAACGAAAAAATCACCGCTGATTGTTCCGGCTTGACTTCCACTTCACGATGTTTAATTGTTAACCGATCGAAAAAATGTCGAAATCGCATCATAATAGTTTATGAACATATTATAACACAAATTCTATTCATTGATTCTTCTAATTATCACCGACTCAAACCATTTTTCCTGAAAATTCGTCGCTTGTCTGATTTCTTCATCAGTCATTTCCAGTTCATCTTCAGGGACAACAATCAACTTATCGTCATCATCGTTCGTCCGATAAATAACAGCGATACACTTACCGGTAAACGTCTCCAATGGCTCGTCCACGCCCAAGACATAGGCATCCAACTCTTCACCGTCAGGGGCTATGGTGTTTGGAACAAAACCATAGTTCACCTCATAAACATAACCATGTTTGGGATGTATAGATCCCAGTGGACGATCGATTTTGACGGTGATGATTTTTCCCAAGTATGGAGTTGAATAATTGTTCATATCATTATTCATAAACTTTGGGAAACATTACTCGAGACAACATTCGCGCCACATTCACACTCTTTCCTTTTGCTGGGTAATGATGCATCGCCACCCCAGGATTAGAGTTAACTTCGATTATTCGATAATTATCAAAAGATGCTTTTTGAGAAATATCACCAGTAATATAGTCAATTCCAACCACCGGCAAATCAAAGATCTTTAACACTTTCTTGGCAATGGAAATGACTGATGGATGTACTTGGTTCGTATGATCAATGCTCACCCCGCCCTTCGCTAGATTTGATGTCCACCGCAAATATACTTTTTCACCCTTTTTAGGAATATAATGACATGTCAATGAATGCTGCTTTAAATACCTTTTCATTTCAGCGTCAACAGAAATAGGACATAAATAGCGCCTACTCTTTTTCTGTCTTCTTATATTTTCATAAGTAATCAGCTGTTTTAAAGTACTCTTACCATCGCCAAAAACATGAGCCGGATCGCGTTCCAATACCGCGAACTCATTCCTGGCTGTCATGAAGATTCTATGCTCTCTTCCGATAAAATACTTTTCAATAATAAAAGCTGTTTTATTATTATGATGTTTCACAAAATGATCGATCGCCAAACGCAATTCCTTCTTATCGTTCAGGCAGGGGCAAACAAAGTCACCGTGACTGCCGTGATTGGGTTTGAAAACAATTGGGAATCCCAATTTTGAAGCATAGGCCAACGCTCGAGGCTTTTCCTCTCCACAATAAAAATTACCAACCGGAACAGCTATACCATTCTTTGCCAAAATTTCCTTGGTCAAATACTTATCGGCGGTCATTGTGACCGAAATATAATTCGGAACGGTTGTAAATCGATCCAACAAAAAAAATTGCTCATCATCAGAAATCACTTTAAGTAATTCTATATCCTCATCAACCATTTCGATTGCCAACCCCATTTTAAATAGTTCGGTAACCAAAAGCCTCTGATTGGTGTGCAATTTTTCTAAAACTATCTTTTGTTTTTTCTGTGGCAACACACTACCCCCTTATTTCTTATTCTTTGATCTAACGGATCCCGGTCTATGCTCACCTGGAGACTCAAATCCTTTTTCTTTTCTGGAAGTGACGCGATGAGCATTTGACGCAGCTGGTTTTTCAAAATTTGGCATACAAATGGTTATTAATTATTAATATTTTAAATCTTCTTACAAAATATTACAACCTTATGCTCTATTTTTTGGTGTTTTATCTGTTTTCCGACCGTTTTCCCCCAAATACCACCAAAGACCTCTTGAGCAACCTTTAGACTACCAAATTCAAAATAGGTACTAACTTTTTTCATAATTTCAAAGCCTTGCTCCCGTAACCAATGGTTGTATTTTTCGGTTCTTTTTAAAGGATCATTAACTCTGCCTCGTACTTTTTCAAACTCACCACCACAGTTATTCTCCACTAACAAGATGACACCACCAGACCTTAATAATTTTTCCATTTTCACTAATATGTCTTTCCTTTTTGCCTCATCCATAATTGTTCCGAGTACCCAGGAAGAAATTATCACATCAAAAGTTTCCTTGACTCGCGATAATCGCTCACCAGATATCGTAGCGACACGCACATTACTCAAACCAGCGCTGAATTTTCTCGCCAATGCAATCTGATAGCGGGAAGCGTCGACACCAAATAAACGTTTGGCGATTGGTGACAAGAGTCGCAAATACTTCCCTGAGCCACAACCAAAATCCAAAACCTTCTTGTTGTTTGCTGACGTTTTCAACACTTCCAAAACTTTCCCGGGAGCATCTTCTGCTGCCGCAAAGCGCAAATATAACTGAGTTTGTTTGTAGTAGCTCGCAGATTTCTCACTGAGATCTTTCATATTAAAATTTTTCTAAGATTATTACTGCATCTCGACTATTTCCACCCATCACCCCCGGAAATATGATTTCTCGATATTTTATTGAAGGAATAGCCGCAAAAACTTTGCGTCGTTTAACGTGATCATTAATATTGTTGCGATAACATTTTCTCTGTAAATTACCATCGTCATAGACATAAGCTAACACCAATTGACCGTGACGGTTCAATTTTTTAAGCAATGGAAGAACTGTCTTTTCCCTAAATTCATCCAAATAGTCTTCTCCTGGAAACATCAAATGAGAGTAATCAGTTAAATTGGAAAGATATATCAAATCATACTTTTCTATTATTCTTTCCGATAAATCAATCACACTACAATTATAAAACTCCTGCCTATTCATTTTTCGTTCTGATTGACTTGCTACCTCCAATCGTAATTTTCGGTTAAACTCAACCATTTTATCCTGGTACTCTACCTTGAAAAGTTTCAACCTCTCTAATGTCTTACAACGATATAAATGATTAAAGAATGTTCGTGTCATCGGAGATAGAGAGCTCTCTATCTTTTTATAATAATCTTTATTCAAAAAGTCATTACTTGTAACATTAAAAAACTTTTCACCATTTGTGAACGACAATCCTTCTGTCGCCGCTTGTTTCACTTCACCAAAATACTTCGCAAAAATATTTACATCAAACTCGTCCGCCATTTTCGCACCGCGAGCCATAAAGAACAATTTTTGGTCACCTGATCCAGCCACAGTCAATACTTTCCTGTTCTTTAATCGTAACTCGTCAATAAAACCTTCAACATTCTCGGTCGTCAAAGGATAAATTTTTGATATTGTTTTAAAATCGCCATTTTTAAGTAATCGATATTGCTGTTTTCTAAAAAATTTTTCTATGTTACAAATTTCTTCAAACGCTTTCATTTGCCTCATCGGACAGCCACCGTGGCCACACTTCTCAGCGTCTCGGACAATAGCGTAAAAACGCTGAACTTCATTATTCATTACTTCTTTTAAAGAGTATTGATAAAGACTTTTGTGACTGATAAATTCTGGGGAGCGCTCGCTAACCCAGGTGCATGGAGAGACCAGCCCCAGATGATTGATAAACAAGAATTTATTACCACCGGGACAGTTTCCTTTCGCGCCAGACTCTGAACCACCGAGACTAAAACTAATTTTTATTTGATTTTTATACTTATATTTCCAAGTCATTAATCTTTTTTCCCAATAAAACGTTCCATGAGTTGTCAAGTATTCGGAATTTTCCCGCAATCGACCAACCGGTTCAAGCAACGAAAAAATAATCTCGGCGGCGCCAAGACCAATCGCTAAATTAATCAATTCCACCAAATGACTTTCATTGTTTTTTGCGATAACTGCGCCCAAGCGCACCGTGACTCCAGCGGCGACCAAATTTTTAATACCGCGAATAGTGGGGGCAAAAGTATTTTTCCCACGTAAAGATTCATGAATTTCACTGATACCACCATCCAGACTGACATGAATATATGACAATCTAAGAGCGGCCAGCTGCCGAGCCATTTCAGCTGTTATCAATGATGCATTGGTCGAAATATCGACTTCCATTCCTTGTTTTTTTGACCATTTCATGATCGCTATCATGTCTGGCCGCAAAAATGGTTCCCCTCCGGTAAATTTCAAGCTTCGGTACCCTGCGGTACCCAATTCAATGACAATTTTTTGCACTCTCGCAGTACTTAATTCTTGATCAGGCCTGCGATGCTGCGCGCTAAAAATACAATAGGGGCAGTGATAATTGCACTGATTAGTGATTTCCCAAATCACTCGTCCGCCTCGACTGGGGATCCGAAACAAACAATCTGGATATTTATTTGAAATGGGTCTAACTTCCATAATAATATTTAATAACCTTTCTCCAAAGTCTTTTGTATCGCCCTAACGAAATCGGTCGAGAGGTATCTATCGTGGCTAACAATTTAATACCTCGTTTTTTAAATGCCAACAGATGACCGCCTCCAATCGCCTGAACTTGATCTCGTTGTTTGAGCTGTTGTACCGGCAAATCAGAATCTGCCAATCTAGACCGGCGAACTTTTTCCGCCGTTTTGACTAAAATAACCGCCGTAACTAAATCCACCAAATTATCCATTATTAAATTTGACCACTCAATAAAAACGATGCCCTTATTATTTTTTATTTGCTTCTTTACTTCTTTTCGAATAATCGGGTTCACTATCCGTCGATAAACAGCCATCGCCCGCTGATCAAAAAAAATTTTTTCACCGAGCATCGCCCCAGAAAGTTTATTCCGCTGAGTTGGTAGCTTTAGTTCTTTTATCAGTTTTGACCGTACCAGACAATTCTCGTCCGAATCAATATTGTAGAGAATATCACGCCGAATATTATCAATGGAAATATAATTAATCGGCGGGCTTTTCTTATCATTAACGGATAATAATTGTTTAATCACAAAAGTTTTTCCAGCTGCGATTTTTCCAATCACCCCAATTACCATATTGATATTTATTACCAATGCAAACCATAACGCAGAGGCTTCAAGGAAACAACTTTCGCCGTCGGCGTCCGAATTATTTTTTGCAAATTTTCATCTGTATTCATTATATAACCGGACATCATCAGACCCTTTATCATATCATTAACAATTTCATTAAAACGTTCGGGCTCGATCTTCGTAAGATTATAGTTTGACACCGGGTTATGAATATAGGATTTAATACTACTGACCTTATTTCTGTATTCACCATAAAATTCACTACCCGGACGTAAAGATAAATAATGCAACCTTATTTCCGGAGTCTGGGATTTCATTATCAATTCGACGGTTCTTTTTAAAGATTCCTCAGTCATCCCGGGTAAATCCAATATCCAACTCGAGCGAACTCTTAACCCCAATCGAGCAGAATATTCAAGAATTTCTTCTATCTTCCGGGAAGAAACACCTTTATTTGTTTTTCTAAGCACTTCATCATCGCCACTTTCGACACCATAATGTATCCACCGCCAACCGGCTGTCACCATGAGCTCCAACATCTTTTTATCGGCAAACCGAATCGATCCAAGACAACCCAACTTCACCTGAATATTTTTTTTGATGATTTTTTCTGCAATATAAACCATTCTGGTATTATCAACAATGGCATTGTCATCCAAAAACAGTATCTTTTTCGCCTCCAATTCATTAATTAAATGATCAATCTCGGCCACCACCATATCAGCCTTCCGTCCACGCCACGATCCCCAAAAATCACAAGTGTTGCAATAACTACATTCATGAACGCAGCCTCGGCTGGAAAGTAAAGATCTGATATCTATATAATTATCAATATTTACCAATCGTCGATCGGGAATCGGTAAACTGTTTATATCAAAATTATAATCTATCTTGCCGGTCTTCGTTAACTCTGAATTATAATAAAAGCAAATCTGAGGAATAACCCTCAATGCCTCTACTGTCCAGCGTTGCAAACTCAACAAGCTTAAAAGCGATACTTCCATTTCTCTCTGCACGGCGATCACTTGGCAACCATCGATTAGAACTTTTTCCGGTGAATACGTCGCCACCTTACCACCGTATACCACCTTAATTCCCAAATTAACTAAAACGGTTGTCACCGCTTTCAAACCATTCATCACCAAATCCGTATGTAATGGTATATGATAATCACAAAGAATAACCACTATGTCACCATTTCTCGTTTTTACTTGCTGCGGCAAGGCACTCAGTTCCAACCTCTCAATGTCCATGTCCAAAACTTCCGCCTTATACCCTGATTGAATTATAAAACTGGCCAACGACAATAAATCAATAGGCTCAATCAACAATTCCTGAGGCGTAAAAGGAAAATTAGGTAAATTTACAAAAATTATCTTCTTCATACAGACAAATATAACATCCAAGATTAGTATAACAAATCACAAGAATAAACAAAAACTCTAATACATCCTCTCTTATCATTGTTAATTACTCTCTTGTTAAATAAGCTGATTTTTAGTAACATACAGACGATATGAATCCGCTCAATGTGTGCTGTAGAAATGTGAAGATTATCGCTGAATACGTCGAAAAAACGATCGGCAGCAGTGTTTTGTTATATCCGGAGTTGGGGTATTCAAAAGATTATTTGGAAGATGAAAACAACTGGATTCCGTTGGCGACTTTTACGAAAATCATGGAGCGCGCCATTGATTTTCTCAAAGACGACCAAGCGCCATACAAAATGGGCCTGTCCGCCCAAAAGTTGGGCTCGTGGGGCGCTTTCAAGTATCTGCAAAAGATCTTCGGTGGCGTGGTCATGGGACCGATTGAGATCTTCCAATTTGTCGGTAAATATAATGAATATTTTAATAAAACCAAAACCCTGTCCATTATTCCACTGACCAATTGTTCGGCGTACGCCAAGATTAAATTCTCAGCGGACATCAATCCGCTTGATGATCGCCTGAGCGAACCGTTTATTCAAGGAATACTCGCCGGCGTGACAGAGATCTGGCATTTACCGCCGGCTGAAGTGAAACCTTTACTGCGCGAATACAATATCAAGTCTTTGTTAATTCGAGTGGGCGGCATTGATTCCTCCCGATTAACCGCCAGAGACGGTAAACTCTTATTGGACAATCAAATCATTGCCGAACCGGTCATTCTAACCACTGAAAAAATTAACGGCGTTCCCGTTTACACCGGCGGTTATCGTCAAATCGAAAAGGACAGTCGCTGGCAAGAGGCGGCCATCGGCATTCGCGTGGTCAAAAATCTGAAAATCAACAAACAGCTCACGCTCAATGTCGGTGAGATTTACAATGCGCCATATTTCATTTATCAACTCACCTGGCAATCAATCACTTTCTGGCAAAAAATTTATCGGCTCTTGTTTTATTCTCCCCTCAGCAAAAAAGCTTTTCGAGAGGGACTGGAGAATCAATTGTCGGTGATCAAAAATTATGTCGGCACTCTGGAACAAAAAGTATTGGAGCGAACTGAACAATTGAACCAAGCGAAAAATGAAGCCGAGTATTGGCGAGACAAAGCCGATCAACTGGTGCGCACGCAACTGCCGGAGGCTATCGCGCAACAAATGATGACCAGCAAGCTCCAAGCCGAAAAAATCCACGGCACAATTATCTTTACCGACCTCGCCAACTTCACAGACTTCAGTCGTCACCTCGATCCGGCTGAAGTGAACAAACATTTAATCGAGCATTTCACCGAGATGAGCAAGATCATCACCGCCCATGGCGGTTGGGTTAACAAATTTCTCGGCGACGGTATTCTAGCTTTATTCGGATTGGATGATCGCGACACTTACACCACCAAGGCCATTGCCGCGGCCATTGAAATGCAGGAAAAGATGGCTGATCTCCCCCACTTGAAAATGCGCGTCGGCGTGGCGACCGGCGACTTTATCACCGGTGAGTTTGGCACCGAAGAGCTACGGCGTTTCGACTGTCTGGGCCATACGGTCAATCTGGCCAGTCGCCTGCAAGGCTTCGCGGAAATCGGTGAAATCCTTGTTTGTGAAGACACCAAACAGGCCGCCGCCGATCACTTCACCTTCTCCGAACCAAAAAAAATCACGCCAAAAGGTATTGGCGAGATCACGATTTATACCATTAAAAACTAAGATGCGTCCGGCAAGATAACAAAATGATTTTTCTCGGCAAAAGCCTCCAATTCCTGATCAGGATTGACGGCGTACGGATATTTCACCAGTTCCAAAAAGGGTAAATCACTGGCACTGTCAGCATAAGCATAGCTGGCATCCAGATCAATATGGGCTCGGTCGCTGAATTGTTGCAGCAATCGGGCTTTTTCATCTTTGTAACATAAATCAGTTACCTGACCGGTATAATGATGTTTCGCGATTTGCATCCGAGTGTCGAGGGTGGCGCTGGCGGCAAAAAACTTTTTAAATTCCACCGCCAAAGGATGAATCACTTCAGACACAAAGACGATGGAATGACCTTGCTCGGCATGGTCTTTCAAAATCGGGAACAAGCCATACTCGATATTTTTCACCAAATGATCATAGAAAGTGTGGTGCACCACAGACTGCAAATCGCTGACATCCCAGCCGCGCAGGACCAACAACGCCCGTTCCATCATTTGCGCGTGATCAATCTCATGTTTCTTTTCCAAATACAACCAATAGAAAATCTTCATCGCGGCCCGATAATCGATCTTATGCATTTTCACCAGATAAGCGATCAAATCCTTTTGAGAAAATCCATGATAAATAGTGCGATCAATATCAACAAAAACCCCAATCTTCTTATTTCTGACAAAACAATAATTCGGCAAATAACGTAGCGGTAATAAATCAGTGATAGCCTGAAATATGCGATCACGCAGAGCTAACACTTTATCTGATTCCAGATGCTTTTTATTGAATGACAACCTGCTAATTTGCAACTGCTCACCGAAATTGAAAGTTATTGTTCCCGGAGTCATCACTTTTTCATCAGGAAATACTTGCTCGGCATTCACAATGCCGACCGGCACAATATTACAACCGCTATGAAGAGCAATCCTGGCCGCTCCGGTATGGAAATAGTGCAGGGTATGCAAAATATCAACATGGCCTTCCGGGAAGATCACCAACGATCGACCGGATTTAAGTACGGCCAAGGCTTTTTTCAGGGATTGGGCCTTGCTATGGCTATGCGGATAGCGGACATCATCGACCGAGTCACGGCGTACATCAATGGCCTCCATTTTCCTCAACCACGCGGCGACTATAAACGGAAATTGACCAAGCGGAGCAATAATATGAACCACTCCGGAACCAAGAATCGCGAGTAACGCAAAACCGTCGAAATCAGTCGGATGATTGGCGGCATAGATCACCGGCTGGTGCGCCGGGATTCGTTCTTGATGATGCAGGTGAAACTTAACACCGGCGCGATTATAAACGCTATGACAAATATACCGTCCGCCGCGCCGCCAAAAATCGCCGCGTTTGTTTGACGCCATAAACTTCTCCGCGATCCAATACAACGGGAAAAGACTCAAGGTCAAAAAACCCAAATGCGCTCGGAAGCGTTGGCCCGCCCGTTTTTTTGTTTGTGTTTCAATATCACTCAACATACTGACATCATTATATCACATCGAAGATTCGAACTTAATCACAGATTATGGTAAACGCTGGCAGTTCATCTAATCAATACCAATACAAAATTAAGTTGCGTTATATTTATTGTAAAATTAAACAAAAACAAACCATCACTATTGACAAATCAATTTAAAATTACTACACTGCTCAGTTGGTTTTGCTGGTTCACTGGTTCTTTAACTGTGCGCTGCTAGAAGGAGGTACTCATGGGGTACAAGTTGCTCGGACTGGTGCTGTCGTTCGTCGTGTTCGGTTCTTGGGTGGGAGTTCGCTTCTCTCGGGACGTCAGTTTCAATCAGGGCTGTGGAGGTCATCTGAAGCTGGCCGCGCACACCACTTCGGTGGAAGTGGCCAAGACCGAACTCCAGACCGCGCTGACCTACCTCGATCAGAACAATATGACGTCGGGCTACACCTCGGTCTGGTATAACACTCCCGACGAAGATGTTGGCTTTTGGTACAACAAGCTGAAGTTGGCACACGCCCAGCTGGTACCCCTCAACGATCAAATCTCCGATTCCGAGCGTAGTCTGGTTCTGCTGAAGCTCAACGAGAGCCTGCTGTCCGGCCATGACGATTGGATCGTCAAACCAATGGGCATCTCGGTCTTCGGTCACAACACCGCCTACTTCTACTGGGGCTGGCTGAGCGCTATCGTCCTGGTCATCTTCTTCCTAGCTGTCCTTTTCCACGAAGAACCGTATCGCAGAAAATAGTATCTCCCCCGTGATTCACGGGGTTTTTCTTTTAGGGATTAGCGGTGAGCGGTTAGGTGTGAGGTGTGAGGAAAGAACAAGCATTTTTGAATTCTCTCCTACCTCATACCACCTAATTCTTTATTCCTAATACTAATCCCTATTCGCTAATCGCCTACACCTCATCCCTTTTTCCAATACTCATGCTATAATTAACCTAATTAAACCCATTCATATGAATAAATTTGCTGTTTATTGCGGACGATTCAATCCCATCCATGTGGGTCATGAAGCGGTGATCAATGACATGGTAAAAAAGTACGGCGAGATCAATTGTTTGATCGTCGTCGGTAGTTCAAACGCGGATTTCTCTTTACGCCACTTTTTCAATTATCAAGAACGCCGCAACTTCATTAAAAAACTTTATCCCAAAATAAAGATTGTCGGTTTGCCGGATTTCCCCACTGATGAAGAATGGCTGGTGGCGCTCGATGATCTGATCACGGCGCTGGGTATCAATCCGCGAGAAGCGATATATTTCGGCGGTTGCAAAGAGGACATTGTTTTCTTCGCGAAGGATAAACGTCACTGCCAAATCATGAACCGCTTCGACGGCACCACCCCAAAAATTTCCGCCACGGAAATTCGCGATTGTTTAATTTACCATCGTAGTTTGAAAGACTTGGTCAACGATAAAATCTCTCCGGCAGTTGAAGCCTTATTCAAGAAAAAATGGGAAAAATTCAAACGCCTCTAATCATTGATTTTTCGCGTGAATTAGGTATACTGGGCGATATAAATAATAAATAATTCATATGGAATCTCGACGTCATCCAGAACGTCTCTATCGACATCTCGCCTCCCTGCCCTTCATCTATATGATGATCGTGCCTATTTTCATCCTCGATGTGTTCATTGAACTGTATCACCACATTTGCTTTCCTCTGTACGGTCTGCCACTCATTGAACGCGGCCGCTACATCAAAATTGATCGTTATAAGCTTTCGTATCTAACCACCTGGGAAAAAATCAACTGCGTATATTGCGGCTACGCCAACGGCTTCTTGCATTATGCCACGACCATTGCTGCGGAAACAGAAAAATACTGGTGCGGAATCAAACATGTCGAGGAACGCGGTTACATTCCGCCGGCTCACCATAAAAATTTTTTACCTTACGGAGACCAAAAAGCGTTTGAAGAATTTATTTCTAAAAAACCGACTGAAGAAAAAGATACTGACACAAAATGTTTACTTAAACGCTAATCAATATAACAGTCACCCGCTTGACTTACTTGGTGACTGTTTTTTGTTAAATTAAAAAGCCTTGATCATGGTCAAGACTTATTTCTTCGCGATTAGGATCCAACACATTGAAAAGGGAGACAGATAGTGATAAAAAAACTCTCGATGAACATGGCGAAACCCGACTTGATGAAGGGTCTTCATCAAAACCCTGACTCGCCAACAAGATGGTTTCCACCAGCAGCCGATCTCAAACGGGAAAATCGGCCAGATAAAGATACCACCTTCACGCAAAGTGCGTTGCGCTTCTTGCATGAATGTTAATTGACCTTCTTCAGTCATGAAACGATTGGCGCCTACTTGCACCAGGCCGTCGAACACGTCGGGCAACATGCCCAACATGGGCGAGTTCAGATCATCGGTAAAAGTTGCCACTGTCGGTAGCCGTTGTCTCAGCGTCTCCAGCTGCGCGGCGCTGATGTCAAAAGCCCGGACATGAAAGCCAGCCTCCACCAGTTTCTCAGTGACAATGCCGGTGCCGGCCGCGCGCTCGGCAATCAGAGTCTTGTCCGGATCGCATTGAACATGGTAACGAAGCCTGGCCGCGATCACTTCAGCCAATTCCTCGCGGCCAAAGAATCGCCGCGCGACATAATCGTAGATCTCAGCATCCTCTATCGTCTTGTATTTCGTGCCAAAGACCGATCGAAACATCCAACCAAGCACTTGCCACAGAGTGAACTTTTTCCCAGGCATGGCTTCCTCCTGCTTTAATGATGAAATTGAATTTTAAACTTATTCTAGGAAAATGTCAAGGCTTTAAATGGCGCAAAAATCACGCTGCCGATTCTGTCTTCAAGACCCTGAGAGGTCCTCAGACCCTCGAACGGGAACTGAATTCAGAATAAGCAGCTATTTTTGTAGTTTTCCGCCAAAGGGGCCTGCCTGCTCCTCGAGCCTGCCTTCGATTTCACTCAGGCTCTGAGCTTGTCGAACGAGAGCCTCGGAGTCGAAGACCGCAGGCAGGGACAAGTGTAGCGTTTCGTAATTTTGTATCGTGTCTATTCGCAAATTCGTAGCCTATAATTCGTATATTCGTAAAAATTCGTACTTCGTAAATATAAAACACCAGTCTTTCCTGGTGTAATAATTCAAATACCGGCGGCGCGGGCGAGATCGTGCAATCCCGCCAAACCTGCGAGCAGGGTGAGTAGCTGGAAACATTGATCTACATTGTGATCATAGAAATGATAGCCCTCATCGCGAGGTTCTCGCCACTCGACGATCGTACTGCAGGCATCACCCGGACAACAGAGGGTTAAACCGCCATCTGACGACCGGAAATGCACGCGAAAATTCCATTGACTACTCTTGTGGCGCAAAAACATGGCTTCATCGGCCTGACGCATAACTTCAACCAATTCATCAAAGTCGCGACTCTCCGGTTGCTTCCGCAACCACGCCACCAACGACTTTGAAAAATTACCATTAATCCCCGCTCGGGACCGGCCATCATCACATGAAACGTGAAGATTGATATCCATCAAGTGTGCCTTAGGAGATCCGACGTTTTTCAAATCAGCTGGTATCAAATAACCAAGCAACAACATCAAACTGGCTGACATAGCCATCACTTGTTCATGGACAATACGAATCTCACGACCGGTTCCACCACAAGGGATACAGGTCTCGCCAGTGATCGGATCAATTTTTGACCCATGACACCAGTGACAGGTTTTCTCGGTTTCGATTTCAACGGAACACAAAGGCGCCGCGAACGCGACAAAGCCGTCTTTCTCGCCCAGATATTTCAAAGCTCGATCAAATCCAAAGTCTCGATCATACTGTCCGGAAAATGTTTCGAACCCCAATTGATCTTTGAGAACTTTGATGAATGGCGAACGCGAAGACAAAATTTCCATCTGAGCAATCAAATCCCGCCAGATACGCAAAACAATTTGCTTGTTATCCGCATCCCAAGACAGCTCGTACTGACAAGGCAATTGCTCATGCACGATCGAGAGAAAAGCCATGTGTGCCCCCTTTGTTCAATGAACTGTTATTACCTTATCAAAACGACAAATAAAAACAACCCCAGGGAGAGGTTGATTATTTAGAGAGAAAAATAATATTAGCTATTAGCGATGAGCTGTTAGGTGTGAGGTGTGAGAGAATAGCGATTTATTGGTACAAGGAACATCCAGACTACTTCATCTTTAACCCTTCAGAACTGGAAACAATCTTGTGAAACTTTACAGGTATCAGGTACAAGGTACTAGAATAAGGTGTGAGTTGTGAGCGATGAGCTGTTAGGTGTGAGGTGTGAGTGTTTCCCTAATAGCTAACAGCTGAGAGCTCATACCTAACCTACTCCACAAACGGCCCTTCAAACTCAATGCGACCGTCGGGATAGATCGTGGTTTTGGCGCCAACGGGAATCAACATATTATCTTTGTTTTTCACGCCATGACCGAGATTGTCTACTTTCAACATGTAAAGAGGATCTTTGTCCTCGACGCGATCTTCAATAACATCGCTAATTAAGTATTCGAACAAGTGGTCAATTTGCTTTTCCGCGCCGAACAGGAAGTTTAATTTCGCCCAGGCTTGTTCAAAAGATTTTTCATTCATGCGACCGATGACGAGCGCTTTGATATGCATGAAAATATTTCGTTGATCAAGAGAAATAATAATGCGATGCAGTCCCTCCAAATCAATATCAATATCTTCGATAAATAAAATATAATCTTCCCATGACCGGGGATTGATCTCACAAACATCGAGCAAATCGCGGAAGGTTTCGAAATTGCCGCCAATGGCAATGCCTTCAATTTTTTCCTGCGGTCCTTCATTTGGATGCAGCCAGTAATAATTATTGGTTTTGTAACTGAACTTATCGGTCTGGCCGGTAATCACATCGAAAAACGATTTGCTTTCTTTCTCGCTAAGCAGACCGCAAGCATTGAAGTAATGAAAACCCAAAAGTCTCAATTTAAAATATAAAAAATTAAGCAAGAACGTATTATCACTAAAACCACTGACAATCGGCCGATTGCGACGAATCGCATACAGCTCATCATCTTTTAAATAACGAATTATATCTGAACACCCGGTGCCGCCATAAATGGGAGCCAACCAGTCAACTTCCTTAATCGCCTGTTTAAACTTTTTCAACCGTTCATTTTCAGAAGCGGCCAAATAGCGAGGGTCAAGAGACCGTCTTTCAACATCAAAAACTTTGCAGTTGGGATAATTTTTTTTCAACTTATCAACAAATAAACTAAACTTCTTCCAATCACCACTGGAAACCGGCGAGGCGGTATGCACAAAGTTTATTTTGCTTTGCGGGGTAAGTTTTTTTGGTAGTAACATATCTTTTAAAAGTGTGTAAGCTAGTAAGCAATTAAGTATGTAAGCAACCGAAACAATTAACTTACAAGCTGACAGACTGACAAACTAACGGTAAATTAATCCAGCAAATACTTGGCGCCGGCGGCGCGGCGGACTTCTTTTTCACGCGCGCAGGCGTAGTCGTGAGCATTACTGTAGCTCATGCCTTTTTTCATAAGTTGATATTCATAAACTTCATGAGCAATCACAAACGGACGTTCTTCTGGCACCACCGCGTTATCAATCCAAATTTCTCCTTTTGGCACATAATCATAAACCAGCGGATGACCACCGAAGAAAAAATTGGAGTCAAAATGTTGGCGAACATAGGGGCCGTCGACCAACACTATTTTCATTTTGCTTTCAGTTTTTATCAGTTTGACACGAGCCATCTTTGGGTCACCGCCAGGCATTTTCTTTCGTTCAATAGCCTTGGCTTTTTCATAGCCATACTTTTTCACCAATCGCTTGTGTTCTTCTAAGTCACTGAATATAAACTCTTTTTCCTTTAAATAAGCGCGGTCGAACCAAATTTCATTTTCCGGGACATAAATATCGATCTCATGACGACCGATAACTCCGAAATCAATATCCTTGGTACTGCGTAACTTGTTACCGTCCACCAGTTTTATTTTTTTCATAAATAGCGGTTAATCACAGCCATATTATACCTCAGACTACCCTTAAAATCAAGTCAGCAAGATAAGATAGTAAGCGAGATAACTTGATCTTGAATTACATAAAACCTATTTTTTTTTCGTCTATCCTTCGCTCCTGCACCACCTTGGGTTCAGGACAAGTAAACTTCGTTCGACGGCTTGAGGTCGCTCACGGCTCGAAAGCAGGATGACTATTATAAGCAAAAAAGAGGCGGTTTGGCCTCTTGTTTTCACTCAAAACTTCTAGTTCAACGTCCACTTACCTAGCAGCTCACCGGGACGGACACGGATATCCGGACGCTTGATCCGCGTCACCTTGGGCTTCTTGCCTTTCGGTCTCTCAAGAAAAGGTGCCATGGGAATGCACGGTGCCATGATGACCTCCAAACTTACTGCCGACCGGCTATGTCCAAGAAACGAAGAACTTCTCGGTGGTGTTGAAGCGCTCGGAGTTTAAACACAGTTTCCATGGCCGCGGACATTGGATGTTCCACCAGATTGATCAAGATCTCTCTGATCAACATCTGTCTCTGACTACCCAGCAAATGGCCGTAGAGCCACATTTGAATCGGGGCTACGACATTCAGAAACCGCTCCAATTCTTCGATCGCGTGAGCAATCTCACTGTGGCGCTTCATTGGGTCACCCTACCAAGCAACGCCCGTGGTAAACATTTTTCGCGCCGCCATCCGAAATTGACTATAGACCGCTTCATTTACGAACATGTCGACGGTGAGACAGGAAATATCGACCCACTCCGGACGAACTTCATATTCATCATCATGACCGTGATTCTGAATACGCGTTATCAAAGGTCGATTGCCATCAGCAACGCCGTAAAAGAATAGCGCGGTTGAATGATAACCAACCTCCACCAGATCCGGAAGCGCCACAAACCCCTCACAGAAGCCACATTGCCCCATGATGCTAAATGGAACACCGCACTCCTCGACCGTCACTTCACGTCGGAGCGCTTCCTCGAACGTCTCGTAGGGTTCCTTTTCTCCACCGGGCGCGGTCAATTTGCCATTGAACATGCGCACCAGCAGCACGCGCTTCTTCGTCTGCCAATCAAAGAGCATGGCATACACGCCAACTCGCTCCTTGATCTGGCTGGCTTCAACTTCCACTTTCCCGCCACCCAGTCGATTCACCTTGATCAACCTTGGCATGATCACCTCCCGGCACGAAGTGGGTTTGTTCGTTCATATTCCACCAAACAACGCTTCAAGAACTTCTCAAACGCGTCCGCCACCATGAAGGTGCGACGCACGTCTTCCGCGCTATAGTGATCACGGAACATGACACCGGACTTATACGCAAACTGACTATCCAGGTCAAACAAATACATCTTCAGTGAGCTCAGCTCTTCGTCTCCGAACTTCACACCGTAAATGATACCTTCTTCATTCCAGTGAACATCGCGAAGCAAGGCTCTGATCAGTTCTGGACGAATCTGTGGATCGGTCCAACGGAAAAAATCAGCCATCAGATCGAGAAACCAGAGCTGGAAATATCCATTATCGGTGAATTTGGTTTACAACTGAAAAATACACTTGGAATCGAACCGGAACAGATCTCTTTCCATGTGAGCCTCCATTAAATTGTGCAGGAACAGAAAAAGACAGCTTACAAAATTTTTTTACTCCTGTCAATGTCGTTGTATACTTAATTAGTAAACTCAGCGTATAAGTAAAACAAGTAAATATAGAATTTAAGATTTAAAAGTCCTCGGCTTGGCCGGGGATTTTTTTACATGGACTTGAGTTTTCTTTTTTCTTCGCGAAGTAGCTGGTGATAATACCGGAGGTTTCTGCCGACGTGAATCATGAGATTGAGGTTGCCCAATTGCAGGCACTTCCAAAATAGCCTTCGCTCACATTGCAAGCAGCATTGCAATTCCTCGACCCGAGAATCAGGACGAACCAGATAGCCCAGAACTATGGACATGACCGCCTCCGTTCTCACTCATTTAGAATAATATTATAACTCAATTGGCAACCAAATTCAAGAGAATTGTGCATATTTTAACCATTTATTATGAGGCTAATTCTTGATAAATAATCATAATATTCGCCAAAACTAAACAAAATATCACGTTTATTATTGACTTATCATAGAAAGTATGATATAATATAATAATTTAGAACCTTTACAAATCCGCTACGGTAAATAGCTGAGCCCAGGCATTTGGGCCTAACTATTTGCCGTAACGGCAAATGTTTGGGACTAACCCCAAACAAACTCCTTAACGGAGGGTACCATGGGAACGTTGTCGAACTGCCCGTTCACCCAGGAGCACCACGCGAGCCAGGCCCGAGTCATTCAGATGACGGTCGAGGTACTGCGGTTCGCCGGTCTCACCGAGCTCTGGGAGAGGTTCAACCTCTCCTGGCGCGATGAAGATCGGCCCTGCCGGTCCAAGCACTTCGAGATCGAGGTGCTGTTCCCGAACGACATCGCGATCCTGTTCTGTCGTCTGGAACGTGACATCGACGGCAAGTGGAACCGCGGTTCGTTCAAGATCGCGCTTCACCAGCTGCTCCGAGACCACACCTTCGAATGTCGCGTTAACAACGGCCTGATCCAGGTCATCGACACGACCATCGATCAGACGCTGGCGGCGCAGGGTTTCTTCAACGCTCCCAAATTTCCTAACGACTGAAAGGATCGCATCATGAAGAACTACAAGGGCACGCTTACGCTGACGCCTGTGGGGCTCTGTTTTATTTCCGGAAAGCCTCTGGAACGCGTGTCAGGCATAGTCCTCGAAGTATGCAAGCAGTTCGACTTCATGACGCTCGACATCACGATGACCGAAGGGCGGACCTTCAACAGCCTTTCGGGCCGAGATATGTGCTTCTTCATCGAGATGGTGAATACGGACAAGGAGAAAATCATCCACGTCCTGAAAACCATCGCCCAGGCAGTCCATCGTTCGAAATGCCTGAGAGAGATGTTGCTGAAGCAGCTCGACGTCACCGAGACCGACGTCATCGACATCGACGCGTAACACAACAAGAGAAAGGACACCACCATGTCGATCACCCTCGTCAAGACCGAGCGCATCACCCTGACCATCGGCGTCACGCCCGGCTACGGGCACGACAACGAGGCCACCCAGGACGAGGCCGCGTCGCTCAAGGCCGTGGTCGAGCAGGCGATCGCCATCGCCTGCGAGATCGCG
>Ga0233425_10004899_pt1 | contig 21839 bp, 14 predicted proteins | sample Watercolumn_Towu_2_FD_181712 | JGI IMG/M metagenome (GOLD analysis project Ga0233425, IMG submission 181712) | Freshwater microbial communities from Lake Towuti, South Sulawesi, Indonesia - Watercolumn_Towuti2014_140_MG | ecosystem: Environmental > Aquatic > Freshwater > Lake | place...
AGGGCTTTTTTCGCGCCCGGACCACTTCCCCAAGGGCTTTTTTCGCGCCCGGACCACTTCCCCAAGGGCTTTTTCCTCCTCTGGACCTCTCGTGGGAGGGCTTTCGACAAACCAGACCTCTTCAAGCCGCCTCGCGGGCTTCGCGGCGAGAGCACGACCGTTTTAGGGAGGTTCATTCAGTAGATGCCGCTGCAACCCACGTCGAGGAGGAAGGAGGTGTTGTTCTCCTCGTTGCTCTCCCGGATCAGGCCACGTCCGGTCCCGTCGTCGTCGATCACGACATACAGGTCGTAGCGCTCGTCCCAGTCGGGCAGGAGGAACTCGAAACCGACCCTCACGTCGTCGAACCCCACGGGCATCGGCTCCCCGGTCGGCACGGTCCCGAGCAGCTCGTGCGTCCCGGTGGGCAAGCCCTGGTAGAAGCTGACTCGCACCCCGCTGTCCACGTCCTCGGCTCCCAGGTTCCCGAAGCGGGCCGAGAGCTGGATGGCCCCGGAGGCGCAGTCGGTCATGTCCGGGGCGAGCTCGAGCGCCACGAGGTCAGGCAGGTCGGGGAGGCGCTCCTGCCAGAAACGGTAGGAGACGGCGAACTCATCGCCCTCGTGAGGTCGCCACGGGCTGGTGGGGGAGGTGGAGTTGAAGACGACGGCGTTGCTTACGCCGTCGTAGTCGAACCCGTTGCTGCGCGAGCGCGGCGCCAGCCGGCCGCGGAGGGCGAGGCGCAGCGTGGACGAGATGGGGATGCGCTCGAGGCCGTAGGTGCTCGACACGCCCTGGGCCACCTCGATCATCGCGTTGATGGTCGCCTCCGTGATCTCCTCGGTCGGATGCGAGGAGCAGATGGGGGTCTCCGAGCCCCCGGTGCCCCTGATGATCACGCGCGCGGCCACCGAGTCCGCGCCCTCGTCTCCGCACGTCGGCTCCCGGACGCCGTCGCATGTCTCGGGATCGCCGTCGCCTTCGCTGTAGGGTGGCGAGATGATGCCGAAGACCATGATCCCGTCGTGCGTGTCCGGCACACCGTCGGGGTCCTGGTACCACGCGAGCAGCTCCTCGACCATGTCGAGCCTCGAGATCCGGGCGAACGAGCAGTTCCGGCCGCCGCCGGGGTCCGTCTGGACCTCGTACTCCTCCTCGTCGGCGACGACGACGAAGATGGTGAGCGCGCCGGGCCTCAGGCCAGGGCCGAGGTTGTCGGGGGGAGGATCGGTGATCGCCGGATTGCCGGCGAGCCATTCGTAGGCCTGCCGCCCCGCGTGGAGCGGGTTCTCGCACTGGTTGTCGGCGGTGCCTCCCGAGTTCCGGATGCGGTAGGCGAACTTGACCGGGTCCCGGGTGAAGGGATTGCTGTCGGCGGAGTAGCCGTCGGGGACGACGTCGGTCATCGGTGGGTCCAGGTCCGGGTAACACCCGGCCCGCACGCCGACCCGGTAGTCCACGCCGCTGTGCTCGAGGGTGGCGAAGAAGCGGCTCGCGACGTCGCCGATGCGGTCCACGTCGTCGTCGGTGCTGCCGGACGTGTCCACCACCCAGATGAAGTCGGCCATGGGGAGCGTCCCGACGTGGAACGTGTCGCACTCGGCGCCGAAGGTGAACCCGTGACGAGCCAGGCCGGTGGTGTTGGTGAAGTCGCGCACCTCGATCCCCGTGGGTCGGGTGAGCGCGTCGTGGGCTGCGCCGAAGGCGATCGCCAGGAGCGTGATCACGTGGTCGGCGCTCCTCCAGACCGTGGTCACGCGGAGGACGAAGGTCTCGTCGGCGTCGTCGTGGTACGGGCCGTCGTCCCCGGCCGGGATGATGGTCTGGTCGGGCCTGCCCGAGAGCTGGTCCACGAAGAGGTCTCGCAGGACGCCGGGATCGGTCGGGGACGTGGTCGTGATGGTGCGCAGCGAGGTCACCGCGTGGAAGCCGTCGTGGGTGGTGAACGGCTGGCGGTTGAGCAGTGGCATGATCGAGAAGCCCTCCGCGCCGCCGATGTCGTCCATGAGGAGCTCGTCGGCGATGTCCTGAGCGAAGGCGTCGGCCACACCGGGCGTCGGCGGCCTCGAGAGGACGAACACGGCCACGCCGTCGCTGTAGCTGTCCGCCACCGTGCCGGCGAGCACGTCCTCGGGAGAGAGGTCCGTGATGATGAGGTCCCGGTCGTCGGAGAACCGCGAGTCGATCGCAACGGTGTAATCGCCGCGCTCGGACTCGTGCTCGATCGGGACCGCGAGGTCCTCGGTGTTGCACACCCGGGCCGAGCTCTCGTCGCCGTCCGGCGTGCCGTCGTCGTCGGTGTCCCGGAGGCGCGGCTCGGTCTCGCCCTGATCCGGCTCGATCACCCCGTCGCCGTCGATGTCCTCCTCGCCATCGAGCAACCCGTCGTCGTCGATGTCCGGGACCAGGGGATCGAGGAACACGCAGGTCTCGCCATCGATGCAGTCCTCGTCGCTCTCGCAGCCGGGCAGGGGGTCGCGGCGCTGGGCGTCCTCGACGGCGGCCACGCACAGGCCCAGCGCCCCGTGCTCCACGCCGTCGCCGATCCCGTCGTGGTCGGTGTCGGGGTCGGTCGGGTCCGTCTCGCCCGGATCGAGCTCACAGTTGTGGTTGGCGTCCTCGACGCCGTCCGGGAGCCCGTCGTCGTCCGAGTCGAAGTCCCGCGGGTCCAGCCCGTCCCAGGACTCCTCGCACTCGTCCGAGAGGCCGTCGCCGTCGCGGTCCGGGGGCAGCTCTTCCTCGGTGTCTCCCTCCTCGTCCGCGTCGGTTTCCTCGTCGGCGTCGCCGTCGGCGTCACCGTCGACATCGCCGTCGACATCGCCGTCACCGTCGGCATCTCCGTCGACGTCTCCGTCGGCGTCGCCATCACCATTCGAGCCTCCGCATGCCGGCACGAGACAGAGCGCTGCAAGCACAACAAGAGAACCTCTCATCGGTCGTTTCACCTCAGGTCGAATGATACACGTCGCACGGGGGAAAAGGACACTCGCTCGCGTGGCCGGTGGGTCAACCCTTGCGGCGGAGGAGGGCCAGCGCGAGCGCCATGACGACCACGATGACCGCGAGCGGAGCGACGGCGCGGGCCGAGACGGCCGAGCACACGAAGCCACCGCCTCCGGTCGCCAGCACGCGGCGGTCCGAGCCTGCATCCGGCGGTGGCGCGGCGTCGCCGTCGTCCGGGCCGGCGTCCTCGTCCGGTGGCGGCTCCTCGACGCAGGAGCCGGCCTCGCACGAGGAGTCCTCGGGGCACGTCACGGCATTGCAGGTATCTTCCACGCAACGGCCTGTCTGCAGCGCGCAGACCCAGCCAGGGAGGCATCCGGAGCCGACGCAGAGGTTCGAGCACTCGCCCGTCTCGGGGTCGCACGTCCCGTTGGGGCAGCTCTGGCCGGCGCAGAGGTCCTCCACGCACTCGCCCCGGACGCACCGCTCGCCCACGGTGCACTGCCGGTGACGGCACCCGGGGAAGCACACGCCCTGGGCGCATCCCTGGTCGGGGGCGCAATCAGCGCCCGCACAGGGATCATCGACGCAACGTTCGTCCTGACACATCTGGCCCTCGGGGCAGCCGAGGACTCCGCAGGTGGGTGGCCAGCACGCGCCGCAGTGACACATCATGCCCGACGGACAGGTCATCCCCTCGCAGGCGTCCACGCACAGCCCGTTCGAGGGATCGCACCGCTCGCACGGACCGCAGGCGTCCACGGGGCAGAGGTTGCCCGCGCAGAGGCCGTCCCTGCATCGCATCGAAGGAGGACAGGCGAGCTGGTCGTCGTTGCGGCTGCATGCGATCCTGCACTGTCCGTCCTGACATGAGGCGTCGCCGCCCGGGCACGTGGCGTCCTCGTCGTAGTCATCGTCGCCGTCGTTATCCAGTCCGTCGCAGATCTCGGCCATGGTCGGACGGAAGCCGACGCATACCTCTTCACCCGAGATGCAGGCCAGGAGCCCGAGCCCGCCGAGGTGTGGCCCACAGGTGCGGCGCAGCGGGATCCCGTCGTCGATCAGGCCGTTGCAGTCCTCGTCCAGCCCGTTGCAGACCTCGTCGATGGGCCCAACGTAGTCCACGCAGACCACCTCGCCGTCCCGGCACTCCATGATGCCCCACGAGCAGACGCCCTGGTCTCGGTGGCCGGTGCCCATGTCGCAGACCTCGCCCAGGTGGAGGTCCGGGTCGCGGCCGTCGATCAGCGTGTCGCAGTCGTTGTCGATGCCGTCTCCGCATATCTCGGGCAGCTCCGGGCTGATGGTCGGGTCCGTGTCATTGCAGTCCCCGTCGTGAGCCGTGACGCCGTCGCTGTCGGTGTCGGTCGTCGATGCGCAGATGCCGCCCTCGTCGATGGCGCCGTCGCAGTCGTCGTCGACGCCGTTGCACGTCTCGGGCGCCGGTGTGCCGCCGCCCGTGCATCGGATCTGCCCGCCGACGCAGCGCACGGGGCCGGCGGCGCACTCGCCGACCCCGCACGTCTCGCTCATCTCCGGGAACTCCTCGTCCACCTCGCCGTCGCAGTCGTCATCGACGCCGTTGCACTCCTCGTCGCCCACGGAGATACAGAAGTACTCGCAGCCGTTGCTCGGGTCGCCGTCCACGTCCCGGTAGTTGTCGTGGCACCCCGTGATGACGCACCGGCTCTCCACGCAGGCGACATCGGCGAAGTCCGCGGCGCAGACGTGGGGGCACGGGAACGACTCGCACGACGAGGAGCACCCGCCGCAGTTCCTGGGATCGGAGGTGATGTCGTGGTCCTCTCCGTCGCGACCGTCGCAGTCGTTGTCCGCGCCGTCGCAGCAGTCCGGGCCGTCGCAGTGGTCGGACGTCACGGTGGTGGTCAGCGCGCAGCTCTTCTCGCATCCGTTCTCCGTCTCGCCGTCGGAGTCCACGGCGCCCGGGAGGCAGCCCCGGAGCACGCACCGTCCTCCGTCACAGGCCGAGATGCCGTGCGGGAGGTCGCAGATGGTCCCGCAGGCCCCGCAGTTGCGCGGGTCGCTCTGGAGGTCGAAGTCCTCATCGACTTGGAGGTCGCAGTCGTCATCGCGTCCGTTGCAGACCTCCTCCGCGCCGGGCTCGCAGGCGTCGGACTGCGCGTCGCCGGACGGCCCGGCTTCGTGACAGAGCAGGCAATACGGGTCGACCTCGCACCCACCGAACAGGGTGGCGAGGACGACGCCTCCCATCACCAGTCGTGTTTTCACGAATCGATATCCTACAGGTGGTCCGGCGCCCCGGTAAAGCAGGCTCTTGATCGCAATCGTCGGCTCCGCCGCCGATTCCAGACTGGAGACCGGAGGCTGGAGGCTGGCGAAGCTCCGCCTCAAACCGACGAGTTCCTCCGAGTCGTGAGCGTGAGCGTGAGCGTGAGCGTGAGCGAACGGCTACGAGACATCGGGCTGGTTTCAGAGACTGCTTCAAGAGTCGGATTCACGCGTTCTCGCTGCTTGGCTCGGTCAAGCTGGCCCATGACGCTCACGCTCACGCTCACGCTCACGTTGGAGTTGCTCCCCTTTTTCGGAACCTCGCCCCTTGATCCCGTGGCCCCGCAGGTCTTACTCTCTTCGCCCCGGGGAGGTGAGCTCACATGCTGCCGAGTGATGTTGCCGTCCTGAGGTCTCTGATCGCCGTCGCCTGGGCGGACGGGAAGGTGGCCGAGGAGGAGACCGCGCTGATCGACGCCCTCATCGAGTCCTTCGGCGCTGACGAGGTCGAGGCGGCGCAGCTCCGCGACTATGCCGCCACGCGGCGGACCCTCGATGACGTCCCGCTCGGTGAGCTCGACGGGGGCAGCCGTCGCCGCCTCCTCCAGCTCGCGGTGCTGGTGACGTTCGTGGACGGAGCGCAGGACGACGCCGAGAGGGCGCTGCTCGAGGACCTCGCCGGGAGGCTGGAGATCCCCGGCGAGGAGCGGCGGACCCTGATGCAGGGCTCGGCCCTCCGTGCCAAGGGGCTGTTGCGCGTGCTTCAAGCGTAGGACGCGGACAGGCCGGCCCGAACGGGCCTGCTGCTCAGTGCCGGTCCGGTCCCCTGGCCCACCGCGCGGCCCAGATCCAGGGCGTGAGAGCGACGTGGAGGTCGAGGTCGAACCCCGCGGCGATGACCACGTCCTGGTTCCCCCAGACGTTGCCCCGGACCTCGAGGAAGATCCCGATGGTCGAGTTGTAGGGGTGGTGGTGGTTGTGGTTGTGCGCGCCCCACCAGATGCGTCCCCCGAACCCCGCCGCGTGCTCGCCGTCGTAGTCGTAGTGAGCGCCCGCGAAGAGCACGATTGGCGCTCCGTGATGGATGGGCAGCACGAACGCCAGCCCAGCCCCGGGCTGCACGTCGCGGAAGCTGCTGGTGTAGAGCTCGCCATACAGGCCGAGACCGAAGTCCGTGTTCCTGCGGCGCAGGAAGACCACCGACGAGCTCAGACCCATCCGGACCACGCCTCTGGACCCGTCGTACGACGAGCCCTGGGCGTCCGGGTCGTCGTAGAGCACTCCGCCGCCGCCGATCGAGATGTTGGACGTCACCTCGACCTCGGCCCTGAGGCTCGCGGGCATCGCGAGCACGACCAATAGCGCGACCAGAGTCGCAAGCCGTGTGAACGTGAGGGCTCGTCGCACGGGCTCGATGGTAAACGACACCCGCGCCCGGATGCTATACTGCGCTCGTGAGCGAGGGCGAAAGGTATGGTCGCTACGACCTCCTGCGCCGGATCGCCATCGGCGGGATGGCGGAGATCTTCCTCGCCCGGGAGACGGGGCTGGCGGGCTTCGAGCGGCTGGTGATCGTCAAGCGCGTCCTCCCGAGCCTCACCGACGACATCGATTTCATCGACATGTTCCTCGACGAGGCCCGCCTTGCGGCGCGCCTCACGCACCCGAACATCGTCCACATCTACGAGCTCGGCGAGGTCGACGGGACGTACTACATCGCCATGGAGTACGTGCCGGGCGGCGACCTCCACGAGCTCAACGGGCGCCTCTACGGCGAGGTCCTCCCGTTCGGCGACAGCCTGCACATCATCGGCGAGGTCTGCACCGGGCTCCAGTTCGCCCACGCCCTGGCCGCGCCCGACGGACAGCTCCTCGGCGTGGTGCACCGGGACGTGACTCCGAAGAACGTCCTGCTGTCGGTCGATGGCGTGATCAAGATAGTCGACTTCGGCATCGCCAAGGCGAGGGCCCGGCTCTCGGTCACGAGACCAGGGGACATCAAGGGCACCTTCTCGTACATGGCGCCCGAGCAGGCGCGCGGCGAGCAGGTGGACCGGAGGGCCGACGTGTACTCGGTCGGCTCGCTCACGTACCGCCTGGTCACGGGCTCGCCCGCGTACCCGCAGATGGGCGACGACCTGCTCTCGGCGGTCAGGTCCAGTCATTTCGTTCGCCCCCGCAAGGTCAACCCCGAGGTCCCGCCGCAGATCGAGGACATCATCCTCCGGGCCATGTCCCTCGACCCGAGGGACAGGTTCCCGACGTGCGGCGCCATGCGGCGCGAGGTGGTCGAGGCGAGCCGCAGGCTCTCCTATCGTTCCGACGCGGACTCCATCGCGGCCCTGGTCCGGCGCGCGTTCCCGCAGGTGCCGGGGGTCAACGTCCCGGCGGACCACGTGCCGGCGCAGGCTCCGGGCTCCCGACAGCTCGACCCGCTGCGGGAGGCGCTCCAGCTCGCCAGCCCCGACGAGGCCACGGGCCTGGTCTCGTTGCCAGACGCGCTCGGCGTCTTTGCATCGCCCGACGAGCACACCGAGATCTCCCCCTTCAATGGGAGCCTCGAGCCCGAGCCGGACCTGCGCCTGATCAGCGGCGACGTGATGCGCTCGCCGATTGCCGCGGACTGGGACGAGCCGACCAATATCGTCGGGCATCCCGGCGACGGGCCGGAGCCGCCGACGGAGCGCTCCGGGGCGTACGCCGTCGGAGACGACGAGCCGACCCGGAACATCGTGATGCCACCCCCCATGACGCGGCCGTCGGAGCCGCCGGCCGTGGGGCCGCCTCCCCCTCCGGTGCCGCCTCCACGGGAACCCCGGTCGGTCGAGCCGCGGCCCACGACCCCCTCGGCGACGCCGATCGTCCGCAGCCCATCCAGACACGGATCGAGGAGGCGATCGGCTCGCTGGCTCGTGTGGATGGTCATGGGGTTCGGGGTGGGGCTGACGTTGATCGTCATCTCACTCGTGCTGATCCTGACACCCCCGCCACCCCAGCAGGCGCAGGCGGCAACCGGCGACGACATACCGGCGACGGCGCAACCGCATCCGATCGATCCGGCGCTCCTCGCCGGTGATCCGGAGCTCGCCTCGGCATTCTCGACCGCCGTCCACGACGATGTCCTCCCGGATCCCCCGCCGACGCTCGGAGATGGTGGTGCCGACGGCGCCGCGGAGACCGCGGACGCGTCCGGTGGCGCCGCCGACGGCGGAGCGATCGCCGCCTCGGATTCCGCCGTGGCGACGGACGCCGGTGTCGCTGCAGCGCCCACGGCCATGCCGGAGCCAGTGATCGACGAGGTGATGGAACCGCGAGAGCGGCCGGAGAAGACGCTGAAGACCTCGAGCCCGCCGAGGTTCGTCGAGCCGCCCCCGCGACCGAGGACGACGAAGCGGGTCGATGCGCCCCCCCATGCGCCGATCAAGCGGGCTCAGGTGGACCGTCCCGTGCCTCCCGCTCCTCCTCCCGCTCCCGCTCCTCCTCCCGCTCCCGCTCCCGCTCCCGCTCCCGCGACGTCCTCGAAGAGCTTCCTCACCGTGTTCATCACGCCGTCGGCAAAGGTGTACCTGGACGGTCAGCTCATCGGGAGCAGCCCCATCGCCAAGCGCGAGGTCTCGGCCGGCCGGCACTCCCTCAAGGTCGTCGCTCACGACGACCCGTCGAAGACCAAGACGCTCCCGGTCACCGTCAAGGCCGGCGAGCACGCGAGGATCCGACAGGCGTTGTAGCTCCGTTCGAGCGACACCGTGGCGACGTGCCCCCAGCCCGCTCGGCGGCAAGCTTGGCCGTCTGGTCTTCGACAGGGTGCCGCCGGACGTCCTGTCCGTGCTCCGCGCCGGAGAGGTGCTCCACGTGGGCAAGAACCCGACCTCGGGCTGCAGATGGATCGAGGTGACGACACATCTCTCGTGTGGTTCGGGACGGCGAGATGTTCTATCATTGCAGGAGGGGTGACCCATGATCCAGAAGAGCCGATCCCACGTGCCCGTCCCGCCGCCCGGGGCGAAGGATCTGCCCTACGATGACGGAGAGCCGATAGAGAGCGAGCGCCACGTCAAACAGATGACCCTGCTGACCCAGTCGTTGAGCCTCGCGTGGAAGGACCGGCAGGACTTCTACGTGGGCGGCAATATGTTCCTCTACTTCAGCGAGCTCCAGACCAAGAAGAACGACTTCCGCGGCCCCGACGTGTTCGTGGTCCTGGACACGGTGAAGAAGGAACGGCTGTCGTGGGTGGTGTGGGAAGAAGGGGGGCGGACACCGGACGTGGTCATCGAGCTCCTGTCAGAGAGCACGGAGGACGTGGACCGCGGCGAGAAGATGCAGGTCTACGCCCGCGTGTTGATGGTGGGCGAGTACTACCTCTTCGATCCCTGGACCGGAGTGCTCGAGGGCTACGCGCTCGACCGTGCGAGCCGGACCTATCGCCGGATGGAGGCGCTCGACGAGCGCGGCGCCCTGCCGTGCGAGCAGCTCGGGCTTCGGCTGGGCGTGGTTCCCGGACGGTACCACGACCTGGAGATGGGTTTCCTGCGCTGGATCGACCAGGACAGCCGCGTATTGCCGACCGGAGAGGAGCTGGCCGCGGCAGCGTCCGCCCGCGCGGAGCAAGAGTCTGCCCGCGCGGAGCAAGAGTCCGCCCGCGCGGAGCAGGAGTCTGCCCGCGCGGAGCAGGAGTCTGCCCGCGCGGAGCAGGAGTCTGCCCGCGCCGACCACGAGACCACGCTGCGGCGGGAGGCCGAGCTCAGGTCGGCCGAGCTCGAGCGACGGATCGCGGAGCTGGAGGGGAAGAAGGCAGCGGGTGGCGTGGGACCCTGATGTTCCCGCTCACGCTCGCGCTCACATCTACGGGGGGCGAACGAGGTCACAGCCCGAGGAGCTCGATGGTGAGGCCGCTGGCCAGGATCGCCCCGCCGGACAGGACGTGGACGTACTTCTCCCACGCGCCGAAGCGGATCACCTTCAGCCCGAGATGACCCGCTGTGGCGATGACCAGCATCGTGAGGATGGTCGCAACGCTGAAGACGGACGCCACGAGGGCCACGCCGGCGGCGCTGTGCTCCGCCGCCGGGACCATGAGGAGCGGGATGAGGGGCTCACACGGTCCGAGCACGAAGATGATGAAGATCACCCAGAGCGTGCGGCGGTGCGACCGCGTGTGGTCCTCCTCGAGCCCGTGGTCGTGTGCGTGCTCGTGCCCGTGCTCGTGCTCGTGGACGTGCGCATGCCCGTGGACGTGGTCGTGCACCTCGCCGTCCGGATGGAAATGCCGGTGCACGTGCCCCCGCCGGGCCTGGATGAGCCCGTAGATCATGTACAGCCCGCCGAAAACCATGAGACCGGTGCTCGCGATCTCGCCTCGCCAGGTCTCGAAGCCCTCCATGCTGCTCAGCGACCAGCCGACGGCGATGCCGACCGCGCCGATGAGGACCGACGACAGGACGTGGCCGAGCCCGCAGAGCGTGGTCCAGAGCAGCATCCGGCGGAGCGACCACCCCTCGCTCCGGCCCAGGACGATGAATGGCAGGTAGTGGTCCGGACCGATGACTGTGTGGAACACGGCCAACGACAGAGCGGTGACGACCAGCACGTCGAGGGACTGTTCCAAGGACAACCTCACGCTCGCCACGGCAGTAGCGTGCGGCTTGTTAGCACGAAATCGATGGAAGTACTACCGAACCACTCATCAGTAGGTGAGATATAACGGACTCCATGACCCCGATCCGGACGGCTTGCACGTACGACTGCCCCGACGCCTGCGGCCTCGTGCTCGTGGACGACGACGGGCGGCGGCGCCTCCGTGGCGACCCCGATCACCCGATCACGCGCGGGTTCGTGTGCCAGCGCATCCGCCGCCACCTCGAGCGGCTGGGCCACACCGAGCGGCTGCTGCGGCCGCTCCGGCGCGACGGATCGGGCTGGCGCGAGCTGGGCTGGGACGAGGCGCTCGACCTCGCCGCCGAAGCGCTCGGACGCGCGCTCGCGGACCACGGCCCGGAGTCCGTCGTGTTCGTTCACGGCGGCGGCTCCCTCGGCCTCCGCATGGAGCTGGTGAGGCACTTCTTCTGGTCCCTCGGTCCCGTGACCACGGTCGGCGGCGGCGCGTGCGGCGAGGCGGGCGATGCGGCGCAGCGCCTCGACTTCGGTGACGCCGCGTGCCACGACTCCACCGACCTCGAGCACAGCCGCGCCGTGGTCCTGTGGGGCAAGAACCCCGTGGCCACGGGCGTGCACCTCGTGCCGTTCCTCCTCGCGGCCCGCGCGCGGGGAGCGCCGATCGTGCTCGTCGAGGTCCGCCCGACCGAGAGCACCCGCCTCGCGGACCGCGTCGTCCGGATCGCGCCGGGCGGCGACGGACACCTCGCGCTCGCGGTGCTCCGACGACTCCACGATACCGGTCGACTGGACTCCAAGGCCGCGGCTCGAGCCGACAATTTCGATGAGCTCACCACCTGGCTCGGCGAGCCGGACCGGACAGTCGAACGCTTGTCCGAACGAGCAGGCGCGGCGGTCGCCGACGTGGGCTTCCTGGCGGACCTCTATTCCGGGCACCGGCCCGTCGCCACGCTGGTGGGCTGGGGACTGCAACGCCGGTCCTCGGGCGGGCGCAACCTCCGCTGCATCGACGCGCTCGGGTTGCTCACCGGGCAGGTGGGCGTGGCGGGCGGCGGCGTGAGCTTCACGTCCACCCGGCGGCGGGGCCTGGACTTCTCCTGGCGCGCGCCAAGGACGGGGCGCCAGATCCCGGCCCACGCGCTCGGCACGAGCCTCGCGGCGCTCGACGATCCGCCGGCCAGGTTCGTGTACGTCGCCGGCGCGAACCCGGTCACACAGCTCCCCGACTCGCGGGCCACGGCCGCGGCCCTGAGGCGCGCGGGCTTCACCGTGGTGGCGGACGCCTTCTTCACGGACACCGCCGAGGCCGCGGACCTCGTCCTGCCCGTGACATTGATGCTCGAGGAAGACGACGTCGTCGGCTCGTACCAGCATCACCACGTGGCGCCGGCGCGGCGCGCGGTCGCTCCGCCCGACGGACCACGGAGCGACCTGCGGATCCTGGACGAATTGAGGCGTCGCATCGGCATGCCGCCCGACGAGGTGCTCGCGGACCCCGCCCGGACCCTCGCCGTGATGACGGCTCCCTGGTTCGGCGAGGTCGAGCCGCGTGCCACCCGGAACCCGGCGCACGACGTGGTGCCCTTCGCCGAGCGCTTCCCCACGGCATCGGGCAAGGCCAGGCTCATCACCGAGGTCCCGGGCCTCGTCCCCGAGCGCGCGGGGTACCCGCTGGTCCTGCTCACCCCGTCGTGCCGGGCGTGGCAGACGTCGCAGCGGTTCGAGGCCGATCAGATCGGCCTCCCGACGTGCTCCGTCCACGCCGAGACCGCGGCCGCCGCCGGACTCGCCGACGACTCGGACGCTGTGCTCGAGAGCCCGATCGGCTCGCTGGCAGTGACCCTGCGCTTCGATGCCGGCCTGGACCGGGGCTGCTGCGTCGTCCGGCGAGGCGGCTGGGTCCGACACGGGCACGGGGCCAACGTCCTCGTCGAGGCCCGCGAGACCGACCTCGGCGGCGGCACCGCGTTCTACGACCAGCGCGTCAGGCTCGTCGCGCGCGCGGCGCGTGTCGACACGCCGCCGACGGACAGATAGACTGTCGCCGTGCAGGCCCGGAGCGCCATCGAGACGACGAGGCCCTTCGCGGGCGCGTTCGTGGTCGTCGCCGCGGTCGTCCTCTCGTGGCCGGTCACCGCGCGGGCCGAGTCGGCGCCGGGCGCCGACGAGTCGTTCCGCCAGGGCGTCCGAGCCATGCGGGCGGGGCAGTACGACCAGGCCATCGCGTACTTCAACATCTCGTACCAGTTGCAGCCGCGCGCCTCGACCATGTGCAACCTGGCCCAGGCGTACGAGAACACATCCCAGTACCGCCAGGCGGGCGAGGCGTATCGCCGGTGCGCGGCCGACGACACCGAGGGCCGGTTCCGCGACCACGCGCTCGATCGCGCGAGGGCCATGGAAGAGGCTGACCGACGCGCGTCCGCGCCGCCGCGGGTCGTGACACCGCAGCCCCGCCCGCAGGTCTACTCGCCGCAGCCGCAGCCGGCGGTCCAGCCACAGCCGGTGGTCCAGCCACAGCCACGTCGTTCGCGCTCGTTGCTCTGGCTGGGTGTCGGCACCACGGTCCTCGGCCTCGGCGCGCTCGGCGCGGGGGTCGGCCTCAACGTGTGGGTCAACGGCATCTACGACGACCTCGCCGCGGAGTACGGGAACGACGAGCACGGCTGGCAGGTCCCGGCTGGGAGCTCGGACGCGGACCTGGTCGAGCAGGGGCGCACGGGCACCAACGCGTCGATCGGGCTGTACGTCGCCGGGGGCGTCCTCACCGCCGCCGGCGTGGCGCTCATCATCGTGGACCTGGCGCTCGAGTACCAGTCGAGCCGGACCCCGCGAGTCGCGGTCGTGCCCTCACGCGACGGCGTGACCCTCGCGCTCTCGCTCTCCTTCCCGGGACTCTGAGGAGGAATCCATGGCAGAGATGATCGTGCTCGCGCTGGTGCTCGGCGCCTCGGGGTGGGGTGCGGCCGGATGCGACGATCCGCCTGGCGGAGACGATCCGGACGCGGGTGACGGCGACGCGGACGGCGACGCCGACGGAGATGCCGGCGGAGACGCCGACGGCGACGAGGACGCGACCTCGGACGGCGACGTCGAGGGTGACTCCGAGCTCGAGCCGGCTTTCGAGATCGATCCCGACCGCATGTTCGACGACGTCGCGTGGCTCGCGGCCGACGAGCGGGCCGGGCGGTTCACGGGCACCGAGGAGAACGAGGAAGCCCTGGGCTACGTGGAGGAGCTCTTCGCGGACCTCGGGCTCGTGCCCTCCGGCGATGAGGGCACGTACCGCCAGCGCTTCGAGTTTGACTGGTGGCAGGTCACCGCCGAGCCCGAGGTGGTCCTGGACGACCGTTCCCTCGGCGAAGGGGTCGGCTTCTTCGTGATCCCGTACTCCGGAGGCGCGAGCGTCACGGGCGAGGTGGTCTTCGCCGGGTACGGCATGACCGTGCCGCCGTACGACCCCGCGGCGTACCCCGATTGCCCCATCGACCCCGCGACGGGCTACGACGACTTCCAGGGCGTGGACGTCACGGGACGCGTCGCGCTCGTGCTCCGCCACGGGCCCGGCGACGACGAGGCGATCCACGACCGATGCCCCGGGGGCGACACGTGTCTGGAGATGCCTTGCGTCTGGACGTTCGGTTACAAGGCCGCCAACGCACGGAGCCGCGGCGCCGCCGCGCTGCTCGTGGTCCAGGACTACAGGCACGAGCCGGAGCTCCCGGACGGAGCGACCCTGGGCGACATCTACTTCGACCCCGGCTTCCCCGCGATCTTCCTGGACCGATCAGAGGTCGAGGCGACCCTCCCGGAGCTCGAGGCGTGGGCCGGTGCGATCGACGCCGCCACGGCTCCCCACGCCGTGGAGACGGGCGTCGTGGCCTCGATCGATGTCGAAGCCGGCGCGGTCCCGTTCGAGTCGTCCAACCTCCTCGGCGCGGTCGAGGGCACTGACCCCGAGCTGCGCGACGAGGTCGTGATCGTCGGCGCCCACATCGACCACGTCGGAACCGACGAGGACACGGGTGAGGTCTACGCCGGCGCGGACGACAACGCGTCGGGCACCGCGGTGATGATGGAGCTCGCGCGCGCCATGACGGGCTCCGGCCTCGCTCCCGCCCGGACGGTCCTCTTCGCGTCCTGGAACGCGGAGGAGCTCGGACTGATCGGCTCCTGCTACTACGTGAACCACCCCACGCTGCCCCGGGACCGGACGGTGGCGGTGTTCTCGGTCGACATGGTCGGCGCCGGGACCGGCAGCGGGGTGGACATCTACGGTGGCACCGACCCCATGAACAACTGGCTCGTCGACCTGATGGTCGCGTCCTCGCGCGCCGAGGGCATGAGGCACGACGTCGGGTCGCTCGACCCTTCGGACGCCTCGGACCACGCCTGCTTCGCCCTGATGGCGATCCCCGCCGTGCTGGTGATGACGCGAGGTCCGCATCCCTACTACCACACCCCCGCCGACACCATCGAGACCATCGATCGCGCGGACATCGAGGTCGCGGCGCTCCTCATGTGGTCCGTGCTCGAGCCCCTGGCGCTCGGGACCGAGGGGGAGCTCCTTGAGTAGACCAGCAGCGCTCGCCGCGCTCGCGCTCGCTGTCGCGGCGTGCGGCGGACGGCACGGCCCCACCACGACGGCGACACCTGGCGGCCCCTCGGCGCCCGCACGGGAGCCAGGCATCGACGCGGAGGTCGCGCGGCTCTTCACACACCCCTACCCCGAGGGCGAGGTCCCCTGGGGGTTCCTCTGGTCGCCCGACGGACGGCGGCTCGTCTACCAGCGACTCGAGGGTTCCGGCGATGACGTGTATCCGCAGATCTGGCTGGTCGATGCCGCGACGGGAGAGGAGCAGGTCCTCTGGGACCACCCGGACCGGACCGCGGGCCAGGTCGAGTGGTTCCCCGACGGCGAGTGGCTCATGCTCGACGCGGGCGGAGAGCTCCTCTCGCTCGAAGCTCGGAGCGGCGCCGAGCCCGAGATACTCAATGGCACCTCGACCTCCGAGCACCAGGGGGCTCGCCTGTCTCCCGACGGCAGGCGGGTCGCCTTCGTCTCGGGCCACGACCTCACCTCTGTATCGCTCGAACGCGGCGTACAACGGCGCCTGACGACGGACGGGAGCGAGACCGTGCTGAACGGCGAGGTGGACTGGGTGTACGACGAGGAGCTCGAGCTCGACCGGGGCTTCTGGTGGTCGCCCGACAGCCGGCGCATCGCGTACGTCCAGTTCGACGAGTCGCGGGTCACGGCCTACCCGGTCGTCGTCCCGACCAGCCCGACGCCGACCGTCGTGCGGCAGCGCTACCCGCAGGCCGGCGAGACCAACCCCACGGTTCGTCTCGGCGTGGTCGACGTTGACGGCGCGGGCGAGCCCGCCACGGTCTGGCTCGACTCCGGCGCCCCGGCCGACGGATACCTGGCGCGGGTCGGCTGGACCCCGTCGGGAGACGCGATCTTCACCGTCACGCTCGACCGGCTCCAGCGCGTGCTCAGGCTCAACCTCGTCGATCCCACCGGCCGGACGTCGCCGCGGGTCGTGCTCGAGGAGCGCGACGACAGGTGGCTGAACGTCCTTGGCGAGCCGCGGTTCCTCGGCAACGGGTCGAGGTTCCTCTGGCGCTCGGAGCGGGACGGCCACGCGCACCTGTACGTGTACGACTTGCAGGGACGGCTCGAGGCCCAGGTCACGCGGGGCGAGTGGGAGGTCTCGGCCGTGGCGTCCGTGGACGAGCGAGCCGGGCTGGTCTACTTCGTCGGCAACCGCGAGGGTCCGGCGACCTACCAGCTCTACGCGGTACCGCTCGGCGGCGGCGAGGTCCGGCGCATCTCGCGGCTCGCCGGCCGCCACGACCCGACCTTCGCGCCGGGGAGCGAGCGCTACGTGGACGTCCACTCGAGCCTCGAACGGCCTCCCCGGGCCGAGCTGTTCGGTGCCGGCGGCGAGTCGGTCCGCGTCCTGGCGGAACGCGACCTCTCGGTGTTCCCGGACCTGGACCTGACGACCGCGGAGATGGTCACGGTCCCGGGCAGTGAGGGGCGGCAGTATCAGGCGCAGATGGTCCGCCCGGCGCGGCTCGAGCCCGGACAGCGCTACCCGGCGCTCGTCTGGGTCTACAACGGCCCTGCTGCGCAGCTCGCCTGCGACGAGTGGCGCACCAAGTACCTGCCCTGGATGCGGCTCATGGCGCGGCGCGGCGTGGTGGTGTTCAGCATGGACGGACGGGGCACGCAGGGTCGCGGCCGGGAGTGGGAGACGCCCGTCTACCGCGACCTCGGGACAGTCGAGCTCGAGGACCAGATGGACGGCGTGACCTACCTGCGGAGCCTCGACTTCGTGGACCCGGAGCGCATCGGCATCTTCGGCTGGAGCTACGGCGGGACCATGGTGCTCCACGCCCTGCTCCGCCGGCCGGGCGAGTTCCGGGTCGGCGTCTCCGTGGCCCCCGTGACGAGCTGGCTGCTGTACGACACCATCTACACGGAGCGGTACATGATGACGCCCCGCGACAACCCGATCGGGTACGACTCGACCGCGCCGCTCCGGCACGCGGACCAGCTCCGGGACCCGCTCCTGCTTGTTCACGGGCTCTCCGACGACAATGTCCACTTCCGGAACACCGAGTCCATGATCGAGGCCCTCGTCGCCGCGGGCCGGCGGTTCGACGTGATGGTGTACCCGGGCGAGTCGCACGGCATCGCCACGCCGCTCGCCCGCCGCCACGTCTTCTCGACCATCACGTCCTACCTCCTCGAGCACCTGCTCGATGCCGAGTGACGCGTGCGGTACCATCCGCGACGATGAAGACCGAGACCATCGACCTGTCGCGCGCCTACCGGCTGCTCAACCACGGCCCGGCCGTGCTCGTCTCGACCACTGACGGCGCGGTCCCGAACGCGTGCACCGTGGCCTGGTGCGCTCCAGTGAGCAAGAGCCCGGCGCTGTTCGTCCTCGCCATCTCGGACGAGCACAAGACCTGGGCGAACCTGGCGGCCACGAGGGAGTGCGTGTTGAACCTCCCGACGGTCGATGCCCTCGATGCGCTCTGGGTGTGCGGCACCGAGACCGGGCACGATGGAGACAAGCTCGGCCCGGCCGGGATCGATGTCCTTCCGAGCAGGGTCGTGGCGCCGCCCCGGCTCGCGTGCTGCGTGGCCTGGATCGAGGCGAGGCTGGTCGAGACGCTCGTCCGGGAAGACATGTCGCTGGTGATCGTCGAGGCCGTCGCGGCCGAGACGCTGCCCGGTGTCGTCGACGCTCACGGGCACCTGGACGTCGCGCGTCACCGCACGCTGCACCACCTGGGTGGATCGCGGTTCATGCTCCCCGGCGAGGTCATCGACCGAGCGTGAGGGACTGGGTGGACGAAGTGGACAATGTGGACTCAGTAGACCATTCATCATTCATCATTCATCATTCATCATTCATCATTCATCATTCATCATTCAGAAAAGGGAGCCCGGAGCATGAAATGCCGCATCGTCCTTGCCGCCGTCGTCGTCACAACCACCTGGCTCGGCACCGCGACCGCGGAGCTGACCCAGCCGGACGGGCAGGAGATCCCGGGCGCCCCGGGGTGCGACAGCGGCAGGCCGACAGGCCTTGCCGCGACCTTCGCGTGCCAGTGCGTCGATGCGGGAGTCTGCAACATCGGCGAGGCCTGCACCTCGGACTGGATGGCGACGCACGACGAGTGCGACGACGGGGTCCGCAGCGAGTGCGAGTCCACGATGTGGCACGAGTTCAACGACAACACGTGCATCCCCACGAACGTCGACGGACTGATCCCGGGTGACGAGGCGTCGGTGACGCCCGAGACCTTCAGCCCGGTGTGCCCGCTCACGTTCACGATCGTCTCGCGCGGCACCGCCATGTTTCACGACGCCTTCGGCTGGTACAACGTGACCGGCGACCGGCCCGGGTCGGACGACCTCCACGTCATGCTCGACTGCGACACCGCGACGGGCGACTCCGCGGTGCTCGACATCCTCGGCCACCCGGACTACGCGGGCGGCGAGATCGGGTTCTTCCTCGTGACACCCGAGGACGGGTCGAGCCGCGCGTGCTCCGGCGGAGACTGCTGCGCGACGGTCGAGCGGGCGGCCGGGGGGGAGGGTAACGTCTTCTACTCCGAGCGGCGGTTCAACCCGGACCACGCGGGCGACGAGTCGTTCATCCACCTGCTCGTCTTCGACAGCCACGTCTGGCCCCACAAGTTCTACTTCGCCTGGGAAGACCTGTTCAACGTCACCTCCAACGACTTCACCGACCTCGTGACGAGCGTCACCGGCGTCGAGTGCGCGGGCGGCGGGGAGGCCTGCGACACCGGCCGGGACGGGGTCTGCCGGCACGGCGTCACCCAGTGCGTGAGCGAGACGCTCGAGTGCGTGGGGCTCTACGACCCCGAGGACGAGCGGTGCGACGGGCTCGACAACGACTGCAACGGAGAGATCGACGACGGCGCGCTCTGCCCCGGCGAGGACGAGGTCTGCCACAACGGACACTGCGTGCCCAACTGCGAGCTGTCCGACGAGTTCACGTGTCCCTGGGGCTTCGTCTGCGACCCCGAGACCGGATACTGCATCGAGGAGGACTGCCGCGACGTGGACTGCCCGAGCGACCAGATCTGCCGCGGCGGCCACTGTGTCGGCGGCTGCGACGGCGTCGTCTGCCCGCACGGCCAGAGCTGCCGGCTGGGCAACTGCATCGACCCGTGCGACGGCGTGAGCTGCGACGGAGTCCAGGTCTGCCGCGAGGGGATCTGCGTCAACGGCTGCGGGCAGTGCAACGGCGTCGTCTGCGAGTCGCCGCTCGAGTGCGACGACGCCAGCGGCGAGTGCTTCGACCCGCTGTGCGAGACGGTCGACTGCGCGCCCGGCGCACACTGCGTGGGCGGCGACTGCATCGATGACTGCGACGGCGTCGTCTGCCCGGGCGGGCAGTCGTGCGTGGACGGCCAGTGCCGCTACCCCGACGAGTCGGACGGAGACGCGGACGCCGACACCGACGTCGACGCCGACACGGACGCCGACGCCGACACGGACAGCGACGCCGACGCGGACGACGACGCCGAAGCGTCCTGCGCCTGCCGTTCGGGCGGTGCGAGACCCGGCGCGGAGCTCGTCCTGATGATGCTGTTCGTCCTCGGTTTCGCGATCCGTCAGCGGTCGTCGAGGCGGCCGTAGCCAGGCCTCTTCGAGGGTGTGTCGTCCTGACCCGCCGCCGTCCCGTCCGCCGGACGCGCCGGCCCCGTGTGGTCTTCGTGCTCCTGCGGGGGCTGGGCCGCGGTCCGGACGCGGGTCAGCGTGACGGTGTGCGACCGCGTCTCGCCGGAGATGATGAACCGCGTTGACTCGGCCTCGTATCCTGCGAGGTCGAAGGAGAAGCTCACCTCGACGCCGGGCTGCTCGATGACCACGAGCGGCGTCGTGCCGAGGACCTGGCCTTCACGCGTCACGTTCGCGCCCGTCGGCACGCTGTCCAGCGTCACCTCGATGGTCCGGACCTCGGGTGCCTTGGTCGGTGGGCGGGCCGGGTCCAGGACCGCGGCGGGCCGCGGCCGCGCTTCCGCCGACGGGAGCGGGAGGGGATCGGGATCGTGATCGGGCCCGCCGAGGGCGAAGGCGATCACCGCTCCGATCGCCAGGACGCCGGCGCCGGCCACCGCGGCCGCGATCGGCAGGATCGGCCGCTTGCGGCTCACGGACGGCGGCTCGGCGAACACGGCGAGGTCGCCTTGGGGGCCGTGGTGCGCGTACCGCGTGAGCTCGTCGACCAGCTCCTCGGCGGACTGCGGACGCTTCTTGCAGTCCTTCTCGAGCATCCGCATGACGAGCCGCTCGATCTGCCGCGGCACGTCGAGGTCGGGCCTGACGTCGGAGGGGCGGCGCGGCTTCGTCTTGATGTGCCGCGCCATCACGACCACGGCGTCGGCGTCCTCGAAGGGCGCGTGCCCCGTGAGCATCTGGTAGAAGATGACGCCGAGCGAGTAGATGTCGCTCCGGCGATCGAGCGCCTTGGACTGGGCCTGCTCGGGCGACATGTACCTCGGCGTCCCGAACACGGTCCCGGCCTGCGTCTCGAGCGCGTCGATCCTGCGGTCCCCGTGGACGATCTTGGCGATGCCGAAGTCGAGGACCTTGACCACCTCCTGCCCTTCGACCTGCGCGAGCATGATGTTGTCGGGCTTGAGGTCCCGGTGGACGATGCCCTTGTGATGCGCCTCCGCGAGCGACCTGGCCACCTGGATCACGATGCGCACCGCGAGGTCGATCTGCAGCTCTCCGTCTTCCTTGAGCACGCGACCGAGGAGCCGGCCCTCGAGGAGCTCCATGGCGATGTAGAGGTGGCCCTCCTCGGTCTGGCCGTAGTCGTACAGGGTGACGGTGTTCGGGTGCTTGAGCGCGGAGGTCGCGCGGGCTTCCCGGTTGAACCGCGCCGCGGTCTCGGGGTCGCGGGTCAGGTCGTGGCGCAGCACCTTGAGTGCCACCGGACGGTCGACCGAGGACTGGATGGCCTTGTACACCGTGCCCATGGCGCCGACACCGACCCTGGACACGATGCGGAACCGCCCGGCGATCAGGGCTCCGAGCAGGGGATCGCCCTCGGCCTCGTAGTAGTCCTCGGGCTTCACGAGCCCCCATCCGTCGAACGGACAGACCTCGTGGCTGGTGTCCGAGAACTCGGAACGACAGCGAGCGCACATCCTCATCGGAACTGGACCCTGGAGGATTATAGCACCCGTGCCAGGGCACTCCGATACTCTTCCGGGAAGAGCCTCGCGATGTCGTCGTGGACGAAGACACCGCGAAATCGCTCGACCACGACCACGTTCACGTTCACCGCGACAGGCAGCACCTGAAGCCGACGTGGTACTGGTTGAAGGTCGCGAGGTACTCCGAGAACCTGACGCAGGTGATGAGGTCGTACTGGTCCCAGGCGCAGCCGCCGGCGATGAGGCACGAGCCGCTCGCGCAGTCGGCGGTCCACTCCATCGCGTTCCCGCTCATGTCGAAGATCCCGGCGTATCCCCCCTCGCAGTCC
>Ga0233425_10004900_pt1 | contig 21816 bp, 17 predicted proteins | sample Watercolumn_Towu_2_FD_181712 | JGI IMG/M metagenome (GOLD analysis project Ga0233425, IMG submission 181712) | Freshwater microbial communities from Lake Towuti, South Sulawesi, Indonesia - Watercolumn_Towuti2014_140_MG | ecosystem: Environmental > Aquatic > Freshwater > Lake | place...
GAAAAGAACATCGAGTACCCTGAGCAGGACAACCTCCTCGCTGCGACAGCCGTGGCGTCGGGGAGGGTGGTCTTGTCCTCCTATTTTCGACTCGTGACGGAGGAGTCAAAGCCGGCCTCCTCCAATGCTGTGACCGACTTGGAGGGGTACGGTCCGGTGGATTCTTCGCCTCTCCACGGTACGCAGCTTCAGCTCCCCTTCAGTGATTTGATCCATGCCGCAGCCGGAATAGGCTTCACGAACGACACGCAAGGATCGGTTGCACACCTGCCATTGCTCATCAGTGCCGGCGATCGACTGATCCCGGTATTGAGCCTGGAGGTTCTGCGCGTTGCTTCACAGGCAGGCCGCACGGACGTCAACATCGGGAGTGGCAAGATCACGCTTCCCGCCAAGGGACGAATGCTGCGGATTCCGATCAACGCGAATGGGACGACGAGTCTGAATTTCCCCGGACCGCTCTCCTCGTTCCGTCGGTACCGGTGTATCGAGGTGATTCGTTCGTTTCAGTTCCGGCAGCTTGGAGTCGCACCGTCTGTCGATCTGGCAAGCCTGGAGAACAAGATCGTTCTGGTGAGCATCATCGGTGAAGGACGCGGCAAGTTCTTTGAAACGCCGTTCGACCTGCAATTTCCGTCCATTGCGATCCACGCCACGTTCATCGACAACGCGCTCAACGGACGATTCCAGTCGGATTTGAGTCCGCTTGCCGGCAGCCTCCTCCTGCCGGTGGCTCTGGCGCTTCTGTCGATCCTGTCAGTTCATCGGTTTGGCTATGCCCGCGGGGGAGCCATCGTCGCCGCACTGGCGTTGAGCTATCTTTTTGTCGCCTATCTGCTGATGGCGATGACGAACCTCATCCTGCCGATCGTCGTGCCTCTCGTTCTTCTCCTTGTTGCATGGTTCACGCCGCTTCTCTACGACTACTTCCTCGTTGAGAAGGATGTCAAGCGGCTGGAGTCGGAAAAAGAGGGAGTGGAAGGCCGTCTGCGGGAAAGCGAATTGAAGCTTCAGCTCCTCGAGAAAGAGCTCCTCGATCAACAAACCCCGCAGGGAACTGCAAGGGGCATGGAACTGATCGAAGAGATCAAGCGCTACAAGGAGGAAATCAAGACGCTCTCCTCGCAGGTCAGCGACATGGTCCGGTTTGATGCGGCGCCATCGCGGACGGATAAGGCAATGTTTGAAGGCATCGTGTACGACTCCGGCGGCAGGATGCAGGAAGTCGTGGATCTGGTCGGAAAGATCGCCGCGAGCGAGGCGAATATTCTGATTTTGGGAGAGAGCGGGACAGGCAAGGAGCTGATCGCCAAGGCCATCCACAACCTCAGCAATCGGAAGGGGAAGGTTTTCGTTGCCGTCAACTGCGGAGCCCTGACCGAAACGCTTCTGGAAAGTGAGCTCTTTGGCCATGAAAAGGGCTCGTTTACGGGTGCCGTAAAGGACAAGGTAGGACGCTTTGAGTACGCAAACGGCGGGACGATTTTCCTCGATGAAGTTGCCGAGACGAGCGAGGCGTTCCAGGTGAAGCTCCTGCGTGTCGTCCAGTCCGGGGAATTCGAACGTGTCGGCTCGACGATCGCAAGGAAGACCGATGCCAGGATTGTGGCAGCGACGAACAAGAGTCTCCGCGAAATGGTGAGTGAGAAGCGGTTCAGGGAAGACCTCTACTATCGGTTGAATGTATTTTCCGTCGAACTTCCCCCGCTGCGTGAGAGAAAGGGCGACATTCCGCTCCTTGCCGAGCACTTTGCGAAGCAGGAGGAGGGGTCGCTTTCACTCTCATCGACAGTCGTGGACGCGTTCCTTCAGTACCGATGGGCCGGAAATGTCAGAGAGCTTCAGAGTGCAATCACGCGGGCCGGCATCATGGCCCGGTCTGACGGCCGGACGCTCATCCAGTTGAGAGACATTCCCGAAGAAATCGCCGCTGCGGCGAAAGGGGAGGTCGATATCGAAGATCAGATTCTGGAGATTCTCCGCAGCAAGAAGTTCTCGCGAAGCTCGATATCCGAAACGGCGGAGGAGCTCGGCGGTCTCAATCGTGGAACCGTGGCAGAGTACTTCCGCGGCATTTGTTTCAACCACTTCTTCGAGAGCAGCTGGAATCACGAAAAGGCAGTCGAATTGATTTCCCGAAGCGACGATCCGGAAATCCGCGACCGAGTGCAGAAGAAGTTGCGCGAGTATCTGGCGAACGTCATCGAAGGCATGCCTCCCGGCCAGGATTTCGACCTGGCCAGGAAATCGCTCCGTCCGAAATACAAGAATCTCCCGCAGCGTTACCACACCATCCTGGATGAGGTCATCCGGGCGTATTTGCTTGGAAGGTGGAAGTAGGCCTTCCGTCGACGATCCCCGACCGAACGAGTCTTCATCTCATTTCGATCACTGCGGAGGGCTATCCTCTGCAACCCCCTTTGTAAAAACTACACGAGTCTCCGCTGGTTCGGTACAATTCCGGCAGTACGACCTCAGAATTCCCGCACTTCTCCCGCATCCGGCACTTGAATCTTCATATCCTGCATTCCCTAAATCATTGAAAATCAATCTGTTGCGAATCTACGCCCAATCTTTGATTTCTGCAGGACTTGGCACAGGAATTGGGTATGGATTGGCAAGGAAACAATGTGAGACAGGCTGGGGGGCCTAGGAAATGTTGAGCGGGATGGAAAGAAGATACCTCGAGATACTCGTAGCGAATGACACGTTGATTGACAGTGACATCATTCCTCTTGACGACGGCGATGCGTATACATCCGACTATTCCGGGGGCTCAACAAAAACCAATGATCGAGGGTATCCGTTGCGGTGGGGGAGAATCATACATCGGATCAAAAAATCGGTGGGAATCGAGGAAGTGAGTACCGACTGTGTGGTTGCGACGGTTACCCGTTCGATCGATGGCTACATGAAGATATCCGCTCCGTATCAACTCAGCACAAGAATGCGCCACGCGATCATATCGAAGCCATTTTCAGAACAAAGCGTGCGAAGAGCCCGTTTTATGCGGGTGGCCGAGTCGAACGATCCGTCGAGAAACTGGAAGCTGAATGGAGTTTCGATCGTTCACGGCGGCACGGAGCATTCGAATGTTACGATCAGCGAACTTGAGATGCGTACACGATCCGGCGAATTTATTTCTTTGAAATCCCCGGACGAGAACACGTGGCCGCTCCGAATCAACGGCCATGTGCACATGGCGACAGTGGAGGGGGAGACCGATCTCGATGTGAGGGTGAAGGTCCAGACGACGGAAGTAGAACCGAACATGGTAGTTCTCCGCTCTGGATACCGGGGGAAATGGGGACAGCGGACACTCTTACCGCTCAGGCTCGAGAATCGGATAGGCGATAGGTACATTCACACGTATGAAAACACTGTCCGTGCTCAACCTCGTCCGGGGGTGTTTCATGCAGTGGTTGAGGCGATCTCTCGTGAGTCATTGTGTGACAAAGAGGCGCCGGTGATAACAAGGTTTTGGGGTATCCCATATACAGTGCAATAGATGTGGCAGTATGGATCCCCACCTGGCTCCTGCTCCGGGGAACAGCGGGAGCCAGTTTTGTCTTTAATGGCTCAAATTGTTGTCTTTTCTGAACATCAACTAACACGTGACGCGGGATATTTCGGAATGCGGAGGAATTCTGTATATTGTGGACGAATGGTGATGGCTTATGCGTAGCTTGAACTTCGTTCTGGTGCTGTTAGCGTTGTTCTGGATAATCGGCTGTCAGGAGAAACTTCCTGTCGAGCTGGCTCCCGAGCAAAGTGCAGCAGCGTTGGAAGTGAAGGTCCTTTCCGCCATCGATTCGACCCTCATCGTCGATGCGTCTGTCGACACTTCCGGCGTTACACAGCAGGAAGAGCTGACGTATCCGGCGACCTTTCTCGTGAACGGTGTCAAAACGGATCTCGGCACGTCGAAGAGCACATTCTCGTATTCGAGGATGCTGCTCAACGACAAGCGCAATCCGATCCGGAACCTGGGAAAGGTGATTGGATATCTTGGGTTGGATGTCGGGAAGGCTAAAGTGAACAGCGTGGACCTGCCGAAGACGTACAGGCCCTTCCGGACCTATACGAGCTTCTCGCCGCATTATACGGCCGGACCGTCGTACACTTTGGTCGACCAGAACGATCAACCGATTTCCGAGTTTTCCTACTCTGCCGGTCAGCGCTACAAGTTCGTCGCCGACGGCAAGGGAACGGTTGCCTCGTTTGAGCTCTCTGTCCAGAGCCCGGAGGAAATCACGGTTGTCGAACCCAGGGCCGGCTCCGTAGCGTTTCGGGATGAGGATCTGAAGATCCGTTGGAATGGCGCCAGTGGTTCTACATTCCGGATTCTCATCAGTTCGTTCGACCCTCAATCGAATATTCCCGTGAAACCCCTCCTCGAAGTGACGGTCATGGAAGGCACGAATTCGATCCTCCTCCCGGCCGGTATGTTGAAAGGTCTCCAGAACAGGTCCGCAGGACGGTTCCTCTTCTCGGTGATCTCTTCAAACCGGATCCGGACGAGAGTCCCGGGGTACTCGGGAGACGTGCTCGTTCAGGCCTCATCCATTCACAATGTCCTCCTCTGGCTGAAGTGAAGGCTCGTTCCGCCTTTCATCGGCTCTGACGGAAGACGACCACCGTTCCCGTAATTCGTGTTGTCACAGTTTTCTGGTTGATGTTCAACGGCGCTAAGATTCTTGCGTGTTCCCCACAAGGCAAAGATTCTTAATATTCCGCCGGGCAGTTGTTCTCGTACATCTCGCGACGTTTTCTGTCTTCGGACAGCATCTGACCTCTGTGCGTGGGTCAGCTCTTGGAGCGTTCACGGCTCTCTCCGATGACATTGCGAGCATCGATTGGAACCCTGCCGGGCTGGTGTCTGTCCGAGATTGGGACGTAAACGCGGCACTCTATTCAGTGTTTCGCCGTGATACATCCTCGACGGGCATTTCGCTTCTCACCGCGGGATCGGCGAAACGGTTCCTTGACTATCATGTCATCGCGGGCAGCTACACGCCGGGATTGAACCGCGAGTTCCTGGTCTCGACGCCGTTCGCCTTCGAGGGCGGCGGACCCAAGATCGACAAGGAAGACCATATCACCTATCGCGAGCAATACGCGCTTGGCTATGGTTACCAGATGACCCCCACCGTGGGCCTTGGGCTGAGTGCCCGTTACAGGGAGCAGGCGATCATTTCGCGGCAGATCGTCTTGGAGCAGGAGACGATTGCGCGGATCAGGACGGATGAGTACACATCGAGCGCGTGGAACATCGATATTGGCTTGTTGTGGAAGCCGAGCGCTGAGTGGAGCCTCGGGGCCGTTGCAAAGAACCTCTTTCGGCTAACGGAAAGCGAACTCCCGGAAGGTGTTCTTTCGTACGGTCTCCGAAATGTCAAGACTCTGCGAATCGGAGCAGCGTATCACCCGAATCGATTGACAACGGTCTCTCTGGATCTGGACACCAAAGCGATGGGCGGGATTGGATCTGAGTGGACGTTGAGCGATCAGTGGCAGGTGAGGCAGGGAATCTGGTTCGGCGGCCGCTCGGAGAAGTACTTAGCAGGACTTTCGGCGGGAGTCGGATTCTCCTACGGACCGGCGAAAATCAATCTGAGCATTGTTCATTTTCTCGATCAGTCGAGCCGCACGAATCCGACGCTGCAACAGTTCCTTGACAAAGGTGTGCAGGATCTGGGCTACAACGTGTTCATGCCCGACCAGCTGAGTCTCTCGGCAACGATCGCTCTCGGACGAACGAGAGACACGTGGGCGAAGATCGAATACGTGCAGATCCTGAGCGAAGTGTACCCGTCGTCCTACCAGGTGCATGCCTTCAGGCCGCTCGGGAAGGCGAGGGTCAGGAACGTCTCGGCGAAACCGATCGAAGCCCGGGTGTCGTTCTTCGTGGAGCAGTACATGGACAACCCGACGGAAACGCGCCCGTACTACATCGAGCCGAACGGCGAAGTGGACGTCCCCTTTACCGCGATCTTCAACGAGGCAATACGGTTTGTGCCGTCGATGGTGCTGCGGGCTGCTGATGTGCTGGTGAAGTCATCTCCTGCAGAGGACTATGACGACAAGAGCCAGACGAGGCTCATCATCAGGGGGCGTAATGACTGGGACGGCGATGCGCTTTCACTCCGGTACTTCATCACGCCGGAAGACCCGGACATTCTGCGGTTCACGCGCAACGCCCTGAGTAAGCAGAAAGATTCCGCTGCCGGTGCTTCCCGGCAGCTTGAGAAGTTCAGGTCGGCGAGGACGCTGTTCAACGAGTTCGCCACTCGCCTGACATACGTTAATGACCCGAAGGCGACCAAAGACCGGGTGCAGTTTCCATCGGAGACACTGGCATTGCGGGGCGGCGACTGCGACGACATGACGGTTTGCTTTTCGTCGCTCCTGGCGAGTATCGGCGTGAGCACGGCGTTTATCGATGTGGTTCCGCCGCAGCGGCCCGATGAAGGGCACATCTACCTGATGTTCGACACGGAGGTGCCGGCCAAACAGGCGAACGTCGTCAGTGAGAACCCGAAACGGTATGTGGTGAGAAAGAACGAGCGGGGAGAGGAGACGGTGTGGATCCCGGTGGAAACCACGGCGATCACCGAGGGATTCATGAGGGCGTGGGAACAGGGTGCAAAAGAGTATTTTGATGAAGTGGAAGTTGGATTGGGGCTCGTGCGCGGCTGGGTCCGTCTTGTCGATGTCCCGCCAGCCAGATAGGAAGATCTTTTCAATCAGGAGGAAATAATCAATGCGAACGAGATTGCTGTGGTTGATTGTCGGAAGCCTTTTCGCACTTCAGCTTCAGGCGGCTGATTTTGTTGTGAAAGCCGTCAAGGGGACGGTCGAAGTCCGGCGGGGCGTGATGGAGGAGTGGAAGAAAGTGAAGGTGGGAGATCTTCTGAAGCCCGAGGACAGTATGAGGACCGGTGCAGGCTCGACGGTCGTCATCGAGGCAGACAAGAAGAAACTGACCGTGCCGGAAATGACGATTCTGGACATCTCCGACGTCCGGCAGCTGAGCCAGGAAGATTTTCTTCTGAAACTCGCGATGGAGAACATCCTCGCTGTGCCTCCGCGTGAGAAGGACGAACTTGCGATCCCGTCGGCGACTGTCATGCATGGAAACGACATGAGCAAGACGGATCAGCCGGAGAGATCCGATATGAAAGTGGGAGAGATGGAGCTGAAAGGTGCCCGCGTGTTGTACGACAACGCCTACTACGCGACGGCCGTGCTGAAATCGAAAGAGACGCTCAGAACGCATCCCGACCTCAAATCGAACCTCGATGCAAGGCTGACGATTGCCTCCGCCTTCGAGAAAATGAAGCTCACCAAGGAGGCAATCACGGAATACTCTCTGCTCTCCAAGGAGAAACTCCCCGCCTCTGCGGCGAAGAAAGTGCAGTCGTCCCTCGAGAAGTTGAAACAGGCGAAGTAGGAAGACCGGTGTCGGATTGATCGCAACGCCGCAGTATCGTCTGCGGCGTTGTCGTTTTCGGACGTCGGGATCGATGTGAGTCTTCACCGCGATCTGCCTTGAAACTCCCTAAAATTACTTCTACATTGCCCGGGATTTGATACCCTGTAGACCTGCCTGGTTCTGAAAACCCGTCAGGTTTCTTTGTTTCACACTCTTCGGCATCCCGTGACGGGCGAAATCATCCTCCAAACGAAGAACCTCGGAAAGCAGTACAAACGCCGGTGGGCGGTGCATCACCTCGATCTCGAAGTGCACCGCGGAGACGTCTTTGGTTTTCTCGGTCCGAACGGGGCTGGAAAAAGCACGACGATCCGCATGCTCCTTTCACTCATTCGCCCGTCGGAAGGGGAAGTCTTCCTGTTCAACTATTCCCTGGTCAAAGAACGGGAGAAAGCGCTTCGCTCGATCGGAGGGATCGTAGAGAAGCCCGATTTCTACCTCTACCTGTCGGCATACCGGAATCTGGAAATCGTCGGGGCGCTGAACGGCGGGGCTGAGAAGAAACGAATCGATGAGGTGCTCGATTTGGTCGGACTCTCCGCACGTGCGCGCGACAAGGTGAAGACGTTTTCACACGGCATGAAACAACGGCTTGGGATCGCACAAGCGCTTCTCTCCGATCCCGAATTTGTAATTCTCGACGAACCGACGAGCGGACTCGATCCCCAGGGGATGAAAGAGATCAGGGACCTCATTCGTCACCTCGCCAGCGACAGGCAGAAAACCGTGATGCTCTCCTCTCACTTGCTGAATGAAGTCGAAATGGTCGCGACCCGCATGGCGGTCATCAACCGGGGCGAGCTTGTGACGCAGGGTGAGGTAAGCGCTCTCCTCGAAAAAGGGGAGAAGGTTGTGACGTTCAAAGGTCGGCCGGCGAAAAAGCTCCACGCCATTTTGTCCAGCCGGATCGGCGCTGACAAGGTTGCAGTCAAGGGTGATGATGCCGTTGTCACGATGCCCTTCGAGGACATTCCGGCGATTGCACGCGTGCTGGTGCGGGAAAAGATCGAAATCCAGGCGATTGTCCCCCGGCGGTCACTGGAAGAGTATTTTCTGTCCATTACTGAAAGTGATTCAAGGTAATTTGGCGTCACCTGTAGAGGGTTGTCCCGCGGCATGATCCGACTTGTTTACTACGAACTCATCAAGACGTTTCTGAAGAAGCGGACCTACATCGGGTTTCTGCTCGTGGCGATCGTTGTTCCGCTCGTGGAAGTCGCGATGAAGATCGAGGGAGGGAGATTCCTGCAGTTCTCGCTCCGCTCGCTTCAGCAGGACTTTCTGTTCGTCGGCAATCTGTTCAACGGGTGGTTTGTCGCACAAAGCATGATGAACAGCCTCTGGGTGCATATACCGCTCCTCATCACGTTTGTGGCGGGCGACCAACTGGCAGGCGAAGCGACCGCCGGCACCTACCGCCTGATTCTCGTCCGGCCGGTTTCCCGCACGAGTATCTTTATCGCCAAGTACATCACGACGATACTCTACACGGTCGTCTTCGTCTTCTTCCTCGGCATTCTGAGCACGGGCTTGGCGCTCCTTCTGCTCGGCGGGGGAGATCTCATTATTCTGACACGAGGCATCCTGATCCTCCCCGAAGCTGATGTCGCGTGGAGGTTTTTCGCGGGGTACCTTCTCGCATCGTGGGCCATGCTCTCGATCGCATCGATCGCGTTCTTCTTCTCGACGTTCGTTGAGAATGCCATCGGACCGATCATCAGCACGATGGGCGTGAACATGGTGTTTGTGCTTGTGACGGTGCTTCCACTCGATTTCTTCAAGACGCTGAAACCGTATCTGTTCACCCACTACCTTAATGTCTGGCTGCGGGTGTTCGAAGATCCTGTTCCGTGGCAGGATATTGCCACGGGCTGTCTCGCGCTGGGCGCATACGTGGCCGGGTTCATCATCGCGGCGTGGCTCATTTTCCGCCGAAAAGATATTCTTTCGTAACCATTCACTCACACTTTCACCAAGGAGAACCAGTGGAACTACGAGCCAGTCTCCAAAAAATCCGGGATGGATTCCATCCCACCTTCTGGGTCGCGAACGGGATGGAGCTGTTCGAGCGGTTGGCGTATTACGGTCAGCAGATTGTCTTCATGGTCTACATGCGCAACAAGCTCGGCTTCACCGAGTCCGAAGCTGGTCAGCTCTCCGGGATTTTTGGCGGACTCATCTATCTCCTTCCAATTCTTGGAGGGACGCTGGCTGACAAGTGGGGCTTCCGCCGGGCGTTCAATATCGCGTTCACCGTTCTCGCCCTCGGATATTTTCTGATCGGTTCGATGGGGATGACGGCGTTCGAGTCGTTGTACGGCGGGCTCTCGCAGTACTGGCTGCTGGTCTTCTTCCTCGTTTTCACAGCGTTCGGCGGTTCGTTCATCAAGCCGTCCGTGCTGGGTACTGTGGCCGTGACATCGAAACCCGAGACCAAATCGCTCGGATTCGCCATTTACTACTGGCTCGTCAATGTCGGGGCGATGATTGGACCTACGATTGCCTTTTTTGTGCGCGACAGCCTGGGGAACGAATTCGTCTACATGGTCTCATCGCTGAGCTGTCTTGCGATGCTGGTTGTGAACCTCCTTCTCTACAAAGAAGTCCGTTCAGAGAGTGAGGGAGTGCCGGAGTCGCTCGGGAAGAAGATCGCCAACCTCTTTGTCGTCCTGGGAAACTTCAAGTTTATGATCTTCCTTCTGATCTATTCGCTTTACTGGATCATCTTCTGGCAGGAGTTTATCGTCGTTCCGTACTACGTCGTGGACTACATCGACGTCAACTATCCGTACGAAATCCTACAATCCTGGGCCGGCGCGGGAGCGATCATTCTCCTTCAGATCCCAATCAACAGGATGACGAAAAACGTCAAGACGCCGAATGCAATACTCCTTGGTTTCGCGATGTCGAGCCTCATCTGGGTGATCATCGGGATCTTCCCGAGCGTTCCGACCATTGCCGCCGGTATCGTCGCGTTCGCGATCGGTGAAATGATACAAGCTCCCCGCTACTACGAATACATCTCAGAGATTGCCCCGCCGGGGCAGCAGGGCCTCTTTCAGGGCTACGCGTTTCTTCCCATTGCCATTGCCCGGTTTGTGGGGGATCCGATCGGAGGATGGCTCTACCAGACCTCGAAGGCGGCGGGAAAGCCCGAATACGTGTGGTATGCGCTCATCGGAATCGGCGTGGGCTCCACGCTGCTGATGTGGATCTACAACACTGTCGTGAGCCGTAACGAAACGCGGCAGAGTGCGTCATGAATCGCATGATCATTGTTCTGAGTTTCGCGCTTACCGTCGTGGCCGCGGTGCCTCTTCAGGCTCAGAAGGGGGGCGACATCACGGCCCCGGCGATGATGCGGAATGTGGAGAAGGGATTCGAGGCAGTTCAGGATTTTACGGTCACGCTGAACGCCGAGGTCGACATGGAGCGTGTGCGTGTTCCGAAAATGACCGCAACGCTTTACTACAAAAAACCTGACAAGCTGCATGTGGCGTCGCCGAACTTCGCCATGCTCCCTCGGGAAGGCATCGTTCTCAATCCGGCTCTGCTCGGCCAGCGGTATGAGCCGACTCTCAAGGGGAAGGAATCTGTCGATGGGGCGGACCTGTACAGAATTGAGCTGTCGGCACGCGAGGCAAGGGTCCGGCCGGCCCGGCTGACGATCTGGATCGACCCCTCCAACTGGACCATTGCCCGCATGGAAAGCACGCCATACCAGGGGAGATCATTGAAGCTCGTGATGACGTATGCGCTGGAGCAGGGGACAATGTGGCTGCCGAAGACACTGAGTGCTTCGTTTGAATCGGTTGCGCGTGATACCACAACGAAGCTTGATCTGAATCTCCAGGCTGCACCCGATCCCGACGAGCAGCGTCGCCCGCCGAGGAGCGGGAAGATCAACGTGCAATACTTGGACTACAAGGTCAACACCGGTTTGTCGGATGAGATCTTTGAGAAGAAGGATGCGACGGGTAAGGCGAAATGAAGTGTGTTGCGATTGACCTCAGGCGGTCGCGGGCAACGGGATCTGCAGAGTCACGACCGTTCCTTTGCCGACTTCGCTCTCGATTGTGAAGCGTCCTCCGTACAACTCGGCCATCATTTTTGTGATCGTCAGTCCGAGCCCGGAGCCTTGTTGTTCCCTGCTGGTGCGACCGAATTGGCGGTAGGCACCGATGTCATTGATGTGCTTCGCATCCATTCCCACTCCGTGGTCTCCCACCTTCAGGACGTAGTTGTCTCCCTCCACGCTGGATGAAAGCTCAATCGAAGTTCCTGCATTCGAGAACTTGATCGCGTTGTCAAGCAGTTCTTCAACCATCCTTGTCATGCTCTGCAGCGAGATGGCTGCCTCGGCATCGGCGAGGGAAACCTGCAAATCCTTCAGGCGGTTCGCTTCTGCCGTCTTCTTTTGAGCGGTTTCTTCAATGTGGGCTTTGAGCCCGGTTGTCGACTCCCGGCCGACAAACGAGGCCCTTTCCGATCGTGATGACAGGATCTGCAGCTGTGCGTATGTGAGAAAGTTCTCCACGAGCGCCCCGAGTCTGCGTGCCGATTTGAGGATGAGGGTGGCCATCTCGGAGATTTCCTCCGGTTTCAGCGTGGCGTTGTCGTCGCGCAGTACTTCGGCGAAGCCGACGATACCGCTGAGCGGCGTCCTGATTTCGTGGGGGAGTGAAAGGCTCAAATTGACGCGGAGCTCGTCGAGTTTTCGCTCTGCTTCCTTCCGGGTCAATGCGTGTTTCTGAAGCCTGCTCTGGATGGCGGCGATCAGCTCATCGACCATGACGGGTTTCACGAGAAAGTCGTCGGCTCCGAGTTCCATCCCCTGTCGCATGTCAGATTTCGTCGTCTGTCCTGTGAGGAAGACAAACGGGATCGTGGCCGTGGCGGGATCCTGCCGGATGGCGCTCAGCGTTGTGTAGCCATCCATGCCCGGCATCATGACATCGCAGATGATCAGATCCGGGATCTGCTTTCGTGCTTCTTCGACTCCTTTCTTGCCGTCTTGCGCTCTGATCGTCTCGTACCCCTCCATTTGGAGGGTCGTGGCGATCATCTCCCGTACAAGCTCGTCGTCATCTATGATGAGGATCTTCGGCACTCGGGCTTCCTTTTTGGGTAGGGCCAATATCCTAGGAAGTTTTCTGAGAAACAAGGAGCCGGCGGGTTCTGACAATCAGCGGCTTGACATTACGAGTCCCTTATTATATATTTAGGTGAACCTAATTATCTCTCTGGCACTGAATGATGGCGAGGGGTGCTGATCCTCCCCGCCACAAGGAACACCTCAATGGCGAGCCCGCAAGTCGAGGACTATCTCAAGAGTATCTACAAATTGCAGGAAACCGGCGGGAGAGTTTCGACCTCGTCACTCTCGGAACGTCTAAACGTTTCGGCGCCCTCAGTGACCGAGATGATCAAGAAACTCGCCGATGAAGGTGTACTGACGTACGCTCCGTACAAGGGCGTCGAGCTGACGGCGGAAGGGAGGAAGCAGGCGTTGAAAATCCTTCGCCGCCACAGGCTCTGGGAGGTATTTCTTGTCGAAGTGCTGAAGTATCCGTGGGATGAGATTCATGAGGAAGCGGACCGGCTGGAGCATTTCACGTCCGAGAAACTCGAGCGGCGCCTCGACGAGGCTCTCGGTTTTCCCCGCACCGACCCGCACGGTGATGCGATTCCGACCATCGACGGCGAGATCGCACGCCGCCGGTACGTGGCACTCGCAGAAATCGAACCGGGAGAGACTGTCACCGTCAGCCGGGTGAACGATGTAAGCGCGCAGGTGCTGCAATATGCCGCCAAGCTGGGGATCTCGCTCAACAAAAGAATACGGGTGAAGGAGCGGGTCGAGTTTGACGGCTCCCTGAGGGTGGAAATAGGAAAGAAAGAACGGTTTGTCAGCGCAAAGCTGGCAAGCAACATTTTTGTTGAGGAAGGGTGAGGTGTCATGACTCCTGGAGAGCTGTTTCTGGGCGGATTGGTGCTGCTTGCATTGGCTGCTGCGGTATTCTGGCCCAATCGTGGCATCATCGCACGCTTGAACGCGTCGAGGCTGCGTGAGGATCGGATACGACTTGAGGACGCGCTCAAGCATTCGTACGACCTGGAATCCACTGGGCTGCCGTCGACGCCTGAGGGGATGGCGAAGGTGCTCTCGATGACGGCAAGTGATACTGCGAAACTGACGGCGAGGCTTGAATCGCTCGGTTTGCTCAAGAAGGATGCCGGTGCATTTCGACTGACGGCTGAGGGACGATCGTATGCCTTGAGGATCATCAGAGTCCATCGCCTGTGGGAACGGTACCTCGCTGATGAAACAACCATCAGTGAGGCTGAGTGGCACATCGAGGCGGAGAAAAAAGAACACCTGATGACTGTGGAGGAGGCCTCTGATCTCGACCGGCGTCTCGGCCATCCGGCGTTTGATCCTCACGGTGATCCGATCCCGAGCGCCACCGGCGAGATGCCTGAAGTGAGTTGGAAGCCGTTGATGTCTCTGAACGAAGGAGAGTCTGGCGGCATCGTTCACATTGAGGACGAGCCGCCCGCTCATTATGCGCAGCTCATTGCACAGGGATTTTATCCGGGCCTGCAAGTACGGATCATCGAGCGGACGAGCACCAGGATCAGGCTTGAAGCGAATGGAAATGAGATCGCGCTCGCTCCGGCGCTCGCTGCTAACCTGAGCGTTGTTCCGCTTGCTGCAGGAGAGCGGAAGGCCGCCGTTTTGCGAACGTTGGCGACTCTCAAGCCCGGACAGCGCGGGACTGTAAGCGGCATCTCGCCCGTTTGCCGGGGATTGCAGCGGAGACGATTGATGGATTTGGGCGTGGTTCCGGGAGCCGTCATCGAAGCCGTGATGGAAAGCCTGACCGGCGATCCGATCGCGTACAGCGTTCGCGGAGCAACTATTGCCCTTCGCAAACTGCAGGCGGACATGATCTTTATCGAGGAGAAAGGAAGGGGTTGACGCATGGCGTATCCAGAGCAATGCGAAGTTTGTCCCGTCAACAGAGAAAGCAAGCTCGTCAGGCTTGGCGAGCGTGCTGAGTCGACAGATTACGTGATTGCCCTCGCGGGCAATCCGAATGTCGGGAAGAGTACGGTGTTCAACAACCTCACGGGCCTTCGACAGCACACTGGAAACTGGCCCGGGAAGACTGTTGCGCGTGCCGCGGGGGCATTTTCCTATGATGGTGCCAACTACAAGGTCGTTGATTTGCCGGGCACATATTCCCTCATGTCGACGAGCACGGACGAGGAAGTGGCGCGGGACTTCATCCTCTTCGGCCGGCCCGACGCCTGTGTCATCGTTATCGATGCCACTCGTGTGGAGCGCAATCTGAACCTCGTTCTCCAGGTCCTCGAAATAACTGATAAGGCCGTGGTGTGCGTCAACCTGGTGGATGAGGCTGAACGGAAGGGCATTACGATCGATGACCGCTCGTTGGCGCGGGAACTTGGCGTGCCTGTCGTCCTCGCGGCAGCCCGGACCGGTCGCGGTATGCCGGAGCTTCTTCGCAGTATCCGAGATGTCGTCACTGGTGCTCTCGAGTGCAAGCCGCGGCGCGGCTGGACGGAGGACAGGAAAGTCAAACAAGCGGTGGATGAGCTGGCGAAGCAGATCGCGGCAGAGGTTCCGGGACTTCCGAATGTCCGCTGGGTGGCGTTGCGGCTCCTCGCGGGTGATCAGCGAATCATTGACGCGATGAGAAGCGGTGAGCTGAAATCGCTCGCATCCGGGGGTGGTGACGGCAAACGAGGGATCCGACGAGAAGAGGGGATGGCATCATGAGCGATCAGTTTCTTCCCAAAGAGGAAGCCATCATCAATCATGCACAGGGACTTCGCTGGCAGGTCGGAGAATCGTTTCATGATCGCGCCATTGAAGCGCTCTACGAAGATGCGACGGCAATTGCAGCAAAGAGCGTGATGATCTCGGGTGAGGCCCCCCGATTCAACTTCGAGCGTTCGCTTGATCGTCTTCTCACGAGCCGCTGGACGGGTTTTCCGATCATGTTTCTCCTGCTCGCAGCAGTCTTCTGGGTTACGATTGAGGTTGCCAACGTGCCTTCGCAATTGATTGCCGGTGTGCTGCTCGACACCGTTCACCCGGCTCTGAAAGAATTCGGCTCCTGGATTCAGATGCCTGAGTGGCTCAGCGGACTCCTGTTTGACGGCATGTACCTTGCCGGGGCATGGGTCATCAGCGTCATGCTTCCGCCGATGGCGATTTTCTTTCCGATGTTCACACTGCTCGAGGACTTCGGGTATCTTCCGCGTGTAGCGTTCAATCTCGACTTTCTCTTTCGGAAGGCCGGTGCGCACGGACGGCAGGCGCTCACGATGGTGATGGGATATGGCTGTAACGCTGCCGGCGTCGTTTCGGCGCGGATCATCGATAGCCCCCGTGAACGGCTCATTGCCATCATCACGAACAATTTTTCGATCTGTAACGGCCGCTGGCCGACGCAGATTCTCATCGCCTCAATCTTCATCGGAGCACTTGCACCGGCGCACCTGGCAGGAGTTGTCTCAGCGCTTGCGGTCGTGGCGGTTGTCCTTCTTGGCGTCCTCTTCATGTTTGTCGTCTCATGGAGCTTGTCGCGCACTGTCCTTCGCGGTGAAGCCTCAACATTCAGCCTTGAGCTTCCCCCGTACCGTCCTCCGAGGGTTCTGCAAACCCTGTACACTTCCATCATCGACCGTACGCTGATCGTGTTGTGGCGGGCCGTTGTGTGGGCGGTTCCCTCCGGCGCAGTGATCTGGCTTGTCTCAAACGTCACGGTCGGCGGCCAAAGTGTCGCGGAATCGGTGATCGGCTGGCTCGATCCTGTTGGAGTGCTCATCGGCCTGAACGGCGTGATTCTGCTGGCGTATATCATCGCGATCCCTGCCAACGAAATCGTCATCCCGACGGTGCTGATGTTGACTGTTCTTGCTGCGAAGATGGCGGGTGTCGGCAGTGGAGCGGGTGTGATGTTCGAACTGGATTCAACGGAGGCGACCGCCTCTGTCCTTCAGGCTGGCGGTTGGACAGTGCTGACGGGGATCAATCTGATGCTCTTCAGCTTGCTCCACAATCCTTGCTCGACGACGATCTATACGATCTATAAAGAAACGGGGAGCGCGAAATGGACGGCCGTAGCCACGTTTTTGCCTATCATTCTTGGAGTGGCTGTGTGCTTCCTGGTGGCGCAGGTCTGGCGAATGCTGGGGTAGGCTATAGATGCAACCTTTTCAAGGTCTCAGCGAGTCCTCCCGGACCTTGAAAAGGAAGGCCTCATCTCAAAAGCAACATCTTGCGCGTGACCACCGACGAACCGGCGCGGAGCTGATAGAAGTATATCCCTGAAGCCGCAGATTCTCCTCTGTCGCCTCTCCCATTCCATCGTATGATGTGCTCTCCGGGCGACTGCACTTCGTTCACGAGTGTCGCCACTAGCCTGCCGAGGACGTCATAAACTCTGAGCGTGACCACGCTGATCGCTGACCCCTCGGCTCCGCTCGGGGCGGGCAGCTGATAGCTGATCGTCGTCGTCGGATTGAACGGATTCGGGTAGTTTTGCTCCAATGAGAACGATGGAGTGATTGCATCTTCTCCCACAGCGACCGGGTTTCCCACGGTCTTAAACGTGATTGCGAAATCGTCACCAGCGGTCCCGTCTCCGTTTCCGTCGAGAAATCCTCCGCCTTTTGAACGCGCCGTTCCTGCGATACGATATGTATACCATGTCAAATACTGAAATGGTTCGTCGGGTTTGAAAAGGAATGTCGTCGATCCGTCATACCAGGTGAATTTCCCGGTGAGCGATGGAGTGATGGAGAATGCCTGACGGACGGAAGCAGTGTCCATGGCGGCAGAAAACACAATCCCGATGGTCTGATTGACCGGGTAAATTGTGTCTCGTGTGGCAGGTGAGAAGTATCTGATGGTGACCGCGCTTCCTCCCACAAACGCTCTGTCAAGAAAGAGTGTCTTGCCCGCCTCGAGCGTGACCGGCACCGAGGCCGTTTCGTAGTTTGGTGTTTCGAACGACAGCGTGTGCGGGCCGGCTTTCACACCGTCGAACATGTAGAATCCGTTGTTGTAAGTGTCGCCGGTGTAGACAATATTTTCGGGCAGCAGCCTCACTTTCGCACCGTTGATCAAGACTCCTGATGCGTTGCTAAGAATGCCCGCCACAATGCAAAGAGTGTCGACCGGAACACCGTAGTATTGCATGAACGCGTCGCGCAAAGCGTAGGCTTCCATCTTCCGGTAGTTGTTGTTCATGAGGCGCCTTGTTTCCGGGTAGAAGTCGTGCATCGAACCCTCGGACAGTTGTCCGGGCATCGCGAGACCACGCAACACACCAAGTGTGTATCCACCATTTGCACCACCGTAAAACGTCCAGTCAAGGTACTGCGAAGAGCGCTGAGTTCGAAGTTTGTCCCGGATTCTCGGGCCCATGAGGAGGGAGATATCCCATGCGCCTTGCCACTCAGGTTTGCCCGTGCCGGGACCATACACCGTGCTACCACCTGGAACGATCTCCTCGCGAACAAGCATGAGGGTGTAGTTGATTGAAGTGTTTGAGGAGAGGCCCGTCGCATTGCTGTGAATGGAGTGGAACCAGTTGACGTTGTTTGCATTCGCAAACGCCACGCGCGCTGCAAGCGACGGTTCTGCATCGGTAGGATAATAGTTCGTCGTGCGCGTCAGAAGTACCGTCGCTCCCTTTGCTTCCAGAAGGCCTTTCAGCAGCAGTGCTTTCTGGAAGTTGCTTTCAGATTCCCAGAAGTCGGTGCCTGGGTCCGGCACGAGATGCCGATCGTTTGCTGGATTGTTCCCCCCGTGTCCCGGGTCGATGCAGATCTTGATCCCTGAGAGGTCCGCCCGCTGCGCGAAAACGGATGAAATACAGAAGAAGACGAGCGAGAGATAGATGCCTCGTTTCATCATCGCTCCACGTACTCAAGTATGAGGATCGAACCGTCGGCGGCATTGCATACGATTTTGTCCTCGGTCGGCGAGCACCTGGGATTCATTTCGAAAACGCGGGCGGTCGATGTAAGCTGGACCACCGACCGGCCGTTCGGGCTGACCGCCGCAAGATCCGATGAGAGTATTCGGTGACCGTCATCCTTGTCATCCATGTAGACGATCCATTTCCCTGACCGTGTCCAGGTCGGAGCATCTCTTTTCCCCAGCATAATGACGGATGCACCATTCACTTCGCAAATGAACGTGCCGCGGTCCATGTCGTACGCCACGAGCTGTTCCTTGTTCGGCGAAAGCGACGGCCAGATATAGCTTCCGCCGCCGAGCGGATCGAGCAGAGCCTTCCTTCCGTTGAGGCTCACTGCGATCTTTGTGTTCTCAATGCCCAGGATCGCGACTTCTGCTGCTGCCGCGCCGGAGAGTCCTTTGGTGGCGGACTTGATCGAATAAACAGGTGTGTTGGCTGAGAACACCGGAATTGACACGTCCGGCCCCGACGCGAGAACGGTTGAGGTGAGGCGGGACATGTTTACAAGAACGACTTCCTGCTTGCGGACGGGCCGTTCCTGCACAGTGCGCCGGTACGCCAGGGTTTTACCGTCCTGCGAGACGCTGTATGACATGCCCGACTTGACCGCCGATGTGATGCGGCGGGTTTTCTTCGTCCCGAGAGAGTACTCCCAGATTCCGTTTCCGCCATTGTCGGTATAGAATATGGCCCGGCCGTCCGGAGAAAACCGGGGATTTGACCATTGCCGGCTGCCGGAGAGCGGAAGTCTTACTGAACGCGTAATGCTGATCTGAGCGTTGGCGACTGTCACCAGGAGCGCAAGAAGCAGGAACGTCTGACGCGTTTTCATGTTGGTCTCGTGCTTTTGGATGAAAGGAGGCGCGGAGTAATTTCGATAACAAAGGGGAGTGAAGCAACAACTTTGACTGCCGTACGCGCCTGGATAAAAGGAATCGGCTGAGGCGGGCTAGGCGTCGTGGGGACTCTTCGATTTCGTGTTTTTGAGCAGATCCCTCAAGTCGCGCGATCCAACAAATGAAATCACAAAAGCGGCGCCGAAGAAGAGGAGTGTGGCAAGGGCGAAGACGACGATCCAGAAGATCGAGACGGTATTCACTGTGGACCTCCTCTCTGATCCCACGACTTGATGAGAAGAGGCGGGTGAGATTTCTGAGTCACGAGCGATCCGAGTACCATGCCGACCGATGCCAGCACAAAGCTCAGAAACCCTGAAATATTCACATCAACAATCCAGAGCATCCCATCGGGGACGTAGTGCTTGAGCTGGTCGAGGATGAGGAATGCGACTGGTGACAACGCGCCAAAACCGAGCGAGAAATAAGCGCCGATCCGGTTTGCCTTCTTCCAATACAGGCCGAAGGCGACGCAGCCGAAGGCCCCGGCGGCGTACATCGCACCGGTGATGGCGATGAACTGAAACGCCGTGGCTGGCAGCTCGTAGAACAGCCCGAACACAAGGATGAAGATCCCGATGAAGGTGGAAATGATCCGGCTTACGCGGATCGTCGCCTTGTCTGAGAGCTCCTTCTTTCGCAGCGGAGCGATGATGTCTCGCGTCGCAACTGAGCTCCATGCAAGCATATAGGCACTGTAGGTGGACATCGACGCCGCCAGCATCCCCGCGATCATCAGCCCGAGAAATCCCGACGGCACAACTGTGCCGAGGAGTTTTGGCATCGCGGTTGTCGGATTAAGAGACGGTCCGAACATGGCAAGGGCAGCGACCCCCCAGAACATCGGGATCATGTATCTCCCTGCGAGCGTAATCCCGGTGAAGAGGAACACCTTGCGGCCGACTTCCGGACTCTCGGAGGCAAACGACTTGGAAACAGCTGGCTGGTTAAGAACTGAGATCGCAATGCTCCCGATCATCATCCAAAGAAGAAATGTCCACCCGAATCGCGGATTCACGACGGGATTGGTACCGGCATCGCCAAAATGATCCGTCACCGCTGTGGCGATCGTCGCGAGTCCGACGTGGCTGAGAACGAATATCGTCGCCACCAGCATGCCGAATGAAAGGACAACGAACTGGACAAAATCGGTGACGACAACGGAGAACATCCCGCCCAGCACGGTATAGCTGATCACGACCAGGAGCATGACTGTCATCACCACCGCCAGCACTTCAGGACCGAATCCCATGGTTTCGGTGAGAAATATCCCGTCCATTCTCAGAAAGACCCCCATGTTCAGAACGCCGCCGAGAAAGAGGAGGACTCCGCCGAGGAGGCGCACGTCCCTGCCGTACCTGAGTTCGTAGAATTCAGGAATTGTGATGATGTTCAGTCGTCTGAGCCCCGAGACGACAAAACCCGTCTTCCCGATGACGAAATATCCGAACGCTCCTATCAGCCCCAGCACGAAACAGGAGAATCCTGTGACATAGCCGAGTTCGCCGAAGTACATGAATGTCACGACACCGATTTCGGTCGCGATGAGCGTCGCCGATCCCAGCGCGACTTTCACTCTTCTGCCTGCGACGAAATACCCCTCCAGATTTTCGACGTACTTCTTCGCCCAGAGTCCCAACGCGACCGAGAGAGCGAGATAAACGAAAAGGATGATCCAGTCGAGCAGGTGGAAGTTCAAAGCTGGTTAATTGCTGAATGGTTAGACGGTTAATTGGTGAATCGTTGAATTCATCTGCGGATCATGGCCGTCGGTCCGGATGGCTACACATACAGCAGGTGCTTTGACCTGATACCTGAGAATTTCTCCAGGTCACCTTCCCATGCCGCACAAATCTCATCCGGAGGAGCGCCGAGCTCGAGGTCTTCACGGACCTGCTGGTTTCCCGCCAGCAAATCAAAACGATTGCGGTCGAACTGTGTCTCATCCGGATATGCGCGCTTGAAGGCGGCCAGAACCGAGATCCCAAGAATCACCGGTTTCACGACATCCCTGTTGACGATCTCAATTCTGACGCCCAGACATTTCTCCCCTTCGAATTTGGGTTGATGAGCCGTGCCCGGGATCTCCCTCGGAGTGAAGCGATCGGATGCGAATCTGACGCCACGCACGCCAAACCGGTCAAGCTGCAGAAGCACCCGATCGGGATCAGCCCAGGGGGCGCCGACGACGGCAAACGGACTCGAAGTCCCGCGGCCTTCTGAAAGCGTCGTCCCTTCGACGAGGCACATGCCCGGGTAGATCACGGCGGTTGACAGCGATGCCATGTTCGGTGACGGAGGTATCCAGGGCACGCCGGTCTGGTCGTACCACATCGACCTTCGCCAGCGTTCCATTGGAACCACCTGAAGCTCCGCCTTTCTTCCCCCGGGGAGCCACCCC
>Ga0233425_10004901_pt1 | contig 21813 bp, 17 predicted proteins | sample Watercolumn_Towu_2_FD_181712 | JGI IMG/M metagenome (GOLD analysis project Ga0233425, IMG submission 181712) | Freshwater microbial communities from Lake Towuti, South Sulawesi, Indonesia - Watercolumn_Towuti2014_140_MG | ecosystem: Environmental > Aquatic > Freshwater > Lake | place...
ATTTTTACGTTAGTCTCTAACAGGAGGGTGACCTCTTTAAGGTTTGATAAAAATTACACACTTCTATCTAACCAGTAACCCTCTCTTTTTTCAAGAGCAGTGTCAGGTTAAGTCTGAACTACTACAGGTAAAGCCTCTACACGTTGCTCGAGTCCTGAAAAATCTCGTCTTCGGATGAGGCGTTTCCCGCTAAATCTATTGCGTTCAGCTATTTTGCAAGAAGCTCGAATAAGATGAAAATTTATCGAGATGGGTATTATTTCACTGGAATTGCGCACTTATTTTCTCAATAATGTACCCTAGCTTCAGGCAGAATACAGGAGATCAGTTATGGCTACTCCGCTTTTACGCATGGGCAGTTCCGGTCAGCCGGTTCGAGACCTGCAAAATAGCCTCAACGCAGCTTTGTTTCCAAGCCCTAATCTGGTTGCAGATGGTATATTCGGCAGTAAAACCGACGCTGCAGTACGCGGATTCCAAAGAGAGCGCCGGATTGTCGTCGATGGCATCGTTGGCCCGGTTACGCGCTGTGTGCTTCGCGGCGGGCGGCGTGGACCACCGATTATTCATAACGTTGCCTTAATTCCACAGCCAACGCCCCAGACATGTTGGGCAGCCGCTACAGCGATGCTGAAAAATTCAACACCAGCAGCAATTATTGCCGCTACACCGCCAGATTTAGTGACGTCCTCTGGCGGCACAGCTAATTTTTCGGAAAATGCGGATAATGTGACCGGCAATCAACGTTTTGCGCAGGCGCATAATCTGCGCTATTACGCGCCGCAAAGCTGGTCTGTCCAGGGTTTCGTTGGCCTTATCCGTCAAGGGCCTGCAATGCTGTCGATGCTATGGAATGTCAACGAATATACCGCAGGAAAAGGCTCGTCTGGACATCGCATCGTGGTCTTTGGCATCGACAGCGACGGCGATCCGACCGGAGCCGGCACGCTGGTGCATTACCGCGATCCTTGGGCGCCCAATGTTGGTAAGACCGTGCAGCGCAGTTATCAGGCCTTGGTCACCGAAACACCGTGTTTTACCTATGGCATTTTTATGCGTTAGGATGCTGTGCTCTTGGTTAAAATTCGGAGAGCGGTTAACTTTTCTAAAATTAATTTAGCGAATTTTACTGTCGCAGTATAATGAATTAGATTGAGGATTTTGCTTCCAGGAGCTTACCATGCAACCCGAGCAACCCCCGTTACCTGGAGGGCCGCGCCAAAGTGGCGTGATTTTGGGACTTAATCAAGCGCCATCCCCGCGACCGGTCGCTGGATTAAGCGCTCGCCACATGCCTTCACCTCCGCCAGCAGCATCGTTGACTGAACAAGCCAAGCGCGATTTACGGCTTGATTACCGCTTGCCCGGTTGGGGCATGCATTTGCAGATTACAATTTTTAAAACCAAGGCGGCTGGAGATATCAGCACCTATTTTGCAGAACTGAAGAATAAAGCAAACGCTATTTTTGCACCGCATGGCTTGAAACTGGTGGTTCGTGATTTGTCCAATGTGCCGTTGACCGGTATTGATGGTCCCATTACGTCGTCGGAACACATTGACGAGGCGATCAAAATGCTACAAGCGGGTGGCGATTCCAGGAGTCATCTGAAAGTCGTTTTTTGCACACGTCAGACCGCAGATTCAGGAAATCCTTCGTATGATGCCGGTCTAACCGTCCGTGATACAAACAGAATACCCTATATATTGATAAATATGCAGGCGTCCAGCGAGGATCGAGTCACGTTGGCGCATGAAGCCGGCCATGCTGCCGGACTGCATCATGACCCAAGTCATGCTGAAATGCGATATGGCCGGGATGTGAAAGCTTATTTGAGTTCACAGCATGTTGACGTATTAAACAATTTTATGAGCGATGACAACAAGAAAACCCGCTCGGATTTGTTTGCGTACCAGGTCAAATTATTAGGCATCGCTTCTTTTGCCACACCGGGAAATATTGAGGGATAGATGCAACCAGGAGAGTGATCTATGAAACCATTCATAAAACTGAACCTTTCTGCTAGACCCAGCCGCGTTGTACTCAGGCCGAGTTGTTTTTTTCTGTTCATGTTTTTGGCAGTGCTCATTGGCTGCCAGACGGCCACTGTTTCTGATCAGGATTATGCTCGAGCCATGGAGGGTTACAATCCACAAGACACCGACAAACTGTTTGTCGTGGATTGTTTATTGCCAGGCCAGATTCGTAAATTGGGTAGTCAGATCACTTATATTAGTCCCAGGCGGCCGGTTAAAACGACAGCTGGCAACTGCGAAATTCGCGGAGGGGAATATGTCGCCTATGATCGGGCCAATGCTGATTCGGCATTGAATGTGTGGCTGAATCAGGCCAAGCAGGGCGATGTCGAAGCACAAGTAGCGGTAGGTGAAATTTACCAGAAAGGTTTGGGCAGGATGCCAGAGCCTGCACGCGCGGCGGAATGGTACGGCAAAGCTGCCGAACAGGGCAATGCCAGAGCGCAAATCAATTTAGGTTACCTGTATGAAAAAGGGCTAGGCGTCAAACAGGATAAAATGGCCGCGGTGAACTGGTATCGCAAAGCATCCGGACTTGACAAAACAGGCTTGCAATTTTTTACCGTTGGCGACGCCGACTATCAAAAAAAACTCGAAGCGCTGCGCCAGGAGTCACAAGCTTATAAATCCGAAGCAGAAGAACTGCGCGCTGAATTAGCAGAGACTAAACAATTACTGAACCAGCAAAAGCGGGCAGCGGCCGCTATCGAAAAGCAGTTGGCCAAAGCGCGGGACAAATTGGCAAAAGAAAAAGGCAAAACTCATCGGAATCAACAGTTAATTGAATCATTGCAACACGAGGTCGAAATTAATCAGGAAAGCCTGAACAGCCAGCATCTGGAGGTCTCGAAGCTGGAAAGGAAGCTGCGGTATGAAGTTAAGCAAATTCGCCAGCCTCAATCCAAAGAAAAGACAGATGAACAGAAAAAATCGGTTGATTGGGTTAAGCAAAAGGCCTATGAGAGCGAATTAAAAAGTCTGCGTCAACAGCTTGAGCAGACTAGGCAAGCGTTGACGCGACAAAAGCAGGAATCTTTAACGGCTGAGAAAGAGCTGAACTTGACCCGCAAGAAATTGAATCAGGAGAAAGGCAAGGTTTCTCGAAACGAACAGCTAATAAAGTCCTTGCAAACGGAAATGGAAAGCAAGGCGGCTAATTTAGGTCATCAACAGCAGAAAATCTCGGCGCTGGAAAAGCAACTTAAAGATGAGGTCAAGAAGGCTAGCGATAAACAGCAGGGTGGGCCGCTGATTAAGATTATTGAACCCGATCTATCACAAACACGTGGAGAACCGGTTTTTCGTTTGCGTTCAGTCAGAAAAACTCAGGATATTATCGGCCAGATTACTGCGGTTTCCGGTTTGAAAAGTCTGACCATCAATAAAAAGAATACGCAGATTGATGCCGATGGTCATTTTAGATCTGAAGTCGCCATCGACAAGGCGACAACAGCCGTTACGATAATTGCTGTCGATAAGCAAAATCAACGCAGTACATTAAATTTTAATTTGATGTTGCCGACGCAGGAGGCGACATTGCAAGCCGAGAGTCCGGAATCTGCAGAAACAGAAACCAGCCCGTTGCCTGCCAGACAGTTTGGCAGTTATTATGCCTTAGTCATTGGCAATAACGATTACGCCTATTTGCCAAATCTGAAAACGTCGGTCAATGATGCTAAAGCGGTCAGCGAGCTATTGAAAACGCGCTATGGCTATAACATAACCTTGTTGTTGAATGCTAATCGGCACCAGATGATGACGGCCTTGAATGCCTTGCGTAACCAGCTGACCGAAACCGATAATCTGCTCATTTATTATGCCGGGCATGGCGATATTGATAAAGCCAATCAAAATGCATACTGGCTGCCGATTGATGCTGAACCGAATAATACTGCCAATTGGCTGTCGAATGACAATATTACTGAATATCTCAATGTCATAGCAGCCAAACATATTTTAGTCATAGCCGATTCTTGTTATGCCGGTGCCATGTCGCAAACCTCTATCGTGCGCCTGCCAAAGGAAATGCCGGAAGACAAAAAAGAGAAGTGGTTAAATTTTATGATGAACCGGAAAGCGCGCACGGTCATGACCTCGGGTGGCGTGGAGCCGGTACTGGATTCAGGCAGCGGCAATCATTCAATTTTCGCCAGTGCATTGCTGAAGGCGTTAAAAGCCAATAAAGGCCTGATGGTCGATTATGAGTTGTATCGCATGACCGCATTGCAAGTAAAAAAATCAGCATCCCTGGTGGGCTTTCAACAAATGCCGCAATATTCGGCCTTGCAGCATGCCGGTCATGAAGGCAGTCCATTCTTTTTTATTCCGAATAGTTAATTCAAGCTTTGATTCGTGATGATTGCTGACCAGAATGATGACAATGATGCAACCAGGATTGCGCCGAGGTTTTATGATTCGTCCGAAGAAGCGAATACGAAAACGCGATCCGCGGTAACTGAGCAGCAGGCAAAATCGGTTCAACAAGCGGCTCAAGCCGAACAACACGCCGTAGAAAACGCGACCACATGGCTGTCATCCACACAGACGGTCAACCATCAGTCCAGGCTTTCGCCGTCATTACAAATGGGTTCGGTGTTAAAAAACCGTTTTGTCTTGAAGGAGGTTTTAGGCCACGGCGGTATGGGCACGGTCTTCAGGGCTACCGATTTAAGGCGACAAGAAGCGCGCGATAAATCGCCGGACGTGGCGATCAAGGTGTTGAACGAAGAGTTCAAGCATAATCCCGGCTTTTTTATTGCGCTGCAACGGGAAACCAAAAAAACGCTGGAGCTTGCGCATCCCAATATCATTACGGTTTATGACTTTGATCGGGATGGCGATAATTTTTTTATGGTGATGGAAATTTTAAAGGGACAAACGCTGGCCCAATTTATCAGGGACACGGCGGTCAATGGTGTTCCATTCAAGCAGGCCTGGCCGATTATTCAGGGCCTGGCTCAGGCTTTGTCCTATGCGCACAAACGCAGCATTGTGCATTCCGATTTCAAGCCCGGCAATGTTTTTATCAAGGAAAACGGCGAAGTTAAGGTATTGGATTTTGGCATTGCGAATGCTGTGCAGCGCTCCGATCAGCAGGCCAACTACGAAACTGTGTTCAATGCACGGGATCTGGGCGCCTTGACGCCGGCCTACGCCAGCTTGGAAATGTATGAAAATCAAGCGCCTGATCCACGTGATGATCTGTATGCGCTGGCTTGTGTCACCTATGAGTTACTGTCCGGCAAACATCCGTTCGGAAAACTTTCTGCCGCCAAAGCCTATGAATTGAATCTGCAGCCGCCGCCGATTCCAGGGCTGAAGCGCCGGCAATGGAAAGCGCTGACTCATGCGCTGGCGTTCAGAAGAGCCCAACGCACGGCTTCGGTGGCAAAATTTATCGATGACATGGAGCCACGTAAAATTCCACGACCATTAGTTGCGATATCAATAGTGGCTTTGCTGGTGGCATTGGGCTCTTACAGTTATGTCTATATCAATCGCGATCCATTGGGTGATCAGGTCATCGCGTTAACCGCCGATCAGGAAAAGCAGATAAAAGAGCTTCTGGAAACGGCGCAAATTCATTACGATGTTGGTTTTATCACGGCTCCTTCGGGCAGTAACGCCTTATGGGCGTACCGGCAGGTGCTTGCTATTGACCCTTATAATAAGGCTGCTAAAAAAGGGCTTGAAAAGATCGCCGGCCTGAGTGAAGATCAAGCCAGCAAGTTGTATGATGAAAATCAGATTGAAGAAAGTCTTGCCAAAATTGAAGAAGGCCTGGAAGCCGTACCGAAACACGAAGGATTACTGGCGTTGAAAGCAAAAATAGGACAGCGGAATTAGATTAATGATTGTTAACCAAGTGACCAAAAGTGGACAAATGGTTAGTTGATGTTTTGCATAAACTCCAAGTATTTCTGCATTATTGTTTGCTCGTCTTTTTTGCTGATTGGCTGCACGGCTCCCGAACTACGTTTAGATCAAGAAGCAGAACGTCTAAATTTCAAGCGTTTGATAGTTCAAGGCTCGCCATTTACCCATATAGCTTATTTGCACAAGGCCCAAAGTCTAAGCGATGAATTACATGTTTATTTGGATGGTGATGGTACGCCTTGGCTCAATCACGGCTATATATCAAATAACCCGACGCCTCGAAGCCCAATGCTGCTAAGAATGATGGCTCAGGATACTGTTGCATCAGTCTATTTAGGACGACCCTGTTACCATGGTTTGAATTTCCATTTGCACTGCAATTCAAAGCTATGGACAAACGAGCGCTATTCTTTGAAGGTTATAACCTCGATATCAATTGCGCTAAAACAATTATTAACATTACAGCCCACAAGGAAACTAGTCTTGATTGGTTATAGTGGTGGGGGGGCTTTGGCGATGTTGATGGCCGAACACATTAATGAGCTGAGCAGTGTTGTTACGATTGCCGGTAATTTGGATATCGAGGCTTGGACGCGCTTACATCATTATTCGCCATTGACCGGTTCTATCAATCCTGCGCAAAGGCCGCCCTTGAACATGAAAATCTATCAATTACATCTTGCCGGAAAAAAGGATCAGAACGTTCCACTTCAAATAATTCAGCCAACTGTAAAACGCCAATATGCAGCCAAGATAATGGTTATGCCTGAGTTCGATCACCATTGTTGCTGGCAAGAGGCTTGGCCAAAGCTATTAAAAATAATACAGGCAAATAGCAAGTAATCTGTTTGTAGTTTGCTGGTATTAACTACAAAAACAGCTTTAAATAGTGTGAGCCCATCAGTTCAGTTGGTAGATTATTTACCTAGAGGTATTGCAAGAAAAAATGGATTCCTATAAGCTTCAAAGCGTATCTTCGCATGTCAGTTCAAGAGTTTGCGTTAATCAATCATTCGTATCTTCCATTGAAGCTAGGTCGTTTGTAAGACATATAAGGGGGACATGGCAATGATAATCACTAAAAAAATCAGCCTAATGCTAGCATTGTTGGTTGTAGCCGGAATAGCAATACAATCCTGCACGCTAAGTCAAACCAAGCCGCCTGATGAGCCAGCATCCTTACAGATAAAAGCTGTTCAACTTGAGCCTGCCTTTATTACCGTTGGTAAGCAGAGCAAAATTAAAATGGCAGTTAAACTTTCCGAAAGTTCTGCTATCGCTCCAAATAATCGATTGATTATCCAGCAACAACGCTTTCTAACCAATGGAAAAAGCAGCTTCTTTTCTATCGGAGAGTTACACAATGATGGCAAGGCAGGCGATCTGAGTGCTAACGATACCATTTTTACCGGTACGGCCAGTTTTCGCGAAGCAGTAACGGGGGTATTGCTATTGCGCGTTAGCCGGTCAATACAAGATAATGCAGTCTCGTCACCATTGTTTTCAATCCCTGTTTATCAGCTTTGTGGGCCTACAGGTACTATTTTGCCGGTGAACATAATTAAAGGAAGCTCAAAAAAGCATCAATTTAAAACCATTGAGTTTACTGTGCCAAGTGCAGGCAAAGCCACGCTTCGTTTGGTGAATGGCGCCCGTATTGGCGCACCCTATCATGAACGGATCATACTGGCTAACGTGGCTGTTAATGAACAGAAAGGCCATTTGATTAGCCTGGCCAAAAATGTCGTTGAATTGCCTGTTGATTTAGTGTCCGGAACTAACCGGCTAACTGTCAGCAAAGTGTTTGCTTTGCCAGATCAGCGCTTATCAGTGCGTATTGAGGCTTGTGCCGATCATATTGCCCTTCAGCCAATAGCAGAAACCCAGCAGGTTGGGCGGGATGTGTTGCAAGCGGTTGCAACCGTTACCACACATGGTCTTCCAGTTGCTAATGCCAGTGTTAATTTTACCCTTGATGGAATAGGCGATAAACAGCAGGCAAACATTTCGACTTCGGACACGGGTGTGGCAAATACATCCTTTGCATTACCGCTTCCAGGTTCCGGTACGCTGAGAGCAAAGCTTGTAAATTCAAGCCCGGCGCTTGAAGCTCTAACTCCCGTTAATGTGGTCTTGGAGCCGTCTCTTCGGTTAAACCAAGGCCGGGATGAAATAACTCTTAATAGCCAGGAATCCATACGTACGCCGTTTTTTCTGTTTTATTTGATGAAGGATGGTACTCCACGTCATGTAACATTTGAGCAAAGCGTAAAGCCGAATACCGGTGGCATCAAATTGACAGGTGAAATTCCAGCTGGGGGATTTATTGCCTCTAATCCAGCCAGTTTTACCATTGATGGCGCGATAGAGGCTGTAAAAGCAGGCAGCTATCAGGTGACATCAACGGCAACCATTCAAGAAACCGATGAAAAAGTGAGGGTACAGACAAAGGTTGATGTCATTGATCAGGCGGCACCGAAGCCTCTCTTTCTCGGTGCGCCATCGGCAAATCCATCCGCTATTGCGCCTACTCAAAACGCGAAAGTCACTTTTTTATCGCTAGTAAGTGGGCTTACACCGCCACAAACGCTGTTTCTGGACCAGGTTGATGCGGATGGACGTTTGCTGGCAAAAAACCTGGCTCGGTTAAAGGATGATGGTTTGGGTGCCGATGAAAAAGCAGGCGATTTGGCTTACACCGGAACATTGGAGTTGGCGGCATCTAACCAAGGCGAAAGGAATTTTCGGGTCCATGCCGACTATTTTGGCAAAACCACAACATCAGGGTTGGTAACTTTCGGCGTAACTGATTTTCCGCTAACACCCCGGCCTTCCGATCCTGCTCTGGTAGTGCTAGACGAAAACAATGGCAGCCAGATTTTCGCTAATGAGGTGATTGTTGAACTGCTTCCTGGTGTAAGCAATGATCGGCTCAACAAAATTGCGGCGGCTGTTAATGCCAAAGTGGTAGGGGCGATACCTTCTCTACGCACCTATTTACTGGAAATTCAAAGCCCGAGCAATCTCGAGGCTACCCAAACAGCGATTGCAACGCTTCAATCGTTTAGCGAAATCAGACAAACGTCAGTTAATGAAATACCTGAATCATTCGCATTTCCTGCTGATCCGCCTAACGATCCCAATTATCCATCTCAGTGGTATTTAAATAAAATAAGAGCAAGCCAGGCTTGGGAGGTTGTGGGTGGTGGAGATTCGGGACACGCAATAGCCATTATCGATAATGGTGTCCAATGTTCTCATGAGGACCTGAACGGTCAAAAGGGCGGTTCACCGCTTCCTGCGGGTGAATGTGCGCCTAGATCGGCGCATGCAACTGAACTCGCCGGTATCATAGCCGCAAATACGAATAGTAGCCCAGCTAAAGGTATCGCTGGAGCGGCTTACAATTCAAGGTTCTACGACTACAACATGTCCTCAAACGGGTCGTATACGATGACTAGCGCGATCAATGCCGCCGCTTCGAATGCTAACGTCAGGGTAATGAATATTAGTCGAGGCGAAGGAGCTTCGCCGGGGTTAAAATCAGCCGTCTGCAATGCAATCAGCCAAGGGCGGTTAGTTGTCGCTGCTGTAGGAAATGTGTCTTGTGCGCCAGGCACTAAACCAGATTTCTATCCAGCGAAGTTTAATGATGAGACTTGTGCAGGAACCTCTAATCCAGGAGCAAATCTTCCTAATGGATTAATCGTGGTCGGGTTGACTGATGTTAATGATGCCGCTTCATCTTTTAATACAGGTGTTGCTGTTGAATGCAGTAATCCGAAGAATTATGTTGACCTGTATGCGCCTGGAAAGAATATTTTAACCACTGAGTGGACTAATGCTGGCCTGTTGAATGAGTATGCGGCAAAGAACGGGACCAGTTTTTCTACCGCGTTGACTTCAGGTGCCGCTGCTGTTTATTGGGGGTATCGTCCGAATTCGGCAAGCACGGCAGTACACGATAGACTAGTAAACTCAGCTTTATCGGTGAATCTGGGTGGAAGTTATGGACAAGGTAAACGGCTTGATCTGTTTAACGCGGTAGCGACAAAAAAAGTGACGATTAATTTTAAAACTGAAGATGCAAGTTATCGTAATTTATTTGGCTATTACACTAATGACCCAAATAGCCCGGCGAGCCAGAAACAAGCTCATATACTTGTTGAAAATGTAGATTTGGCGACTAATCCTTCGTTGAATCAGTTTTCCAGGGAGTTTTTCTTGACGGACCAAGGGGCTGCAAATCTTCAATTTTTCCTTATTCCGAACGGGGCTGATATTAACCAAGCCTATCTATCTTCTGTACCCGCCCAGAATCGAAATCTTGTAGTTTTTAAAGATGCAGATAATAAGTGGCGAATAAAAGACTTGAACGGAACTATCTTAAGAGGAACTTATATAAGTGGACAAACACCCGGTGGCGCTGATGCCTTTTTTAGCGACAGCGCGCTTAATCCTGATGGTATGGCTCATGTGCGCAAACAAAATTCGGCGCCAGTCAATAATTGCGCGTCGGATAATTCCACTAACCCGAACGATTACGTTGCCTGTTGGGAAGATTTATCGGCAAATATTTCCGATAGAGATTATAACGATGCGCAATTTAGCATTATCATCACCAATAATTGATAAGAGAGTACAGCTAAGTCATAAAATCCAGATTGATTTGCTGTCAATTGGCAATGCGATAGAGTAGGGTCATAGATAGATGCTGTTTGCTAACTACCGGAATGCAGTCGATTTAACAATTTAATACGATAGGACTAATGTGGGAGATTACGTATGACAATTAACAAACACGAAAACGTTCAAAATACTCTGCTGTACGCTGGTATTTATGTGTTGCTTATTACAGGATCAACATCAGCATATTCGCTTACCTTAAACGAAGCTGTCACGCAGCAGCTTGGATTCGGTCCAGATAATCAGCCCTGTTACAATCTTTTGGGCAGTGATACGGCAAGCCTCGTGCTTACCGGTTCTTTGGCATCGATTTGTAATAGGTCGCCATCTTTTAGTGGGCCTGTTGGCTCATCTTCATCTGGCGGTAGCGCGGCCACTTCCATCTATTTGCCAAAGATTCTACAGCAGCACCTTAAGCGCTTTCAAAATGGGGATACGGGTGGTGGAGCCGGCGATGATATAAATAACGTTACTGGGCTTGGAAGCGGCTGGACTGGATTTTTTTCTGGCGAATATCAAAGTTTGGATAGAAGTATATCTGCTTTTGAGGATGGCTATCGCTCAGATGTTGGCGTTGTCACTGCTGGTGTTGATAAACAATTTGCCCATAATCTATTGGCAGGCGCTGCGTTTAGCTATTCACGGCAAAGCGGTAATTTTATTGGCGCCGGTGATTTTGGCAATGATTCTTACGGTATTTTGACTTATGCTTTATTTAAGCCAATTGAAAATGCTTATATCCAATTGAATGCCGGTTATGCGTTTAGAAATTATCAACGTAATCGTTTGGCTAGTTATACTGATGTCGATATAACGACCGGGCTTCCGACCATTTTCTCCGGCTTTGCCGAAAGTGACTACGATGGCCATGATTTTCAGGCTTCAATTCTGACGGGTTATGATTTCAATTTTGGCGGTTTGACGATTAGTCCTAGAGCGGGATTTAATTGGACGAAAAATAATTATGACAGTTATGATGAACAAGGTGGTTCCGGACTCGAATTGCGTTTTGATGACGATCATCGTACATCGCTTCAAACCAGTTTTGGTGTGTTAGCAAACTACGCATTCAGTACGAGCTTTGGTGTTTTAGTGCCTCAGTTTAGCGCTGACTGGATACATGAGTTTCACAATAATCAACGCAATATTAGGGTGAGTTTTCTCGGAGATACTCGAAATCAACAGTTTGCCTTCCAAAATGAACGCCCCGACCGTGATTTTATGGAGTTTACCGCCGGGACTTCAATGGTTTTGCCGAACGGAATTCAAACATTTGTCAACTATCGCGGTTGGGCTGGCCACAACTATTTTGACAGTCATGGGGTTAGCGCTGGCGTTAGAATGGAGTTCTAAGCGTTAAATAAAGATTATTGTTTTACGCGCTAAAATCCTAGAAATTAACTATGTCTGGCAGCTTCTGTTGGACATAGTTCCACTTCTGCAAAAGAGGGCTTTTTTTCTGTGTAGTCACTTGGGTTTTTGTTCAGAATTCTTCAAATCGTTTTATCCCTCCTTCTTTCACCTGTTAGCCACAGCTTGTAAAGTGGTATGATTCCACACAGCAAAAATGTTAGTCATTGTATGATTAACGCTCGATGTTGAAACGTGAGTCAACAGAAATGAACTCAGTCTCTGCCGTTATCCCTCACATTATCGAACAGCATGCGGAAGAAGCGGCTTTTTTGTGGCTGCTGCGGAATCGCGCCATCTATGCCCCGCATTACAATTTGAAAGATTTGGCCAAACTGGATGGCCGGGTCGAAGCGCATATCGATGGTTTGCGAATTACCGGCGATTATGGCTGGCAAGTTAGCTTGGCCAATATGGCCGCAAAAGAATGCGGCGAAACCTTTGCGGCCAGTATTCTGGCATTTGAAAGCAATAGCGTTGATCGGCTAAATGCGCTTTATCAGGCTGTAGAAGCCGCGCCGGAAACGTTAAATGGCTTGATTTCAGCTTTGGGTTGGGTGGAGCCCCAGCATTTGCGTGGCAAAGTAAGCGGCTTATTAGCTTCAGACATGCCTATGTGGCGGCAAGCCGGTATTGCCGCGTGCGCGATTCATCGGGTTGATCCGGGAAAATTCCTTCAGCAAAGCCTGAATGATGAAACTATAGCATTGCGGGCACGAGCCTTGCGAGCTGCGGGTGAACTGGGTTTGATTGATTTAAAACCGGTGTTGTTAGAACAGCTTGATCATAACGATGCCGCTATTAGCTTTTGGTCAGCTTGGTCTGCTGCGCGTTTGGGTGATCGCGATAAAAGTATCGCTTCATTGACAAAAAGAATACTCGAAGGCGCTGATTTTTGTTTTGAAGCGATGTTTATTCTTTTACGCATCCTTGATCGGCATGACATAAAGGAGCTGTTAAAAGTATTAGCCGTTAACGAAAAGCGCGTCAGGGATGCAGTTATCGGAGCGGGTATTTCCGGTGATTCCAGTTATGTGCCGTGGCTGATCAGGCAGATGGAGATGCCAAAACTGGCCCGAATCGCTGGCGAAGCTTTCAGTATGATCACCGGTGTCGATATTGCCCATCAGGACTTGGAGCGCAAAAAACCGGACGATTTTCATACCGGGCCAACTGAAGATCCAAATGACGAAAATGTGGCGATGGATCCTGATGAAGATTTGCCGTTTCCGGATCCGCTTTTGACCGATCGCTGGTGGAAACAGCAGCAGCCGAATTTTACTGCAAATGTTCGCTATTTATTAGGCCAGCCGGTACAACCGGTTCACTGCCAGCAACTGTTAAAATCAGCCAAGCAGCGGCAACGCCGAGCAGCCGCGCTGGAATTGGCGCTAATGCAGCCTGATCGGCCACTATTTGAAACCCGGGCAGTCGGTAAACGGCAGCAGCAATGGCTTTCCTGACCATAACTATTTAGCTTATGTCGGACGATAAAACCATTCTCAAAACGTCCGTATTCAATCAGGATGAATTTAGTTCTGACCGTACCGTCATTTATCATCCGGGTTTGGAAGTGGTTTTGCTGAATCCCGATGGAACGGCAATCCAGACTTATGTTTTTGCTGACGGATTCACGGCTGGACGGGCCCAGGATAATGATATCGTTATCGATAATGGCAATGTCAGCCGGCATCATTTGGCAGTCAAGCACGAACAGGGCGAGTGGTGGATTTATGATTTGAACAGCGCGAATGGCCTGTATTTATTCAATAACCTAATCGAGCAAAAGGCGAGACTGTCGTTGCCGGCCTCGGTATCGCTTGGAAAAGCCGTAGCATTTTTAACGATTCAGGAACAAGGCAAACGCGTTGAGAATCCAGTTGCCACTGTGAGTAACTCAACGCGTTGTCAAACCGAGAGTCTGGATAAAACCAGTGAGCGCAGTTTGTCCCGGGAAGAGATAAAAGCCCGTTATTTAAGTGATCAAGCAACTCAGGATGTTGGCGAATTTACACAGATGTTTCGGACGCTCATTCATGAAGATCGCGTCAATCGTGGTAAGAGCTACAAAAAATGGATTTACTTGCTGCTTGTCTTGTTTGTGCTATCGGCCGGTCTCGTGGCTTATCAGCGCTTCGCGCTGTCCAATGCCCGCACATTGGCGATCGATATGTTTTATGACATCAAGGCTTTGGAAGTCAATTTATCGCAGTCAGAAATCATGATTGAAAAGAGTGCGGCAGTATTGGAGCAAACCATCAGTGCGGTTGCTAAAAATAAGGAGCTGAAGGCTGAACACGCGCTTATCGAAGCCGAGCAGAAAAAAATCGCTGCTGAAAATGGCCGCCTGGCGCAGCAAAGAAAACGCTTGGTTGGCATGAAAGCCAAATACCAAGAATATGTCAAAGAGGCTGAATCATTACGATTTAGGTTTTCGCTGTCCTCACGTTATGAGGAAGAATTAATCACTCGCGTGGCCAGAGAATTTGGCGAAAGTGAACTGGAAGTTCCTGACGATTTTGTTGCCGAAGTCAAACGTTATATTAGTTACTGGAAGAGCTCATCAAGAATGCAGCAAGCGATGTCCAATCTCGAAAAAAACCATTATGCGCCGGCTATCATTGCAGCCTTGGAGCAACAAGGCCTACCATTGCACTTGATCTATTTACCATTGCAAGAGAGTAATTACGATACGCTGGCGATAGGCCCCGAAACAGCTTTCGGAGTAGCGAAAGGGGCTTGGCAGTTTTTGGCGACAACCGGTCAAGAGTTTGGATTGACGTCAGGGCCGCTCGCGGCGCTTAGAGAATACGATGCACAAGATGAACGTTTTGATTTTAACCAGGCAACCCAAGCCGGTTCAAAATATTTAAAGCAGATTTATAGCACCGAAGCGCAGGCTTCTGGCCTATTGGTGGTTGCCAGCTATAACTATGGCCACAATCGCGTCAAAACGATGATCAGGAACATGTCTGATAATCCACGTGATAAGAACTTCTGGAAGTTTATCCAGCAATATCAAATTCCGAAAGAAACCTATGATTACGTGTTTTATATTTTTTCGGCAGCCGTTATCGGCGAAGATCCCGGCTATTTTGGTTTTAAATTCAAATCGCCTCTTGCCTCAAGCGCTGCACGAAAAAAAACCGGCGAGTCGGGCTAGATGTCGTTGCCAGCGAAATCAAGAGAAGTGCGACCAGGCCATGTCGACATCAGCCAAGGGTGATAGGCCCGTATTTTCAAGTTGGGGTTTCCAGATTATGGAACCAGCTGAGGTACTCAACTCCGGCTATTTTTGCCACTGAAAATATAGCCCACAAAGCATAAGCGTAAAATTAATAGTGCGTTCAAAAGGCGAAGGATACAATAAATAGATTTACTTCAAAATTTTGTATCACGATGCAATGAGATGATCTAATGCTATGAAAATAATTTCGTGGAATGTCAACGGTATTCGTTCGGCGCAAAACAAAGGCTTTGCCGATACACTCGCGCAGCTCGACGCTGACTGCGTTTTGCTGCAGGAAACCAAGGCTCAATCCGAGCAGATTGATCAAGTACTCAATAGCATCGAGGGTTATCACGTTTATTCCAATTGCGCCGAACGCAAGGGTTATTCTGGCGTCACGATTTTATCGCGAAAGGCGCCCTTGCAAATCATTCATGACATCGGCATTGCCGAGCATGATCAAGAAGGACGGGTGATTGTCGCCGAGTTCGAGCAGTTTTTTCTGCTTAATGCGTATGTGCCGAACTCTGGCGAAGAACTTGCCCGCTTACCTTACCGGCAAACCTGGGATCGTGAGTTTCTGGCCTATTGCCAGCAATTGCAAGGCAAAAAAGCGCTGATAGCCTGTGGCGATTTTAACGTTGCTCATCAAGCCATCGATATTGCCCGCCCAAAGCCGAATTACAATAAATCGGCTGGTTATACGCAAATTGAGATAGATGGCTTCAGCCGCTTTCTTGACGCCGGTTTGGTTGATACTTTTCGGCATTTTCATCCGGAAACGATTGCTTATAGCTGGTGGAGTTTTCGCTCTGGCGCCAGAGCCAAAAATATTGGTTGGCGAATTGATTATGTACTGACTAGTCAAGCGTTGGTTAACCAAATCAAAGAGGCTTTTATTCTGCCCGACATCATGGGCTCGGACCACTGTCCGGTCGGCATCGTGCTTGATCTCTAGTCTAGGCAAGTCATGGCAAATCCGGAATTTTTGATGCGCGAACATCGAAGCGCGTTGGCCAATTGCCGCCGTTGCCCGGCCATGATCGGCCCGGTAGTGTCGGGCAGTCCGGTTTTATCGCCGATTTTATTGATCGGTCAAGCACCCGGCGACAAAGAGGGCGGCTTCGGCAAGCCTTTTGCCTGGACAGCGGGAAAAACCTTATTCAAATGGTTTGAAAGCATCGGTCTTGATGAGCAAACTTTTCGCCAGCGTGTTTATATGGCTGCGGTGTGCCGCTGTTTTCCCGGCAAAAATCCGAAGGGCGGCGACCGAGTTCCCGACCCGGGCGAAATTGAAAATTGTGCGAGCTGGCTGCGAGCGGAAGTTGATTTGCTTAAGCCTGAGCTGATAGTACCGGTTGGCAAATTGGCGATTAGTCAAATTAAACCGGTTGCCAAGTTGAATGATGTTATTGGTAAACTGCACAGGGTGAACTTTCATCATCATCAAACTGACCTGATTCCGCTGCCGCACCCTTCCGGCGCATCGACTTGGCACCGAACTGAACCGGGACGCACATTGCTGGTGTCAGCCCTAAATCTGCTGCAGCAGCATCCGGCTTGGCAACGTGTTTTGCGCTTATCGAAAGATCCGGTTTAAAATCGTTTTTTTTAACTCGGCCAGGGCAATTCAGGAAAGTAGGCGGCCTGAATTCTTTGGCAATACGCGGCTAGGTTTTTATGTTGCAAGGCCTGTGTTAATCAACATGCAAAAATTACCAGGGAAAGGGTGAAATCAACATCGAAAAGTTTCCACCCTAATTGTGTCATGATCCGACATTTTGTCGGAGTACCCTGGGGTGTTATCAATGGATCCTATAGCCGAAATCAGGTGACGCGATTTTGTTAGTGGCGAAACTATTAGCGAGATAGCTAGAAGTCTCAATCTTTCTCGTCCAACGGTTCGTAAGGCATTAAAGTCAGAAGCAGAACCGGTCTATCAACGTCAAGTCCAACCGACGCCCAAATTAGGCGACTTTAAAGAGCACGATAGTGCCGCTATTTTTGCGAAAGCTTGTTTTGGGCATCCAAGCCCAAGCAAGCGGCAAAAATGACGCGGCAACCCATGCCTTCGGCTGCCCCAGCCGTCCTGCTACGCTCGCCACCTCGCTTTACCACGCTCGGTGACGTCGCTGCGCAAATGACTCGACGCGATGTCGGGATGCTGTGCAATTTCACTCTGCGCCTTCGGCACGGACGTGAAATCGCACAGCCCTATCGCTTCTGGGGACTACTCGGCTTCCCGCCTCGCAGCGAATGGTTACAACGCCGAGCCTTAGCCAATCAAATTAGTGGCGCCTCACGTACCTTCGTTGCCTGTGACAGCAATCGGGTTGTCGCTTATTATGCGCTTGCTTCAGGCGCGATCAGCAGCGGTAGGGTGGTTGGACGATTCCGACGAAATATGCCAGACCCTATTCCGGTTGCCATACTCGGCCGTTTCGCCGTGGACTTGGCTTTCCAGGGCCGAGGTCTCGGCCGGACTCTTTTTCGGGATGCCGCACAAAGGGTTTCCTTTGCTGCCGATGCTATCGGTATTGGCGGTATTATCGTCCATGCCATTTCAGAACAGGCGCGTTCTTTTTATTTGGCGCTTGGTTTCGATCCTTCCCCCGAAGATCCAATGACACTAATGGTGAACCTTGCAGATATTCGTTCATTATTGTGAACAACCCATTTTACATTGCAACGATTTTGCAACTTTGTTTCTATTTAAATGGCTATGAACTTACCACAGGTTGAAAAATCCAAATTCTGACCTGATAATTTGGAGAGCGGTCATGCAAGTAGACGTCACGAGTTTTTGGGAATGGCAACAGCACTTTTCAGACGAAAAGCGCTGCCTTCAAGCCCTGACAAAGCTGAGGTGGCCGGAAGGCTTCCAGTGTGAATCCTGCGGACACCGGAAAGGCTGGTTGCTGCAAACCCGTCCCGTGTATGAATGCGCCGGTTGCCACCAGCAAACTTCGATAACTGCGGGCACGGTGTTCCCCAACACCAAACTGCCCTTGGTCAAGTGGTTTTGGTGCCTCTATTGGGTGTCGACGGACAAAGGTAGCATTCGCTGCGAGGCGGGAAGCCGAGAAGTCCCCAGAAGCGATAGGGCTGTGCGATTTCACGTCCGTGCCGAAGGCGCAGAGTGAAATTGCAAAGCATCCCGACATCGCGTCGAGTCATTTGCGCAGCGACGTCACCGAGCGTGGTAAAGCGAGGTGGCGAGCGTAGCAGGACGGCTGGGGCAGCCGAAGGCATGGGTTGCCGCGTCATTTTTGCCGCTTGCTTGGGCTTGGATGCCCAAAACAAGCTTTCGCAAAAATAGCGGCACTATCGTTTTCGGAAAAGTTAGATTCCGCTGCCAAGGTAAATTGCTCATTAGTGCGCAGCATCTGCCCGACGATTTCCCGCTCACCGGGTTTGTAGTAGTTCAGACTTAACCTGACACCGCTCTTGAAAAAAGAGAGGGTTACTGGTTAGACTCAACTTTAGACACAGCGCTGTCCGCGCCGCGCCATTCTGAGTTTAAAACAACGGGGCCGCGTAGCGTTGATCGGCGTATTTTCGTGCGCCCGGATGGTCAGTGCGACAATCTGGGGTCGCCGCGCTGTTCGGGGAAGCTGAATTTCTGTGACTTGGGGTCAAAGCCGTCACGAAACGCAAGTCCCATAAATTCAATCCGCAGCCATTGCGCCACCAGAGCGGCGGTCAAGGGATGTCCCTCGCGCCAGGGTGCCACTTTGCGTAGCGGAAAGTCTTCCTCGACCGCCAACGCCAACAACTGCGCCAGCGTCCAGGCGGTGGAACGGATTTGCATCCAGGTTTCCAGCGCTGTGCGCGACTGCTGCCACAAATTGGCGACGCCCCACCAGCGTTTCAGATTGTGAAACAAGGGCTCGATCCCCCCGCGCCGGGCGTACAGTTCGATAACCGCCGTGGCTGACAAGTCCGTTTCGGTAGCCAACAGCAGGCGCGGCTTCGCCCACGCCTGTTTCTTGATGTCGTAAAACTCTGTGATGTGTCAACACTATTCCGGACACAAGGTTAAGCAGCTTTATGCTGCGAATCGTAGTCTACTGGCGACAGATAACCATTGGCTGAATGCAGTCGCTCTCTGTTGTAAAAGACCTCAATATATTCGAATATAGCCTGTATAGCCGCAGATCGGGTTTGATAAGCCTCATGATGTATCAGTTCGGTTTTTAGGGTATACCCACGGGGCACAAGTGGAAGAAGCTTTCTGATACGGCATTGTCCCAGCAATTACCTTTACGGCTCATACTCTGGCGTATACCAAACGCCTTCACCAATGCGCGGTGACTATCCGAAGCATATTGGCTACCTCGGTCTGAATGCCACAATAAACCTTTAGCGGGCTTCCGCTTCCAAAGTGCCATCAGTAAGGCATCATTCACCAGCTTAGCCCTCATATGCTCAGCCATTGACCAACCGACGACTTGCCGGGAATACAACTCAATCACAACAGCCAAATACAGCCAACCTTCTTGGGTAGGAATATAAGTCATATCGCCGGCATAGACCTGATCTGGCTTGCTCACATTAAATGCCCGATCTAAAAGATTCGGCGAAATGGGTTTATCATGCTTCGAATCAGTGGTTACTTTGAACTGACGCTTGGTTTTACAAGCTAAATTGGCATTATCCATCAAGCGACTTATCCGACGTCGGCTGACGGTGCGCTGCTGATCCAATAACGCCTTCTTGATACGCCGGGTTCCGTAAGTCGCTCGGCTCTTGTTAAAGACGCCATGGATAATCGTCGTCAATTCGATATCCTCCTTTTCAGTCGTTGTTTGCGGCCGATGCAGCCAGGCATAATAGGCACTACGCGAGACCTGCACAAACCGACACATCGAATCGACCGGAAATTCCGACGTATGCTGCTTGATCCAGGCGTACTTTACCGTTGTTCCTTGGCAAAGTACGCCGCTGCCTTTTTTACCCAAAGGGCACAAGTAATAGATCGCGTTCCTCTATCAATCGGGCGTTTTCCTTCTTCAAACGCTTTAACTCTATAAAGGTGATCGTCAGTACGAATCGCCTTGGCCGTTTCCACAGGGCGGCTATATTTGCTGATCCAGGTGTGCAGGGTATTTTCATTGATACCCAGGTCTCTGGCTGTTTGGGCAATCGGCTTATCGGATTCGTTGGCCAGCTTGACCGCTGACTCTCTGAATTCGGCACTATAAACTTTGGGTTTTTCTTGACTCATTGGGACTCACTCCTTCTTTACACGTATTTTAAGAAATGTGTCCGGAATAGTGTAGCCACATCACTGCACGGCCCGTACCGGCCGGGCTTTCAGGAACCGCGCCAACGCCACGGCCGAACGCACTCGTAGCTTTTGCGCTTTGCCGTGTAGCGTTAACGTCATCTCGTGCGTGGGCAAAGCGGCAATAGCCTCGGCTGTCAGGCGTTGACCATAGGTGCGCGGTCGCCCTCGGCCCGGCTTGCCGGTCGCTTCGGGCGACAGGAACAAGGCCGTATCGATGCGAGCCTGAGCGATGACCTGAATACCCCGGCACAGCAAAGGCGAGACCAAGCGGGCGCGCATGAACCACGAGTCGCACAGCAATCGGGTCGGCACCGTCAATACCGGTGACAACACCCGCAGCAAGGCCAGGGCAATGGTCAATTTGTTGCGATTGCCGGTCTTCGGTACCATGCGCGATAAAATCGGCAACACCAGCTTGGACTTGCCGTGCCCCAGCACGCTGACGCCCAGCGTCACCCAGCATTGGGCTTGCACGAACTCCGGGCGATTGGTCTTGTTAGCATGATCATGACGCACCGCGCTACCGGGTGCATCCGGCGAATGGCGCAATGCCAGCGTATCGTCGATCACCAGATTCAGAGTTTGCAGCGGCAACGCCGATTGCACCAAGCCCAGCAGCGCCCGAGCCAGCGGCACACTGCGCACGCTGCCGCGTTCGATCAACTTGTAATAGGTCGGCCAATGGCAACGCCGCCAAATCGAACCGATGGCGCGGGTAACCCAGCCTTCCGGCGACAGCAAACAGGCACACAGCAATTCGATGAACGTCTTCCGCGAGCGGCGCGGCACCGTAGGCAGCAAGGCGGTAATCCATTGGGACAGAAAATGGCGACTACGCAGAGAAAAGGACATGACAGGCACCCGGAGCAAATAAATGCTCCAGGGGCCGCCACTCGACAGCTTATAAATGAACAGAAGTTGTCGAGTGGCGGCCGCGCGGGACCGGTGTCATGTCAAAAACTTTTTTGCGCGGCATGAAAATTTCGGCCATTAAAAAGCCGCCGGCCCTGACGGGCGTGGCGGCTGAGTGTCTAAAGTTGAGACCGCCATTGATATTCTGAAAAATTATGCATCGGAAGAGCTACGTCCCTATCTGATCATTGCCCGAGCGCTTAATGACAACAACCCCGCCAAACGCGATGCCGCCCGCCTATTTGATTTAAATGGCTATGAACTTACCACAGGTTGAAAAATCCAAATTCTGACCTGATAATTTGGAGAGCGGTCATGCAAGCAGACGTCACGAGTTTTTGGGAATGGCAACAGCACTTTTCAGACGAAAAGCGC